>Ga0134122_10000074_pt1 | contig 51868 bp, 39 predicted proteins | sample KB302_FD_96461 | JGI IMG/M metagenome (GOLD analysis project Ga0134122, IMG submission 96461) | Terrestrial soil microbial communities without Nitrogen fertilizer from Kellogg Biological Station, Michigan, USA - KB3-0-2 | ecosystem: Environmental > Terrestrial > Soil > Unclassified ... | reverse complement strand
CAGCCTGCGAGCTACACGCACCTGCTGCGCGCGGATGCGCTCGCGGGCGCGCGCATCGGCGCGATGACGAACCTGTTTGGCAGGGACGAACGTCACCGCGAGGTCAACAAGGCGATGGACGCGGTCATCGCCAGGATGCAACGCGCGGGCGCCACCGTCGTTCGCTTCGAGCTTCCCGAATACGATCGGCTTCTTCCCATCCTCGCGACGGACGTCTACGAGGCGAGGACGGTCACGGAACGATACTTCGCCGCGCTTCCGCCCAACTCGCCCGTCACGAGCTACGGCGCGCTGCTGGCGCCGAAGACCTCCGCCGTGCAGAAGACGCTCGAAACCGAATACCGCATAGCCGACGGCATGAACAGCGCGGAGTACAAGGACCGGATGCTGAACCGCGACAGGCTCCGGCTCGCGGTGGCGAACAAGATGGCGGAGTTGAATCTCGACGCCATCCTCTACCCGCACCAGAAAATCCTGGTGGTGCCGGTGACCGCCGCCGATCAGGTCGAGCGCAACGGCCCGCTGTCGAATGGCACCGGCTTCCCGGCGGTCACCTTTCAGGCGGGATTCTCCGCCGCCACCGCCACGGCGCCCCTGGGCGTTCCCATAGGGGCCGAGCTGCTCGGCCTCGACTTCAGCGAAGACAAGCTGCTCTCGTACGTCTACGCGCTCGAACAGGCGGCGAACCCGCGCAAATCACCCCGGAGCACGCCTCCGCTGCGGGGCGAACCGTAACGCCGCCCGCTCAGTGGCTGCGTACCTGGTGTTAACCGGAAAGGGTGTCCGTCCGTTGTAGATGTTCGAGGAGAGAATCGATGTCAAGACGTGCACTGTTGATCGGTGCGTTGACGACGACGCTCATCGTCGACGCCTCGTCCGCGGCGGCGGAGTACCGGGCTGAGCGGCAGATGACGCTCCGGTCCGGTGGGACCTTCATGCTCGATTCCGACACGGGCGCGGTGACCGTCACCGGCGATTCGCCCTCCGGCGCGCTGGTCTCCATAACATCGCGGCGCGACGATTTCGCCAGCCGCTACGACGTGCGGTTCGAGGAAGGCAGCGACGGCATCACGGTCAGCGTCAAGCGGCGCGGGACCTGGCTGGCGGACATGTTCCACAGCGCGTGGGGCGATAACACGCGCATCGTCATCCGCGTTCCGCGCTCGACTCCGACCAGGGTCAGCACCAGCGGCGGGTCGATCCGCGCGTCTGCGCTCGGCAACGCGAAGCTGCGCACCTCCGGCGGCAGCATCGACGCCGCGGAGCTCGCGGGCGCAGCGCTGCTGTCGACGAGCGGCGGTTCGATCACGGTGCGAACGGTCGGCGGAAACCTCGACGCCGACACATCCGGGGGCGGCATCCGCGCGAGTGACATCCGGGGCGCGGTGCGTGTCGACACGAGCGGCGGCAGTATCGTCGTGGAGAATGCCGCGGGCGACGTGCTGGCCAGCACCAGCGGCGGCGGCGTGCGCGTCACCGGCGCCGGCGGACGCGTCGATGCGCACACCTCCGGCGGATCGGTCGACGTCCTGTTCACCAGGGGCAACGCGCGAGGCGGCGATCTGGCGACGAGCGGCGGCGGGATCACGGCAGGGGTCGACCCGGGAGTCGGGCTCACGATCGACGCGGGGTCCTCCGGGGGCGACGTCAACACGGACGTGCCGGTGGCGATCCGAGGTGCCGCCTCCCGCCGTGAGCTGAGGGGCGATCTGAACGGCGGCGGACCGCTGCTGCGCATGCGCACGAGCGGCGGCGGCGTGCGGATCGCCTCGATTCGCTAGCGCAAGACCGGGGAGTAATCCTCGGCGATTGCCCGCGCCCGGCTCTCGTGTTACCGTGCCGTCGCTTGCGTGAGGGGACCGTGCCCACGATCAAAACTGCCGCGCTCGAGGTGTTTGGCATCGTTGCCCTGGCGTCCTGCCTGCTGCTGGCACAGACGCAAAAGCCCGGGGAATATCCGCAGGGCGGCACGCCTTCTCCGATGATGAATTTTTTCGTGACGAGCGTGCCGGTCGGCGACGGCGGCAATCTCGGTGGACTGGCGGGCGCCGATGCGCATTGCCAGACGCTCGCCGCGGCCGCAGGCGCCGGTCAGCGCACGTGGCACGCCTATCTGAGCACGCAGGCCCGGCCCGGCACGCCGGCTGTGAACGCGCGCGACCGCATCGGCAGAGGCCCCTGGTACAACTTCCGCGGCGAGATGATCGCGCAGGATCTGGCGCATCTGCACGGCGACACGCTGGAACTTGCCCATCAGGGCAACAATCTGAACAAGCTCACCGGGCTGACGGAAAAAGGCCAGATCGTGCCCGGGCTGTACGACTACAACGATCCGCGCGACGGCGACTGGGAGTACGTCAAGAACACCCGGTTCTCCAGCCGGCATGAAATGCTCACCGGCACGCAACCCGATGGCACCGCGTTCACAGATAGCCAGGATCACACCTGCGATAACTGGACGAGCAACAGGAGCCCGGATCCCGGAAAGTCCGGCGGCGACCTGAATGCGTCCGATGGCCGGCTCAACGCGCAGATCGGTTTTCCGGACCGCAATGGCGGCGGCAGCGGTTCCTGGAACTCCGCGCACGGAACGCGCGGCTGCGCCCAGGCGGATCTGCCGAGGACCCACGGCCAGGGCCTCTTCTACTGCTTCGCCATCAACTAGCATCGCGAACACGCTCATGACCAGGCCACGCGGTCACGTTGTCCTCCTGGCTATCGTGCTGCTCGCGCAGCAGGCCGTGCCGGCCACGCAGTACAACACCCAGGGGGTCACGCCGCCGCAGGGGAGCAATCCAGCGCCCGCCAAGATGACGTTCTTCGTCACCAGCGTCGGTCTCGGCAAAGGCGGGAACCTCGGCGGCCTTGCGGGCGCCGACGCGCACTGCCAGGCGCTTGCGACGGCTGTCGGCGCCGGTGGTCACACCTGGCACGCCTATCTCAGCACCCAGGCTCGTCCGGGTCAGCCCGCCGTCAACGCGCGTGACCGCATCGGCAAAGGGCCTTGGTTCAACTGGTCGTACGCGCAACTGGGTGCGCCGCAGAACGCCCTCATTTCAGTGGACCTCGCCGACCTGCACGGAGACACGCTCATCCAGGCGCAGCGCGGCAACAATTTCTTCAAGCAGTCCGCGCGCAACGAGCATGGGCAGGTGATTCACGGCATTGGCGATCCGCCGCCGATTCAGCACGAGATTCTCACCGGATCGAAATGGGACGGCCGCGCCTACACCGATAACGCCGACCACACGTGCAACAACTGGACGAGCAGCTCCACGGGTGCCGCGCAGGTCGGGCATTCCGATCGAATCGGTAATGGCTCCTCCTGGAATTCGTCGAACGCCACGAAGGGCTGCAGCCAGGCCGATCTGGAAAGCACCGGCGGCACCGGCCTTTTCTACTGCTTCGCCGTCAACTGAGGGCGGTTTGAAGTTCGCGGTGCGTTCGAAGTATCGTCAGCCAGATTTCTCCAGGCGCCTGGATCACCCACAGGAGGATTGCGCCATGCGGCGACTCGTCTTCACGTTGATCGTGGCGTCAGTGGCGGTGCTCACGTCGGTGCTGATGAGCGCGCAGATGAAGCCGTGGAACAACGCCGGGTTGAGCGGGCCGCCCACCGGCACGTCGGCGCCGGCTCCGCGCCGCGATCTGTCGGGCACATGGGACGCCGGCAACGGTGGCATCCAGCCGACGGGGCACGTCGCCGCCCCCTTCACCGCGCGTGGCGAGGAGATGGCGCGAGCCAACAAGCCGGGGAACGGAACCCGTCTGGTGTCGGTCGCCGACGACAACGATCCGTTGTCGACCATGGGCGATCCGACGGGCTTTCCACGCATCGTGTTGTACGAGCTGCGGCCGTTCCAGATCGTGCAGACATCGAACCAGGTGCTGATTCTCTACATGTTCGAGAAGCGGTGGCGCGTCATCTGGACCGACGGCCGGGCGCTTCCGGCCAATCCCGATCCGCGGTGGTACGGCTACTCGGTGGGCCGGTGGCAGGACGATTCGACGCTCGTCGTCCAGAGTGTCGGGATGGACGACCGGACGTGGCTCGACAATGCGGGGAACCCGCACAGCACGAACCTCCGCGTCGAGGAGCGCTATCATCGCGTCAACCAGGGGACGATGGAATTGACCGTCACGCTCGACGACCCCGAGGTGTACACGAAACCCTGGACCGCGGTCGACAAGCTCCCGATCAGGCTGATGCCGAACGGCTCGGACCTGATGGAGATGATTCCTTCCGCATCCGAAGCGGCGGCGTACAGGCGCGTGATTGCCAGCCAGGCGAAATCTCGATAGGCAAGGAGGATTGCCCGTGCGAACACTGACTTCCGGCGTCGCGATCGCGGCAGGCGTCCTGCTGGTCTCGGTGCCGCTGCTCGCGCATCACGGCGCGGCGGCGCTCGACACCGGCAAGGAGGTCATGCTGAAGGGGACCGTGACCGAGTGGATCTGGAGCAACCCGCATTGTTTCCTGCAGTTCGACGCGAAGGACGATTCCGGCGCCGTGCGGAACTGGGCCGTGGAAACGCAGAACCCGACGGCGATGACGCAGCGCGGGTGGTCGCGGACGTCGTTCAAGGCCGGGGACGAGGTGACGGTGACGCTCGAACCCGTCAAGAACGGCCAGCCGATCGGCCGGCTCCTGACGGTGGTCCTGCCAGGCGGACAGAAGCTGATCGCGGCGACCGCGACGACGCCGCCATAGGGCCCTGCGCTGAAATCATTGCGATTTCCGCGTCGACGCGCGGTCGCCGGCCATTTACTTCGGGCCGACGTATCGGGCACAATCCACCGTCAGGCACGCACGCGCGCACTGCCATGAAGGGCCGCCCCACGGTCTTCGCGCTCGTCACCTGTGGCTGGATGGCCGTAGCGTGGTCGAGCGCCCAGTTGTCGGGGCAGAACGTTCCCGTTCCGCCCGTTTCTTCATCCACTTCTTCAGCCACCGAGGTCAAGGCGGTCCTCGACAAGTACTGCATCACCTGTCACAGCCAGCGGCTCGCTACGGCCGGCGTTGTCCTCGAAGGGATCGATGCGGCCAACCCCGCGGCGTCTGCCGAGCTCTGGGAGCGTGTGATCGCGAAGCTGCGTGCCCGGTCGATGCCGCCCGCCGGGCTGCCGCGCCCCGACGCGGCCACTTATCACGCGATCGCCGCCTCGCTCGAAACCTCGCTCGATCGCGCGTGGGCGGCCAATCCGAACCCGGGCCGGATCGGCGCGGTCCACCGGCTCAACCGCGTCGAGTACAACAACGCCATCCGCGATCTGTTTGCGCTCGACATCGACGTCACCTCGGAGCTGCCCGGGGACGAGACCGCGGACGGCAGCTTCGACAACTTCGCGGACGTCCTGTCGATCTCGACCGCGCACCTCGAACGGTATCTGTCGGTGGGCCGCCGCGTGACGCGCCTGGCCGTCGGCCTGCCGCCTACGGTGCCGGCCGTCGATCGCTTCGAGATTCCGCTGCACGTCGTGCAGGAGGATCTGCAGAACGAAGATCTCCCGTTCGGATCGCGCGGCGGCATGGCGATTCGCTACGACTTCCCGGTGGACGGCGAGTACGTGATCAAGGTGCGGCTGCGCCGCCAGTACCAGGACTACGTGATGGGCATGGGCTGGCCGCAGCAGTTCGACGTCCGCCTCGATGGCGCGCTGATCAAGCGCTTTACGGTTGGCGGCGAAGCGAAGGGGCGGCCGGCGGCGGCCAGCTACGCGGGCGACGGCGAGCCGGGGTTTGCGGGCGACGACGAGTGGGAGAAGTACATGCAGTTCGGCGCGGATGCCGGGCTCGAGGTGCGCATTCCCGTCAAGGCAGGGCCGCGCATGGTCGGCGTGTCGTTCATCCGGCAGATGTGGGAGCCCGAAGGCCTCCCGCAGCCGCTGCAGCGCGGGAGAGTGCTGACCAACGATCAGATCTACATGGGATACGCGAGTGTCGGCGCCGTCTCCATCGCGGGGCCGTACTCGGTGGCCGGCGCCACGAAGGACACGCCGAGCCGGCGGGCGATTTTCGTCTGCGAACCGCGGCGCGCCGCAGACGAGCGTGACTGCGCGGCGAAGATCCTGACGAGAATCGCGCGCCTCGCCTACCGGCGCCCGGCGGCGGCGGCCGACGAGCAGACGCTCCTGCAGTTCTTCGCGACCGGCCGGCGCGAGGGCGGCAGCTTCGACGCGGGGATTCAGTTCGCGCTCGAGCGGCTGCTGGTGGATCCCGACTTCCTGCTGCGCATCCACAAAGACCCGCCTGCCCGCCTCCGCTCGTCCCCGCAGCAGGGAGCTGCGGCGCGGCACGCTCCGGACGCGTATCGCCTGAGCGATCTCGAGCTCGCGTCGCGACTGTCGTTCTTCCTCTGGAACAGCATCCCCGACGAGCGGCTGCTCGACGCGGCCGAGCGCGGGCAGCTGTCGAATGCCGCCGCCCTCGAGCAGCAGGTCCGGCGCATGCTGGCCGACCCGCGCGCGACGCGCGCGCTGGTCGACAACTTCGCGGCCCAGTGGCTGAACCTGCGCCGCGTCCGCGAGGTGATCGTCGACCCGGACATCTACGACGACTTCGACGACAGCCTGCTGCAGGCCTTCCAAGAGGAGACGAGGCTGTTTCTCGCCAGCACGCTTGCCGAGGATCGCAGCGTCCTCGACCTGCTGCGCGCCAACTACACGTTCGCCAACGAACGGCTGGCGAGGCACTACGGCATTCCCGGGATTTACGGCAGTCGCTTCCGGCGCGTGACGCTGCCGAACCTCGATCAGCGTGGCGGGCTGCTCGGCAACGGATCGATCCTCGCGACCACCTCGTATCCGAACCGGACGTCGCCCGTGCTGCGCGGCAAGTGGCTGCTCGACAACATGCTCGGCACGCCGCCGCCACCGCCGCCGCCGGGCGTGAACACCACGCTGGACGAGCCGAAGGGCGGCGCGCTGCCGCCGACCATCCGCGAGCGGCTGGCGCAGCACCGCACCAACGCCGTCTGCTCGACCTGTCATGCGGCTATCGATCCGCTCGGGTTCGCGCTCGAGAACTTCGACGCGATCGGCGGCTGGCGGAGCACCGACGAATCGGGCAGGCCGGTCGATGCGAGCGGCACCATGGTCAGCGGCGCCACGGTGCGCGGCCTGTCAGGGCTGCGCGCGCTGCTGCTCGAGGACCCGGAGCAGTTCCCCCGAACCGTCACCGCGAAGCTCTTCGCCTACGCGCTCGGCCGCCGTCTCGAGTACTACGATCGTCCCGCGGTCCGCCAGATCGTCCGCGACGCGGCTGCCGGCAACTACCGGTGGTCGTCGCTCGTGATGGGAATCGTGAAGAGCCAGGCGTTCCAGATGCGGGCACAGCAGCCAGGTACAAATTGAGACGTCGTTCACCGGACACGGGCCACGGAGACACGGAGACACGGAGGCAATACTTGTTATGTCTTTCTTGACCGCGAAATCATTACCGCGACGGACCGTTCTCCGTGGGCTGGGCGCGACCATCGCGCTGCCGTTTCTCGATGCGATGCTGCCGGCTGCCTCGGCGCGCGCGAAGGCGGCGGCCGCGCCGGTGCACCGGTTCCAGACCTTCTACGTGCCGAACGGCATGGCGATGGAGTACTGGACGCCGAAGGGCGAGGGGAGCGCGTTCGAGCTGTCGCCCGTCCTCGAGCCGCTGGCGCCGTTCCGCGATCGGCTGCTGGTACTCTCGGGGCTCAAGGCGAACTGGAACTACATCCACGCCGGCGCATCGGGATCGTTCCTCACCGGCACGACTCGCGGGGGGCGGACGGAGGTCGAGATCTTCGCGGACGTGTCGATGGACCAGCTGCTGGCGCGGCATTTCGCCAGCGACACGCAGGTGGCCTCGCTCGAGCTCGCCATGGATCCGCCGAACAACGCCGGGGCGTGCACCGGCAACCTGAGCTGCGTCTACACGCACACCCTCTGCTGGCGCAACGCGACGCAGCCGCTGCCGATGGAATACAACCCGCGCGCGGTCTTCGAAAAACTGTTCGGCGACACCGGCAGCACCGAGGCGGCGGCGCGCGAGAAGCGGCTGCGCGAGCAGAAGAGCATCCTCGACTCGGTCACCGAGAAGCTGGCGGCGCTGCGGCGGCAGCTCGGTGCGGACGACCAGGCCAAGGTCACGCAGTACACCGAGTCGGTACGCGACGTCGAGCGACGCATCGCCAAGGCCGAGCAGCAGACGGGGCTCGAGCTGCCGTCGCTGGAGCAGCCGCAGGGTGTGCCGCCCGTCTTCGAGGATCACCTGGCGCTGATGATGGATCTGCAGCTGCTCGCGCTGCAGTCCGACCTGACCCGCGTCATCTCGTTCATGATCGGGAAGGAACAGAGCGCGCGCCCGTACCCGCAGATCGGCGTGCCCGAGGCGCATCACCCGCTGTCGCACCACAGCAACGTCCCCGAGCTCATCGAGCGGATGTCGAAGATCAACCGCTACCACACCGAGCTCTTCTCGAAGTACGTGGCGCGGCTGCGCGCGACACCCGACGGCGACGGCTCGCTGCTCGACCACATGACGATCCTCTACGGGGCGGGCATTTCGAACAGCAATGCACACTCCGGCGACAACCTGCCCATCCTGGTCGTGGGCGGTGGGGCCGGGAAGCTGAAGGGCGGGCGACACCTTATATATAAGGACAAGCCGCCGATGGCGAACCTGCTGGTGACGCTGATGGACAAGCTCGACGTGCCGGTCGAGAAACTGGGCGGCAGCACCGGTCCTTTACAGATCGACACCATTTCAGGCCTCTGACGTGCGCCGCACGCTCCTGCACCTGGCGGCCGCCCTCGGCGTGATCCTCGCCTGCGGGGATACGGCCGGGCTGTACGCCGCCGATGGGCCCCCCTTGATCGACGCGGCCAGAAACGGCGGCGCCGTGGCCGTGCGCGCGCTCGTCAGCAGGGGCACCGACGTCAACGTCGCCTCCGCCGACGGCACCACCGCCCTGCACTGGGCCAGCTATCGCGACGACCTCGACATGGCGGACGCGCTGCTTCGCGCGGGCGCGAAGGTGGACGCCGCCAACGATCTCGGCGCCACGCCGCTCTGGACCGCAAGCATGAATGGCAGTTCGGCCATGGTGCACCGGCTGCTCGAGGCCGGCGCGCATCCGAACCTCGCGCTGCTGCTCGGCGAGACGCCGCTGATGATCGCCTGCCGCTCCGGCAACGCCGACGTCGTCACCCAGCTGCTCGACAAGGGCGCGAACGTCAACGCGCGCGGCCCGCGCGGGCAGACCGCGCTGATGTGGGCGGTCGCGGAACAGCACCCTGACGTGGTCAAGGTGTTGCTGTCGCACGGCGCCGACATCAAGGCCCGCTCCGAGGTGTTGAGCCAGGTGATGGCCGTACCGCCGCACGGCAAGCTCGAATACAACCGCGCCATTCCCTTCGGCGGCGAGACCGCGCTGATGTTTGCCGCGCGGGTCGGCGACCTCGCATCGGCCAGGCTGCTGCTCGGCGCAGGCGCCAACGTCAACGACGCCGATGCCTGGGGTGTGAGCGCGATGGTGCTCGCCGCGCATTCCGGGTTCACCGGCATGGTCGAGTTCCTGCTCGACAAGGGCGCCGATGCCAACGCGGCCGGGCCGGGGTTCACGGCGCTTCACGAAGCGATCATGCGGCGCGACGAGAAGATGGCGGCCGCGCTGCTGGCGCACGGCGCGAATCCGAACACGCCGCTGCAGACGTGGACGCCCGAGCGTCGATCGTCCGCGGACTTCAATTTCGCGCCGGCGCTCGTCGGCGCGACGCCGTTCTGGCTGGCGGCGCGGTTTTACCAGCCGGACATGATGCGCCTGCTCGTCGCGAAGGGCGCCGACCCGAAGTTCGTCCTCCGCAACGAGTATTACGTGAACGATTTCAACGATCGGCGGACGCAGGCGACCACCGCGCTGATGGCCACCCTCGGCCTCGGCGGCGGGCGCGCGTGGGTGCAGCCCGATCGGAGCCAACGCGACGCGTTGATCCTGGAGAGCGTGAAGCTGGCGATCGAGCTCGGCGTCGACGTCAACGCCGCCAATACCGACGGCCGCACGGCGCTCGATCTGGCGAAGTCGCAGAAGCTTGAACCTGTCGTGAAGGTCCTCGTCGACCACGGCGCCACGGAAGGAAAAAAGACCGTAGAGGCGGACCTCGAGGTCCGCCCTCCAGCAACCGGTTCGTAGAGGCGGACCCTCAGGTCCGCCCTCAAGCGAGGTGAATGTATGGCCGCGAAACGCGACGGCAACCCGAAGGATCGCAAACGTCAGGGCGCAAAGTCCGTCAGCAGGCGCGACTTCGTCAAGTCGGGAGCCGCCGCCGGCGTCGGCGCGGCGGTTCTCACGACGTCGGGCACCGCGCTGGCGCAGGTGTCGCCGACCGAGGCGATTCGCTGGAACTACGAGGCGGACATCGTGATCATCGGCGCGGGGTGCACCGGGCTGCCCGCCGCCATTCGCGCCCGCGACCTCGGCGCCTCCGTCATCGTCATCGACCAGAATTTCGACCCCGGCGGCAAGATGCTGCACAGCGGCGGGCAGATCTCGCTCGGCGGCGGAGACCCGCTGCAGCAGCGCGACATCGACGGCAAGGGCGACGCGGAAGGGTTCGTGACCGCGCCGCGGCAGCACAGCGTGGCGGAACTGACCGAGGATCCGGACTTCCTGTTCAGGGACCACACGGACTGGTCGGTGATGGACGCCGCGGCCCAGGCCCCGTACCGCTACAACGAGCGCGATCTGCATCGGTCCTACGCCGACAACTGCTACGCCACCCGCGAATTCCTGATGAAGAACTACGTCCGCATGGGCCGCATCTCGGGGACGCACGGCAACGGCGGCATGTCGCGCGCCCGCCGCGCCGTGACCTTCCTCATGGAAGGCGCCACGACCGACATCAAGAAGGGGACGATCTCGAAGCAGGATGCCGGCATCGCCGGCAAGAGCTCGAGCCACTTTGCGCCGCGGTTCATGGAGGACGGGACGATGGTGGCCAGCAAGGGCGCGCGCACCAACGGCGCGGCGCTTGCGAGGCCGCTCGAGTTCAGCGCCCGCGAAAAGGGCGTCAAGTTCATCCTCAACCGCCACATGGACGAGATCATCCGCGAGCAGCAGTTCTCGGGGAGGGTGGTCGGCGTCCGCGCCAGCTATTCACCGCGGTTCGACCCGGCGACCGGCGGTCGCCTGGAGAGCCTCTGGCAGAACGGCAACATCGACGACCGCAGCGAGACGGTCTACATCAGGGCCCGCAAGGCGATCATCATCGGCGCCGGCGGGCACGGGGCCAATCCGCAGTTCCGCAGCATGTTCTACCCGGCGTGGAGAGAGCCGGCGTTCGTGTCGAGCGGCTGGGCGCTGCTCGGACCGCGCGGCCAGGACGCCAGCGGCATCATCGCGGGGATGCGTGTCGGCGCGAACCTCGCCGGGATGCAGCAGAACCTCTCCTACGCCAGCACGTTCCATTTCCCCGGCAACCTGGCGACGCGCGATCCGTACACCGACATGCTGCCGGGTCACCCGACGTTCTCGATGCGCGGCTCGACGGGGATCAACCTCGCCAACGATTCCTTTCAACACCTGATCGTCGTCAACCAGGTGGGGCAGAGGTTCTTCAACGAGATGCTCGTCACCACGCGGCAGGGCGGCGCCAACTTCCCGGCCGGACCAGCCAAAGGGCAGCCGAAGAAGGGGCTCGAGCACGTACAGCTCGACTGGCGCAACGCGAGCGCCGCGAACATCCGCGCGACCTACTCCGAGCCCAACAGCGTGCACGCGGCGCTGGCGATGAACGAGGGCTCGCAGGCGCCGGACTTTTACTCCGGGCCTGTCTGGGCGATCTTCGACCGCGCCGCGGTCGAACGCGACAAGTGGAACATCGAGCCGCCGTTCACCTCTCCCAGCAACGGCTTCTTCTTCAAGGCCGACACCATCAAGGAGCTGGCCGACAAGATCCACCGCGGTCACGAATTCCAGCGCGTTCCGCTCGCGCACCTCGTCGACACGGTGGCGAAGTGGAACTCGTACGTGGACAAGGGGAGCGATCCGGAGTTTGCGCGCGGCACCGATGCGCCGATGCACCGCATCGACACGCCGCCGTTCTACGCGGCGACGCTCTATCCCGTCTGGCACGACTCGTACGGCGGGCTCCGCATCAACGGCAAGGCGCAGGTCATCGACATGCAGGGCGAGCCGATTCCCGGCCTCTACGCCGGAGGCGAGTCGAGCGGCGGCGGGAACCAGCACGGGCTGGGACGAGCCCTCGTCCACGGCTACATCGCCGGCAGCAATGCCGCGAGGGAGGGAACGTCGTAGATGGAGTCGGGTTCCGAGTTCGCATCCCCGTCCGAAGCCGACGGCAGCGCCGAGACGATCGCGTCACACGCGATGGGCGTCGTCGTGTGGGACATTCCGCCCGCGATCGTCGTCGGCGAACGTTTCAGGGTGAAGGTCGGCATCAAGTGCGAGCACGGATGCGACGGTACGAACAGCGCGTTTGAAATCCAGGATCACGAGGGAGCATCAGTCGTCCGGGGAACGGTACCGGGTGACATCTGGCCCGGCACCACCGGCCTGCATGTCGCGGAGGTCGATCTCGCGGCCCCGGCAGCCGAAGGCCTTTTCACGTGGACCGTCACGACGCCCGCGTCGGATGCCGGGACCCCGCACGCCGCGGGGTCCATCGGCTTCGGCATCAGGGTCGTCAGCCATCCCGAGTACCTCGTGAGGATCGAGGCGGTGGACGAAGACACCCAGGCGCCGCTCGCCGGCGCGCGCGTGGTGATGCATCCGTACCGGGCGGTGACCGACGACCGTGGCGTCGCCGAGGTGCGGGTGGCGAAGGGCGCCTACCAGCTCTTCGTCTCGCAGACGCGCTACGTCACGTTCGGCCTGCCCATCGAGGTGACGGCCGACACGACGACGAGAGCGGGGCTGTCCGTGGAGCCGATGACCGAGCGCAACTGATCCCAGGGGGCAGGTGGCAGGGGGCAGGTGGCAGGAGGTGGCAGGTACCAGTTGAGCGCACAACGACGGCTCTGCGTCGGACTTTCGCTGATCCTGGCAACCGCCTCGGTGGGGACGCTCCGGGCGCAGGGTGCCCGCTCCGCGCTCGTCGACTACGTCGCCTCGCACCACCGCGCCATCGTTTCCGAGCTGGTCGAGCTGCTGTCGATCCCGAACGTCGCGGCGGATACCGAGAATATCCGGCGCAACGCGGTGCTGCTCCGCGACATGCTGCGCCGGCGCGGCTTCAGCACCGAGATGCTCGAAACAGACGGCAATCCGCTGGTCTGGGGAGAGCTGAAGGTTCCTGGTGCACGACGCACGCTGTTGATCTGGGCGCACTACAACGGCCAGCCGGCAGACCCGAAAGGCTGGAAGCAGCCCAACCCCTTCATCCCCGTTCTCCGCGCCGGGCGCCTGGAGGATGGTGCGAAAGAGATCGCGGGCTTCCGCACGATCGACCGATTCGATCCGAACTGGCGGCTGTACGCGCGATCGGCCGCCGATGACAAAGGGCCCATTGTCGCCCTGCTGGCTGCGCTCGATGCGATGAAGGCGTCCGGCGTGGCGCCGTCCTCCAACGTGCGAGTCGTACTGGATGGGGAGGCCGGCTCGCCGAGCCTTGCCGCAGCCATTCCGCGCTACCGCGACAAACTGACGGCAGACGTCATGGTTCTGCTGGAAGGCCCGGTCCACCAGAGCGGACGGCCGACGATTGCGTTCGGCGCGCGCGGGTTCCTCGACGTCGATCTCACGGTCTACGGTCCGAAGGTCGGAGTCAACAGCGGCAACTTCGGGAACTGGGTGCCCAATCCGGCCCTCGAGCTCGCGCGCCTGCTGGCGTCGATGAAAGACGGCCAGGGGCGGGTGCAGGTGAAGGGGTTTTACGACGGCATTGGTCCACTGTCGCCGCAGGAACAGGCGATGCTCGACGCGGTGCCGGACGACCCCGCCGGCCTGATGAAGCTGTTCGTGATCGCGGCGCCCGAGCGTTCGGATCTCTCGCTCCAGCAGGCGCTGCAGCTCCCGGCGCTGAATATCCGCGGACTGTCGAGCGCGCTGATCGGACCCGATGCGAGGACCATCATTCCCGATCGCGCTGAAGCGTTCATCGACATGCGACTCGTGAAGGAAACGCCGTCCGGGGCCATGGCGGAGAAGCTGCTGGCCCACATCCGCGACCAGGGCTTCCACGTCGTGCAATCGGAACCGGACGACGAGACGCGCGGCCAGTACCCGCGGATCGTCAAGGTGATCTTCCGCAGCGCGGCGGAGGGGTTCCGCACGTCGCCTCTCGCTCCCGAATCACAGCTGGTGACGGCCGCCGTCACGCAGATGCTCGGCACACCGCCCGTGCTGATTCGCACGATGGGTCAGCGGATCAACATCGCGCAGTTCATCGAGGTGATGGGCATTCCCGCCATCACGTTGCCGACGGTGAACTTCGACAACAACCAGACCGCCGAAAACGAGAACCTGCGCCTCGGGCACCTCTTCACGGGCATCATCACGATCGCCGCCGTCCTCACCATGTAGAACTTCCAACTCCCAACTGCCAAGGCACACCGATTGGAAGTTGGGAGTTTCTAAAATCGGAACAGGCGCGTCGCCTTCACCACGAACGATCGATTCTGCATTCTGGGGAATCCAGTCGTGGTGGTGTCGCGGCCGTCGGAGTAGACGACGAACAGATCGCTGCCGGACTGGTACTCCCAGCGGAACCGCACGTTCGAGGACAGCGTACTGTTGCTGGAGTTGTATTGAATCAGCGCGCTGGCCGCCATGCGCGTGGTCATCGTGAAGTTCACGCGCGAGCCGACCAGCCGCGTGGTAAACCGTCCGACCGGCAGGTCGATCCAATCGAGCGTGAGACGCGGCTCGAGGGAGAACTGTGAGGTCATGTCCACGCGACCGTTGAAGCCGACCTCGCTCTTCGTCCCGCCGTAAAACGTGCCGTGCGACCCCCAGAACCGACCCGAGACCCGCTCTGGTCCGAGGTAGTACTCGCTGCGGAGATCCTGAAAGTTGTAGCCGCCCGGAAGGATGACGATCCCTTTGGAGATTTCGAAGGGATCCTTGAGCAGTTCGTAGTTCCGCGTGTAGTCGGTCGACCAGAAGCCGCCGCCGTTGAATTCCACGCGGTTCGAGGCCTGCGCCTCGCGGGTTTCGAGCCTGCCATCGAGATCGGTGATGTAGTCGATATAGCCTTCCATGCTCACCTTGCGCACCTGCCGGCTCGATCGCGGTCGAGGACTGAAGCGGCCCTGCGCGTAGTTCCGCCGGAAGCTGTCACGTCGGACAAACCCGATCTCGGGATTGAATGCGTCGCCGACCGACAGGTGCTCGACGTTCATCCCGTACCGATCGGCGGCGTAGGCGAACTGGCCCATGTAGCTCGACTCGTCTCCCTTGCGTCCGGGCGTCCGGGTCCGCGCGTAGTAACTGTTGAACGTCACGTTCTCGAAGAAGGCGAGCGCCGTATCGACGCCGTAGACCTGATTCGAATCGCTTCCGGCGAGACGTGGCGCCCGGCTCGTGCCAATGAGTCCGATGGCGCTGCGCCGCAGGAAGTCCCGTCGGACGCGCACGACCGAAAAATTCGTTGCCGCTGCACCGGCTCGCTCCGACGCCCTGGTTTCGATGTTCAAGAGGCCCACCGCGTTGCGGCCGGCACGCCCCGTCACTCTGCCCCCGGCGAGAATCGGCACTTCCTGACCTTCGCTGAGACCGATCTGGCGGCTGAAGAACATCAGCGGCATCAGGCTCGTCGCGGCGCCGAAGGACTGGTTTTCCCTGGTCGGAGGGCCGAAGTTGAAAATGCCCTGCCCCTCGAGGAAGAAGTCGCGCTTCTCGGGGAAGAAGAGGCTGAATCGCGTCAGGTTGACCTGCTGTTCGTCTTCCTCGACCTGCGCGAAGTCGGTGTTGTAGGTCACATCGGCCGTGAGGCCCTTGGTCAGCCCGTACTTCACGTCGAATCCGGCATCGCCGGTCAGATCGTTCGAGAAGGCCGGCGTGGCCTGGCGGTTCGTGTTCACGGCGGAGATCCCGTACGGCTTGAGCTCGAGATTGCGGCCCTGCGGCGGGACCTCGAGGCCGACGATCGTGGCAGCGGACGACAGCTTGTAGATGCCGCGGCCGCCGTACGAGGCTGGGACGCTGGAGAGATACGAGCGCTCGTTCTTCCAGGGGATCCGGCGTTGAATGTTGAAGCCCCAGGTCTGCGGGCCGCTCGCCCGGTAGCGGAGCGATTTGAACGGGATGACGAATTCGGCGCTCCAGCCTTCCTCGGTCCGCGCGGCCTTGACGTCCCACACGGTGTTCCAGTCCCTGTTGAAGTTGCGCTCGTCGCTCACTTCCTGATCGCTGAGCGCGCCAAGGGCATTGGTCTGAAAGAGCACGCCGCTGCGGCGATCGTAGAACGTATCGATGACGAGCTGGACGTTGTCGTTCTGAAAGATGTTGTTGCTGTCCCGGCGCATCTCGTTGGCGATGATGCGGTCCGGTTCGTCGTCGAGACAGCGCACCGAGAAGTAGATGTTGGTGGCGTCGAAGAAGATCCACAGTTCGGTTCGCTCGGTGGCCGGCTCTCCTTCGTGCGGCTCCTGCTGCACGAAATCGCCGATCGCCGGGACCTGACGGTAGACGGGATCCTGCAGCAGACCATCGATGACGAGTGGTTCGGTGAGGTGAACCGCACGCAGGGTGACGCGCCCCGCGGCGTCCCGCGACACGACCTCCGAGCCGACGGGGGCCGGCGGACCGTCGATAGGCTCCGCATCCTGCGCGAACGCGGGCGATGCGGCGGCGACGCCGGCGAGGCAGAGCAGCAGCGATACTACCCGTGCGGGTCGTGCGATCCGACGCATGCGGCCCGCGCAGAATATCACGCGGCCATCATGGCCGGGGCGTACGTACAGAGCGTTCCGCCTGGCCCGTTCTCACTGCCGATCGGCCTACGGGATCGGCAGCAGCGACTTGTCCGTCGGCCGCACGTGCTGGTCGGCCGCATTCGCCAGGATCGTCGTCGCCGCGTAGTCGCCGATCAGCGAAACGATATCGACGACTCCCGGGTTCCCGAACAGCTTCACGGCGCGCGCGAAGGTGTCGGAGCTCACCTTGTGCTTGCCGAGCGAGTCGCGCCCCAACTGGACGATGACCGTCTCCTTGTCCCCGGCGTTCGTCAGCGGCTTCCGGAACTTGACGGCGTCGATGATCGCCTGCGGCAGCCCCGCCTTCTGCGCGGCCGGTTCGTGCGCGGTCCACACGTAGGCGCAGTCCATCTCGCGCGCGGTGACGAGGATCGCCAGCTCCACCAGCCGCGGTTCGAGGCCGGACTTGCGCCGGAGGTACTCGTTCACCTCGGTCATTGGCGCGGCGACCGACGGGCTATAGAGCCGCATGGGTCCAGGCCCGTACGCGTCCACGGCTCCGCGCGCGTCGTAGAGCTTCTTCCCGGCTTCGTTCAACGCTTCGCGCTTGAGCGCCGGGAACCTGTTGCCGCTCTCGCGATACACGTCCTTCGGGAACGGTGCCGGCGCCTGTCCCGCGGCGATGGAGGTTCCAATGACGAGCAACAGACCCGACAGCGTTGTGAGCGATCTCATTTCCGCCTCCAGAAAAAGAGAGAACCACGAAGGGCGCGAAGGGCGCGAAGGTTGGCTCAGGGATAGTAGCCGAAGGGGCGCTTCGCCTTCGGATTCCATTCCGGCTGCAACGGGAGGAAATTGTCGCGATTCGGCATGCGGACTTTCGGCAGGCTCGCCGCGTCGAGGACGTCGGTCTCCTTGATGACGTCGTTTCGATAGAGCACGTAGGCGGTCACCGCGTAGACCTCGTCGGGCTTGAGCGAGCCCGGGCTGCTCTGCGGCATCGCGCGGTTGATGAAGTCCCACACGGTCGTCGCGTACGGCACGAGGCTGAACGGGATCTTCACGGGCTTGGCGTTGCCGAGCGGCACCAGCCCGCGATGCAGCGCGCTGCCTGTCGCGTTCGGCCCGTGACAGGCGGCGCACTTCTGCGTGTACACCGCGGCGCCCTCGACGGCGGTGCCGCGCCCCGGCGGCAGCTCCTTGCCTTCAGGCGAGATCGCGATGTCCCGCGCCTTGATCTCGTCGGCGCCCGGCACTCGTCCCAGCCCGTAGGTCGGCCCCTGCGCGTGCGCCGCGACGGACGCCAGGATCGCGAGTACGGCCGCGAGGAGGAGGAACCTACAGCAGCGCGTTCTGAATCCGTCCATCCGTGTTGACCTTCCACGGCTGAATGCCGTTGAAGTGATCGGCGTCGTAGAAGTAGTCGGGGCTCACGCCCATGGTCTTTGCCGCCTCGAGAATCGTCGGCTGGACCTCGCCCCGCTCGTCGGTGCAGCGCGCCTGCAGCACGGCCTCTTCGCCATTCCACTTCCACGGGAAGCGGAACCGCGTATGCGCGTGCCGCAGCACCGGCTGCTGCAGCTCCGCCTCCTTGTAGGTGCGGCCGCCGTCGATGGAGACATCGACCTTCCGCACCACGCCCCTGCCGCTCCAGGCCAGGCCGGTGATCTCGTAGAAGCCGTGGCCGGGCAGCGTCTGGCCGCCGGATGGTCGAGTGATGATCGCCTTGGGGCCGAGCTCGAACCGGAACCACAAGCCCTTGCCGTCGGGTCGCGTGTCGGCGTTGTTGCCCGACTCGTGCCACGCCATGTACGGCCGATCGACGACGTTGATGCGGGTCAGCCACTTCACCGAGCGGATCGCTTCCCACCCGGGAACCACCAGCCGCAGCGGATAGCCCTGGTGAGGACGCACGGGCTCGCCATTCTGCGCGTATGCGACGAGCGTGTCTTCGAGCGCCTTGCCGAGCGGAATGCTCATCGTGTACTTGTTGTTCTCGTTTCCCTCCGCGACGATCCAGCTCGCTTCTTTCTTGACGCCGCACTCCTTGAGCAGGACCGACAGCATCACGCCGGTCCACTCGCTGCAGCTGGTGCGGCCGTGGACCAGCTGAACGGACTCGCCGTTCGCGCCGCGCAGCGGCCGGCTGTTCGCGTTGCACTCGAGGAAGTGGATGCGCGAGACCGACGGCAGGCGCCTCAGTTCGTCGAGCGTGAACTCGAGGGGCCGGTCGACCATGCCGTGCAGCAGCAGGCGATGCTTCGACGCATCGAGGTCGGGGATCCCCTTCACGTGATCCATCAGGAAGTGAAGGCCGGATGGCGTGATGATGCCGTCGAGATCCTGGAGCGGCGTCATCAGCGCCGTGTCCGCGAGCGCCGTGGGTGGACCCGGCGCCCGGCGGATCGTGTTGTCGAGCAACGACGGCTGCCCGTAGGCAAGGAGGTCCTTCGGCCGCGCGGCGGCTGCGCCTGTCTGGCCGCGCCGCGACCGGACAGCCCCCATCACCAGGCCGGCGAGCCCGACGCCGCTCGTCAGGAACTGCCGGCGTTTCGACGTCGTATGCGAGCCCATCGATGTCAGTTCGTAGCGGTCCGCGACGGGATGACCATCGTGTAGTTCCGCTTCGGCACCTGGCCGACCTTGATCCTGGCCACTTCCTTCATCGTCGGGATGTCGACGACCAGCGTCAGGTTGGCCACCGGGTCGGCGACATACGCCCGCTTGCCGTCGGGCGTGATCGTCACCCACGCAGCGCCCTTGCCGCTCAGATCCGCGCGTCCCACCACCTTCAGGTCGGGGAGCGAGTACGCATAGAGCGCGTTGTTCAGGCGGCTGCACACGACGAGCGTCTTCTGATCCGCGGTGACCGCCATGCCGTGAGATTCGGAGGAGCCCGAGATGAGCGGGATTTTCCCGGCGGCCAGGTGGGGAAGCGTGATGCGCTGCAGTTCCTTGCGCGCCTTGAAGTCGACGACGACGAACCCGTTGAAGTCGCCGATCTGGACAAACAGCAGGTTGGTCGAGCCGTCGGGGTTCTTCGACATCGCCATCGGACGGATGCCCTCGCCAAGCTCGATGTTCCAGGACGGTGTATCGGTCGCGACATCGAGGACGCTGACGTGCCCCTTGCCGCCGGCCTCGCCCGCCACGACGTTCTTGCCGTCCGGCGTGACGTAGAGGTTGTGCACGGGGCCTTCGGTGCGGACGCTCTTCACCTTGGTGAGCGACGCGGTGTCGATGACATCGGCAACGCCCGGGTTCCCGCCGACGGCCTGCCGGATGCCCACGTACACCTTCCGTCCATCGGGCGTGATCGAGATGTTGTTCGGGTGGCCCGAGAGCGGAATCCTCTTGATCCACTTTCGGGTCGCCACATCGGCAACGTCCAATGTGTCGTCGCCCTCGCTGCTCGCGTAGATGCGGGTTCCATCGGGCGACGCGGTGACCCCGTGGGCCGCTTCGATGTCCTGGATCTCGCCCACGACGGTGTTTGTCGCAGGATCGATGATGTGAATCCTGTCGCCCGCAGCGTTGCTCTGGAGGATGCGAACCTGGTTCTGGGCCATCAACGGCAGCGAGAACACCACGATCGCCAGGGCCGTCAGACAGCGACGAACGTCATGCATAGTCATCGGCAGGTCCTCACAAAAAAACCGGTTACTCCGCGCCCGCGCCGCAGGCGCCGGTCAGCTCGACGAGCTTCTCGCTGCCCTTCCGCCCGCACACCCAGTTGGCGAGCGTCTGCCACTCGGGGTCGAGGAACGAACTCCAGTGCTTGCCTCCGCTGTGGTAGAAGTCGCCGCCCCCTTCGGCCAGGAGCGGGTGCAGGAGCAGCTTGCTCGACGTGAGATTGTTGGGAACGACGCGCGACTGCACGACCCGGAAGTTCATGCGGGATTGCTCCTCGTTCCAGGTGGTGGCGCCGGGCGAGAGCGCCTGCAGGCGCATCGGCGTGCCCTTGCTGTGGCACGAGACGCACCGTGTGTGCCCCTCGCGCTTGGCGAGGAAGATCGGCTGAATCCTGGTCCGGAAGTACTCGAAGTCGAGAGCCGAGGCTGCTGGAGCGCCGGGCGCCTGCGCGCGCGGCACCGCGGTTGCCGGGTACTGGGTGAGCAACGCAGCCAGGAGCAGAACGAACAGGGCGACGCGCATGACGCACCTCCTCCCTATCAACAGGCTGGTTTGAACGGCGCAGCATACCACGCCCTGCTGCTAGCGCGAGGCCGTGGACAACCCCTTGTAGACGAACTTCTGCACGCGATATCCCTGCGACTCGCCGGTCACGATGTTGCCTTTCGGATCGACGCCCAGGCTGTGCAGGTGAAAGAACTCACCCGCCTTCCGGCCGGGCCGGCCGATCTGGCCGATCTCCTCGAGCGTCCGCCGATCGAGAATCGCGATGCGCTCGTTGGACCCGTCCGCGACGTACAAGAACCGCTGCTGCGGATCGGCGGAGAGGCCGACGCCGAACGCGCTGCCGGTGCCCTCCGACTGGCGTTTCACGAACCCTTCTTTCAGGAACATGCCGTCGATGGTGAACGTCTGAATCCGGTTGTTGGCGCGGTCCGCGACGTAGACGACGCCGTCGTTCGAGATCGTCACGCCGTGGGGCGTGTTGAACTGCTGGGCGGCCTGGCCGGCGGACTGGCGCCCGTTCGGCGCCTTGTCGTCCGGCTTCTTGCCGTAGGCACCCCAGTGGCGCTTGTACGCGCCGGTGTCGGCGTCGAAAACGACGATGCGACGATTGCCGTAGCCGTCGGCGACGAAGACTTCGTTCGTCTTCGCGTACACGGTGACGGCGGCCGGCCGGCTCAGGTGTTCGGTGCTGTTGCTGTCGACGGGGACGCCGCCCTTGCCGATCTGCAGCAGGAACTTTCCGTCGCGCGTGAACTTCAGGATCTGGCCGTCGCCGGTGCCGTTGCCGGTCAGCCACACGTTGTCCTTGTCGTCGACCGTGATGCCGTGCTCGCCGCTGCCGGGGCGCCCATCGCCGTTGGTGCGATGCTCCCTGCTGCACGAGGCGCACTCCGCGAACGCGGAAAAGAGGCCGCCGCGATTGAACCACTCGTAGCGCGCGTCATGGGCCGGGCCGCCCCATCCCTGGATGTACTTGCCGGTCTCGCTGAACTCCATCACCGGCGGTCCCGGCGTGTACCCGTTCTCGGTGGCGTTGCCTTCCTCGAGCGTGTGCGGCCGGTGGAAGACCCAGACGTTGCCGTGCGAGTCGGCCGTCGCGCCGCCAACGCCGCCCAGGAGCATGCGATCCGGCATCGCGGGAAAGTGTGCGTCGACCTCGAAGATCGGCACGGTCACCTTCGAACCGGCCTTCTGATCCTGCGCCGAGGCGCGCGTCGACCCGTGCGGACCGCCGGCGACGATCAGCAGCGCCAGCGATACCAGCGCCGCGCCCGAGACGAGCGGCTTTCTCATGCGTCAACCCTCCGGACGGGCTGAATCCTACCGCCGTCGGGGGCACCGAGTCGCCATATTTCAGCGCGATTGCCGCCGTCTGGTTTGAGTTACCATCTCGCCGAAAGGTGGTGCGGGTGATTCGAGCCATCTCGCGTCGGACCGTCTTGGCCGCGATTCCGGCCTTCGCCGCGACGCTTGCGTCGAAGACGGGACGTGCCCAGAGCCTGCCGGTGCGGAGGGTCGAGCCGGACTACAAGGAAGACCTCTTCTACCGGGAAGACTGGCTGGGCGAGCCGTGGCGCACGCCGGACCCGGTGATCCTCATCCACGGCAACGACGAGTCCAGCGTCGAATGGTACGCGTGGGTGCCGCGCATGGCGCAGGAGTACCGCCTGATCCGGCCCGACCTGCCCGGCCTCGGCCATTCGAACGTTCCGCGCGGCTTCGAGTATTCCCTCGCCAGCCTCGCCACGTTCGTCACGCGCGTGATGGACAAGGCCGGCGTCGAATCGGCGCACATCGTCGGCGCGAAAACGGGCGGCGCGGTGGCGATGCGACTGGCGGCCGACTTTCCGCAGCGCACGCGGACGCTCGTCGTCGTCGGCGGCCCGGCATCGCCGTTGGAGATTGCGAACCCGTCACCGGTTCCCCAGCGCGACAGGCTCGGTTCGAGCGTGCCGCGGGAGATGGTCGAGTACTGGAACACCCTCTTCAACAGGCCGGATCGGGAAGGCGTCAAGGGTCTCAGCCAGGCGCTGTCGAACTTCGATCTCGCCAGCGAGGGCGTCCTGCAGCGCATCAAGGCGCCCACGCTGGTGATCACCGCGGACCGCAGCAAGATGAATTCGGTGGAGAAGGCGCGCGCCTACCAGGTGCAGATTCCGAATTCGCGGCTCGTGGTCATCCGCAGCGACGCGTACCACATCGCGGCCGCGAACGCGGACGAGTGCGTCACCCATACGCTCGCGTTCCTGAAGGAACAGAAGAAGACGTAGCAAGGCGGACGCCGGGAGGCGTGTCATGCGAAACAACCTGTGGCTCGTTGCGGTCGCGGGCGTGGCGGCGCTGGCCGTCTACGCGACATCGAACGTGTCGTCGCCGCTCCGGGCACAGTCCGGCGTCGCGCTGACGGGGCTCGTCGCCTCGGACGAAGAAGGTCCGATGGAAGGCGTCGTCGTCACCGCGCGGAAAGAGGGATCGCCGATTTCGATTTCCGTCGTGAGCGACGACAAGGGGCGATTCAGCTTCCCGGCGTCCAAGCTCACTGACGGTGAGTACGGCCTGAAGATTCGCGCCATTGGCTACGAGCTGCTCGGTCCCGCCGGCGTGGACGTGCGCGGCGGCGTCAGCGCGACCGCGAACATCAAGCTGAGGGCGACGAAACAGCTCGAGACGCAGCTCACCAACGCCGAGTGGATCGCGAGCATGCCCGGCTCCGATCAGCAGAAGAAGTTCCTGCTCTCCTGCAACAGCTGCCATTCGTATCAGCCGATCGTCAACTCCACGCACGACGCCGCCCAGTTCCTCCAGGTCTTCGACCGGATGGCCGGCTACTATCCGGGCAGCACGTTCCTGCACCCGCAGCGGCTCGTCGGCACGGCGCGGCGCAATCTTGGCGGCGGTGCGGGGAATGCGATGGGCGGCGAAGGCGGCATGGGGGCGGACCCGCGCGCGAAGGCCGCGGCGGACTGGCTGGCCACCGTCAATCGCAGCAAAGGGACGACACGTGATTACCCGCTGCGAACGCTGCCACGCCCCGCGGGGCGCGCGACGCGCGCGATCGTCACCGAATACGATCTGCCTCGCAAGACGATCGAGCCGCACGACGTCATCCTCGACAGCGACGGCATGGTCTGGTACTCGGACTTCGGGGCGCTGTTGCTCGGCAGGATGGATCCGAAGACGGGCACGGTCACGGAATTTCCAATCCCGATGATCAAGGAAGGCTTTCCCGTCGGCACGCTCGACCTCGAAACCGATCGCGACGGCAATCTCTGGGTCGGCCTCATGTATCAGGGGGGCGTCGCGAAGCTCGATCGGAAAACCGGCAAGGTCCAGACGTGGTCCGTTCCGAAGGAATGGCAGACCGACGCCACGCAGCAGTCGTTCGTCTCGCCGACCTCCTCTCATGTCGACGGCAAGGTCTGGGTGAAGAACTCCGATCGCGCGCAGATCCTGAGGCTCGAGCCGTCCACGGGCGCGTGGGAGAACTTCGGCACCTTCATCGATCCGCTGACGAAGCGGAACATCGGCTCCTACGGCATCAACGCCGATCACAACAACAACCTCTACCTGCTGGACTTCAACGCCGCCGCCATCGGCATCCTCGACGGCGCGACGAAGAAGCTGGAGATCGTCCGCACGTCGATTCCCGACTCGCGGCCGCGCCGGGGGAGCGTCGACGCGCAGAACCGCCTGTGGTTCGGCGAATACGACGGCAACGCCGTCGCGATGCTCGACCCGACGACGAAACAGATCAAGGAATGGCCGGTGCCGACGGCCTGGTCGAACCCCTACGACGTGGTCATCGACAAGAACGGCGAGGCGTGGACCGGGTCGATGATGTCGGACCGCATTGCGCGCCTCGACACGAGGACGGGGCGGTTCACCGAATACCTGCTTCCCAACCCGACCAACATCCGGCGCGTCTGGGTGGACAACTCGACGACCCCGGTGACATTCTGGGTCGGGAGCAATCATGGCGCGTCCATCGTCAAGCTCGAGCCGCTCGATTAGCGCGTTGTTCGCCGCCGCACTCGTCCTGGCGGTTGGCGTCGCCGCATGCACGGCCGGCGGCGCGCAGGGGTGCGCCCTCTGCGACCCCGCGGCGTTCACCGGCCAGGCGCCCGCGACGTTCCAGGTAGCGTTCGATACGACGAAGGGCCGCTTCGTCGTCGCGGTGCATCGCGACTGGGCGCCGATCGGCGCGGACCGCTTCTACAACCTGGTGAAGGGCGGGTTCTTCGACGAGGTCAGGTTCTTCCGCGTCATCGGGGGGCAGCTGGCACAGTTCGGGATGCACGGCGATCCGAAGGTCCAGGACGCGTGGCGCGACGCCGTCGTGCGCGACGATCCGGTCATGCACGGCAACGTACGCGGCACCCTCTCGTTCGCGAGCCGCGGCCCGAACACGCGGACGACGCAGCTGTTCGTCAACCTGCGCGACAACACTGCCTACGACCGGTTGGGGTTCGCGCCGTTCGCCGAAGTGGTGTCCGGCATGGACGTCGTCGACGGCTTGTTTGCCGGCTACGAAGAGCGTCCCGAGCAGCCGCTGATCGACGAGGAGGGCAACGAGTACCTGGCGCGCGAGTTCCCCAATCTCGACTACGTCAAGAAGGCGGCCATTGTCCCGTAACGCAACCGCGCTGAGCGTGCTGACGATCGTGGCGGCGGTCGCCGTCTCGTTCGCGCAGCAGTCCGACGTCACGCGCAACCCGCTGGCCGGCGATGCCGCCGCCGTCGCGGACGGACGGCGCGTGTTCGACCAGGCGTGCGCGGCGTGTCATGGTCCCGCGGGGCAGGGAGGAGACCGCGCCACGGCGCTGAACACGGGCCTGTTCGTCCACGGCAGCGGGGACGGCGATCTGTTCCGTTCGATTCGCGATGGGATTCCGGGCACGTTGATGGGCGCCCATCGCGAGCTCAGCGACACGCAGACGTGGCAGCTCGTGTCGTATATCCGCAGTCTCACGACCCCGCCGGCGGCTGCGCGCGACGCCACAGGTCCCGGCGGTGGTGACGCGGCGACCGGGGCAGTGCTCTTCAATGGAAAGGCTGCGTGTCTCTCGTGTCACCAGGTGAACGGGGTCGGTGGCATCGTCGGGCCCGATCTCTCCACGGCCGGCGTCAACGACGCGGCGGCGCTGCGGCGCAAGATCCTCGATCCGGATCAGCCGATGGCGGCTGCCGCGCCACCTGGTCCCGCTCCGGCGCGCCCGGCGCCGCAGGTCGTGGTCGCGACGAGTCGCGACGGGACGCAGGTGCGGGGCGTGCGGCGCAACGAAGACACGTTCTCGCTGCAGATGGTCGACGCCACCGGGCGGCTTCACCTGCTCGACAAGCTGGCGCTCGCGGACGTCCGCGTCGAAAACGTGTCGCTGATGCCGCACGATTACGGCACGCGTCTCAGCAACGCCGAGCTGACCGACGTGGTGTCGTACCTCGGCACGCTGCGCGAGCGCGGCGTGCCTCCTGCCGGTGCGGTCGGCGCGGGCGGCGTCACGCCGCAGCGGCTGACCAACGCGGAGGCGGAACCGCAGAACTGGCTGATGTACTGGGGCTCCTATCGCAGCACGCACTACTCGCCACTGATGCAGATCGACGCCAGGAACGCGAAGGACCTGCGGGCCGCCTGGACGTTTCCAATGCCTGGCACTTCGGTCCTGCAGACGACGCCGCTCGTCGCCGACGGTGTGATGTACGTGACGCAGCCCGGCGCTGTTGCGGCGCTCGACGCGCGCACGGGGAGGCCGATCTGGCGCTACGCGCGGCCGCAGAAGGTCCGGAATCCCTACGAGATCAATCCCTACAACCGCGGCGCCGCCATCCTGGGGCAGCGGCTGTTCGTCGGCACGCTCGACGCCGCGCTCGTCGCGCTCGACACGAGGACCGGCGCCGTGTTGTGGGAGACGCAGGTCGCCGATTCGCTGCTCGGACACAGCATCACCAGTGCACCGCTGGTCATCAAGGACAAGGTGCTCGTGGGGATCACGGGCGGCGAGTTCGGTGCGCGTGGATTTCTCGACGCGTACGACAGCGCCACCGGCAAGCAGCTGTGGCGGTGGTACTCGGTGCCCGCGCCCGGCGAGTTCGGCAACGACACGTGGAAGGACGACAGCTGGAAACTCGGCGGCAGCCCGATGTGGCTCACCGGCTCGTACGATCCGGACCTCAACACCGTCTATTGGACGGTCGGCAATCCCGGGCCGCAGATCGATCGGAGCGCACGCGGTGAGCTCGACAACCTGTTCAGCGACTCGGTCGTGGCGCTCGATCCCGACACCGGCACGCGAAAGTGGCATTACCAGTTCACGCCGAACGACGGTCACGACTGGGATTCCGCCCAGGCGGTGCTGCTCGTCGATCGCGAGTGGCGAGGCCAGCGGCGCAAGCTGCTCCTGCACGCGGATCGCAACGGCATGTTCTACGTGCTGGATCGGGTGACCGGGCAGTTCCTGTCGGGGACGCCGTTCGTCTATCAGAACTGGAACACCGGGTTCGATGCGCGCGGCCGCCCGCTCGTCGTGCCGGGCTCGAACTCGAGCGCCGAAGGGAGCTTCTTCGTCTACCCGACGGTGGGCGGAGCCACCAACTTCCAGGCGCCCTCCTACAGTCCCCTCACGCGCTGGCTGTACCTGGAGTACGCGGAAAACGGGCAACGCTACGTGAGCACGCCGGTCACCTACGAGGCGGGCCGTCAATACATCGGCCGCACCGTACCGACCGGTCCCGCGGTGGGTCCAAGACCGGGCGAGCCGCCGGCATCCGCGGGAATCAAGGCCCTCGATCCGGAGACGGGCAAGACGATGTGGGACTTCAAGATCGTGCAGGGCTCGCTGCAGAACGGCGTGCTGGCCACGGCAGGCAACGTCGTCTTTGCGTCGATTCGCGACGGGAACCTCGTCGCGCTCGATGCGAAGACGGGCAAGCACCTCTGGCACTTCGAAACGGGCGCGAACTCCGCGGCATCGCCGATGAGCTATGCGGTGGGAGGACGCCAGTTCGTGGCGATCGCGGCCGGGAACACGATCTACGCATTCACTGTGGGGGAGTCGAACGCGCGCAACGCCGATTGACGCGGCCCTCGTTCGCAGATACGATGCGGCCGCCACACAACCAGGGAGCCAGTCCTATGCGAATCCGGCTGAGGGACTCGGTGATTCCGGGAACGACGGCAGCAGTCTTCCTCCTGCTCGCCGCGATATCCTCCGCTCAGGCTCCTTCGTACCGTGCGCCGCGGACCGCGGACGGAAAACCCAACCTGAACGGAATCTGGCAGGCGCTCAACGCCGCGAATTGGGATCTGCAGGGGCACGCCGCCGCGAAGGGTCCGGCGCCCTTGCTCGGGGCGCTCTTCGCCGTGCCGCCGGGCCTGGGCGTGGTCGAGGGCGGCGAGATCCCGTATCTACCTGCGGCGGCGGCTAAGAAGAAGCAGAACCAGGCGAACTGGACGACGCTCGACCCGGAGGCGAAGTGCTACCTCCCGGGTGTACCGCGCGCCACCTACCTGCCGTATCCGTTTCAGATCGTCCAATCGCCGCAGAACGTCCTGATGTCGTACGAGTATGCTGGCGCGGTCCGCGTCGTCAACATGGGCGTGGCGACGAAGGCACCCGCCGACAGCTGGATGGGATGGTCGAACGGACACTGGGAAGGCGACACACTAGTGATCGACGTGACGAGCCTGCTCGACAGCACGTGGTTCGACCGGGCGGGCAACTTCCATAGCGACGCGCTGCACGTGGTGGAGCGCTACACGCCGCGCAGCGCGGACACGCTCCTCTACGAAGCGACGATCGAGGATCCGAAGGTGTTCTCGCGTCCGTGGAAGATCAGCATGCCGCTCTATCGTCACGTCGAGAAGGACGCCAGGCTGCTCGAATTCAAGTGCGTGGAATTCGCCGAAGAGCTGATGTACGGCTCTCTCCGGAAGAAATCCAGCAACTAGCTGAAAGGAGGCCCCATGGGCCGTCGCTTACTTGCTTCACTTGCGGCGCTGGCGGCCGTGGTCCTGATCGCGCTGCTCGCGCAGGCGCCCGTGGCGGGGCAGGCCACATCGCCGGCCGCGAACGCTCCGGCCGCGAAGGCGGGCACGCTGCCTCGTACCGCCGACGGCAAGCCCGACCTGCAGGGCATCTGGACCGACAACACGCTGACACCCTTCGAACGTCCGAAGAACCTCGGGACGAAAGAGTTCTATACCGAGCAGGAGGTGGCCGATCTGACGAAGCGGGTGCGCGAGGGGCAACAGGGGGAACGGATCGAGGGCGCCGAGCTTGGAGCCGCCAATCCGCAAGCCGTACGCTACGACCTCGAGCTGTACGGGTTCGACCGCAACAAGCTGAGATACACCTCCACGCGGACGTCTCTCATCGTGGGACCGGAAGGTGTCGTCCCTCCGATGCTGCCGCAGGCACGCGAACGAATGGCCACACGCGCCGCGAAGCTGAAGGGACACGAGTTCGACAGCTACGAGCAACGTTCGCTGAGCGAGCGGTGCCTCCTGATGGGCCAGGAGACCATTCCGATGACCCCGGCAGCCAATGAAGGCAACCTGCTGCAGATCGTGCAGGGGCCGGGATACGTGACCTTGCTGCACGAGATCGATCACTCGACGCGCGTCATCCCGACCGACGGGCGTCCGCACCTGCCGCAGAACATCCGCCAGTGGCAGGGCGATTCGGTGGGGCACTGGGAGGGCGACACGCTCGTCGTCGACACGACGAACTTCACCAGCCTGACGGCGTATCGTGGATCCAGCGAGAACCTGCACCTGATCGAGCGCTTCACGCGCACGGCGGACGACACGATGATCTACCGGTTCACGGTCGAGGATCCCGCCACGTGGGCGACGCCATGGACCGCCGAAATTCCCTGGAAGAAGACGAAGGGGCCGGTCTACGAGTATGCGTGCCACGAAGGCAACACCATGATCTCGACGATTCTTCGCGGGGCCCGTGTCGCCGACGAGGAAGCGGCGAAGAAAGGGAAGTGAGGGGCAACCCATGAGAACAACGATGATCGTTGTCGTCGCGGCGGTTGGCTTGGTACTGGCGACGGTCCCGGTGCGCGCGCACCATGCGTTCGCGGCGGAATTCGACCAGGACAAGCCGATCAAGGTGCAGGGGGCCGTCACGAAGTGGGAGCTGACCAACCCGCACTCCTGGATTTACATCGACGTGAAGGGCGAGGATGGCAAGGCCGTCACCTGGATGATCGAGGGCGCCAGCCCGAACAACCTCTACAGGCTCGGCCTGACGAAGGAATCGCTGCCGGCGGGAACCGAGATTACCGTCGAAGGCTACCAGGCGAAGGACGGCTCCACTCGCGCCGTTGGTCGAAACATCCTGTTCGCCAATGGCAAGAAGTTCTTCCTCGGGTTGACCGAAGCAGAGGGCGCGCCCAAGCAGTAAGGTGGGCCGGGCTAAAGCCGGCCCCTACGTACCGGGCGGGTCTCGCGTGCGTGCAGCAGCCCGAGCGCGCGGACCCGCCAGACTCTATTGCGGCTTCAGCGGAGCCGGCCTTCCGAACTTTCCCTCGTCAACCGCAACGTTGGTCCGCACATCGTCCAGCACGATGGCATCGCGCCCGTCCAGCCACGCGTAGGTGATGCGGAACGGCAGCTTGATGCCGTTGACGTCGCGATAATCGGCGAAATCGATCTGCGTCGGGACACGGCCGATCGGCGACAGCCCATACCGCAGCTCACGCAGGAGCAAACCGGTCTGCTGGTCGAAGTAGAGCGTGACCAGCAGCCCCCTCGGCCCGGTGCCCTGGACGACGTCGACGAGGTGACTTTGATTCCCGACCGCGCCCTGCAGCACCGACGCCTGGCTGGTCGGCGCCGGCAGATCGGTAATGGTCGTCGGCGGCGCGCTTTTCAGGTTCGTGAGAATGCTCTTGATCTGTCCCGGAAACGACAGCTGCGCGTCCACCCTGGCGCCGTCGAGATCGCTCCCGATCAACTGAAACTCGCCGACGACGTTCAGCGGCGTGCGCACCCAGCCCGCGGAGCCGTCATAGGTGCGAATCTGATCGCCGCGGTTGGTCTCCGCCTTGAAGAGAATGATCGTCGCCCGTTTGTCCGGCGCCTTCGCGACGATCTCGACGCTGCCGCCGCCCCCGAGGCCGCCGAAGCCGACCGCGGTTCCCTTCGCGGAGATGCTCGTCAACGCCGCGAGACGCTGCGCGCCGCCGGATGCCTGGATGTATTTGTCCAGCACCGCGCCGGGCGGATCGAGGCCCGGGAACTGCGTGACGACGTCGTCCGGCTCGATGGTCGGCATGCCATAGATCGTCGCCATGGTCGGCGTGACGAGCGGCTTGTCGCGGTTGCGATGGCAGGTCCAGCACGTCACGAGCTGGCGTCCACCGAAATTGTTCTGGTTGATGGCGGTCACCATGTTCACCATCCGCCGCGCCATGATTTTTCTCGGCGTATCGGCCGCCCAGTCGACGTTGGCGGTGCCCGCATTGACGTGGCAGTCCGAGCAGTCGAACTGGAGCGAGGCGGCCATGATGCCCATGGTCCCGAGGAATTCGTCGACGGGGATCCCCTTGAGCGCCTGGACGTTCTTGAAGACCTGGTCCGACATCAGCGGCCGGTCCTGCGAGGACACCTGCGCGGTGGCGAGCGCGCCGGCGAACGCGGCGGCCGCCATTCCAGTGGTCAGACGTACGCTCAACGTCAGCATGTTGAGCCCCTTCTCTGCCTGACAAAGTAAAGCAGGATGGGGATTATAGCCCTTCATTGACAGCGCTGATGACCGCTCCTAGAATCGCTCCGCTGCAGTAGAGCACCCTTACCCTTCCCGTCGTCACCGACCTCGCCGGCCGTCGAGGGCCGGCGAAGCCGATCGCAGACCGCAACTCGTCACGAGAGGAGGTCGCAATGAGATCGGGCCTGGCACGGTTGGTACTCGCGTCCACAATTCTGCTTCTGCCGGTCATCGCCCACGCGCAGGAGGAAGCCGTCGTGAGCGGCAGAATCACTGACTCGTCGGGCGCTCTCCTGCCCGGCGTCACCGTCCGGGCCGTCCACGAGGCCACGGGCAATGCCTTTCAAGTGGTGACCGACGGCCTCGGCGCCTATCGCATGTCGGTTCGCGTCGGCAGCCTCCGGGTCACTGCGGAGCTGCAGGGCTTCGGCACCGCGGCCCGCACCGTAGTACTGCTGCTCGGCCAGACCGCCGTCGTCAACCTGCAGATGGCGCCGGCAGGCGTTGCCGAGTCCGTCACGGTGAGCGGTGAGGCGCCGCTCATCGAGACGACGTCGTCGACGCTGGGGGGCAACATCGATCCCCGCCAGGTCGCGGAGCTGCCCGTGCAGGGCCGCAACTGGATCAACCTCGCGATGCTGGCACCGGGAAGCCGGCAGGGCCCCAACCCCGGTAGCCGAGAGAACTCGGAGAGAGCGCTGCCGGACCGTAATAACGGCGAGACGCGGGAGTTCCAGTACCACGTGGACGGCCAGCAGGTGACCTCGGAGTTCGGGACCGGCGGCCAGCCGCGGTACAGCCAGGATGCGATTGCCGAGTTCCAGTACCTCTCGAACCGGTTCGACGCGACGCAGGGCCGTTCGACGCAAGCGCAAGTCAACGTGATCACCAAGTCGGGGACGAATCAGTTCTCGGGTCTCTTCCGCGGCAATTTTCGCGACAGCAGCCTCAATTCGAAGAATCCGGTCCTCGACGCCGTCGAGCCGATCAACAACCAGCAGTACAGCACGGCCTTCGGCGGGCCGCTCGTGCGGGACAAGCTGCACTTCTTCGCCAACTACGAGTACGAGCGCGAGCCGAGAACCAGCATCTGGCGCACGCCGTACCCGTTCTTCAACGTCTCGCTGAAGGGGACGAACAACCGGAAGATTGGCGGCGTGCGTACGGACTACCAGATTTCGCCGCAGATGCGCGTGATGGGCAAGGTCGGCCATGGCCAGCTGTGGGAGCCGTTCGGTCTGCCCTCCGCCACCAACCACCCCGCGTCCACGAACACGACCAAGGAATACAACGACGAGATCTTCGGACAGTTCACGCACGTCTTGAGCAATCGAATGCTGAACGAGATCAAGGTCGGCAAGACCGCGTTCGGGCTCGCCAACACGAACCTCACGCACTGGTCGAACCACTGGCAGAAGGCCAACGGCATCACGGCCGGATCGCCCCGCATCACGTTTACGGGTTTTCTGATCACCGGCAACCAGAACCATCCGCGCGAGCTGGACCAGGACGTCTACAGCGTGCGCGACGACTTCACCAATGCGTTCACCGCGAAGGGGCGTCACGACGTGCGGGCAGGCGGCGAGTACCTGTTCAAAGACGTCATCGCGGTGAATCGCCGGCAGAACATGGGGCTCATCGACGCCCGCGGCGGTCCGCTGCCGTCAGCGGCCCAGCTCCAGGCATGGTTCCCCGATGCATTCAACGTCGACACCTGGAACCTGGCCGCGATCTCGCCGCTGGTACGCAGCTACACCATCGGTGTCGGAAACTTCCCCGTCGATCAAAGCTCGAAACGGTTCGCCCTCTGGGCGCAGGACGACTGGCAGATCGCCGATCGTCTGACGCTGAACCTCGGCGTGCGATACGACGTCGGGATCGGCATCTTTGCCAACGACATCACCTTCCCGCCGTTCCAGGACGCGGGCCGGCCCGACGACTGGAACAACGTGCAGCCGCGGCTCGGGTTTGCGTACCGGCTCACCAATCGAACGGTCATCCGTGGCGGGTCGGGCATCTACTACGGGGACGCGTTCGCGGACGCCGGGTCGGCGATCGGCAACACCCAGATCACCACGATTCGCTACGAAAACAACGGCCAGCCCGATTTCGCCGCGAACCCGACCGGCGGCCGGCCGCTGCCGACCTACGACGAGGCCAACCCGCTGTATTGCTACAACAACAACAATGCGCCGGGTTGTCTGATCCGCGACGTCCGTGAATTCACGGCGATACCTCAGTACATCCAGCTGCCGCGCACGTGGCAGACCTCGATCGGTTTCCAGCATCAGTTCGGCGCAACGATGGCTGTCGAAGCCGACTACGTGTACTACCGGGGCAGCTTCGAGAAGGATGTACTCGACAACATGAACCTGAAATTCGATCCGGCGACCGGCGCCAACCTGGATTTCAGAGTCCGGAGCAATCGCCCGTATCCGGACTGGGGCGTCATCTCGATGAACGTGCATACCGCCCGCTCGGTCTACCATGGCCTGATTACCGGCTTCACCAAGCGGTTCAGCAACCGCTGGCAGGCGTCGGCGACCTACACGCTGGCCGGCCTCTGGACCGCCGACTCGAGACCGTTCAGCGGGCTGTTCATGGTTCCCTTCCCCACCGCTCCCGATCTGGGCGGGGAATATGGGCTGTCCGAGGACGATCAACGCCACCGGGCGGTCTTCAGCGGCATCTGGCAGGTGGGGCACGGCTTCCAGTTGAGCGGCTTCCATTACCTGGGCGCCGGCATCCGGGAATCGAGCAACTACGGCGGCGACGTGCGGAACACCGGCTCGACCTTCAGCGGCCGCCTGCGCCCGAACGGGACGATCGTGCCGCGCAATTCGATCATCGCCCCGCCGCAGAACACGACGAGCGTGCGCGCGCAGCAGCGGATCCCGCTGCGTGGCCGCATGGCGGTCGACGTCATCGCGGAGGTCTTCAACGTCTTCAACCGGCCGAACTGGAGCATCGGCACCGAGGAGAGCACGCCGTCGCAGTACCTGCAGCACATCAACGCGCAGTATCGCTCGGCGCAGGTGGGCTTCCGGCTCTCGTTCTGATCAGAGTACGTGGGGCGGGTGCCGCCAAGCACGCAATGCAGGCGCCGACGGACCCGACGGGTACGTGGGGCGGGTTCCGCCGAGCGCGCAATCCACGCGACGGCGGACCCGCCGAGTACGTGGAGCGGGTTCCGCCGAGCGCAGAATCCACGCGAAGGCGGACCCGCCGGGGTACGTAGGGCGGGTTCCGCCAAGCACGCAATCCACGCGACGGCGGACCCGCCATCCACGCGACGGCGGACCCGTCGTCACGAAACTTTCAGCGGCGGCACGCCGACGTACTTCGCGCGCGGGCGAATCAACTGGCCGGTCGCGTACTGCTCGATGGCGTGTCCGAGCCAGCCGACCGTCCGTCCGATCGCGAAGAGCGTGAACGGCGAGCCGGCGGGAAGACCGAGCACGCGGGCCGCCGCGGCCAGCCCGAAGTCGATGTTGGGATGTTCGCCGGTGGTCTCTGCCGCCGCCCGCGCGAAGGTGGCGACGAACCGGTACTCGGCCGACGTCCCGTAGCGCTCGCCGAGCAACTCCAGCAGCAGCCGCGCCCGCGGATCGCCTTCGCGATACAGCGGATGGCCGAAGCCGTCGATCGGCTCGCCGCGGCGCAGCCGCGCGCTCACCGCCGCCCGGATCGGGCGCGCCTGCCGCAGCGAGGCGAGCATCGACTCCGCGCGTATGCTGGCGCCCCCATGCTTGGGCCCTTCGAGCGCCGCGAGCCCGGCGATGACCACGGCATAAGGATGAGAGCCGGAGGAGGCGACGCAGCGCGCGGTGAACGAGGAGACGTTCAACTCGTGATCGGCACACAGCACGAGCGCCGCGCGCACGACGTCGGCGCCACCGGCGCCGGTCTTCCACGCGCGCGCGAGCGCGGCGTCGATTGTGCGGCTGCCCGGGTCGGCGCCGATGGCCGCCTGCGTGAGCAGGCGCAGGATGCGCATGCCGGTTGACGCGACGCTGGCCGGCCGCAGGTCGAAGGCGAGCGGGTCGCGTGCCGCCGCGACGGCGAGCATCGACTGCGCACGCGCGGCGAACGGCACGCCGGCCGGTTGCTGCGGGAGGCGCGCGGCGAGGGCCGGCGCACGCAGCGCGTCGAACCGTCCGGTCCAGACGAGCGCGGCGACCTCCTCGAGCGTGCGCGAGCGCGCGAGCACGGCCGCATCGAGGCCGCGGTAATACAGCCTGGCGCCGTCGATGAGCGCGATGGACGACTCGAGGATCGGCATGCCCCACTGCAGCGCATGCGCGGCCGCCTTGTCGGGCGCCCGGCGCTCCTCCGTGCGCTGCCGCAATCGCTCGATGTCGTCGCGGGCATAGGTGCGTTCGCGCGACGCGCCGGACGAGGCCTGCGAACGGACGAACCCGCGGCTGACGTAGGCGTAGAGCGTTGCGCGCGTGACGCCGAGCCGGCGCGAGGCCTCGGCGGCGGAGATCCAGGCGCCGGCGCGCGCCGCCACCGTCATATTGATTGCCCAATCAACATTGACAGCATCATACACGGAGAGCTACGTTCGGCGCATGACAGGCAACGGATTGGCAGGCGTCGTCGCGACCACCACGCGGCTCAGTCACGTCGACGGCGAGCGCGGCGAGCTGATCATCGCCGGCTACCCGGTGGAGCAGCTGGCCGCGCACGCCACGTTCGAGGAAACGACCTGGCTGCTGTGGCACGGCGGCCTGCCGGCAGCCGCGGAGCTGGAGGCGTTCCGCGCTGCGCTCGCCGGCGTCCGGCGTATCCCGGATGCCGCCCTGGCGCTGTTGCGCGACTGCGCCCGGCGCCAGCTGCCGACGATGGATGCCTTGCGCGTCGGCGCGGGGACGCTCTCGCTCGAGTCGGACGAGGCGACGGCGATCGTCGCCCGCGTGCCGACGATCGTCGCGTCATACTGGCGGCTGCGGCACGGCCGCGAGCCGATCCCGCCGCGGAGTGACCTCGGTCAGGCGGCGAACTTCCTCTACATGCTGAGCGGGGAGGTCGCGGACGCCGAACGCGTCAGGGCGCTCGAAACCTATCTCAACACCGTGATCGATCACGGGCTGAACGCGTCGACGTTCACCGCGCGCGTGATCACGTCCACCGGATCCGATCTCGTCTCCGCCGTCGTCGGCGCCCTTGGCGCGCTCAAGGGTCCGCTGCATGGCGGGGCGCCGGGGCCGGCGCTCGACATGGTGTTCGAGATCGGCGACGCGGCGCGCGCCGAGGCCGTTCTGCGCGCGAAGATCGAGCGCGGCGAGAAGCTGATGGGCTTCGGGCACCGCGTCTACAAGGTGCGCGACCCGCGGGCGGACGTCCTCGCGCACGCCGCCGAGCGCCTGTTCACCCGCGGCGGCGACAGGGCGCTGTACACGCTCGCCCGCGCCGTGGAGGCGGAGGCGCTCCGGCTGCTCGAGGAATACAAGCCGGGACGCCGGCTGCAGACCAACGTGGAGTTCTACACGGCGCTGCTCCTGCACGGCCTTGGCTTCGACGCCGACCTCTTCACGCCGACGTTCGCGATCGGCCGCGTGAGCGGCTGGATTGCGCACGCGTTCGAGCAGCGCGAGGGGAACCGCATCATCCGGCCCCAGTCGGAGTACGTCGGCCCACGCGACCGGACATGGCTCCCCCTCGCGCAGCGCGTCACGGCGCCGGGACGGCTGTCCGGTTCGCCGGCACCAGCTGCGGCTGGTAGGTGAACACCTCGCGGCTGCGCGCGTCGACGTGGACCTTCAGCCAGTTGACGTCGTTGTTGCCGTTGGCCTGGTTGTCGCCGAACGTCTCGACGCGGGTAAAGTTCTCCAGCCTGCGGCCCCTGGCGTCCAGCAGCGGCTTGTCGAGCCGGAAATAATGCGAGTCGCCGTGCACGTAGGCCACCGGCCGACGGAAGGCGACCACCTCGTCGCGCAAGGCGCTCAAGAATTCCTGGAAGCCGTCGGGCTGTCCGTCGGTCTCCGCGAGCGTCTTCGGGTCGCGCAGCGGCGCCCGCGTCGGATCCGTCAGGTCAAACCCCGGGTTGGCCTGCGAAATCAGCATGACGGCGGCGGACCCTCGGGCCACCGCCTCGTCGAACGTCTCCTGCAACCAGACGATGTCGGCATGATTGCGCGCGAAGAATTCGGCTGCGTCGGGCGCCGTGTCGCAGAGGTTGTTGCACGACCCGCTGACGTTGAGCGTCGCGTAGGTGACGCCGCCGACGCTCCAGCGCCGGTTCTCCACGCACGGGATCACCCCTGAACGCCCCGGCACAGGACGGCCGCCTGCACCTGCCGGCGCATGCGGTGCCGGCCGAAGGAGAACGGCGTGCTGAAGAAGAGCGCGCGCTCGTGATCGAGCCGCTCCAGCGAGTTGAAGCCGCCGTTGGCGGGACGGTCGCAGTCGGTCCAGTCGTTGTCGCCGGGGGTGAACATCGCCGGGGCGTTCAGCGAGTTGAGGTAGCCGAGCGCCTGCAGGTACATCGCGTTGCTGCACGTCGTCGGGGTCGTCGATCCGGGCGCGCCGCTGCCAACCTTGAGATCGCCGTCGTGGACCGTGAACGCGAGCTTCTGCGCGTTGATGTCCGCGATGAGGCTGGGCACGCCAACCTGCGCCTGTAAGTCGGAATAGGTCAGGTCGCCCCAGAGCCCGATGGCGTACGGCTCGCGGCCGTCGCGATCGTCCTGGTCCCCGCGGTCCTCGTCGCCGTCGTTTCCCGTGGCCACGGTGGTCGCCGCCATCGCCACGATCACCACAGCGATCGCCCAGCCGCCCACTCGCCACCGGCCGTTTCGCATCGTCATCCACCCTCCTGCCGGCGACCCGACATGGGTCGCGCGGGGGTCGACGATAGCAAGCGCGCGGCAGCGGCAATGTGACGCCACAGTAACGGAATTGCAAACGGGGTCGTCCGCCGGCAAACGCGGTGGTGGCGTGCTGAGTCATAGTCGAACCACGGAAGCGAAGTGGTTCGAAACGTAAACGGGCCCCGGGAACGGCTTACAACGCCTGTGTCAACAACGCCGAACATCGGGGCGACGCCCGCTCGACGCGCGCAGCTGTTGCGTTCCCGTTACGTCTTGTTGCGCGTGCTTACCGGTTTCGTATCGCTGCCGCGCGGGAATGCCGCCGATTCCGCGCGTCCCGCGCGTTTCTCACGGGTACCTTGCTTGCAGAGCGCACCGCCGCCCTTTTAAATAGCGAGGAGGACGCATGTCTGATCGTCGAACTGATGAACCCGAAGTGATCGGCCGCCGTGAATTTACGCTGCAGTCCGCGCTGGCGCTTCTGGCCGGTGTCGTCATCAGCGTGGACGGATGCGGGGGATCGACCACCTCGCCGAGCCCCAGCGCCACGCCGTCGCCGTCGCCGGCGCCCGCGCCCCCTCCGGCCGTGGACGTGAACGGATCGGTCGCGACCAATCACGCCGCACCCCACGTAGCAGTCATCACTGCCGCGCAGATCACCGCGGGGAGTGCGATCTCCCTGAACATCCAGGGCATGGCCACGCACCCGCACAACGTGGATCTCACGCAGGCCGATCTCGTCTCGCTGCGGAACCGGACGGCGGTGACGAAGGAGTCGACCAACGTCAACAACCATACCCACGTGGTGACGTTCACGCCCGCGTAACGTCCGTCCGCTCCCCGACTCACGGCTGCGTGGGCGGCGGTCCCGTACCGTCGCCTGCCGCACCCGTTCGCCCGCCCGTCCCACTCTTCTCCTGCCGAGCTAGCCGCCGGGCACGCCTGGTGCTCTTCACGCGCCAGCGATCGTCGTCGCGCGCGATTTCCTGAACGAATCGTCCGCGCGCGGCGCGCGCGATGACGAAATGCCGTGACGGATCCGGCGCGGCGGCGCGCGATCGGTCCGCGAGGTCTGCCGAAGGAGGGACCGGCACGCATGCTGTTCGCGCTCGCAGCCGCGCTCGTCCTGGCCGCGGGACCGCAGTCGTCCCCCACCGATCGCGGCCGCGCCGAGCAACTGGCGCGGTCGGGGAAGACCGTCGAGGCGATGGAGATCTTCGTGCGGCTGGTCGAGCAGGACCCGGCCGACGTCGAGGCGCGCCTGTGGATGGCGCGTCTCGAAACGCGCCTGGGACGTCTCGCCGACGCGGAAGCCGGGTTTCGCTCGGTACTCCGGGAGCATCCCGCCGACGTCGACGCCCGCATCGGTCTCGCGACCGTGCTGACGCGGAGAGGGAAGCCGGAAGAGGCGCTGGCGATCCTCACCGACGTCGAACGGAACACCGGCGAGAGCTCCGATCTCTTCGGCGCGCTCGGCCGCGCCTACCGCCGTGTCGGCGACGACCGGCGCGCGCTCGCGTACTTCCGGCGCGCTCACCGGCTGGCACCGCGCGACCCGGATCTCACCGCTGGCTTCGAAGCGGTCGCGCGCGTGTACGGGCATTCGCTCGCCTTCGAGGGATTCACCCAGGGTGGCGCGCCCGGCACCGGGGTCCAGTCGGGCTCCGTCGGCGGGCGCGTACGCGTCGTGCCGCGGCTGCATCTCGATGTCAGCGGCAGGATGCAGCAGGGAACCGGCTATTCCGACGCCACGGCCGGCGCTGGTTTCCTGTGGCGCGCCGGCCGCGCCACCACCGCGGAATTCCACGCGCTCGGGGGGCCCGACAACGTCGCGCTGGCGGCCAGCGATCTCTCGGGCGCGGTCACGCACTACGCGGGCGTGTACGAATTCGGCGCCGGCCTGCGGCGCATGTCGTTCATCGACGCCGATGTCGTCTCCGCGTTTCCAACCTTCGCCTGGGACTCCGGCAGGTGGCGGCTCGACGCCCGCTACATCTACACGCAGTCGTCGTTCGATCGCACCGGCCAGTCGCGCGGCGATCATTCCGTGATGCTACGCGACACGTGGCGCGGGTGGCGCCGCGTCGCCCTCAATGGCGTGTACGCGCACGGGATCGAGAGCTTCGACACGCTGACGGCGGATCGCATCGGTTCGCTCGGCACGACGACCGTCGCCGCGGGGCTGCGGATCGACACCCCGTCGTTGACGGCCATCACGACGACGTGGGAGCACGAGTGGCGGTCGAACCAGACGCGGGTCGACCGGCTCAACCTGTCGATCGTGCAGGCGATTCCATGATCGAGCTGCTGCTCGTCTTCGAACGCCTCGCGGTCTGGATGATGTGGGCCGGCTTCGTCCTGGTGGTCGCGATGCTCTGCGCCGTCGTCGCGGGCCGCGTCGCGTACGCGTGGCACGAGGAGCGCCGCCATCGTTTCGAGCGCCACTACGGCCCGCTGGCGGCACGGGCGCTCGAGGGAGACGCCGCCGCACAGCACGCGATCGTCACCTGCCCGCCGCGCGACCACCTTGCGATGGCGATGCTGCTCATCACGCCGCTCATCGACGATCGCGATCCCCGCCGCGTCGCGGTCACGCGTGCGATGGTCCGCAAGATGACACGGGGACGGCTGGGGGAGCGGTTGCTGCGCAGCCGCTGGTGGTGGCGCCGCGCGCTGGCGTTGCGGGCCATCGGATTGATTCAGATGGCCAATCGGACCGGCCGGGTCATCGCCGCGCTCGACGACGAGCACGCGGAAGTACGCGGCGCAGCGCTGGACGCGCTGGCGGACATGCAGGATCCCGCGGCGGTCCCCGCTCTCGTCACCCGGCTGCACGATGCCTCGCTGCAGCGCGGGCGCCGCGCGGCCGCGCTCGCGGCCTTCGGTCCTCGATGCGAGCCGCTGGTCCTGGAGCTGGCCCGTGACGACGAGGAGCATCGCATCAACTACGCGCGGGCGCTGGCGCTCTGTGGAACGGAACGGTCGCGGGCGACGCTGTGCCGGTGGACCGAGGACGCGCGTGCGAACGTGCGCGCGGCGGCCTTCGAGGCGCTCGCCCATGTCGGGCTCGACGAACGGTCGGCCGCCCTCGCCATCGGCGCGCTGGAGAGCGCCGACCCGCCCGTCCGTGCGATGGCTGCGGGCGCGCTCTACGGGTGGGAGGGCGCAGGCGATGCGGCGCGGCACCTCGGCCGGCACCTGGACGATTCGTGGACGGTCGCCGTCAAGGCCGCCCGGTCGCTGCAGTCGATGCACCAGGCCGGCCGCGCGATGCTCGAATCGCTGGCCGGCCGGCCCGATCTTGCGGGCGTGCTCTCGCGCCAGATGCTCTGGGAGGCCGCCCGGCCGTGAGCCTCACCGAGGTCGCCACGATATTTTCCCTGCTGGTCACGACGTATTTCGCCCTCTGGAACGCGTCGCTCATGGCGATGGGCGCCGCCGCGTCGATGTTCCTGTGGCGCTATCAGCGCCGGCGGACCCTCCGCAACCGGGCGCTGGCCGGCCGCCTGGCGTCGCCGCCGCTCATCTCGATTGTCGTGCCCGCGTGCAACGAGGCGCTGACGATTGTCGAGAGCATCCGGGCGCTGCTGGCGCTCGACTACGAGGCGCACGAAATCGTCATCGTCAACGACGGCTCGTCGGACGACACGCTCGACGTCCTGCGAAGGACGTTTCGCCTGCTGCCGGGGCCGCTCGCCTTCATGCAGCCGCTGTGCACGGCGCCGGTGCGCGGCGTGTACCGGTCCATTGAAGAGCCGGCGCTCGTGGTGATCGACAAGGAGAATGGCGGCTGCAAGGCCGACGCGGCCAACGCCGGCATCAACGCCGCGTCGGGCGTGCTCGTGCTCGTGATCGACGCCGACACCGTGCTCGAACCGGACGCGCTGAGCCGCGCTGTGCTGCCGTTTCTCGAGGACCCGACCACTGTTGCCGTCGGCGCGTATGTGGCCATCGCCAACGGCTGCCGCATCGAGCACGGCCGCGTGGTCGATGTGATGTTGCCGTCAAACTGGCTGGCACGGTTCCAGATCATCGAGTACATGCGCAGCTTCCTGCTCTTCCGGATCGCGTGCGCCTCGCGCAACGGGGTGACGATCATTTCCGGAGCTTTCGGCCTGTTCCGCCGCGACACGGCCATCGAGGTCGGCGGCTACGACCGCACGGCGATCGGCGAAGACATGGACCTCACCCTTCGCCTGCAGGCGTTCTACAGGTCGCGACGGCTGCCGGCCCGTATCGCCTTCGTGCCGCTGCCGCTCTGCTGGACGCAGGCGCCAGAAGATCTGGCGTCGCTGCGGTCCCAGCGTTGCCGCTGGCGGCGCGGTCTGCTGCAGGCACTTTGGCGGCATCGGCGGGCGATCGGCAATCCACGCTACGGCGTCGTAGGGTTAGGGGTGTTGCCATACACCGTCATCGTGGAGGGGCTCGGGCCGCTCCTCGAGGTGTCGGGCTATGCCATCACCACCGTGGCCGTGTTCCTCGGCGTCCTCAACTGGAGTCACTATCGCGTGCTGCTCGCCGTGTCGATCCTGTTCGGCGCCGCCTCGACGTTGCTGGCGGTGCTCCTGAGCGACGTCGCCACGCGCAAGTACAACCGTGGCCGCGATCTGGCGCTGCTCATCACGATCGCAATCGTCGAAAACATCGGCTTCCGCCAACTCAACTCCTGGTGGGGTTGCGTCGGGACCGTCCAGGCGCTGAGGGGCACGGGCGGATGGGGTCATATGCGGCGCCGCGCCTTCGAGGGTCGAGCCGCATAGCCACTGCCTGCGCGGTGACGATCTTGTGATCGGCGACGCGCCCTGACGCTCGACCTCCTCCTCGCTCTGTTCACTTCGCCTCCACGCGTCGTTATGAGCTAGTGGCACGCGCTTCACGCGTGCCGCCGGATACGCGCGACGAGTCGAGGCCACCACCATCATCAGCGCCGCCTGCATCGACGAAAAAAAATTTATGCGGGGAGTAGCGCTCGGGGAAGGCGCGGCGTATAGTGTGCGCCTCCCTAAATCTGTTCAGGTAGGTCGGCGTCGAATATCTCGTCTCCCCCCCGGGAGCAGTTCGTGATGTTCGAGCCAGGGTCACAAATCGGGCGGTACGAGATTCAGCGGCGGCTCGGGCGCGGTGGCATGGGCACGGTCTACGCCGCGCACGACTCGATCCTCGGTCGCCTCGTCGCCATCAAGGTGTTCGCCGGCGATCTCGACATCCCCGATGCTCGAGAGCGGTTCGTGCGCGAAGCGCGTTCGGCCGCGGCGCTCGCTCATCCCCACATCGTCGCGGTGCACGACTTCGGCGATCACGAGTCGCAGCCGTTCATCGTCATGGAATACATCAAGGGCGAGACGCTGGCGGAGCTGATCCGCCGCAGGGCGCCCGTGTCGCAGGGCGACAAGCTGCGCTGGATCGAGGAGCTCGCCTCGGCGGCCGGCTACGCGCACCGCATGTCGGTGATTCACCGCGACATCAAGCCGGCCAACCTGATGATCGACAAGTCGGGCCGCCTGAAGGTGCTCGACTTCGGCATCGCCCGGATGCTCGGGACCGTCTCGAACACCCGCGACACCATCGGGACGCCGGGCTACATGGCCCCGGAGCAGATTCTCGGCGAGGACGTCGACGGCCGCGCCGACCTGTTCGCGATCGGCGTGGTCTTCTACGAGCTGCTCGCCTACACCGAGGCATTTCCGGGCGACACCAGCCCGGCGATCACCCACCGCATCCTGCACAAGGACCCGGTGCCGCTGCCGAACCTGGTGCCCGACCTCAACCCGGAGATCCTGCCGATCATCGAGCGGGCGCTGAAGAAAAACGTCGACGAGCGGTTCCCGGATGCGGAGGCGTTCCGCGTCGCGGTGAGCCGCGTGCGGAAGCGGTTCGAGGAAGACACCGAGCAGATCGTCGCCCCGACCGTCCTGATTCGCGAGACGCCGGCGCCGACGCGCAAGCCGTCCGGCCCGGCGCAGGGCCGGCGCCCGGTGACCGACGCGGTTGGCGTCGCGACGCCGCCGCCGACCGATCGGGATGCGCTCGCACGCCGCCGCCTCGCTCAACTGGAAGCCGCGCTCGCGCAGGGGCGGACGCTGCTCGAGGCCGGCGATCTCGACATGGCGCTCGACTCCTGCCAGCAGGCGCTGACCTTCGACGAGAACCATCCCGGCGCGCTGGAGCTGGAGCAGGAGATTGCGGCGGCGCTCGCTGCACGTCAGACAACGGCCGACGAAGAGGCAGCGGCGCTCGCGGAGGAGCCCGAGGACGAATTCGACGAACCGGAGGCGATTGAGGCCGCGCCACAATACGCGCCCACGGTGCTGGCGCCGCCACGCGAGGCCCGGGTGCCGCAACCGACGCCTCAGCCCGCGCCACCACCCGTCGTCGAGGCACCGCGTGCCCGGAAGACGGAGGCACCGAAGGCGTCTCCGCGACTGACCGAGGGAGCCAGGGCGTCCGCGCGAAAGACCGAGGGACCGAAAGCGCCCGCGCGCAAGGCGCAAGCGCCCAAGGCAGCTCCGCGACCAGCGCGACCTGCCGGGCCATCGCTGCTGACGCGCATGCGCACGGCGAGCACGGCGGCGCTGCAGCGCTCGTCGGTGGCCGTTGCGGCCGTCGGCGCGCGTCTTCGTGCATCGGCGCCCGCCGTCGGAAACGGCGGGCGCGCGATCGTTCCCACGTGGCGTCCGACGCTGCCGGTCACGCGCAGGCAGCAGATCGTCTGGGCAGGAGCGGCGCTCGGCCTGCTTCTCGTCATCGCAGGTGTGGTCGTCGCCATGCAACTGATCGCCGTGCCGCCTCCCGGCACGCTCGTCATCGACGCGGTTCCGTGGGGGACCATCGAGTCCATCAAACGGGAGACAGGCGCCGCCGTGACGCTGCCGTCGGCGGCCTCGACACCGCTGTCGATCGACCTGCCCGCAGGCACGTATACCGTGGCCGTCGTCGGCCCGCCGCCGGACTCGATGCGACAGACCTTCACCATCCGCGTGGGTCCCAACGCCGCGAACGTCGCCCCGCTGGCGCGATTCAACGTCATCACGCCCGAGGACTACTTCGGGCAGTACCTCGCGGCACAGGCTTCGCCCGCCGAGCCCGCGGCGCCGCCTGCGGACACCGCAGCTTCGCCAGAGGCAGCCGCGCCCGTGCAGCCTGCGGCCGCGCAAACGCCGGCGCCGGCAGGAGCAAATCCATGATGCGGGCCTTCGGACAACTCCCAACGACCAACGACCAACTCCCAACCAGACGGCCGTTGCGGCAACGTGCCGCTTGGACGTGGGGCGTGGGCTGTTGGGCGTTGGCCGGCGCCGTCGTGATGCTGTGGCCATCCGGCGCGCTCGCGCAACAGGACAACGACGAGGCGTTCCGGCGCGGTCTCGAGGCGAGAGACAAGAAGAACTGGAAGCAGGCCGAGCTCGAGATGCGTTCGGCGCTCGTGAACGAGTCGAAGGACTCGACGCGCAAGGTGGGCGGCGGCATCTTCCGCGGAGGCATGGAGTACCTGCCGCACTACTTCCTCGGCGAAGCGCTCTACAACCAGAACGATTGCGCCGGCGCGGTCACCGAATGGGCGATCTCGCAACAGCAGCCGGCCGTCGTCGGCGCACGGCGCGAGTTCGTGACGTTCATGGCCAACGGCATCAGGACGTGCGCCACGCGGGGTGTCCTGCCGCCCGCCGAGTTCAACGCGCAGTACGCCGCCGCGAACCAGGCGGTCACCGACGCGAACGAGATGGCCGAGCGCATCACGAAGCTGGGCAACGCGGACGCGTGGCGTCAGGACCTGCGCGACCAGTACGCGCGCATCGGCACCGACTTGACGACCGCGCGGACCAGGCTCGTCACGGGCAAGACGTCACGGTCGGCGTCGGATCTCGAGACCGCTCGCACGGCGGCCATGCGCGTGTCGAACGGCCTGCGAACGCTCGAGACCACCCTCAACGCGAGCATCGAGAACCTGAGCACGGTCCAGCGGCAGGCGCGCGAGGTCGATCAGACCATCAACACCGTCGAGGCCAACGATCGCGCCATCGACGCCCTCAAGGTGACGCTCCCGGAGGCACTCGCCGCCAGGCGCCAGGGCGGACAGGGGCTGCTGTCGCGCGCGCGCGAGCAGGTCAGGACCGGCGAGCGGACGCAGAACATTACGGCGGTCAACGAGGCGTCACAGTCCTCGCAGCAGGCCGCCGCGATCATCGAAGAGGTCTTGAACGAGGCGATGAAGATCGCGCGCGGGGCGCTCGAGCGCGATCTGGCCGACGCGGGCGCGGCTGCCGCCGAGGCGCTGTCCTTCCTCGACTCCTCGCTGGCGACGCTCGGCACGCTGTTCCGCGACAAGCCCGCCATGGTCACGCCCGAGGTGCAGTCACAACGCGATGCGCTCGAAAAGCGCGTCACCACCATCCGGCGGCGCGTCGAGACCGCGCAGAAGACGCAGAACGTCGGCGGGCTCACCGAGGCCGCGCGGCTTGCCGCCGCGGCGCGCACCGACCTCGAGAAGCTGGTGACCTCGTTCGGGCCGCTGTCGCTGCGCAACCGCGGCGTGCAGGCGGCGCTCGAAGACGGCGCGCGCCAGTTCTTCGCGGGCGAGTACCAGCAGGCGCTCGCCACGCTCGACTCCAACGCGCTGACCGACGCGCCGCTGCAGCTGCACGTGCACCTGTTCCGCGCCGCGGCGCTGTATCACCTCTTCGTGCGCTCGGGTGAGAAGGACCAGGCGCTGCGCACGCGCGCGCGCGCCGAGATCGATGCCTGCAAGAAGCTGAACTCGCAGTTCACGCCCGATTCACGCGCCTTCGCCCCCCGTTTCCTCGCGTTCTATCAGGACGCGCCCCCGCCAACACCATGACCCTGACCCTGGAAGTGATCGGGCCACAGGCGGCCAGGCTCGGGCCCGCCCACCGCAAGGTGTTCACCGTCGACGGTGGCACCATCGGCAGGCTGCCCGACAACGACTGGGTGCTGCCCGATCCGTACATCTCGAGCCATCACGCCCGCATCCGCTGCAAGGGCAACGCGTTCTACATCGAGGACACGAGCACCAACGGCGTGTTCATCAACCAGAACCGCCTCGCGAAGAACCAGCCGCAGGCGCTGGCGCAGGGCGACTGCATTTCGATCGAGCCGTACGAGATCCGCGCGTCGATCGCCGAAGACGCCGTGATCGCCCGCGGCATCGACGATCCGTTTCACGTCGACGATCCGTTCGGCGCGCCGCCCGCGCCGGCGCGCGAGCCGATCGTGCCGTCCTCGTCGCACATCCTCGACGAGCCGATGTCGGCCGGCGCGGTCGATCCGATGAGCCTCCTCGGCTTCGATGGCGGCGCGCCGTCATCGGTGCACGTCCACGTGCCGCGGGCCGACAGCCTGGCGGCGGGCTCCCTGCTGGCGGAGCCGTACGTCGCGCCAGCCGTGCAGCTGCCGCCGGCGTCGGCGCCGTCCGCGCCGCCCGGGGCGATCCCCGACGACTACGACCCGCTGCTCTCCGACAGCCAGTTGCTGCCGCGCGCACCGGCCGCGCCCGCCGCACGGGCTCCGGTGATTCCCGCGGCGCCGCGCGCGGCAACGCCGCCGCCGCCCGCGCGGACCACGCCGCCGGCGAGGCGCGCGCCCGCTCCGCCCGCCGACGCCCAGGACGTGATGCTCAGCGCCGTCCTGCGCCACGCCGGCATCCGCGACGTCACGACGACGCCCGAGCTCGCGCGCAGCTTCGGCCAGATTCTCCGCATCGTCGTCACGGGCGTGATGGACGTGCTCCAGGCCCGGCAGCGCATCAAGGAAGAGTTCCGGATGCGCACGACCACGTTCAAGCCGAAGGAGAACAACCCGCTCAAGTTCTCTGCCAACGTGGACGACGCGCTGCACAACCTGCTCGTCAAGCGCAACCCGGCGTACTTCGAGCCCGTCAGGGCGTTCGAAGACGCCTTCGACGACGTTCGTAATCATCAGATGGCGATGCTCGCCGGCGTACGCGCGGCGTTCGAGGCGATGCTCGCCGAGTTCGATCCCGATCGCCTCCAGGAAGAATTCGAACGACAGCCGCGCAAGGGCGCGTTGATCTCCATGCCGGCCAAGATGCGTTACTGGGAAATGTACCGGGAGAAAGTCCATGGCATCGTCAAGGACGCGGACACGAGCTTCCGCGAATTGTTCGGCGACGAGTTTGCGCGTGCCTACGAAGAGCAGCTCGAGCGCCTCAAGGGCCGCGATCGTGGTCAGTCGCGCTAGCCGCCCCGCCGCGCTGAGCCTCGCCAGCCTGCTCGCGGCGCTGGCGCTGGCGGGCTGCGGCAAGTCGCCCATCGTGCTGGCGCGCCCCACGCCCGCGACGTCGCCGCTGACGATCTCGGTCAGCGCCGACACCAATCCCGACGCCAACGGGCGCCCGTCGCCCGTCGTCCTCCGCGTCTACCAGCTGAAGGCCGACGACGCGTTCGTCAACGCCGAGTTCTTCCCGCTGTTCGACGACGACATGAAGGTGCTCGGCCCGTCGCTGGTCTCCCGCGACGAGTACGTGCTGGCGCCGGCCGAACACCGCAGCGTCGAGGTGGCGGTGTCGGGCGATACGAAGTTTCTCGGCGCCGTCGCGGCCTTTCGCGACATCAGGAACGCGGAGTGGCGCGTGCTCGTGCCGGTGACGCGCAAGGGGCTGAACGTGGCGGTCGAGCGATCCCGGGTCGTCCTCGCGGTGGCGCAGTAGTCATGTCGAACTTCAACAAGGTCGTCTGGACGGAAGGGCTGTTCCTGCGGCCGCATCACTTCCAGCAGCAGGACCGCTACTTCGAGCGCTACGTCGAGACGCGGTGCCACGCGCTCGCGCCGCACAGCTGGGGCTTCACCGAGGTCGAGATCGAACGCGACTTTCTCTCGATTGGCAAGTTCGGGCTGCGCCGCGCCGCCGGCGTGTTTCCCGACGGCACGCCCTTCCGGATGCCGGACGACGATCCGCTGCCGGCGCCGATCGACATCGATCCGCAGGCGCGCGACCAGGTCCTCTTTCTCGCGCTGCCGCTGCGCACGGCCGGGGCGCCCGACGTCGATCGCGCGCCGGGGGCGAACGGGCTCGTGCGCCACGCCGTGCGCGAGCTCGAGACGCGCGACACCACGTCACGCGCGGGCGATGTCGTGCTGCTCGAGGTGGGCGCCATGCGCACGCGGCTGATGCTGGCCGCCGACGTCACGCAGGCGTACGGGTGCGTGCCGCTGGCGCACATCGTGGAGTGCCGGGCGGACAAGCAGGTGGTGCTCGACGAGTCGTTCATCCCGACGGTGCTCGACGCGCACGCCTCGCATCGCCTGCACACATTCACCACGGAGCTGCTCGGGTTGCTGCACCAGCGCGGCGACGCGCTCGGCGGCCGCGTGGCGGCGACCGGCCGTGGGTCATCGGCGGAGATCGCCGATTTCCTGATGCTGCAGGCGATCAACCGCTACGAGCCGCTGCTCGGCCACTACCTCGATGCCGGCATCGTGCACCCGGAAGATCTCTACCGCCTGTGCGCGTCGGCGGCGGGGGAGCTGGCCACGTTCACGACGCCGTCGAAGCGGCCGCCGCAGCTGGCCGCCTACCGGCACGACGCGCTGCGCGAATCGTTCGAGCCGGTGATGACCGCGCTCCGCGCCTCGCTCAGCGTCGTGCTCGAGCAGAGCGCCATCGCCATTCCGATCGAGTCGAAGAAGTTCGGCATCAGCGTCGCGGTCGTCAACGACCGCGGCCTCTACACGAGCGCCGTGTTCATCCTCGCGGCGCGCGCGGACATGCCGGCCGAAGAGCTCCGCCGCCGTTTTCCGGCGCAGCTCAAGATCGGCCCGGTCGAAAAGATTCGCGACCTGGTGAACCTGCAGCTGCCCGGCGTCCCCGTGCACCCGGTGCCGGTGGCGCCGCGTCAGATCCCGTTTCACGCCGGGTTCGTGTACTTCGAGCTGGACCAGGCCAACGAGCTGTGGTCCCAGCTGAAATCGTCCGGCGGCGTGGCGCTGCACCTCGCCGGCGAGTTCCCCGGGCTCGCGCTCGAGTTCTGGGCCATCCGCAGTTGACGGAGCGTATCGATGCCGCAGATTGACGATCCATTCAGGCCGGCAGACGCGACCGTCCTGCGCCCGCGGCCAGGCGCGGGACGGCCCGGCGCGCCAGGAGGCACCGCGCCACCGGGGGCGGCTCCACCGCGGTGGCAGTTCCCGAGCGCGCCTGCGCCCGAGCCGCTGCCGCCATCCTCGCCGGAGATCCTCGGCACCGGCCTCGACCCGCTCGTACGGGCCGCCAGCAACGTGCTGCTGCTCGCGGGACGCCTGCGCGGAACGCTCTCGGCGCCCGACGTCGCCGGCCTGCGGCGGCACGCCCTCGACGAGATCTACAAGTTCGAGGAGCGCGCCCGTTCGGGCGGCGCCGCGAACGAGACCGTGCTCGCCGCGCGCTACGCGCTGTGCGCGACGCTCGACGAAGCGGTGCTCTCCACGCCGTGGGGTGCGCAGAGCGAGTGGGCGCAGCAGACGCTGCTCGTGCAGCTGCACCGCGAGGCGTGGGGCGGCGAGAAGTTCTACGCGATGCTCGACCGCATCTCCCAGGACCCGTCGCGCCACATCGCGCTGATGGAGGTCCAGTACCTCTGCCTCGTCGTCGGCTTCACCGGCAAGTACCACGTCGAAGCGCGCGGAGACGCCAGGCTCGCCGAGGTGCGGCAGGCGCTCTACCGGCGCATTCGCGAGCATCACGGCGCGGCGGCGCCGGAGCTGTCGCTGCGCTGGCGCGGCATCGAGGATCGCCGCAACCGCCTCATCCGCTACGTGCCGTGGTGGATCGTCGGCGCGGCCGCGCTCGTGATCGTCGCCCTCGCCTACGCGGTCTACGCGTCGCGCCTCGGCGGCGCGGCGGCGCCCGTCCAGGCGTCGCTCGCGAAGGTGGGACTCGACGGCTTCAGCGGGCCCGCGAAGCCATCGGCCTCGGGCGTCACGCTGAAGCAGCTGCTCGCGCCCGAGGAGGCGCGCGGCGCGGTGACCGTCGAGGACCAGCAGGGACGCACGCTCATCACGCTGCTGGCGCCGAGCCTCTTTCCGTCGGGCAGCGCGACGCTGAACCCGGATGTCGTGCCCGTCGTCCGCCGCGTCGCGCAGGCGATCGACAAGGTACCCGGCCGCGTGCTCGTCGTCGGGCACACCGACGACCAGCCGGTGCGGTCGCTGCGATACCGCGACAACTTCGAGCTCTCACGCGACCGCGCGGTGAGCGTCGCGCGCGTCCTGCAGCCGGCGATCGCGAACCCGGCGCGGGTGGAATGGACCGGCGTCGGGTCGTCGCAGCCCAGGTTCCGCCCCGAGGCGGACCCGGACAACCGCGCGCGAAACCGGCGGGTCGAGATCGTTCACGT
>Ga0134122_10000073_pt1 | contig 52563 bp, 37 predicted proteins | sample KB302_FD_96461 | JGI IMG/M metagenome (GOLD analysis project Ga0134122, IMG submission 96461) | Terrestrial soil microbial communities without Nitrogen fertilizer from Kellogg Biological Station, Michigan, USA - KB3-0-2 | ecosystem: Environmental > Terrestrial > Soil > Unclassified ... | reverse complement strand
TCGACCACCGCGACGCCGCCGCCGGCCAGCGCAGTCCCTGCGCGGCTTAGCCGAGGCGCGCACCTGGCGCGCATGCCATCACGTCCCCGTCCGTCCGGCGCTTTCTTCCGGCTCGCTGGAAATGGTCGCGGCCAACCTGCGGCGCCTCTCCGGGCTTGACCGGACTTCACGGCTCGGCCAATACCTGCACGATGATCGCGCCCCTCAAGCCCGGCGAGCACTTGGTCCTGTCGCTGGGGGGGCTGGGCGATCTCCTCCAACAGCTCCGCCGCGACGGGTACCAGTTGGTCGGCCCCACGGTCCGGGACGGAGCCATCGTCCACGCGGAGATCTCGGGCATCGAGGCCCTCCCCGCCGGCTGGACCGAGGTCCAGGAGGCCGGCGCCTACCGGCTGAAGCGGAGGTCGGACGGTGCGCTCTTCGGGTACTCGGTGGGCCCGCAGTCCTGGAAGCAGCTCTTCTTCGTGCCGCGGCTCCGGCTGTGGACGGCGCACCGCACCGAAGGAGGGTTCACCGTCGAGAAGGACGAGGCCGCTCCGCCCCGCCTGGCGCTGATCGGGGCGCGCTCGTGTGACCTGCATGCCATCGAGGTGCAAGACCGGACGTTCCTCCAGGGGCCCTCCGTCGACCCCGACTACGCCGCCCGGCGGCGCGACGTGTTCGTGGTGGCGGTGCAGTGTGGCCAGGCGGGCGGCACCTGCTTCTGCGCCTCGATGAAGACCGGGCCCCGAGCGACCTCCGGGTTCGACCTGGCCCTCACGGAGCTGTTCGAACCGCACCGCTTCGAGGTCGAGATCGGCACCGAGCGCGGCGCGGAGCTCGCCGGGCGTGCCGGGGCCGCGCCGGCCGGGAGCGCCGACGTCGAGGCCGCGGCCGCCGTGGTCCAGCAGACCGAGCGCTCCATGGGGCGCCGCATGGACACCGCGGACATCAAGGAGCTGCTGTACCGGAACCAGGAGCACCCGCGCTGGGACGACGTCGCGGACCGCTGCCTCGGCTGCGCGAACTGCACGCTGGCCTGCCCGACCTGCTTCTGCGGGAGCGTGGAGGACGTCAGCGACCTCTCCGGCGACACGGCCGAACGGTGGCGCCGCTGGGACTCCTGCTTCACGCTCGACCACTCGTACCTCCACGGCGGCAGCGTGCGCGCCTCGATCAGGTCGCGGTACCGCCAGTGGCTCACGCACAAAGTGGCGAGCTGGATCGACCAGTTCGGCACCTCGGGCTGCGTGGGGTGCGGGCGCTGCATCACCTGGTGCCCGGTCGGGATCGACATCACCGAGGAGGTCGCGGCCATCCGCGCGACGGACGGCGCGCGGAGCGGGGAGTCGAAGGAGCCCGCGACGTGAGCGAGGCCGAACGGCTCCGGCGGCACCCCTTCACCCGCGGCCTGTCCGACGCCCAGGTCGAGTCGCTGGCCGCCTGCGCGCGCCTGGCGCGGTTCCCCGAGGGTGCCGCCATCTTCCGGGAGGGGAGCGAGGCGGACGCCGCCTACCTGATCCTCGGCGGGCGGGTCTCCCTGGAGCAGCACGTCCCGGGCAAGGGGAACGTCCAGTTGGAGAACCTCTCCGGGGGCGACCTGCTGGGCCTCTCCTGGCTCTTCCCGGGCGGCCGCTGGACGCTCGACGCGCTGGCCGTCGAACCGACGGAGGCGGTGGCGCTGGAGGCCGGCCGCCTCCGAGCGCGGATGGAGGAGGACGCGGCGCTGGGCTTCGCCCTCTCCAGGCACGTCATCCAGCAGCTGTACCAGCGGCTGGAGCGCGTCCGCCTGCAGCGGCTGGACGTCTACCGGGTCGGCCCGTGAACGCGCCCCAGGGCGACCCCATGGTCCCCGAGCCCGCGCGCGTGCTCTCCTGGCGCCGCGAGTCTCACGACACCGTCACGCTGGCGCTGGAGACCGCCACCCGCCGCCCGTTCCGGCCGGGCCAGTTCAACATGCTCTACGCCTTCGGCGCCGGCGAGGTCCCCATCTCCATCAGCGGCGACCCCGCGACGGCCGGCGTCGCCGTGCACACCGTCCGCTCCGTCGGCGCCGTCACCGAGGCGATCTGCCGCCTCCGGCGCGGCGGGGTGGTGGGCGTGCGCGGCCCGTTCGGGACGCCCTGGCCGGTCGGCGAGGCCCGGGGCGGGGACCTGATCATCGTCGCGGGCGGCGTGGGGCTCGCCCCCGTCCGGCCCGTCGTCTACCACGCGCTCGCGCGGCGCGCGGACTACCGGCGCGTCTTCCTGCTCGTGGGCGCGCGCACCCCCGAGGACCTGCTCTTCCGGCGCGAGCTGGAGCGCTGGCAGCGGCAGGGCGACCTCACCGTGCTGGTCTCCGTGGACCGCGCGGCCGCGGGCTGGAAGGGACGGGTGGGGGTCGCTCCGGCGCTCCTGGCGGACGTGGAGATCGACGCCGGCAACGCGGTGGCCTTCCTCTGCGGCCCGGAGGTGATGATGCGCTTCTGCGTGCGCGAGCTGGGCCGGCGCGGGCTCCCTGACGAGCGCATCCACCTCTCGATGGAGCGGAACATGAAGTGCGCGGTGGGCCTCTGCGGCCATTGCCAGTACGGCCCCACCTTCATCTGCAAGGACGGGCCGGTGCTCCGCTACGACCGGATCCGGCCCCTCTTCTGGCTGCGGGAGATCTGAAGATGCCGCGCAGGCGACCGAAGCTGGCGGTGTGGAAGTTCGCCTCCTGTGACGGATGCCAGCTGTCGCTGCTCGACCTGGAGGACGAGCTGCTGTCCCTCGCCGGGGCGGTGGACATCGCCTACTTCCGCGAGGCGACCAGCCGGGAGTCGAAGGGCCCCTTCGACCTGTCGCTGGTCGACGGCTCCATCACCACGCCGCACGACGTCGAGCGGATCCGCGAGGTGAGGCAGCGCTCCCGGCACCTGGTCGTCCTCGGCGCCTGCGCCACCACCGGCGGCATCCAGGCGCTGCGCAACTTCCAGGACGTGAAGGAGTACGCGGCGCTGGTCTACGCCCGGCCCGACTATGTGCAGACGTTGGACCACTCCAAAGGCATCGCCGAGTACGTCCCCATCGACTTCGAGCTCCGCGGCTGCCCGCCCAACAAGCACCAGCTGCTGGAGGTGGTGAGCGCGTTCCTCAACGGGCGCAAGCCGGGCATCGCGTCGCACAGCGTCTGCATCGAGTGCAAGCTGCGCGGCAACGTGTGCGTGATGGTGACGGGCACGCCGTGCCTCGGCCCGGTGACGCACGCCGGCTGCGGGGCCCTGTGTCCCACGTACCAGCGCGGGTGCTACGGCTGCTACGGGCCGAAGGAGGCGCCCAACACCGCGTCCCTGGCGCGCGCCTTCCAGGCCGCCGGCGTCCCGGAGGCCGACCTGGTGCGGGTGTTCAGGACCTTCAACGCCAACGCCCCCGCGTTCCGCGAGGAGAGCAAGAAGCATGAGTGAGCGCGGGCGCGGGCGGACCCGGACCATCCAGGTCGACTACCTGGCGCGCGTGGAGGGCGAGGGGTCGCTCACCATCAAGCTCAAGGGAGATCAGGCGACCGAGGTGCGCCTGGGCATCTTCGAGCCGCCCCGCTTCTTCGAGGCGTTCCTCCGGGGGCGCGCGTACCGGGAGGCGCCGGACCTCACGTCCCGCATCTGCGGGATCTGCCCCGTCGCCTACCAGATGAGCGCCTGCCACGCGATGGAGGACGCGCTGGGCATTCGCCTGGAGGGGCCGCTCCGGGAGCTGCGGAGGCTCCTCTACGCAGGCGAGTGGATCGAGAGCCACGGGCTGCACGTCTTCCTTCTCCACGCGCCCGACTTCCTCGGCTACCCGGACGCCATCTCGATGGCGAAGGTCCACGGCGACTGGGTCAAGAAGGGCCTGCGCCTGAAGAAGGCGGGCAACGCCATCGTGGCCCGGCTGGGCGGCCGGGAGATCCACCCCATCAATGTCCGCGTGGGCGGCTTCTACCGGGCGCCGGTGAAGCAGGAGCTGGAGGCGCTGTTGCCCGAGCTCCGCTGGGGGCTGGGGGCCTGCGCCGAGTGCCTGGAGTGGACGAGCGGGTTCTCCTTCCCCCGGCTGGAGCGCGACTACGAGCTGGTCGCCCTCCGGCACCCGGACGAATACCCCTTCTGCGAGGGACGGCTGGTGTCCTCCCGGGGACTGGACGCGGGCGTCCACGACTACGACGCCCACTTCGAGGAGGAGCAGGTCTCCTACTCGAACGCGCTGCGCTCGCGCGTGCGCGGCCGCGGGGCGTACCTGTGCGGGCCGCTGGCGCGCTTCAACCTGAACTTCGACCGCCTCTCGCCGGAGATCCAGCGGCTGGCGTCGGGCGCCGGGCTGTCCGTGCCGTGCAGGAATCCGTTCCGGAGCATCCTGGTGCGGCTGGTGGAGATGGCGCACGCGTTCGAGGAGGCCATCCGGATCATCGAGGGCTACGCGCCGCCCGCGCAGCCGTTCGTGGAGGTCGCGCCGCGCGCCGCCACCGGCTTCGGCGCCACCGAGGCGCCGCGCGGCCTGCTCTTCCACCGGTACGCGCTCGACGCCGAGGGGACCATCACCGGCGCGAAGATCGTCCCTCCGACGTCGCAGAACCAGCTGGCGATGGAGGAGGACTTCTTCCAGCTCGCCGCCCAGCTGTCCCGGCTTCCGCACCGCGAGGCGACCCACCGCGCCGAACAGGCCATCCGGAACCACGACCCGTGCATCTCCTGCGCGACGCACTTCCTGAAGCTCGAGGTGGAGCGGGAATGAGCACGCGCGCCCGCGTCGTCGGGATTGGCCAGCGGGTGGCGGGAGACGACGGCGTGGGCCTCGCCGTCCTCGACGAGCTGCGGCGCCGCTCCGTGCCGGAAGGGACGGAGCTCATCCACCTCGCCGACCCGATGGATCTGGTCTCGCTGCTCGAGTCCGGGGACCGCGCGGTGCTGGTGGACGCCGTCCTCGGCTCGACGCCGGGCCGGGTGGTCGAGCTTGGACCGGAGGAGCTGTCGCGCCAGGCGCCCCTGCCCGCCTCGTCTCATGGCCTGGGCGCGGCGCGGGCCATCCAGCTCGCGGGCGCGCTGTCGCCGGGTGGCGCGGCCTCGCGCCTGCGCGTGGTGGCAGTGACCATCCACGCGCCTGACCGCTACCGCGTGGGCCTTTCCCCCGAGGTGGCGGCGGCCGTGCCGCAGGCCGCGGACCACGTCCTCCGGCTCCTCGGAAGTCGACCTCGGTAGCACCGGCGAAATACATGCCCCCGGGAGCGGCAAGCGGGTGCCACCTGCCAATCCGGGTGGACGCCAGTCGCAAGACCTACGCGCCGGCCCGAGCTGGCGCACGGCTTGCGCGGCCGGGGTCTCGCGCGGTCGCGGGTGGCCCGGAAGGGCGGTTGGCCGCGTTCTTGCCCGTACAGAGCGACATGAAAGAGCCATCCGTCGATCGATTCATGACCAAGGCCCCGCATACGATCGGGCACCATCAAACGCTGGCGAGCGCGCATCGGCTCATGGAGGAACATGCCATCCGGCATCTTCCCGTGCTCGAGACCGGGAAGCTCGTCGGCATCCTCTCGCAGCGCGATCTGTACTTCATCGAGACGCTCTCGAACACCGATCCGGAGCGCGTCCTGGTGAGCGAGGCGATGATGCCGGACGTCTTCGGGATCGGGCCTCGTTCCTCCGTCAGAAAAGTGGCGGCCGAGATGGCGGAGCACAAGTACGGCTGCGCGGTGGTCCTCGACCAGGATCGCGTCGTCGGCGTCTTCACGACGGTGGATGCCCTCCGGGCCCTCTCCGTTTTGCTCGGGCACCAAGCACCGAACCGGGCTCGAGCACAGCCCAAAGCAGGACGGCGCAAGAAGGGCATGCCGGGCGCGCGCGTCACCGGATGAGCCCGGGCCGCGCCATGCTCCTCAGCCCACCTGGAAGGCGGCGCCCACCAGATATCCAGCCACGGCCGAGGCGATGCCGATGGCGGCCAGCTCCGCGCCACCGCGCCAGGGCCGGCTCACCGTCCACCGCGCTTTGAGCGCGCCGAAGACGAAGAGCGCCGCCGCGGAGAGGGCGACGGATGCCCAGCTGGCGGCGGTCACGCCGAGCACGAGGAACGGCGCCAGGGGCAGCAGCGAGCCCGCGAGGGCGGCCAGCCCCACCACGAGCGCGGCGCCGAGCGCTCGCCGCACCGACACCGGCTCCAGCCGGTGCTCCTCGGCCATCATCACCGCCAGCCAGACCTCCTCGTCGGCCGTGATGGTCTGGACGATCTTCTCCAGCAGGGGACCCTGGAAGCCCTTGCGGCGGTAGAACGCGCGCACCTCCTCGCGCTCGAGCTCCGGGACGCGGTGGAAGTGCCGGCGCTCGCGCGCCGCCTCGCGCTGGAAGAGCTCGGCCTCGGCGCGCTTGGTGGTGAAGGCCACCGCGGCCATCGAGATCGACTCCGCGAAGGTGGCCGCCAGCCCGGCGGCGATCACCAGTCGCTGGCTGCCACTGGCGGCGGCCATGCCGAGGATCACCCCCAGCACGTTCACCAGCCCGTCCTGTCCCCCGAGGATCACCTCCACCAGGCGGGAGCGGTGGCCGTGGGGGTCGACGTGCTCGTGGTACTCGCGGTCAGTGGAGGGATCGGCCTCGCCTGAAGCGCCGTCAGCCTCGCGCATGGGTCGTCCTCACTTTCAACAACCGCGCCAGAGGGGGGCACGGGGCCGCCCTGCAAGGCTTGCACGGCGGCGGGCTGAATCCGCGCGGTGGGCTGGGGCTGTTTCGGATTCCGGACTTCGCCGGCGCTTCACTCGCCGCTACGGCGACCCGGCGGCCTGAAGGCGCTCGCGCGCGGCGGCGCGGTCGTAGCCCTTGCGGCACTTCTCCACGTCTTCCAGGTGGGCCTCCACCCAGGTCCATACGCCGCACACCGCCTCGCCCAGCGACTCGCCCAGCGCCGTGAGCCGGTACTCCACCCGCGGCGGCACCACCGGGTAGACGGTGCGGGTCAACAGCCCGTCGCGCTCGAGCTGCCGCAGCGTCTTGGTCAGCATCTTCTGGCTGATGCCGGGGACGTCCTCCATCAGCTTCGAGAAGCGCAGGTTCTTCTGCATCGCCAGCGCGTCCAGCACCATCAGCGTCCACTTGTCCGCCAGGTGCCCCAGCATCTCGTGCACCATCGCCTCCTGGCGGGCGGCGGCATCTGCTGAATTCGCTTTATTTGGCGGCATGGTATCCGTTGGGTATGTATGTGAATCTTGGGTGCCTTCTTGCTTTTGTATACTGACACATTTAGGTAAGCGCCACCATGAACGACACCACTTCGACGGTTGCGCTGGGCTGCATGGGCATGTCCGGGATGTACGGGAAGACCTCCGACGACGAGAGCGTCGCCACCATCCAGGAGGCCATCGAGAAGGGGATCACCCTGCTCGACACCGGGGACTTCTACGGGACGGGCCACAACGAGATGCTGATCGGCCGGGCCATCCAGGGCCGGCGGGACAAGGTGAAGCTGTCGGTGAAGTTCGGCGTGCTGCGCGGGCCGGACGGGATCTGGAACGGTCTGGACACCCGGCCGGCCGCCATCAAGAACTTCCTCGCGTACACGCTGACCCGGCTGGGCACGGACCACGTGGACATCTACCGGCCGGGCCGCCTGGACCCGAACGTCCCCATCGAGGACACCGTCGGCACCATCGCGGAGCTGGTGAAGAAGGGCTACGTCCGTGCCATCGGCCTGTCCGAGGTGGGGCCGGAGACCATCCGCCGCGCCGCCAAGGTCCACCCCATCGCCGATCTCCAGATCGAGTACTCGATCATCAGTCGCGGCCCGGAGGTGGACATCTTCCCGGTGCTGCGCGAGCTGGGCATCGGCGTCACCGCCTACGGCGTGCTCTCCCGCGGCCTGCTCACCGGCTCCAAGCCCGCGGGCCCGGCCGACTTCCGGCAGTACCTGCCGCGCTTCACCGGCGACAACCGCGCCCAGAACGACAAGCTGGTGCAGGCGCTCCACGACCTCGCGAAGGAGAAGGGCGTGAGGCCGGCGACCCTGTGCATCGCCTGGGCGCGCGCCAAGGGGAAGGACATCATCCCGGTGGTCGGCGCCAAGACCCGCGCCCAGCTCCAGGACGCGGTCGCCGCAGCGAAGCTCCAGCTCTCGGCCCAGGACGTGGCCCGGCTGGAGGAGACCGTCCCCGCCAGCGCAGTGGCCGGCACCCGCTACGACGCGCACCAGATGGCGAACCTGGACAGCGAGCGCCGCGCCTAGCCGCGTGGAGCGGCACGGCGTCCGGGTGGATGGCCGCTGGGCGGCGGCGCCGGCCGCGGTGGCCCTCACCGGCGCGGCGTGCGCGTCGCGAGGCGCTGCGAGACGAGACACGGGAGCGGGACCGCCGCCGGAGGCGACCGACGCCAGCCCTGTCCGAACCTGCCAGGGCACCCCTCAGCTGGCCGGCCAACGCTCCGACCGTGGAGGACAGCTGGTGAAGATCGCCTTCTTCGACACCCATCGCTACGACCGTGAGTCCTTCGAGGCGGCGAGCGACGCGGGAACGAGCAAGGCAGGTGGGAGCCTCTGACTTCAGCCCGCGATCGCCACCACCCGGTCCAGGTCCCGGACCAGCCGCTCCGCCAGGCGGGTGGCGTCCGTCTCGGTGACGATCCCCACCAGCTTGCCCTTGCCGTCCACCACCGGGAGACAGCCGTACTTCTTCCGGATCATCAACCGCAACGCCTTCGACAGCGGCGTCTCCGGGCGCACCCGCTCCACCGGCTTCGTCATCACCTGGCCGGCCAGGGTGGCCTCCTTGCTCCCCTGCGACAGGGCGCGCAGGTAGTCGCGCTGGCTCACCAGGCCGACGGGTTTGCCCGCGCGAACCACCGGGAGGTGGCGGAAGCGACCGAAGTGGAAGATCACGTTCGCCAGCGCGAGGTCGTCGCTCACGTCCAGCGCGATGGGGTCCTTCGTCATGATGTCCGAGACCGTGTACATGCCCACCGGGAGTGGCAAGCGGAGTGCCACCGCCCACTCCTCTCGGCGGTGGGCCGGGGTGCGCACGACCTGCGCTCGGCCCGCCGCCACGCGCACGGCCTTGGCCGGCGCCGCGTTCGAGGTCAGCTGACGGCGCGGCTCACGGATGCCGGCGCCTCGGGAAACCGGGCCACCAGGCGATACACGCCGCTGTCGAGGTGCGACTGGACGAGCAACCCGCTCTTGTGAACCACCGACAGCATGGGCCGGTTGGTGGCCAGCACGTCCAGGGTGAACCCGGCCAGCCCGCGGTTCCGGCCGATCTCCGTCATCCGGCGCATCAGCGCGGTGCCGATCCCCTTGCCCTGCCAGTCGTCCCGCACGAGGAAGGCCAGGTCCCCCAGGTTGGTCGCCGGGTCCACGTCGTAGCGGCACAGGCCGATCAGCTCGCCCGAGTCGGGGTCCGCCGCCACCAGGGCCATGTTCGCCTCGTAGTCGAGGTCCACCAGTTCCTGGACCTCGGCCCTGGGGTGCGTCCTCCGGTGCGCGAGGAACCGCCGGTACACGGTGTCGTCGGAGAGCCGGTAGAGCAGGTCCTGCAGCGCGCGTTCGTCGGTGAGCTTGGCCGGCCGCACCACCACCTTCTCCCCTCGCGGCAGCACCTCCTCGCGACGGTCCGCCCACGGATGGCGGCCGCGCGGCACCGGCTGGTCCGGCATCACCCAGCGCCGGCCCTTGGCCGCGGCGAGCAGCTCCGCCCGGAAGCTGGGGTGGGCGATGCCGATCAGCGCCATCGCGCGCTGGCGCACGCTCTTGCCCCACAGGTCCGCCACCCCGTACTCGGTGACCACGGTGCGCACGTCGCCGCGGCTGGTGACGACGCCGGTGCCCGGCTCCAGCAGCGGCTGGATGCGGCTCACCGTCCCCTTCTTGGCGGTGGAGGGCAGCGCGATGATCGGCCGGCCACCGCGGCTGCGCGCGGCGCCGCGGATGAAGTCCACCTGGCCGCCGATCCCGGAGAAGAAGCAGCCGTCCAGGGTGTCCGCCGCCACCTGCCCGGTGAGGTCCACCGCCAGCGCCCCGTTGATGGCCATCATCTGGTCGTTGCGGGCGATGGTGAACGGGTCGTTGGTGAACTCGCTGGGGCGCATCTCGATGGCCGGGTTGTCCGCGGCCCAGCCGTAGAGCGCCTCCGTCCCCATGATGAACGAGGTGACGATCTTCCCGCGCAGGAGCGTCTTGCGGCGGCCGGTGATCACCCCCGCCTCCACCAGGTGCATCACCCCGTCGGAGAACATCTCGGTGTGCACGCCCAGGTCGCGGTGCCGCCCGAGCGCCGCCAGCACCGCGTCCGGGATCCGGCCGATGCCCATCTGCAGGGTGGCGCCGTCGGGGATCAGGCTGGCGACGTGGCGGCCGATCTCCTGGGAGATCTGGTCCGGCGGCTCCGCCAGGCGCTGCAGCAGCGGCGCGTCGGTGGGGATCAGCGCCCGGAGCTGGCGCACGTGGATGAAGGAGTCGCCGTGCGTCCGCGGCATCCGCGGATTGACCTCCGCCAGGACCAGGTCCGCGGCCTCCACCGCCGCCCGGACCACGTCCACCGAGACGCCCAGGCTGCAGTACCCGTGCGCGTCCGGCGGGCTGACCTGGATCAACGCCACGTCGATCCGCACCCGGCGGCTGCGGATCAGCTCGGGGATCTCGGACAGGAACACCGGCATGAAGTCGGCGCGCCCCTCCTGGACCGCCTCGCGCACGTTGGCGCCGATGAAGAAGGCGCAGTGGCGGAAGCGGTCCTGCTGGCCCGGCTCCACGTACGGCGCCGGGCCCAGGGTGAGCAGGTGGACGATCTCGTTGTCCGCGCACTGCGGCGCGTCCCGGACCAGCGCCGACACCAGCGACACCGGCTCGGCCGCCCCGGACCCGATCAGGATCCGCCGCCCGGCCGGGATCAATCGCACCGCCTCCGCGGCGGACATCACCTTGCCGGGGAAGGCGGCGGCCCAGGCGGGGACCGGGCTCATCGGCGCGCCCGCTCGGCCAGCGCCGCGTGGGCGGCGGCCAGGCGCGCGACCGGGATCCGGAACGGCGAGCAGGACACGTAGTCCAGCCCCAGCCGGTGGCAGAAGGCGATGCTCCTGGGGTCTCCGCCGTGCTCGCCGCAGATCCCCACCTCCAGCCCGCGGCGGCGCTGCCGGCCCAGCTGCACCGCCATCTCCATCAGCTTGCCCACGCCGGCCTGGTCCAGGGTGGCGAACGGGTTCTCCGCCAGGATGCCCTTCTGCAGGTACTCCAGGAGGAAGCCCGTCTCCGCGTCGTCGCGCGAGATGCCGAAGGTGGTCTGGGTGAGGTCGTTGGTGCCGAAGGAGAAGAACTGCGCGTGCTCGGCGATGCGGTCCGCGATCAGCGCGGCGCGCGGGACCTCGATCATCGTGCCCAGCTCGTACTTCACCTGCGTCCCCTGCTCCTCCATCACCTTCCGCGCCTGCTCCTCCAGCAGCGCGCGCTCCACCTTCAGCTCGTTGCCGTCCACCGAGAGCGGGACCATCACCTTGGGCCGCACGTCCACGCCTTCGCGGATGCAGGCGCACGCCGCCTCGAAGATGGCGCGCACCTGCATCGCCACCAGCTCCGGCATGTGGATCCCCAGGCGCACGCCGCGCAGCCCCAGCATCGGGTTCTGCTCGCGCATCGCCTCCACCGCCTCCAGCATCCGCCGGCGCTCCGCCAGCTCCGCCTCCAGCGCCGGCCCGCCCTCGCCGCGCTCCCGCTTCAGCCGCAGCTCCGTCACCTCGCGCTGGAGCTGGTCGTGGTCGGGGAGGAACTCGTGCAGCGGCGGGTCGATCAGCCGGATGGTGACGCTCTGCCCGTCCATCGCGCGGAACAGCCCGGCGAAGTCCTCGCGCTGGAACGGGAGGAGCTGCGCCAGGCACGCGGCGCGCTCCCCGGGGCCGGCGGCGAGGATCATCCGCTGGACGACCGGCAGGCGCTCCGTCTGGAAGAACATGTGCTCGGTGCGGCAGAGGCCGATGCCCTCGGCGCCCAGCTCGCGGGCCCTCCGGGCGTCCGCCGGGTAGTCGGCGTTGGCGCGGACCCCGAGGCGGCGGAAGCCGTCCGCCCAGGACAGCAGCGTGAGCAGGTGCGGGTCCTGGAGGTCCGGCACCACGGTAGGGAGCCGGCCCTGGAAGATCTCCCCCGTCATCCCGTCGATGGAGATCCAGTCGCCCTCCGCGAGCGCGCGGCCGTCCGCCGCCGTCAACCGGCGGTTCGCCACGTCCACGTCCAGGGAGAGCGCGCCCACCACCGCCGGTTTGCCGAACTGGCGCGCCACCAGCGCGGCGTGGCTGGTGCGGCCGCCGCGGCTGGTCACCACGCCCTCCGCGGCGAGCAGCCCGTGCACGTCGTCCGGCTTGGTCTCCGGCCGGACCATGATCACCTGGCGCTTCTCCTGCTTCGCCCAGCGCTCGGCGGTGTCGGCGTCGAAGGCGATCTGGCCGATGGCCGCGCCCGGCGAGACGTTCAGGCCCTCCGCCAGCAGCGCGCCGCCGGCCCGCGCCGCGCGCCGCGCCTCCGGGTCGAGCTGGGGATGGAGGAAGTCGTCCACCTGCTCCGGGGTGACGCGGCGGACCGCCTCGGCGCGGGAGATGCGGCGCTCGTTGGCCAGGGCCACCGCGATCCGCACCGCGGCGCGCGCGGTGCGCTTGGCGTCCCGCGTCTGCAGCATCCACAGCTTGCTGCGCTCGATGGTGAACTCCACGTCCTGCACGTCGCGGTAGTGGCCCTCCAGCAGCCGGGAGATCCGCCGCAGCTCGCGGTCCGCCGCCGGCATCAGCTCCGCCAGCTTCTCGATGGGGAGCGTGGCCCGGGTGCCCGACACCACGTCCTCTCCCTGGGCGTTGAGCAGGAAGTCGCCGTGCAGGTCCGGCTCTCCGGTGGTGACGTTGCGCGTGGTGGCCACCCCGGTGCCCGAGCCTTCTCCCAGGTTGCCGAACACCATCGCCACCACGTTGACCGCCGTCCCCAGGCCGTCGGGGATCCCCGCCGCCCGGCGGTAGTCGTGCGCGCGCTTGCCGTTCCAGGAGCGGAACACCGCCATCACCGCGAGGCGCAACTGCTCCATCGGATCGGTCGGGAAGGGGCGGCCGGCCCGGAGCCCGGCGATCTGCTTGAACTCGGCGACCAGCGCGCGCAGGTCCTCCGCGGGGAGGTCCGCGTCGTTCTCGACCCCTCGGGCGCGGCGGCGATCCGCCAGCGCGGCCTCGAACGGCTGGTCGTCCACGCCCAGCACGACGGTGGAGAACATCTGGATCAGCCGGCGGTACGCGTCCTGGGCGAAGCGCTCGTCGCCGGAGAGGCGGGCCAGCCCCTCCGCCACGCGGTCGTCCATCCCGAGGTTGAGCACCGTGTCCATCATCCCGGGCATGGAGAACTTCGCCCCGGACCGGCACGCCACCAGCAGCGGGTTCTCCGGATCGCCGAAGCGCTTGCCGGTCGCCGCCTCCATCTGGCGCATCGCCTTCTCGACCTGGTCCCACATCCCGGCCGGGAAGCCGCCGTTGGCGGCGAGGAAGGCGTTGCAGGCCTCGGTGGTGATGGCGAACCCGGGCGGCACGGGCAGCCCCAGCCGCGTCATCTCCGCCAGGTTGGCGCCCTTGCCGCCCAGGAGGCCCTTGACCTCGTCCCAGGTGGGCGCCACGCGCTTCACCAGGTCGAGCTGGTCGAAGCGGTAGACGTACGGCGAACGCCGCCGGCGGCGCGGCGCCGGGGGCCGGCGGCCGGGGGTGCGCCGAGCGGTCGGGGTGCGTCGTCCGTGGACGTTCATGTCGATCTCCATGTGGGCTCTCTGGAGCAAGCACCCTGCCAGCATCGGCCGTTGCCCCCCGCGCTTCGGGCCGGCAACCGTTGCGCCGGTCTTCGTCGCTCCGCAGCGTTTGCGCGTTGGACCCAGCGGGCCAGGGCGCGCGGCTGGCAAGGTCATTGCTGGCCCCAGGGATGGGAGGTGCGCCGTGAGCATCCTGGTGACCCATGGCTCCTTGCGCGGCGGCGCGGCTGGAATCGCGGGCGAGCGCCCCACCGAGGTGAAGGAAGGCCCTCCCCGCGCGGTCCGCCCTCTCCCCTGGGCAGGAGTCTGGCTCTCGGCGGTCGCGCTGCTCGGCGCGGCGGCGGCCTCCATCGCCACGCTGGCATGGGACGGCGCGTTCCCGCCTCCTGCGCTCGGGCCGCCGTCCAACGGCATCCTCGGCGAGGCGCGCGGATGGAGCGCGGTGACGCTGGCGCTGGCGATCCCGCTGGGCGTCCGCGCCCTGCTGCGAGCGCGGGAGGCCCGGCTCCGCACCGTCCTCACCCTGGCCGGCGCGCGGACGCGCGTGGTCCACGTGCCGGCCCGCCTCAGCGCCGTCCTGACGCTGGCCGGCGTCCAGGCGTACCTGGTCTACACGTACCTGGAGATGGCGGTGAGTCAGCCCTTCACGCCGCTGTACCTGCTCTACGTCGCCACCTTCGCGACCGCCTTGCCGGCGCTGGTGCTCGCGGTGGGCTCGGTGCGCATTCCGGACCTCCCGGCGGCGTTCACCGCCCGCGCGCCGCGCCGCACCGTGGCCGCGTTCGCGCTGCTGTACTCGACCGTCCTCTCGGCGGCATGGCTGAAGGACATCCTCGGGCGCAGCTTCGCGGGCCAGTTCGGGTGGCGAGACGCGTACGGCACGGTGGCGCACGTGGTCCACGCCCTGGACCTCGGCCTGCAGGTGCCGTTGGCCGTCGCGGCGGCGATCCTCCTCTGGCGGCGGCGCCCGGCCGGGTACCTGGTGGGGGCCATCTGCGTGGTGATGGCGGCGTGCATGGGCACCGCGCTGGCGGCGATGGTGGCCGGGAGCGCCCTCATCTCCGGGACGACGCTGCTGGCCGCGGTCCCGTTCGCCGGGCTGGGGGCGGTCTCGGCGGCGCTGGCGCTGCTCTTCTTCCGCGCGATGCCGGACCAGGCCGCCGCAGGAACCTGAAATCATGCAGATCGAATTCCTCGGCGGTGCGCGGACGGTGACCGGGTCGAAGCACCTGGTGCGCACGGAGCGCGCGGTGGTGCTCCTGGAGTGCGGCCTCTTCCAGGGGCACCGGAGCGAGGCCACCTTGCGCAACCGGACGCTCCCGGTGGACGCGGCGGCGCTGGACGCGGTGGTGCTCTCGCACGCGCACATCGACCACTCGGGCGCGCTGCCGCGCCTGGTGAAGAGCGGCTACCGCGGGTCGATCTACATGACGCCCGCCACCCGGGACCTCTGCGTCCCCATGCTCGAAGACGCCGCCGCCATCCAGGAGGCGGACGCCCGGCACATCGCGTCGCTGATCGCCCGCGGCGTGGATCTGGAGCCCGTCGAACCGCTCTACGGCCGCGGCGACGTGTCCGCCGCGGTGGCGCAGATGGTGGGCCTCCCGTATCACCGCCCGCACCAGGTCGCGCCCGGGGTGACGGTCACCTTCCTGGACGCCGGGCACGTGCTCGGCAGCGCGATCGTCGTGCTGGACGTGGAGGAGCGCGGCGCGCGCCACCGCCTGGCCTTCACCGGGGACCTGGGGCGCCGCCACATGCCCATCCTCCGCGACCCGGAGGTGCCCGCGGGCGTGGACTGGCTGATCACCGAGAGCACCTACGGCGACCGGCTCCACCCCCCTCGCGCGCAGATCAGCACGGCGCTCCGCGACGCCGTCCGGCGGACCTTCGACCGCGGCGGCAAGGTGGTGATCCCCTCCTTCGCGCTGGAGCGGGCGCAGGAGGTCATCTACGAGCTGGGGCAGCTGAAGTCGCGGGGTGAGCTCCCGCCGTTGCCCGTGTACGTCGACTCGCCGCTGACCGCGAAGCTCACCGAGATCTTCAAGCTCCACCCGGATTGCTACGACCGCGGGACGTACGAGCTGCTCGCCGGCGGCCGATCGCCGTTCGAGTTCGACGGGCTCCGGTACGTCTCGGACGTCGAGTCGTCGAAGGCGATCGACGCCGAGTCGCGTCCGGCGGTGATCATCTCCGCGAGCGGGATGTGCGAGGGCGGGCGCGTGCTGCACCACCTGCGGGCGACGATCTCCGATCCGAGGAACACGGTGCTGATCGTCGGCTTCCAGGCGGCGCACACGCTGGGCCGCCGCCTCGTCGAGAAGCGGGACCAGGTCCGCATCTTCGGCGTCATGCACCAGCGCGCCGCCGAGGTGGTGGTCCTGAACGGCCTGAGCGCCCATGCCGATCAGGGGGACCTGGTCGAGTTCGCCGCGGCGGTGCGGCGCCAGGGGAACCTGCGGAAGGTGTTCCTCGTCCACGGCGAGCCCTCCGCCCAGGAAGCGCTCCAGGCGAAGCTCGAGGAGCGCGTGTTTCCGGACGTGGTCGCGCCGGAGATGGGCGAGCAGTTCGACCTGGGCGCCCGGGCCCCCGCGCTCAGGGAACGATCAGCACCGGCTTGACGCAGGCGTGCGCCAGGCGGCTGGAGACGCTCCCCATCAGCACGCGGGCGATGGCGCCCTTGCCGGCCCGGCCCACCACCACCAGCTCCACGTCCGGGTCGCTCTCGGAGATCCGGAGCAGCTCCGGCGCCGGGAAGCCGACGAGCACGGCGCTCTCCATGCGCGCGCCGGAACCGGCCAGCTCCTTCAGCAGCTCGGCGCCCAGGCGCTCCGCCTCCTGCAGCTGCTGCTCGGTGAACTGCGGGACCGGGATGGTCGGGATGTCACCGGGAATGATGAGGGGTGGCACGACCTGCGCCACCACCAGCGTGGACCCGCGGCTCGCCGCAAGCTCTGCGGCCTTGCGCGCCGCGCGTCTCGACTCCGCCGAACCATCGAACCCCAACAGGACCTTGGCCATGGGCTTACCTCCCTCTCCTCGGCTTCCTGGTCGCATCCGCCGTGCCAGGGGCACCCGGCAAGGCGTACGCGCTGTTCGGCGAGCGATTGTTGCGCCACCCCCGGCCCGCGCGCAGCTGTTGCGCCCTGACCCGGTGCGAGCGGAGGGAACGGCCGGGAACGCTCCTTGCTTTTGCGTACAGCCATGGCGCAAGGACCTGATCTTCGAGACCGGCTGGAGCGCGGCGAGGCGATCGATCTCCGCGGTGATGGGAAGGCCGGCGGCGGGCTGGTGCTCGCCGTGCAGGCCTTCGGCGCGGCGCTGGCGGCGCGCGGCGATCTCGACGTGCAGGACTGGCCGCTGTTCTCCTCGGCCCGCAAGGGCGCCAACGTGCGCGCGTACCTGCGGGTGGCGCGCGATCACGTGGAGGCCACGGCGCAGGTCACCACCCCGGCGATCGCGGTGCTGATGAACGAGGCGGCCGCGGAGACGGTGGACTTCGCCGAAGGCACCGCGAGCGGGGTCTACGTGGTCAACACCAGCGGCGCGCCCGAGGAGGTCGCTCGCCGCTACCGGCTGGGCGGCACCGTGGTCACCGTCCCCGGCGACGCGCTCGGCAACGAGCACCTCGGCCGCCCGCTGGGAAACGTGGCGGTCTTCGCGGCGCTGGCGATCTCGACGGAGCTGGTCTCGCCGGAGGCGGCGCGGACCTCGCTGTCGAAGGCCCTGCGCAAGCGGCGGCTCCCGGAGCGGCTGGTGGAGGCCAACGGCCGGCTCTTCGACTCCGCCATGGCCCACGTCCAGATCGCCCAGGTCCCGTCCGGGCCGCACACCGACCACCGGCGCGCTCCCTTCCGGGGCTACGACGTGCTCCCCGCCGGCGCGCAGTCGGCGCTGCGCACCGCGCTCGGCAACCGCACCTCGGGCTACGGCCGGCCGGGGGTGAAGATCCGCTTCGCCGATCCCACCTCTCGCTGCAACGGCTGCTCGCTGTGCGTGGTGCAGTGCCCGGAGGGGATCATCGAGTTCACGCCGGACCCGGAGCGCGGCGCCATCGTCCACGGCGCCCGCTTCGACGACTTCTGCAAGGGCTGCCGCGAGTGCGTGGTGGCCTGCCCGCTGGACCTGTTCTCCGAGGTCGCGATCGTCGCCGCTCCGGACGGCGCGCACCGCGGCGCCTGAAGGAGCGCCACCCGCCATGCTCACCGCTCTGACCGCAACCACCGAACGGCGCACCAGCCCGCTCTACGGCGCCAGGTACGAAGGCGCGTTCGACCTGGAGGCGCTCCGCGCCGCGCACCGTCCGGCCTACCCGGACGGCGGCCGCGTCTCCGTCGACGGCAACACCGCCGCCGCCATCCCCTTCCTCCAGTGGTGGCGCGCGCCGATCGCCGCCGGCTTCCCCATCACCCCGGCGACGAAGTGGCTGGAGCACCTGGCGGCGGAGAGCGGCTCGGGCAAGTTCGACGTGGAGGTGGGCGGGGCGCGCCGGCGCGGCAAGCGCGTGAAGCTGCTGGAGTCCGAGCACGCCGCCGCCGACTACATCACCGGCGTGGCCTCCGCGTGCCGCGAGCTGATCGTCGGCACCGCCACCTCCTCGGTGGGCCTGGACCACATGGCGGAGTCGGTGCGGTCGCTGGGCGCGTCCGGCCTGGGCAACGTGGTGCTGGTCAACGTCTGCCGGGCCACCGCCAACTACCCGCTCTGCATCGAGGGCGACCCGTCCGACCACCTGGCCCACCGCGACTCGGGCTTCATCCAGTACATGAGCCGCGGCAAGCAGCAGATCTACGACGCGCTCCTGCAGCTGCCGGCGGTGGGCATGCACCCGGAGGTGCTCACGCCCACCATGCCCGCCTACTACGGGATCAAGGACAGCCACCGGGTGGGCCTGCTGGACGTGGCGCCGGATGACGCGGTGAACGCGTTCCTCGAGGAGGCGCTGCGGCTGGGGCGCTCCAGCCGCCGCCCCCAGGCGCAGGACTTCCTGGACACCGGCGCGCCCGACCCGGAGCCGCCGCCCGGGCTGCTGGACGGCGACACCGCCATGGGCAACTGCGTCAGCTCGGCGTTCTTCCAGGGCTTCAAGGTCGCGCAGAAGGAGCGCCTGCAGCGGGCGCTGGAGGTGCTGCCGGAGGTGGCGGCGCTGTTCGAGCGCACCTTCGGCCGGCCGGGGCTCTCGCTGTTCGAGCGGCACCGGATGGACGGCGCGAAGGTGGCGCTGGTGGCCATGGGGTCGGACGCGGGCACCGCCCTGCAGCTGCTGGAGACCATGGAGCGCGAGCTGGGCGCGCGCGTCGGGCTGATCGTGCTCCGGCTGCTCACGCCCTTCCCCTCCGAGGCGCTGGCCGAGGCGCTGGCGGGCGTGGAGGCGGTGGGCGTCGTGAACAACGCGCACCACCACGGCCGCGGCCACCTCACGCTGGACGTGGAGGACGCGCTCTCGGAGCGAGGCGCGGCGCCGCCGGTGGAGAGCTTCTTCTGCGGGATGGGCGGCGCGGACGTCTCCACCGCCACCTGGATGGAGATCGCCCGGCGCACGGTGCAGGCGGCGCGCGCGGGCCGGAGGGCGGCGCGGTGGCACCTGCTCCACGACGGGCTGGACCTGGGGAGGACCGGGCGATGACCAAGCCACTGCAGCTGTTCAAGCAACTGGCGCTGAAGGACGACGCCTTCTGCGAGGGCCACTCGCTGTGCCCGGGCTGCGAGGAGGCGGTGACCTTCCACACCCTGGGGCGCGCCACCGACAACGGGCACAAGACGGTGATGGTGATGGGCACCTCCTGCGGCGAGGTGTCCACGCTGATGTACCCGGGCACGGTCGCCTGGGGCCGCGGCGCCACCGAGCCGGAGGAGCTGGTCAAGAGCCTGGGGGTGATCCACCACGTCTTCGAGAGCGCGCCCACCGTGGCCGAGGGCGTCCGCGACGCGGCGAGCGCCCTGGAGGAGCTGGGGGCGTGGCGGGCGCCGGCGCCCAACGTGCTCGCCTGGTCCGGCGACGGCGGGGCGCTCTCCATCGGGCTGCGCGCGCTGCTGCACACCATCCACCGGCGGGCCCGCATCGCCATCTTCGTGAACATCAACGAGGTGTTCGCCAACACCGGGTTCCAGTACAGCCCGACCTCGGTCCCGTACGCGGACAGCTCCACGCTCCCCGGCGGCGGGCCCGCCGAGCCGATCGATCACCTGGGGCTGGCGCTCACCGCCGGCGCCGCCTACGTGGCCCAGGCCTCTCCGGCCTTCCCGCCGTTCTTCGCCGAGGTCGTCTCCGAGGCGCTCGCGTGCCAGGGCACCGCGGTGGTGTTCGTGCCGTCCCCCTGCATCGCCGGCTGGAAGTTCCGCGAGGGCCTCACCGCCGAGCTGGGGAAGCTGGCGGCGCAGACCGGCCTGTTCCCCATGTTCCGCAAGCACGCCGGCAAGCCCGGCGAGATCAAGTTCGTGGCGGAGAAGGCCCGCCGCCCGACGGTGGAGGGCTGGCTGGCCATGCAGCAGCGCTTCGAGCACCTGTGCGCGCTCGACGCCGGCGCCCCGAAGGTGAAGCCCGGGCGCGAGGCGGAGGTGGCGGCGATCCAGGCGTACGCGGACCACCAGGTGGAGCGGCTGCAGCGCTGGTGCGCGGCGTAGTGAGTGCGCCGCAAGCCTTGCGCGCGCGGCGCGCCCTGGTGGGCGCCTTCGAGCGTGGCCGGGCCCAGCACGAAAGGTGCAGAACCTTCCGCATGAGCAAGGAGGAAGTCGTGCTGAAAATCGAACAGCTGATGACCACCGGAGTGATCGCGGTGCGGGACAGCGACACCGTCTCGAAGGCCGATCACGAGATGCGGCAGGCGGACATCCGGCACCTGCCCGTCATCGACGAGGGCCACCGCGTCGTCGGGATCCTGTCCAACCGCGATCTCGCGCGCACGCTGGCCGCCCACCACGGGACCAAGCGGGTCGGCGCGGTGATGACCCGGGAAGTGCTGACGGTCCGCCCGGAGACGCCCGCCTTCCGCGCCGCCGAGGTGATGCGGGACCGGAAGCTCGGCTCGCTGCCGGTCGTCGGCGAGGATGGGGTGCTGGTGGGGATCGTCACCGAGACGGATTTCCTGGGCGTCGCCGCCAACGCGCTGCAGGGCCGGAGCGGCGCCTCGCTCATCGAGCGCTGATCATCCACGCGCCGCTGAAGCCGGCCCGGATCCCAGCCGCGGCTCGCCGCGAATGCGAGTGCCTCCCGCCGCCACGGTGGCGGCGGAGCAAGGGATTGGTCACTCGGCCTTCCGCGGCACCACCAGCACCGGCCGCCGCGTCTTCCCCAGCAGCGCCTGGCTCACCGACCCCAGCACCACCTTGGCGACCGCCCCGCGCGCGTGCGAGCCCACGCAGATGGCGTCCGCGCCCATGCGCTCGGCGGCGGCGGCGATGGCCGCGCTCGGCTCGCCCCACACCACCTGCACCGCGGCGCGCTTGGCCTGCTCCCCCGCCTGCGCCGGCACCAGCGCCCGCAGCCGCTGCTCCAGCTTGCGCCGCTCCTCCTCGGACGGCGCGGCGGGCAGCGCGTGCACGAGGTGCACGGTCCCGCCCGGCCTCACCAGGCTGAACGCGTACGGGACGGCATGGTCTCCCGACGGCGAGAAGTCCGTGGCGGCCAGCACCTCGTTCAGCTCGGGGATCTCCGCGTCCGCCGCCCGGTGGGCCGCCTCCGCCGGGACGCTGGCCACGGACATGGGCGCGTTCCGGACGGCGTGGTGCGAGACGGACCACAGCTTGCCCACGCCGCGCCGCTGGTGGGAACCCACGACCAGCAGGTCCGCCCCCTCCTCCTTCGCCATCGCCACCAGCTGGTCGCCCGTCCAGCCCATGCCGATCCGCAGGTGGACCCGCGGCGATACGCCGGGCGCGATCACTCCCACTTCGTGCGCCACCTCGCCGGAGAGCACCTCCTCCAGCGCCGGGTCCGCTTCGGTGAACATCAAGGGCTGCGGCAGGCCGAGCCGCGCGTACTCCACGGGCGGCCAGTAGACGTGCGCGGCGCCGGCGCTGACCGGTCCGTGCGCCGCGAGCTTCGCCAGGAAGGCGCGCGCCGACGTGAAGGGAACCGAGGCGTCCACCCCCAGCATGGCCTTCAGCGGACGTTCACGGCTGGCCCACGCCTCGAACGGCTCGGCCTCCCGCACCACCAGGCACGGGACCGCGCAGCGCTGGAGAACGGCGTCCGGCACTCCCAGCCTGGACGCCTCCGCCGTCGCCCCGGCGATCAGCAGCAGGTCGGCCCGCCTCGAGTCGGCGAAGCGGGTCACCGCCTCCGCCGCCGGGCCGACCACCACCTGTCCCTCCACCACCAGCCCGGCGCGCGCGCGGAGCGGCCGCAGCGCCTCTTGCATCCGGAGCTCCGCGGATTCCCGCTGCTCTTCCCTGGGCGCCGAGTGGACGAGCGCCAGTGGCTCGCCCAGCCGGACGGCGAGCGCGGCGGCGGCGCGCACCGCCGCGGCGGAGCGTTCGGAGAAGCTGGTTGCGCAGACGATGCCCATGTCTCTGCCTCCCGGGCCCACCTGTCTTCAAAGGTCATGCCTGGAGAGCGCCGCCGCAGCGTTGTCGGGACCCGCCGCTCCTTGCTGCAAATGCTGCGTGGCCGCTCCGCAGGGCGGTGGCCAGGTTGCGCGCCGAGCGGATGAGATGGGGAACCTGCGCCACACGTCCTGCCCGACGTGGTGACCGGTCTGCCGGACGAAACGCTGACGCGCGCCCGTTCGAGGCCTGGTACCGGGGCGAGCCGCGTGCGCTCAGGGGCCGGGTTCGGCGTGAGGAATGGCGCGCAGGTATTCGTAGACGGCGCGCAGGTCGCGATCGGTCATGTTCTTGTAGATGGGCCACGGCATCACCTGAAGGATGGAGCCGTCGCCCTCCCTGCCGGTACGAAGGAGGTGCTGGAAGTCCTCGTAGGAGAGCCCGGCCGGATTGCCCGAGGCATCCGGGGTGATGTTGGGTGAGACGAGGCTGGGGCCGAAGGGCGTCCCGCCCGCCAGAAAATGCGTCGAGTTGACCTGCTCCGGCTCTCCCCGGAAGGGGTCGCCTCCCGTGACGAGGGTCGGGTGGGTGTGGCAGTCGTTGCAGGCGGCCTGCGCGTTGACGACATAGCTGCCCAGACCCAACAGGTCGCGGTCCTTCCCATCCAGGTTGAGGGGTACGGGCGAGAGGGTCAGCCCCTTCTCGATTCGCTCCCGCTCCGAGGGCGGATGGGCGTTCTCATCATTGGAGCAGTCCATCCCCAGCATGGGAGCAGCGAGCATGAGGCCGGACACTGCCCACCTGCCCCAGTTGAAGTCGCGCATCGATGCCTTCTCTCTCTCCGGAGGATGCCGGGCTTGCGGATATTGGAGACTGGCCCCGAGGGACGCATCCGTCCGGCGGTTACATCTCCCCGGACGCGCCGGTCGAGACGCGGAAGCCGCCGGCGACGCCCCCGTGATCCGACGGCCACAGACCGGAGGGCGTGCGATCGCCCAGCTCGTCGCCGACCACGTCTGCCGCGTAGGGCTCCCGGAACCACGGGCCCAGATGGCCCATGGGGCCTCGGAGCAACAGCAGGTCGACCCGTTCGACGAGCCGAGAGGGGACGTTGCGGAGCCCTTCGGCCTGGCAGCACGTCAGGCCGGGAGCACCGTCATTGGCCAGGGTCCAGAGATCCGCGAAGCCGGACGAGGCGAGCAACTGATAGGTGCCTTCGCCCGGAGCAGAGTTGAAATCTCCGACGAGGGAGACCGGGCCGTGCTTGGCAAGCATCGCGAGGATGAGCTCGGACGCCTGTGCCTCCTGGACGACCTGGAGCGCCGGCGTGGAAGCAGGCTCGAGATGCGTGTTGGCGAAGTGCATCATCCCGCTCTCGAAATGGACGTCCGCCTCGACCCAGCCGCGCTGAATCGCGAAGCTCAGGCCACCCAGGTTGATGACCCGGTTGGTCGCGTAGTGGTGGCCGCGGGTTGCCTCGACGTCCACGTCGCTCCGGGCCAGGATGACGTCGCGATCGGTGAGTCGGAGGTCATCGCCATTCATGCTGGGTAGCTCGATGTCGGTGTTCTCCTGGACGATGACCGGGACGTAGATGAGCCCCCGCGCCGCCAGGGCGGAGAGCAGAAGCTGCAGGTTGTCCTGAACCACCGTGGTTGCCGGCACTGGATTTCCGCGGAAGAAGTCCCCCGGAGATTGCCGTCGAAGGAGCGCTACTTCTTGAAGCCCGATGAGCGCCGGTTGCGAGCGCGCCACCTCATCCGCGAGCGCCTCGGCGCGCTCGCTGAACCGCGTATCCTGGATCGTTTGGTAGATCCCGGAGACGACCCCAGGGATTTGGTCCAGCGAGGAAACGGAGAACAGACGGCCTACGTCCGCGCCGACGTAGAGGTTCCGCGTCATCACCTGGACGGAGGTGGGGGAGCTCGGGCGGCTCGACGAGTGGAGCGCGGCGGTCTGTGAGCGAGGTGACCCACCTTCGTCAGGCGCACCGCAACCCACGAGCACGACCCACCACACGACCAAACCGTTCCAGGCGCGCATCAGCGATCTCCCTCCGTGACGGACGGTCAATGATGGACATGGGCCCGCTCTCCGGAAGCCGTACCGGCCGCCAGCAGGTGGCCGGCGATGAAACGTTGCCCACGGCGTCCGAGCCAATCCGGGTCGCGCGGGAGATCCGGACGTGCCCGGAAACGCGCGTCAATCCGGCGGCTCGGCAGAAATGTCGTCAGCCCGGCCAGGCAGGGAACCGGCGACCCCCGGAAATCAATGGCCGGAAAGCGAAGGGATGCTGATTCATTCCGGGAAGCTCGGGGGGATCCTCATGAAAATGCGACCCAGAATCGTCATTGCCGTTGCTCTTGCCTGCGCGTGGGCGCTCGCCGGATGCAACGGTGGCGTGGCGCAGACAAGCTCGGGAGTCGTCGTGGGAGGGAACTGTCACGTCGGAGGTTGCTCCAGCGAACTGTGCTCGGACAAAACCGGCGTCAACTCGCCATGCATCTACAGGCGCAGGTTCGCATGCTACATCACCGCCATCTGCGAGCCCCAGCCGAATGGGGTCTGCGGCTGGACTCCGACGCCGGAGCTGACGGGATGCCTCGCCAACGGCGGGCCTCTCCCCGCGCCATAGCGAGCGGTGTCCAACAGGTGAAGCAGACCGGCCGCGACAGCCTCGCGAACTGCGCCGTCACGCGGTGGCGGGGCTGCGGCGGCGTCTCGCCGTAGACCAGGCCGCCCAGGTCGATTCGATCGGGGTTTTCGGGAGCGCCGAGTGAGCGCCCACCGGGGTCAGGGCGCCGATGGGCCGTGGAGCAGACCGCGGAGGTTCGGGAACTCGGTCTTCGCGTGATCGTCCAGCGCCCGGGCGTAGCTCCGGGAGAAGTACAGGCGCAGGAGGGGATCGAGGAGCCTGCCGGCGCCCCCGTAGCCCACCCGGGTGGTCTGGGTGATGGTGACGCCGCCGGCGCCATCCTGGAGCTCGAGCCCGATCCAGATGGGCCACCGGATGCCCTTCTTCAGCTGCCACACGAGCCGCCGCCCAGGGACGAGATCGACGACCAGGGCCTGCGTCCGCTCGTGGCGCCTTCCGACGAATTCCTCGAAATAGATGAGGTTGCCGATGTCGCCCTCGACCTGCTGGAGGGTGTGGAACTGCAGGTGCGTTCCAGGCCACCACCTCCGGTAGTCCTCGTCGCCGGCCCGGAGCAGGAAATCGGTCACTTCCTTGCCCGTCAGGCCATCCGCCCAGACCTTCGTAGTCAACGTGATCACCGGTCGCCCTCCCTTTCGCCTACCATGGGCATCAGAGCCGCCACTCGCATCCGAACGCGACGGACGGGCCCCCGACCGCCTCGTTCGAAGGGCCGTCGAAGATGGAGGCGTAGCCGATGCTCGCGGAGAGGATGACGGTCCCGCGGGCGCCCAGGCCGCCCACGTAGGTGCGCACGCCCAGCTCGCCGAAGGCCCAGCCGTTCTCCCCGGCTCCCCCCGCGCCGAACAGCCCCAGCTGCCGGGTGAGCGGGACGTTGAGCTCCGCGCGGCCGACGCCGAACACGAAGCGATCCATCCCCCCCGTGGCGAGGTCCGGTTTTCTCTCCAGCCTCTGGGCCGCGATGCGCACGCGCCTGCCCACCGCGAAGCCGTTCGCGGCCCCGGCGTCGAGGATCACCCGGCCGCCGCGGACCTCCAGCACCTTCGCGGGCGCGGAGGGGCGCGGGGGTGGGACGGCGGTCCTGGCGCTCTCAGCCGGCGCCGGCGCGGCCGCGGAGGGCGACGGCGCCCGGGGATCGGCGAGCGACCAGACCGTGGCCTCCTCGTGAGACTCCAGCAGGACGAGCGAATCACCGGAGACCAGGATCCGCGAGATCGGCCGCCCCGTCGCGAAGCGGCCGGCGATCTTCGGAGCCGCCGGGTCCGAGAGGTCGATGACCGTGACGCCCCCCGAGACCGGGGCGACGTACAGCAGGGGCCCGCGCATCACCTGCGCCCGGATCTCTCCCAGCTCCAGGCCCGACAGATCCACGGCGCCCACCGAGAACGAAAGGCACCACGCCAACGACGCCGCGAGCGGGAGCAGGCGCATGATGGACCTCCTCCGGGCCTCGGGCTGCACCGCGCGTGCCGCGCCCTCGGGTGGTGGACGCCGACGTAATCGACGTGCCTTCCATGAGTCGCACAGGGTTTGCGCGCCGCCGCACGAGAGGGCGCAAGTCGTGCGGTTCCAGCAGGCGCGTCTCCAGGCGCGGGCGCGGCAAGCGATCTGCACGCTCTGGAGGTGACCTGAAGGAGGTCCAAGATGACGCTGCAGACGACGAAGCCCGTGACCGCGAAAACGACGCCGAGCCGCAAGCCAGGCTACTTCACCGGGCGCCTGGAGCGGCTCCGCGACGAGATCCGCCTGGACGCGCACCTGGCCGGGATGGACGCCATGGACCGCTGGCGGGAGATCGAGCCCCGGCTGTTCCAGGCGGAGCGGCTGGCCGAGCACCTGGCGGAGATCTCCTTCAACGCCGTGGGGCGCATCGCCACCGAGGTGAAGCGGTACCGCGATCAACAGCGCCGCCCGCGGTGATGACCGCGCCACTGAAACGCATCGTCCCGTAGCCGGCTGCGCTCCCTACGCCGAAGCCCGACGCAGCCTTCGGCTCCGCTTCGTTCCAGCGCGGCGTGCGCCCGCAATTCCTGCTCCAGGGCATCGCCGCGACCTCGTACTCGGCGCACGCGCAGCGCTCCAACGCGGTTGCTCACCTCGTCATGGCTGGTGCGCGGCGGAGCGCCGTTACCGAAGCGACCAGCAGGCAGACGCAGAGGGCCGCCACCCACCACGCGTCCCACGGCCGCAGCTCCAGGCGGGCTGCGTCCATGGCGTCCGAAGGGGTCATCAGCGGGGTGGCGGTGGCCGAAGCTCCGCGCTGGTCGATGCGGAACTCTGGAGGAGCGCCCGACGCGCCATCGCGTACCCGCTGGGCAGCCCATGAGATGAGGCGCACCAGCGCCCAGGCCGTGGTCGGCTCATACCGCGCCGACCCCGGCACCAGCGCGCCATCGAGCCCGGCAGCACCGATGACCAGGAACGGTCGCCCCGTCGCATCCGCGCCTTCCAGCACGACGGGTTGCTCCACGCCGGTGCCCTCGGAGAGAGGGGTGTCATCGCCCCGAACGGTGGCGAGCGTCTCCAGGTCTCCGGCGGCCCTCAGCACGGGGGACACCGGGAGATCGGAGAGCGAGAACACCGTCATGGGTCCGAGTGCCACCGGCCTGCGGACCCTGCCTACTCCGGAGGCCTTCGCCGAAGCCATGGCCCCGGCGGCGCCGGCGCCGCGCCGGGCGGCGTTCACGTCGACGGCGATCACCAGCCAGTCTACGGACACCAGCATCATCGGCGCCCGGAGCTCCCCGGAGCGATGGACGAGCCTGGGAACCCGCAGGCCCATCGCGTCCAGCTCAGCTCGGAGGGCGGCGAAGCGCGGGGCCGTCCCGGCGTCGTAGAACAGGCGCAGCCATTCCGGCCGAGTACCGGAGACGACCAGGTCCGGCGGACGGTCGTCCGGAACAGCCAACCGGACCGGCGCCCACACGTCCGGGCCCGAACCGCGGCGGGGTGCTCGGAGTCGGACGGCGGCGCCACGAGCCACCGCGATCGCCCGGATCTCCTCCAGGTCCACTGCTTTCCCCTTGCCGTCCGGCCCGTCACACCGCGAGCCGAGGCACACGCGGGCGAGGCGACTGGTGAAGCCGTCTGCCTTCACGACCAGGGTGAGCGCCGCGTCCGCCGCTGGCACGGGACCAGGGGTGACCGCCCCCCAGAGCTGGAGCGACAGGGGAATCGTCTCCTCGGCCGCACCGGGCGGGAACCGGCCCTCGACCAGCGCCCACCCGGTGATCTGGCCGTCGGCGCTCCAGTGGGCTTGCGCCAGGCGGGTCACGACCGGCCTGTCGGGGAGCCGGTCAGCTGCGCGACCACAGAGTCGAAAGGACGTCCCCGGGCGACCCAGGAACGTCCGCGCGACGTCCCAACTCGAACGGCTCTCGAAGCTCGCGCCGGGCAGGACCCGGACCTCGCGCGCGTTGAGGCGCACCATCTCCAGCTGGATGACCGACACCTCGATCGTCTCCAGCACCCACCGGTCAACCTTCATCGAAGGGTCCCCGTCCGGCAGCGGCGCCGGTGGGCTGGTCGGATCGCCGCTCGAGCTCCGTCGCGGCGCCACGCTCAGCACCGCTTCCCGGACGAGCGCTGCCAGCGCTTCCCTCTCCTCTGGCGTGCCGCGATACGTCGCGCATGACTGTCCGCAGCGACGCACGACGTCGTCCACGATGGGCCGCAGATCGAACGCGCCCTGACCTCGGTCGAGCGCCCGGAACGGCGTCTCCGGGTGGCCGAACCCGTCCTTGGCGCACATCATCTCCTCGACCATGAGCACGTCTCGCTGAGCGCGGCTCTCCAGAAGCAGGAGCGCCGGGCGCCTCGGAGCGAGGACGAGCATCGCCAGCGCCGCCATCCAGGTGATCGCCGTCGCCCAGTAGATCCCCAGGGCGCCGAGGCGCCTGGACCGCGGCAAGAGCGCCGCGCGGCGCTCGGCGGTGCTCAGCGGGCCTGGAAACGTCGTGGACCGGTGCACCAGGATGCCCAGTACCAGGACCACCAGCGCTAGCACGACAGCCAGGATACGCGAGGCGAGCGAGGGCTCATCCGGCGCCAGCCACTGGAAAGCCTCTTCCAGCCCGCTCATCGCAACACCGCTAGCAGCGGCGCCTCCGAAACCAGCGCCAGGATCTCCGGAGCCTGGAGGGCTCCTGAGATGGACAGGAACCCACCCGCGTACCCGCCGAGCGCCACGTCGACCTCGTCCCGAAAGCGCTCGTGAGCCAACCGAGCGTCCGTCGCGGACCAGCTGGTCCGGTCGCAGAGCAGGTCGAACCCCGGAGCGACCCCCGCTCCGAGGAGCTGCAGCTCCTCCGGGATATGGACGTGAACGGCTCCGAACAGCCCGCCTTCCTCCTCGACGTCCGCAGCGAAGCGCCCCAGGGCCCCGAGGTCGTCGTTCAAGAAATCGGAGACGACCACCACGCTCATCGGCCGATCGACCTCCGGCATCCGGGCCAGACGCATCCAGGGCGTCGGGTGCTTGCCCTGCGCGAGCACGTGCGCCGCCACTGCGCCCGCGGCTCCGGCGAAGGCAGCAGGCCCGAAGGTCTCCCCGGCTTGCCGCAATCCAGCCGGGACGACCTCGACCATGGAGCGGAAGTGCCACCCCACCTCCGCCAGCAACTGGCAGACGTTCGCCGCGGCATGCAGCTTCCCAGCGCGGCCCTCGCGCACCGCTGGCGTGCGCATCGACATGCCGACGTTCACCACGATCCGGACGTGGCGCCCGAGCTCCTCGATGTGCCGGGCCACGCGCGGGAGCCGCGTGGGCCGCCCCAGCGACCGGGCCCGCGCGTAGACGACGAGGTCGTCGCGGACCACGGAAGAAAGCCGATTGCCGGGCTCCAGGGGGCGGAACCCGGCGAACGCACCGACCTGGAGTGCGCTCTGCGGCCGGCCGAGCGCCTCGCCGGCGGAGTGGACGGCGCCGCGAGCGTCGATCGCGAGCGAGAGCCTGGCCTGCCGCTGGCTCGTGAGCCGGAGGCCCGCGGCGGCGCGCCAACGCTGGACCAGGCGGACTCCCCAGTACAGAAGTGCGGCGACCACCAGTGCTCGGACGGCGCTCGAGCGCACCGGGAACCTGGACCGCGAGGGCTGGATGCCGGGGAGGATCTCCGCGCCCCCCGAGTACAACGCCAGGGCGCGCAAGGCCTCCAGCACCGGCAGGTCAGCGACGGCGCCGGACGCGCCGCCGGGGACGCCGTCCACGAACAGGCGCACTTCGCCTGGCGCAGCGCTGCCGCCGGCGCGCTCCCGCTCGAGAGTGGCGACGCAGCCCCTGGCCCCGCCGCAGACCTGGAACAGCTCGCTCGGCGCGAAGGTGTACGTCAGCCGCTGAGAGGCCGCATCTAGCCCGACGATCCGACCGGCCATGCGCCTGGCCCCGTCCGGCGGCTTGCAGGCCCCGGAGAACCCACCGGCGCGGCAGCCGGTAAGCCAGAGTCGGTCCACCACCCCGCCGGAGTGCAGGCGCTGGACGACCTCCAGCTCGATCCGCCCCGACGGATCCACGACCCGGGCGTCGACGATCCGGGGCTCTTCTCCAGGGCCCGGCTGGATCGACCGCTGGAAGATCACCGCATCCGCGACCCGCTGCGGCCCCCACGCGTCGCCCGGTCCCGCCCTCGGGACGAGCGCGATCCGCGACTGGGGCCGACCTCGCCAGGGCGCGCCGGGAAAGAACTCCCCGGTCATCCCTTCGAAGATCGAATACCCGAGGACCAACACCTCGCCTCGACCGTGAAGCCCAGCGAAGCCCACGGGAGCGCTCAGGGGTGCCCCACCTCCGGGCCCGGGAGCCGGGACCGCCGACAGCCACTTCGCAGACTCGACGTCCTCGTTCCGCTCCAGCACTTGGAACTGGAGCGGCGCCGCCCACGCGCCGGGGGGAGTGGTCTGCCAGCGCGGCTCGACCCCATCCGGGACGACCGGGCCCATCGCGCCGTCCACGAAGCGACCCTGCCGGTGGACCACCATGATCGCTGCCTCGGGCGCCAACCGCCGGCCCAGCTCGGCGCCCAGCGCCTCCCCCGCACGCGCCGCGGCGGCGAGGGGATCTTCGCCGTCCAGATCGACCTGGTGGCTGGAGTCCACCCGAAGCCGCTCCCCCAGCGCGCGGCCGTCGAACAGCGAGGACGCAGACAGCGAGGGGACCAGTCCATCCCGCGCGTACTGCCTCGCCACCGACATCGCGTCGCGCAGGGAGCGGCTTCCGGCCAGCGGTCCGAGGCCGGCGGAGTACGGCGTCCGTAGCAACACCACGTCCACCTGGACCCCGCGCAGCAACAGCTTAGCCAGCTCCGACGAAGCCCGGTCGAGTTGCGCCACGTCGTAGGTGAACAACACCAGGACCTCGTTGCTGCGCACGACTGCCGGAGGCGGCGCGCCGGCGGAGAGCGCGGCCAGCCGCGTCGACAGTTGCGAGGCCCGCGCCAGCTGGTCCTCCCTGCCGGCGGAGGTGGCCGACGCCTCGAACTTCGCCGGCAGCGTCTGTCCCTCGACATAGCGGCGCCGCAGGCTCCCGTCGCGCTCCAGCTCGGAGCAGTCCGCGTCCGCGTCTAGCGCGCGCAGCGCCCCGCACGCTCCGTCGATCAAGGCGCGCTGAACGGCGAGCCCGTTGGCGAGCGGGCGTGGCGCGCCGTATTTCGAAGCCGGCGTCGGCAGGTGCGCCACCGGCGGCGCCGTCCCGTCCTGGGGCCGGTGGTAGAGCGCCCCCAGCCGCGATGGATCCAGCAGGAACGTGAGCCGCGGCCGGCGGTCCACCATCACCGCGCGCGACCCGCTCTCGCGCGCGAACGCGGGCAGGAACGCGCACCCGGGCGCCTCCGTCCGCGTCGGGGCGCCGGAGACCAGCAGCGTGGTGCCGGACGCGACGAGCTGCGCCAAATCCTGGCAGCGCGCGGCCCAGGTCGCCGGGGTGAGGTCGTGCAGGACGAGGACCGCGGGCGCCGCTCGCGGAGGCAAGCCCGAGGCCCGGAACGCGGCGTCGGGGACGACCCCGCCGAACGCGATGTCCCCTGTCCAGCGACGGGCGCCGCCGGATGGCCCCCAGAGGGCGTGGATGTCCATCTGCCGGGTCCCGTTGATCCCGTCGGGGGCGAACCGCGCCGTCGGTCCGTTGATGACCATGAAATACCGGGGGCCCACGTCCACGTATCGCGCCCCTCTCGCCGTCGGGAGTTCGCGCCCATCCGGCAGGCGCAGGGTGACCGAGCACTTGAGTAGGTGATAGCCGCGCACCAACTGGTATGGGCTCGCCCCAGCGACCCCCTGGAATTCTCGGAGTTGGATCGGCCTTCCGAGGACCGCCTGGTCTCGGGCGGCCATCACGTAGTCGTCGACCCGCGGGGGAAGGGTGAACCCGGAGCCCTCCTGCAAGTCCAGCTCGCACCGAGTGGTGCCTCGCAAGAGTCCAGTCTGGCCAACCAGCGCCCGGGAGAGGATACGCACGTCGATCGTGCCGTCGACCTGGCGCTCGGGAAAGCGTGGCGCGCTCAGGTCCAGCGCCAGGGTCGGAGGCTCTTCGTCGGGCGCATGGTCGCTACGGTGGACCAGGTCGACCGAAATACCGTCCGGGGCAAGCTCGGCCAGGCGCGCGACGGGGTCGATCAGCCAGGACTGGGTCCACTTCTTGGGTTGGGAGGCGACGACCACTATCCGCTGGCTGGAGAGTCGGAGCGCGGCCGCCAGCCACCCCAGGGGCCCGTTCTCTTGCAGGCGGCGGCGGGCGAGCTGGAGGGCGCAGTCCGGGTCATGCGCGGCGAGCACCTCCTCCAGATGAATGCGCTCGCACCCATCCGCCGGCCTCCAGGCCCGGCTCGACAGGTCCGGTGGAACGCGGCAGGTACCGTCCGCCGGTGGGGCGCCCTGGATCAAGAGGACGTCACAGGCCGTCATCCCGGCCGCGGCGTATTGCCGAACCACCGACGACAGGCCGCCCTGGGTGGGCTCCAGCAGGCCGGGGCCGTCCAGCACCAGGACAACGCGGCCGGACGTCGGCCAGCCACGGGCGACCAACAAGCCCGCTCCCAAGAGCACGGTCGAGCTCGCCAGCGCGATCAGCCAGCCGTGGCGCCGGAGACGTGACGTTCCCGGCAGCGCCACCAAGAGCGCCACCGCCAACGCGGCGGGAACGACGGGGACCATCCAGGCAAGGTCGCTCATCGCTCTTCCAGCAGCCTCAGCCCGCTGTCGGCCCGGAGGCGGTAGTCCGACGATACAGGGCCGCTGCCGCTGACCACCCGCAGCGCGTCGGACATGACCTTCACGGCCTGCTGGGGGTCGCACCCCAGGTTGGCGAACCGCTGCTTTGCCTCGTCGATGAGCGCGGACACCTCCCCGCCGTGAGGATCGATGACCCGCTCCACCGCATCGATCCATTCTCGCTGTACCTGACCGTTGGCGAGGCTGGCGAGGAACGGTTCGTTGCGTCGGGCCACGTCGAGCAGGAGGTCGGCGAACAGGGCGGCGTAGGTGGTCTGCTCCAGGCGGTGGCGAGCACTGGACTCGCCGCTGGTGAGCGGCCTCCCCGCGAGGTAGGCCAGCAGGTGCGGGCGCGCCGTTCCGGCGTCGGAGGGCGCCTGCTTCGGCACGTCCGCCAGCATCGTCCTCATCAGCCAATCGCGCTCGTCGTGGTTGAAGAAGCTCCCGGCCCTGGTGAACGCCCTGACCTCCTCGCGGTCCGACCGGTGCCGGCCGAACCATCCTTCGACGGCAGCCTCACCTGGCTCGTCCGGAAGATCGGCCAGCGCGCGCAACCACGGATGCCATCGCGACTCGTCCTCCAACGCGCTCAGCCGCGCGAGCAGCATGGATCGGCCCATCTTGAGCCGGTCGGCGGCGGCCTGATACGGCAACACGAAGAGCTGCTCGTAGACGGGCTTGGTGAGCACCGTGCTGACGATGTCCTGGATGCACCGCTGGAGTTGCGCCACCTTCTCCGGGTGCGATCCTTCGTTGAAGCTCTCGCGCAGCTTGTGGCCGAGCACGGCGCCGGCGGTCTTGATCAGGTGGGCCGCTTTCACCTCGAAGGACCGATCCTGTTGCGCTTGCGCCGCCGCGGCGCCAATCCACTCGCCGACGGCGCGGGCATCCGGGCCGAACTGGATGAGGTCGCTCAGGTCCGTCATCGCTTGCTTGACCCGGATGCTGAGCCTCATCGCTCTCCGGAGCAGGTGACAGGTGCCGGAGGTGAGGAAGGCGGCGCCGCGCAGGCCGTGGTCCGGGTCCCCCCACAGGCACAAGGTGGCCGCGGAGGCGAGGTACTTCTCCCGCTCCCGCAGGGCCACCGTTTGCCCGAGCGCGGCGCCGAACATCTCCTCCTTGGAGGGAAGGATCACGTTGACCAGGTGATCGAGCGGCGGCTGCGACACGCGATACGACCGGCCGATGCGCGCCTGCAGCGGCGGGCTCAGCTTCTTGGCGGTCACGTCGTAGCCGGGCGGATTGGCGGTGGCCATCACCACGACCGGCACGTGGTACTCGTCCCCGCCCCGGACGATGATCCCCTCCTCGGTGAGGCTGAGCAGGCTATCGAGGAAGCCGTCTCCGAAGCGGTTGATCTCGTCCAGGAACAGCACCACCCAGTCGGTCTTGCGCCCCCAGGGCGTCCACTGCTCGCCGCGCTCGCGACGGAGCTCGTGCAGCGTGATCGCCGGAATGGCGGGCCATGACGGGAAGGGGACGGGGCGGGCGCCGTCCGGCCCCTTCGGCCCCCTGGCTGTGCGGATGGCAGCGATGCGCTTTCGGGCGAGGGTGGTATTCGGTGAGCGGATGGCGAGCGCATCGACCAACTCCGGTTGCCCTTCCCGGTTGATGATCAGCATGTCCTCGCTGATGTAGTCGCGCGGAATCTCTCGGTTCCCCTGGAGGAAGTGCCAACCTCCGATCTCTCCGGCGTCGTAGGCGCGCTTGATGGCTTGCTTCACGCACCAGGTCTTGCCGCACCCGCGCGGGCCGGTGACGAGCACGGACCGCCGGATCCGGATCGCCTCCAGGATGCTCTCCACCAGCCCATCGCCCGTCACCACCAAGCCGCGTCCCAGGTCGGGACGGCCGGCGTGCGCGGAGGGCTCGCGCCGCGGCAGCAGATAGTCGCGGGCGAAGTCGAGCAGCCTGATCATGGCGACGTCCCCGGGGCGGTGGGCTTGCTCGCCCGTCCGAGGCTCGACAGCAATGCCTGGGTCGTGGGGCACAGATCTGCGGTGGGAAGCTTGACCTTCTTCAGGACCTCCTCCGAGACGCCACGCTCGCTCGCCGCGATGGCGAACGCGCAGGTGACGGGCTCTTCTCCGTTCAGCACGGCCGCCTTCTGGAAGAAGGCGCTCCGGTCCTCCGGGCTTGCGCTCCTCAAGCTCAGCGGCGGCGAGCACACGCCAGCGAATGCCTCGTTGATCGATTCCAGGGCCTCCTGGGGAGAGAGGCCGCCTGGGCGGAGATTGGCGGAGGCCTTGTCGTGCAGGACCTTCACGCACTGGAGGACGCGGTCGTAGTCGCTCTTCAACGCCTTCGCCCTCTCCAGCGCGCTGCGCACTCCCGCCTCGTCGAGAGGGACCTTCCCGCCCGTTCGCAGCGCATCTACGACCTTGATGAAGGCGTCCAGGCCCTCTTCCGGGTTGTTGAATCCGAATTCCAGGAATCGCTGCTCGAACGTCGACGAGTCGAAGGTCGCGAAGCTCCCGTCCGAGCCCGCGAACTCGGCGATCGCCCCCATGAGCTTGGTGGCCTCTTCGACCCGCTCTCGTTTGCCGCCGCTGAACAGCCCTCCCAGCAACTGATCGATCAACGCGATGGCCGCCTCGCAGATGGCCGGAGGGGCGCCGATGTACAAGCAGGCCGCCGTGCCGGCGATGGTCTCGAATGGCGTGAGGCCGCCCTTGGGGTCATCCGAGCCCGGATCCTCCATCGCGCCCCCGCTCGCCTGCTCGCCAGGGGTCGGCGGTTTCTCGCGTTCATTGCTGGTGACTGGCGCGCTGGTTCCCTTGGTCGACCCCTGCGCCACCGTCTCCGAGCCTGCATCGGAAGTCTCGCCTCCGTCCTTCCCGGCATCTGGCGTCGTCTCGGTGGTCGCCGGCCCCACCGGCACCGTCGCACCGGCGCGGCCACCGTCGCCCTCGTCCGGACCAGGCGCGCGCCCAGGAGTGTTCTTCCGCAGAGCGCCGCGCCCAGCCACGGCCCGGCCGTTCAGGGTCGGCAAACGGATCTTCTCTGCTTGCCGCTGGACGTCTTTGGCGTACTCGCGCGCGGCTTTGGCGGAGGGTGGGGCATCCCGCCTGGACCGGTACATCGAGGCCATGAGCTGATCCAGGTACTCGCGTTCGACCTTGGAGACAGCCGGGAGCGATCCACCCCTGTCCGCCTCCTGGTGACCTGCCTCCTCCGCGCCGCCGACCTCTCGCTCGAGCTTGGCGCACTCCGCCAGCTTCGTGCTCTGGATGACCCACTCCGTGACGCCGGGCGCGTCCTTCTGCTTCAGCGCGCGCGCCCCGCACGGCTCCAGGTCGGCGCGGACCTGGTCGGCCCAGGCGATCTCCGACGGTGGCCCCCGGCCTGCGACGGCTCGCATCCCGATCCAGGCTGCCAACCCGATGGAAAGGATCAACAAGCCCCACCGCGCGACGATGGGCAACACGCCATCCATGCGGTGGAGCGCGAGCCCCAGCCCGGCGCCGGCGCCCGCCGCGATGGCGACCGCGGCCGCGACCCCCAGCAGCGGCCACGGTCCGAACCATAGGTCGTCCCCAGTGATGATCTGCCAGATACGCGGCTGCGACAGCTTCCAGCAGGTCAGAGACAGCAACGACCCAACGAGGGCGCCGTCCGCGGCGCTCATCGACAGCTTGCGTGGATTCAAGGAAGCTCCAGTCATGACCGTGGTTGTCTCTGGGTGTATCCACGAGGATTGTTCACGGGCGATCGATCTCGATGATCAGGTGCAGCTTGGCGGCGCTCACAGGATTCACCGTGCACTTCGGTTCGCCGAGCATGATGCATTCCTCCCTCCCCCTGCACTTGCTTTGCACCAGTGCTCGTCCGGCCGCCCTTTCCTCGTCAGTCGCATCGGGAGACCCGATGTCGAACGAGTTGGCCGGGAGGGAGAGCTGGCCCAACCTCACTTCACCGTCGTGCAGGGCGACGTAGACGTACCCACCCGAGCCGAGCACCTCGCGCGCCTTCGCTTCGGGGCCATACAGCGGGAACGCTTTGTCGCCGGGGGAGGTGGCGAAGACGAGCGTGGGTCCGAGCTGTAGGAAGGGTGTGTACCTCGTGGCGTTGTCTTCATCGATGTCCAGGTTGCCGTATTGCCGGGTATGCACCACATCGGTGCAGGTGAACAGCCCGAAGGGCCCGCAGGATCGCTTGTGCTCGCTGGTCGTAGTGTGCGTGTAGAAATGGATGGTTCCGTGCACATGGATGGATCGACCCACCAGCGACGCGCTCAGGTCCGCCTCCTGGGCCTTGATCGCGACCCGATCGCCGATCTGGAACGAGACCGTGGACGGGGATGCCTGCGCGCTGTTCGAGTAGGCTACGACCACTGTGGGTAGCGGGCGCGCCAGGATCGGCGTTGCGACGATCGAGGCGACCACGAGCACCAGGCGCTGGCGGTGACGACGCCCCATGGCGGACTACCGCACCACTCTGGCGGGTCCCTTGCCCTGGGGCACCTCCGTCGAGGTTTTTGGGGCCTTCTCTTTCGCCTGGCAGTCCGCGCGCTGAGATCGGCAGGCCGCGGCGAACGAGTTGAAGGCCGATTGGCACCTGTTGGTGCCGCGGCAAATCTTCACGCAGTCGCGCACGCACTGGTCCTGCGCTTTCCGCCCTTTGCACTGTGCCGAGCAGCTCGATTGACACCGCGGCTCCTCTTCCTTGGCGCAGGCCTTGAGTTGGTCCTGTGCACCGCTCATACAGGTGGCCCAGCGCTCATCACAACCAGCGAGCGCGGGCAGAGCGTAGGTGGCCGAGACCGCGATGATGCAGGCGGCCAGAATTCGAATCATGTGTGGAGTCCTCCTCTCAAGACGGGGTGAACTTCCGTGAGCGAAACGACCTAAGCAAGGCCCTTGCCACGTAATGGGACGTGTCGATCCGCGGCATCGCCCGCTCCGCCGGGATGCCCGCGCTGCGAATGCGAACGCATTCTGCGAGTGGGTTGGCTGCCGTGCTCCCGCGGCTCATCTGCAGAGGCCGACCGCGGACGCCACCCTGGATGAGGTGGGGGCGTGTGGTGCACCGGGAGCAGCGGTGGTGGCGGAGGATCCTGCGGGTCAGGTCGAGCAGGTTCCGGACCCGTTTGCCGAGGATGCGCGCTGGTCCCCCACCCCGCGTCAGTGCCGGCCCGGCGGCGGGGGCGGGATGTTCCTGTTGAAGTACCGGGTCCAGAGCTCCGACAGCGAGCCCATGGCTCCGTCCATCAGGTTCCCCTTCCCCTTCACGTAGGCGTCGTAGTCGACCACCGGCTTCTCGGGGTTGGACCACGGGTCCAGCACGAATTTCGTCCCGTCCGGGAACATCACCCACACCACCTCGTGGTTGACCAGTCCCCAGTCCAGGTGCGCGCGGCCGAACTTGATCCCGTCGTTGTCCACGTTGCCGTCGTTGGTGTTCGCCCCCAGCCAGGACATCACCCAGGACTGCCACTTCTCACAACCTTGGGCCTCGCCGACCCACGACTCGAGCTGGTTCCACCAGGAGACCGACGACCAGCCCACGTCCTTGGCGTGCTGGGTTGCCGCCGAGGTGAACTTCTGGATGAAGCTGGCCGGCGCCATCCCGCCGGCGGTCCACTTCGGCGGATTGGCCAGCTTGTCGTAGACGCCGTTCATCAGGTCGTCCGCCTGCCGCATCAGCGCCTCCGCCTTCGCGGTGTCCCCCGCCTCGAGCTTCGCCTTCGCCGCGATCAGATCCGCCTCCGCGTGCATCAGGTCGGTCCCGAGCGGACCCGCGGCGCCGCCGAACGCCCACGCCACGGAGCCCAAGTGGTCCTTGAGCAGCCCCACGTACTCGTTGGAGTCGCGCAGCCACGACCGCAGCTCGGCCGCGGTCTTCGGCTTCTCCGCGTTCGCCGGATCCGCCATCGCCGCCTTCGCCTTGCCCAGCTCCGCCTTCGCGCCGGCGATCGCCTGGCGCGCCTTCGCCGCGTCGCCGCGGTCCAGTGCCTGCTTCGCCTCCGCCAGCTTCCCCTCCGCCTCGTCGAGGTGGAAGTCGATCTCCGCCCGCGCCTCCGGCGTGAACGTGTTGCGCGCCTTCTCGAACTCGGCGCGCGCGGAGCCCTCGCTGGTGGTCACCTCGCCCAGGTCGGTGCGGAGCTTCGCCAGCTCGTTCGGGGTGGCGGGGACGGGCATGGCCCTCAGCGCGGACCAGCTCGCGGCGTCCATCGCGCCGGTGGGGTTCAGCCCGGCCCGCTGCTGCAGGCTCTTCACCACCGTCTGGGTGGCCTGGTCGTACACGCCGGTGGGCTCGGGGACGCCGAACTTGGCCTTCAGCATCCGCTGCAGCGCCTCCACCTCCGGGCCCTTGTCGCCCGGCCCCAGCCGCGGCTCCTTGCCCGGGGTCACCGGCTCGGCGCTCGGCGCGGCGCGGAGCGCGTCCAGCGTCTTCTGGTCCACCTCGCCGGTGGGGGACAGCCCGGCGTTGCGCTGGAAAGCGCGCACCGCGGTCGCCGTCTCCGGGCCGAACTTGCCGTCCACCGCCACCCCGGCGAGCAGCTTGTCGTTCAACAACCGCTGCACCTCGTAGACGTACGGCCCGGTGGCGCCCTGCTTCAGCGTCTGGAACGCCGGCGCCGGCGGAGGGGCCTTCTGCGCGGTGCGCAGCGCCGCCCAGGTCGCCGAGTCCATCTTCCCCGTCTCCGGCAGTCCGGCGGCCTTCTGGAACCTGGCCACCGCGTCCCGCGTCGAGTTCCCGTAGAGGCCGTCCACGTCCAGCTGCTCGCCCGCGTTCTTGTCCAGCAGCTGCTGCAGCTCCTCCACCGCCGGGCCCTTGTCGCCCGGACCCACGGGCGCGCCGGTGTGCGCCTGCGGGAGCTCCTGCACCTTCGCGTCCAGCGCCTTCCAGGTGGCGGCGTCCACCTTGCCGGTCACCGGTAGCCCGGCCTGCTGCTGGAACGCCTTCACCGCCTGCTCGGTCTGGGGGCCGAAGGCGCCGTCCACCTTCACCTGGAACCCCAGCCAGCGGAGGTCCTGCTGCAGGCGCGCCACCTCCACCGGGTTCCCGCTGTCGCCGCGCGAGAGGACGGAGTGGGAGGGCGGCGGAGGCGGCTGGAGCTGCGCCAGCAGGTCAGCGCGCCGAGCGTCGGGCACGCGGTAGCCCTCCGGCGGCGCGTACAACTCGGTGCCCACCGCCAGCGCGTTCGGGTCCTGGGACAGGTTCGGATCCAGCCCCCGGTTGTACTCGAACAGCTCCGGCCAGCGGCTCCGGTCGCCCAGCAACCGCTCCGCCACGTCCGGGAGGGCCTCGCCCGCGCGCAGGGTGGTGGAGGTGGCGTCGGGGGGCGCGGTATCGCCGATGCCGTACGGATTGCCCGGCTTGCTCGGGTCCGCCACCGGCGGCTTGCCCGGGGTGAGGTCCCCGTTCACCGGCTTGGTCGGCAGCGCGGGGTTGACGAGGTCATTGGCGTGCTGCAGCGCCTGGGCCAGCTGCTGCCCCGCCATGGCGATGGCGTCGAAGCTCCCGCCGGAGCGGATCACCTGCACCACGTTGGAGGCCGCGCGCAGGACGCTGTCGGCGGCGTGCACGTAGCCGTTGTTCACCAGCTTGTCGACGAGCTGGGTGGACTCGCGGATGATCGCGTCCGGGTCCTTGTTCTTGATCGCGGTGACGACGTTGGACACCGACTCGAACAGCTTCTGCGCGCCGCCGAACTTGTCGATGAGGCCCTTCACCCCGTCGATCAGATTGGAGAGGAAGGTGCGCTTCTCCGGATCGGTCTCGGTCTTGAGCTTCCCCTCCAGGTCCACGTGCTTCTGCATCAGCTCAAAGAGGAACTTGCCGGCCACCTCGGCGGCGCCCTTCGGGTCGTCCTGCTTCAGCTTCGACAGCGCCCCGGTGAGCGCGATGCCCGCCGCCATCACGTTGTCCGGCGCGCCCGGGTACAGCTTGTCCAGCCCCACCAGCACCGCGTTGACCGCGCCGGCGTAGTCCTTCTTGTCCAGCGCGGCGCCGGCGCCCCGGAGCGCGGCGGAGATCACGCCCCAGCTGGAGGTGACGCCCGCGGGGAGCTGGTACTCGCCCTTCACCGACCGCATGGCGTCGATGGCGCAGCCGAGCGCGGTGGCGTAGTCCCCCTTCTGGAGCGCCGCGTACCCCTCCTTGCCGAACGCGACCGCCAGGCTGGTGCGGTCCGCGTACTTCATGATCTTGTCGAACGCGTCGGCGTACTCGGGCGCCAGCTTGCCGCCGATGCTGGCCGCCATCCCCACCGCCTGCGCCAGGCCCTGCACGTACGCCAGCGGCTGGCCGCTGGAGAACGCCGCCTCCACCGACTTGATGGTCTTCAGCGCGTCGCCCACCTGGCCGACCACCTTCAGCGTGCTGGACGTCTCCTCGCTGAACCAGCCGGTCTTCCCCAGGCTGCCGGCCAGCGACGCCGCGCCCAGCGCCGCGCCCATCCAGTCGTCGTTCTGCACGGCGCGATAGACCTTCTGGGCGCTGGAGGCGATGCCGGCCACGGTGGCCGCCGCCGCCAGCGGCGGGTAGAAGACCGCCGCCACCTTGAGGACCGTCGCCACGACGGTCACGCCGTACTGGTCGATCCCGTCCAGCCACTTCTCCTGGGTGGACTTGCGGAAGTAGTAGGACGTGGTGACGTTGCCGTTCTCGTCCGACTTGATGGAGAGCTTGTGCTTGCCGTGGGAGTTGTTCTCCAGGACGATCTGGACCTCGCCGCTCTTGCCGGGCTTGGTGGGATCGAACGAGGCGAACTTCTTCAGCGCGTCGTCGGCGTCGACGTCGCCGCACGCGTCGAACGTCATCCCCGTCTTGAGCGAGAGCTCGGAGACCTTCTTGTTCTCCTCGGGTGACTTGTCCGGGTCCCAGCAGTAGCCGAAGCCGTGCTCGGTCACCGCCAGGTAGCCCTTGCCGGCCGGCGGGGGCGATCCGGTGTCGCCGCCGGAGGCCTGGAGCGCGGCGCCCAGGTACTGGAGGTACTGCGGGTTGTAGATGTTGGCCTGGGAGGACTCGCGGAGCATCTCCACGCCCGGGTTGGTGCGGAGGTACCCGGTCACGCCGTCCTCGGGCGGCGACGGCACCTTCAGCGATCCGTCCTCCGCCAGCGGCGGGAACCCGTCCGGCCGCGCGCCCTTCTTCTCGTTCTTCGCCTCGTCCGAGGTGAGCGTCTCCGGCGGGCCGACCTGGAAGTCGGTCTTCAGTAGCCGGGTGGCGGCGTCCTGGGAGAGCCTCTCCAGCCGGGACTGACCCACCGCCTCCAGCTCGAACGCCCACGGGGCGCCGGACTGCTTCGCCTTGGCCAGGGCGTCGCTGCCCAGCACGTGCTGCCACTCGGCGACGCCCCACTGGCCAATGGGCTTGGTCCGGATGTCGTCCCATTTGCCGTAGGCGATCTCGTTGAACCCCGTGGCCGACTTCTCGATGCCGTTCATGATGAACTGGCCCGGCAGGAAGTACTCGTCCGCCAGCGCCCACGGCTCCTTGTTGCCGATGGCCTCCAGCAGGTGGCCCTGGAACCCGGTGGGGTCCTTCGGGTCGAGGCGCGGGCGGTCCTCGGGCGGCGGGGCGGTGTAGGCGCGGGACGCGACCGCCCAAGGCTCCAGCGCATCCGCCTTCTCCTGGAGGCGGCGGTCGAATTCGGTGAGGTACTTGGTGCGCGCCGGCTCCTTGGAGACGTCCTTGAGGCCCAGGTCCTGCTTCACCTGCGTGCCGATCTTCCCGGACTCTTCGCGGCGCTTCTGGTCCAGCGCCACCGCCCAGTCCTCGTTCTTCATCAGGCCCTGGAGGAACGCGGCCTGGAATTCGGACTTGTTCTCGGGGGTGAGCGGGTCGTACCGGGGAGGGACGTCCGGCGTCTTCGGCGCGGAGGTGGACGTGGCGGCGGCGGTGACGGTGGCCTGCGCCTTGAGCGACGGGGTGCTGGCGGTGCGCAGGAGCTGGTTGAGCGGGATGGTGTTCTTGGGCAGCGGCTCCGCGACCGGGGCCGGCAGCGGCGACGTCTCGCTGGGCAGCGACGCCTTCTTGGTGGTGATGCCGTCGCCCTTGTCGTAGCCGCCGCGGCGCGCCTGGAGGCGGGGCTTCACGGCCGCCGCCACCGTGGGAGCAGGAGCCGCGGGCGGCGGCGCGGGTGGCTTGACGTCCGGCCGGTCGACGCTCGGCAGCGTGGCCTTCTTCTTGGTGATGCCGTCGCCCTTCACGTAGGAGCGCTTCGGCGGCGGAGGTGGGGCCTGAGGCTCGGGCGGCCTGGGCTCCTGAATGGCGGGCTGCTTCGGGACGGAGGGGGTCCTCTTGAGCAGCTCGTCGGGGCGGAGGTCGCGGGGCATGGACCGAGCGTCCTACAAACCCCGTGCCCTCGCCTTGCCCCTGTGGCGCACCAGGTTCCCCCACATGAGCATTGCGCGGTCTGCGCAAGGGGCGGGTTGCGCGAACTGCGCAGCCCGCCCAAGGCCTTGGCCCTGCTTGGTCGCGGCTAGGCCGAGCTCCGCCCGGCCATCACGCCCCCGTCCACCGGGAGCACCACGCCGGTGATCCACCCGGCCCGGGGGGACGCGAGGAAGGCGATGGCCTCCGCGGCGTCGGCGGGCTGGCCGTTGCGGCCCAGCGGGTGGAAGGCGTTGAAGCTCGCCAGCACCGGGCCCAGCTGATCGGGCGGGAGGAACGTGCCGTAGACCGGCGTCTCCACCACCGCGGGCGCGATGGCGTTGACCCGCACCTTCGAGGGCGCCAGCTCGATGGCCAGGTTCCGCGTCAGGGCGTGGACCGCCGCCTTCGCGGCCGAGTACGCGCTGGACGGGGTGGCGGCGATCGCCTGGAGCCCCCACATCGAGCCGGTGTTGACGATGGCGCCCTGCGCCTTGGCCAGCTCCGGCAGCGCCGCCTGCGAGGTGAGGAACGTCCCCTTCACGATGACGTGGAGATAGCGGTCCAGGTCCGCCTCGCTGTGGTCGCTGAACGGCGCCGGGCCGAAGATGCCGGCGTTGTTCACCAGCACGTCCAGCCGGCCGAAGCGGCGCACCGCCTCGGAGACCAGCTTGCGCCCGGTCTCGGCCTTCCCCACGTCGCCCGCCACCGCCGCCACCAGCTTCCCCGTCGGGTCCAGCTCGCGCGCGGCCTTCTCGACCACCTCCGGCCGGCGGCCGTTGATCACCACCCGCGCCCCGCGCGCCAGGAACAGCTTCGCCACCTCGCGCCCGATGCCCGTCCCGCCGCCCGTCACGATCGCCACCTTGTCTTCCAGCTCCCTGGTCATGATGCGTCTCCTTGGGTATGTCTACCTATTAGTAGATAGTTTGGACAGCCATGCTTCGCGCGACCTCGATTGGGTGTCGTCGGCCCGGCGGTCGCGGCCAGGCCGAAAAAAATGGCGTTCAGCCGGTGAGCGACGCGACGAGGCGCTCGGCCATGGGCCGGAAGGTCTGGGCCCCCGCGCCCGCGCGGGCGATGAGCATCGCGCCCTCGAGGGACGCGAACAGGGCCTGGGCGCAGGACTGCGCGTCACCTTCGAACTTCAGCGAGCCCGCGCGCCGCCCGGCGTCCAGGAGCGTCGCCAGCCAGGACGTCTCGTCCGCGATGAAGGCGCGGACCTGCCGCTGGAGGCGCGGCGGGAGCGTCTCCAGGTCCGCCGCCAGCATCCCTCCCAGGCACATCCGGTTGCCGCTCTTGAGCGTGGAGGCGAACAGCTCGGCATAGGCGCGGAGCCGGCCGGGAGCGTCCGGCTTCCCCTGCTGGATGGCCACCCTGGCCTCCTCCATCGCCGTGCGGTAGCCCTCCATCAACGCCACCCCCAGGTCCTCCTTGGTCGGGAAGTGGTGGTGGATGCTCGCCGTCTTGATGCCGATGCGATCCGCCAGGTCCCCGAAGCTGACCGCGTTGAACCCCCGGGTCTGCACCAGGGTGCGCGCGGTCTCCAGCAGCCGCTCCGCCGTGTCGCCTCGCCGTTCCATGCTACCTATCTACTAGTTGGTAGATTTCCTGTCAAGCCCACCGTCCGGCCGCGCGCCCGCGGGGGGCTCCCCTCGTGGCTCACGGGTGCGCGAAGTTGTAGAGCGGCGGCTTGGCGGCCTTCTTCTCGTCGACGTGCCCGGCGATCTCCGCCTTGAAGTCCTTCCGCTGCTTGAGGACCTCGCCGTCGAAGGCGAAGCGGTGGTCGTCGTCGAGCGTGTTGTAGAAGGCCTCGTACCGGGCGTGGAGCGACTTCTCCTCGAGCGCGCCCAGCCCCCGCCAGTCGTAGATGTCGCCCAGCGGCTTGAGCGCCAGCGAATTCTTGTCGCCCGGATCGAGGTGGGCGAACGTGGCGATGAACTCGTTCGTCGAGGCGAGCACCTCGGTGTGCTCGCGGCCCGGCCCGCCCATCTCGGTCGTCTGCTCCAGGATGGTGTCGTACTCCTCGCGGGTGATCTTCGGCTTGATCTTCCCGTCCATCCGGTCGAGCAGGTACTGGGTGAACGTGTCCTTGGGGCCGGTGGCGCGGTAGTCCTTCAGCACCTCGTCGGCGCGGTTCTGGTGCTGCAGGTGGGTGGCCTCGTGCACCAGCACCCCGCCGGCGTGCACCGGGCTGGCGAATGCCTGGGGCCCGAAGGTGATCGTCGAGGGGTTGCGGACCGCGGTGTCCTTCTTCCCCGTGGCGATCGGCTGGAACGACTTCGACCCCGAGGTGCCGGTCGTCGCCTCGCCGTGAGGGAGATCCAGCATGAAGTTGAGCTTGCCGCCCACCGCCTGGTCCTCGCGGGAGATGACGTTGATCTGCTTGGCGTCCACGCCCAGGGACTCGGACATCAACGCCTGGTAGGCGTCCTCGGCGGCCTTGCGGTTCTCGGGCGTCTTGTTGGCCTGCCACGCCTGGATCTTCTCCGAGGCGGTCTTCTTGAGGTCCGTCCAGCGCTTGGCGTCGGGCAGCGGCACCGGCTCGACCGACTTGAAGGGCGTCTTGGCCGCCGGCGTGCCCGGGGGCTTGTAATAGACGTTCGTCTCCACCGCGTGCCACTTGCCCTTGGCGTCCTGGATGACGGTGGTGTTCTGGACGTTGGCGGCGCGGGCCGCGCCCAGCGCCTGCAGCCGGTTGTCGTAGCCCTCGTTGGGCGACAGCTCCCGCGAGATCATCACGTCGCCCTTGGCCGCGCCCGACTGGTAGGTGCCGAGCTTGGTGCCGACCAGCGTCGACGCAGACGGCGCGTTCTTCACCGCCTGCGCCACCAGCGCGCGCGCCCTGGAGTTGAAGTTGTCGTGCGAGAGCATGTCTCGCAGCACCCGCTTCTCCTCGGGCGTCTTCGCCTCGGCGATCAGGCTCTTGGCTTCGGTGGCGTCGATGGTCCCGTTGACCAGCGCCTTGGTCTCGAGGTCTCGCAGGTTGGTCAGGCTCATGGGGCCGGGCACGTTACCCAGGCGGGGACTCCCGCGTCGAGCTGGACCTCTGGCATGGTGCTCGCGAAAGGTGGGCTCGATGGGTCCGGGGATCTTCGCGTTGCTCATGGCGCTCGGCGGTGCACCCGCCGCGGCTCCAACGACGACGCCGCTGTCGTTGCCAGGTGGCGAAGGGCGGGATCGGCTTCGACGATCTCCTCTCCTCCAGGGCGCTGGACCGGATCCTGGTGCCGGGAGGCCGCAGCGGCCGGCTCGACCTGGTCGATCCGAAGACGGGCCAGGTGGAGGCCGTCGAAGGGTTCACCCAGGCCGGGCGTCGACATCATCGCGTACAACGCCCAGCTGCGGCACCTCTACGTGCCCGGCGGCGACGGCGGCACCATGACCGTGCTCGCCGTCGGCCCGACCGGCGCCTTGCGCGCCCTCGCGACCGTGCCCACGGCCGCGGACGCCCACTGCGTCGCGGCGGATCCGCTCGGGCACGCCTACGTCTGCGACCCCGCCAAGGGCCGCCTCCTGATCTTCACCGACGCGCTGGGGCGCTGAAAGGGCGCCGCCCAGAAGCTGGCCGCCAGCGCCCGCGCGGAGCTGGCGCAGATCTTCGCCCGGGACGCCGGCGAACAGCCGCGGCGCCCGGCCTGACGAAGGCGTAGAAACGAAAACGCCGGGCGCGCGCAGGCGTCCGGCGATCCGCGACTTCGTCCTTTCGAGACTTCCGGGGGGCGCGCGCGCCCGGGCTGGACTCCGCCCGGGCGCGAGCCGCCTACCGCGCTACCGCGCCGCCCGGCGCCGCCGGATGGCGATCGCCCGGAGCGCCGCGCCGACCGCGGCCAGCAGCGCCGCGTCCGCGCCGCCCGTGCCGGCGGTGCACCCGCATCCCTGCTGGCCGATGCTGACGGTCAGCGGCGTGGACTGCACCACGTTGCCCGCCCCGTCCGTGATGACCGCGTGGATGAGGTGGGTGGTGCCGGACTTGAGCTTGCTGGCGTCCCAGGCCCCGGTGACCGGCGACGTGGCCCCGCTGGTGAGCTTGGTGCCGTCCACGAAGATGTCGATGCCGACCAGCGTGGTGCCGGTCGCCACCGCGCCCTCCGCGGTGATGCCCACGGAGGCCCCGGTGACCGCTTCCCCGTTGCCCGGCGCGGTGATGCTCACCGTGGGCTGCGGGAAGTTCGTGACCACCACCGAGGCGCTGGCGGTGAGCGTCGAGTCCGCCGAGTCGGTCACCGTCACCTGGTGCACGCCCGTCGTCTTGAAGGTGACCCTCACGTCGGAGGCCACCCCGGAGGCGAACGTCGGGTTGGCGGGCAGCGCCGCCTTCGTGTCGTCGCTGGTGATCCTCGCCGGACCCACGTAGTCGACCGCCACGTTGTCCTGCGCGTCGTACGCGGTGACGGTGAACGGCGACGCCACGAACGAGGTCGCGCTGTAGAGCCCGCTGATCACCAGGCGCTTGACCGGCCCGTTGGAGATGTTGAACGCGGCGCTGGTGGCGCCGGTCAACCCGCCGGAGCTGGCCGACAGGGTGTAGCCCTTCGCCTGCTTGTTCACGGACAGGTCGGAGAAGGTGGCCACGCCGGCCACCGCGTTCACCGTGGCCGTGCCGCCCAGGGTGGCGCTCGAGCTCCCGCCGCCCAGCGACACCGACACCGCGCCGGTGAAGGTGGCGTCCACGTTGCCGGCGTCGTCCTTCGCCTGGACCGTCACCGCCGGGGCGATGGCGCTCCCCGCCGTGGCGTTGGACGGCTGCGTGCCGAACACCAGGTGGGTGGCCGGCGCGGGCCCGGGCGCCACGTTGAACGCCGAGGTGACCGCGGAGCTCAGGCCGGTGCTGCCCAGGACCAGCGAGTACGCCTGGCCCGCGCGATCCACTGCCAGGTCAGAGAACGTGGCCACGCCACCCGACGCGTTCACCGTCCTGGTCCCCAGGAGCTGAGCGCCGGACGCGCCGCCGGCGAGCGAGGCGGTGATGGCCGCCGAGGACCCGACCTCCAGGTTCTCGTACGCGTCGCGCACGGTGGCCACCACCGAGGAGGTGGGGACGTACACCGTGGTGTCGGTCGGCTGCTGGGTGACGGTGATGTGGTGCGGGGCGTTGGCGCTGATGTCGAACGCCGCGGACGTCGCCCGGCCCAGGTTGATGAAGTTCGCGCTCAGCGTGTAGCCCGAACCCACCTTGTTCACCGCGAGGTCGGGGAACGTGGCCCGGCCGTTGACGGTGTCCCGGCTGGTGGTCCCCAGCAGCGCGCCGCCGCTCGGGTTGTTGGCGATGGACACCAGCACCGTCCACACCGACGACCCGTTCACGTTGCCGTACTGGTCGACGGCGTCCGCCTCGGCCACCGGGTTGAACGGCGCGCCCGCCAGCGCGTTGCTGGGCTGGACGCCCCAGCGCACCCCCGCCGGCACGTCCGGCGAGATGGTGATGGCGGTGGAGGTGGCCGTGGTCAGCCCCGTCGCGGATGCGTCCAGCGTGTAGCCGGCGCCCGCCTCGCGGATGTTGATGTCGCTGAAGGTCGCGACGCCCGCCGCCGCGGCCTGCGTCAGCGTGCCGCGCAGCGTGCCGCCGCCGGGGTTGGCGTTGATGGACAGGGTGACGGAGTTGGTGGCCGTGGGCACCAGGTTCCCGTAGATGTCCGAGATCCGGACCTTGATGGCCGGGGCGATGGCCACCCCCGCGACCGCGTCACTGGGCTGCACGGTGTAGCTCAGCTTGGCAGGGGGACCCGGCGATACCGTGGTGCCGCCGGTGCCCGAGATGCCGGCGGTCACCGAATCCGTCGCGGTCACGCTCTGCACGCCCACCGTGCCGAAGGTGACGCTGGCCGTCGCCGCGCCCGCCGTGAACGACGCGGTGGCCGGGAAGGTGGCCTGGGCATCGCTGCTGGTCAGGTTGGCCGTACCGGTGTAGCCCGTGGCCACCTGCTCGACGGAGTCGCGAGCGGTGATGTCCGCGGTCACCGCGATGCCAGCCTGCGCGGTCGCCGGGAGCGTCACCTGGTAGCTCACCGCCGGGCCCGGCGGCGTCGAGCCTGGCGCGCAGGCCCCGATGGAGCTGATCTGGAACCGCACGTCGTCCAGGTAGTGGCCCTCGAAGGTGATGGAGACGTCGCTGACGTAGTGCCAGGCGAACCACACCGTCTGGCCGGCGAGCGCGTCCACGTTCACCGTCGACTGGGTGAACGAGCCGTTGGCCGGGTAGGCCGCGGTGCCGTTCCACACCGGACGGTTGCTGGTGGCGTGCCCGGTGTACCCGTTGGTCACGATGTACGGCGAGCCCGCGGTGGGCGTCGAGGGCACCGTCGTCCACGGCCCGGTGGCCGCGGTCGTCGAGTACTCCAGGTACGCGCCGTCGAAGTTGGTCTCGAACTGCCAGGCGTGGAAGAAGGACAGCGTGGCCTGCGTGGTGGAGGAGGCGGTGTTCGCGGGGAGCACGAAGCCGTTGATCCCCGCGGTGCTGCCGTTGCCGCCCAGCACCAGCTGGTCCTCGCGGTTGACCGGGTAGGCGCCGCCGCACGCGGCGGCCGCCTGGCCGAAGCGCCAGGCCTTGTTGGTGGACTGGAAGCGGCAGTTCGTCGTGGTCTGGATGGTGGTGGCGCTGGGGATCCAGTACGCCGCCGCGTTCGGGGGCCGCGTCCCGTCCAGGTTGTCGAAGTAGCTGGTGACGGGGGTGCTGGGGCCGGTGGGCGAGACCGACCGCTGCGTGGTGTTGGCATCCTCGTTCACCGCCGCCCCGGAGGTCTCCACCGCATGGACGACGTAGTAGTACGCGGTGGACGACAGGTTCGCCCCATCCGCGTACGTGGTCCCGCTCACGCCGGTGGCGATGCGGTTGGCCGCGGACGGGGTGAAGCCCGCGGTGCGGCTGCGGTACACGGAGTAGGTGATGGGGCCGCCGCAGCTGGCGGTAGCCGCGCTCCAGGCCAGGGTCGTGCCGCAGGTCGCCGTGGCCGCGTTGGCGGCGCTGGTCAGGCCGGCGAACGCCGGCGGGAGGAGGCAGTCACCGGTGGCGGTGGCCGACGCCTCGTTGGAGTTGGTGGACTCGCCGCAGTTCACGCCGCGCACCACGTAGAAGAAGGTGCTGCCTCCGGACACGGGGCTGTCGGTGAAGGTGGTGGCCGGCGCCGTCACGTTCCCCACCTTCGTGTACGGGCCGCCCGCGGTGTTGCTCCGGTAGATGCTGTAGTCGGTGTTGGCCCCGGTGCTGCCGTCCGTCCAGTCGATCCGGATCTGGTTGGGGGCGGAGGCCGTGGCCGTCACGCCCGTGACCGGCACGCCCTGCGTGGGGCAGGTGTTGTACGCCACCAGCGCGAAGTCCTGGTCCAGCGCGGAGGCATTGCCCGGCACGCCGTCCGAGTTGATGTTGGTCGCGGTGACGGTGACCGTGGCCGGGCCGGTGATGCCGGCCGGGAGGAACACGCTCTCCACGTTGTTCCGGATGTCGGCCGCGCCGCCGGTGACGGAATTCCGGCCGGTGAACACGTTGCCCAGGTAGGTGTTGCCGCCGACGGTGACGCTCAGGTCCAGGTTGTTGTTGAACGAGTTGCCGGTGGTGCTGCCCGGCGCGTCCGTCCAGGCCAGGGTGACGCGGAAGGGCTTGGTCGCGTCGCCCGCGAAGATGTTGAAGGTGCGGGTCTGGCCGGTGGCGGTGAACAGGTCCGCCGGATCCTCGTCGCGCACGAAGTGCGCCGTGCCGTCGAAGGCGAAGCCGAGGTTCAGGTGACCCATGCCCTGGTTGTTCGAGTACAGGTTGTCGTTGGCCCCGGACCCCGTCATGTAGCGGGCGGAGTTGATCAGCCAGGCCTTCACCAGCGTCGCGCTGGGGGTGAAGGACATGTTGTTGATGATCCACTGCCGCGTCAGCAGCGCCGCGCCGGCGATGAGCGGGGTGGAGTGCGACGTGCCGGAGGAGGCGGTGGTCCACTGCTGGTTGAGCGGCCAGAAGTTGCTGGTGCCCGGGCCGGCGCACACGCCCGAGGCGTCGAAGCAGGCCAGCTGCTCGCCGTTCACGTTGCCCGGCGGGTTGGCGTGCTGCGCGGCCGACTGGGAGACGCCGCCGGAGACGTGCGTGCCCGCCGCCACCAGGTCGGGCTTGATGCGGCCGTCGTCGCAGGGCCCGCGGGAGGAGAAGCCGACGATGTCGTTGGCGCTGTCCGCGTCCACGTCGCCGACGCCGCACTGGTCCGCCGCGCCGAACGCCTGGACGCCGTTGGCCGCGCCCGCGGTGATGATGTTCTTGGCGGTGCCCGGCGAGCCGACCGTGTTGACGCCCGAGCCGCTGTTGCCCGCCGCGAAGACGATGATCATCTCCTGGTTGCCCGGGTTGGCGACGGCGGAGCCGGCCGGCTGCGCGTCGCGGACGAGGGCGTCGTACCGCTGCGAGTCCGCGTTGTACGCGCCGCCCACCGCAGCGCCCCAGGAGTTGCTGGAGACGCGCATCCCGTCCCGGTACGCCCTGGACTGCAGGTCTTCATAGTCGGGGAAGGTGAAGCTGCCCGGGTCGAAGACGACGGACGAGCCCACCCGGGCGAACGGCACGATGCCCAGGTTGTAGCGGTACCCCGCGGCGTCCTGGTGCGGCGCGCCGGTGAGGTTGTTGAACGCCATGATGATGTTCGAGTTCAGCGTGCCGTGCCCGTCGCACCCCTGGATGGTGCTGCCCCCGTTCGGCGTGCCCTCCAGGCGGTTGTACATGACGCGGCTGGTGCCGGTGATGTCGCCGCTCTTGTAGAGCGCGAAGGCGTTGGGGGACTGGGTGCCGTTGTCCAGGCCCGAGTCGGACACGTCCACGCCCACCAGGGAGGCGTCGAACTGCGCCTGGGTGAAGCCCTTGGACGCCAGCCAGGCCAGGTGGCCCGGGGCGGAGGGCGTGCTCCCGGTGGGGTCGAGCTGGCCGGCGGCGATGACGTCCGCGCGCTCGTCCAGCTTCCTCGGCAGGACGTACGGGTAGATGGAGACCACGTCCGGCTGCTTCGCCAGCGCCAGGGCCGACTCGCGGCGGACGGCGGGGCTGGCGTCGGCCAGCGCCACCCGCAGCGCCCCGATCACCGGGTCGGCCGGCTCCTCGGGCTTCTCCGGGCCGATCTGTCCCAGCGCCCGGGCCGCCGCCACGCGGGACTCGGCGACGGCGGAGCGGTCCTGCAGCAGCCCCACCAGGGCCGGCACGGCGGGGCGGGCCCGCTCGCCCATCGCCCCCAGC
>Ga0134122_10000072_pt1 | contig 52733 bp, 68 predicted proteins | sample KB302_FD_96461 | JGI IMG/M metagenome (GOLD analysis project Ga0134122, IMG submission 96461) | Terrestrial soil microbial communities without Nitrogen fertilizer from Kellogg Biological Station, Michigan, USA - KB3-0-2 | ecosystem: Environmental > Terrestrial > Soil > Unclassified ... | reverse complement strand
CTTTGGAACGAACGTAGTCTACAACCGTTTCAGCTCCGTAGAATTCTTCCAAGTCACCGTTCAAGGTAGCTTTTCCCTCAGGGTCTTCGATCATGATGATGTTTCCAGCTTCATCCTTCATCGGCGTCTTTCCATCAGCAGCGACTTGAGCTTTCATGGGAGGGATGAGAAAAGAATCGTGAGAAATCATCCAATAGCTCTTGGGTTCTTTTCCATCTTTGCCTTTCTTTGTTTCCTCCCTTGTCAGGGTAACGGTGATATTGTTGCGCGTGGCGGTGAACTTCGGAGTCACCGGGGGATTAGTTGTGGGGGTTGTGGTTTCAGTAGGCATATGTTTTGTGTTTTTGTTAGGTTTTTCGTTTCGCTCTTTATTGAGCTTCCCGACGTTAGCTTATGACACCAATAGTTGTCAACAATTTATTTTCGGTTTTCTCCACCTTCTATTTTCCACCTTTCTAGTTCCAGCTACAAAAAGCGCTTGGCATGGAAAATGCTTAACTTGTCAAAGCATAGAGTGTGCCATAGGGTCTTCCCATCGCAAGTTAAACCCAAAACTATTGTAGACACTGGACACCGCTATGATATGATTCCCGCCGTGAGATTATCTAACAAGCTGAGCCTGAGTAATGATAGCAGGGGTTTAATGCGACAAAGCGCATGGCTGAGCCAACGGCTAGATCGAGCCGCTAGGACCGCTCAAATCCTCTCGGGTTTGACCGTAGGCGCATCCTCCCCCATATCTAGAGTGACAACATCCCCCGGCGTATCGACCCGCCATATCGCGTCCTAGGCCGCCAAGCCTCTCCACTATCATCTTCTATCCTCCTCCAACATCTAACATTAACACAATCAAAAATCATGAAAACCTTATATCTAAACAATAGCGGATACCGTTGGATAAATGTAGATTCAAAAGGAAAACACGATAAGATTAAAACTCTTATCGGTGGAATTGAAAAAGATCGTAGTGTGAAATATTGGGAAGCATTGGGAAATTTTGCAGTTCCTTATATTTCTTTAAAAGGTAAAACAAGAATGTTACACTATAATCACACAAATGATATGTGGACAGTGTATGAAGAACTTCCCCAATTTCAACGGCTTTAAATTATTAACATCATTATCCATGAAAAACAAATATCTCCTTAATCTCCACCATAAAACAAATCAATCTCCCCCATGGGATTATGACAACTTGATGTTGTGGTTTAGTGGGATATTGATAGTAGTATTTCTATCACTGGTAGTTAGTGGGATTTTGAATTGAAACATACCAAAATATATAATTTATGAATGACAAAGACTTGGAAGATTTGGGAGAGGATTGCACACCGTCAATTGCTTATTGGCTGTGTGAATCATGTGGACATATTGATAAATTAAAACCTTTACCAATGGATAGGGAATCGTTTTATAAAAAAGTAGAACTAAAAGGCTCGCCTAAATGTCCTAAATGCAAATCAGAATCTTTCATGCCGATTGGATTTTGATTTTATGAACATCCCACTTGAACGATACCTTGAGCTTGTGATTAGACACAATCAATATGGAGTCATATCACAGGATGAAGCCATTGCAATAACTTTAGAAGATTTGAAAGATTTTCACTGCATTGTGGAAAATGGCGAGTTGAAAGATTTTGCAGGAACCCTACTACCGAAGCTTGAAAACAGCCTTTATAGGGTATGGCGTCTTAAAGACTGGAATGAATTCCAATCTCAAGAGCGTGTTAGGAAACAAATCAGTCGAGAGAAAATGGAAAAAGAAAAAATTGAAAAAGACAAAAAACAAGCCGTAGTAGATAAGGTGTTGAGTCTCTTGATGTCAAAAGGATGCAGTGAAAGTCAAGCAAAAGAACTAGTTGTTAAGATGGGAGAACATACGGTTCTTGAACTTGGGAATAATTTAGTCTAAATACAAAACAAAGCAACCTATGAAAATCCTCAAAAAACATATTCTAAAAATCAACGATCTAATCTCACATGGATTGGTTAAAGGACTTGGAAAACCTATTGAAGGAAAAATGTGTGTTGAAGCAGCAATAACAGTTGCATTAGACTTGCCATTTAATGACAAACCAAGTTGTGTGCACAGTGAAGTTAGAGAATGTAAGATTGCTTTGAACGATTGTAATTGGGAGTCAAATCAATCTAGAGCACAAGGGATGAAGTATATTGCAGTTGCACAACTTGGAAGTGATTGTTTGGAAGATGGAGTTTTTGATAGACAGTTGAAATTGAACTCAACCAAAAGAATTTTACCTTATCTGATTCAAAAACATTATGATAAGTTGGAAAAGAAGGATGAGAAGTTATTGGAGTACAAGTTGAAGTTTGAAAGTTTAACGGTGTTGGATGATATGTTGTGGAAAGAGTTTTACAACTACAACTACCACAACTACTACAACCACTACTACAACCACTACTACAACCACTACTACAACTACTACAACTACTACAACTACTACAACTACTACCACAACTACGACAACTACGACAACTATAACGAAAAATTCTTGTTATTAGTTGCCGATGTAATTCTTCAAACATTAAAAGATGTTAATTCTCCAGGAGTTAAATATCTTAAATGGTTGAAATAACCACCAGTTCTCTCTATCGGCCCATTAGAAAACCTAGTGGGCCGTCATGAGATAACAACCAAAATAATATGAAAACTAAAATCTACTGCTACAGCTTTTGTGGAGAGTCAACCGGATTGAGTTTACACAAAGCAAAAATGAAGCTTGGAACAAAAAAGATCAAAGCTATTATAAATGCCCCATTGGATCAAAAGGTTGTTAAACAAATGATTGGACGGGCGAACACAGTGAGGATTTCAAAAAAGTATCAAAGAGTTTTCACAGCTGAATTTCTTTAAACTTCTATGTTCACTTTAAAGCCCATCCAATACGACAAGCTAAAGGAATTTCCTTGGCAAAAAAAGACAACGTCAAAAATTGTCGAAGCTTTCCACACTGAGAGAACCAAAAAAGGAATTCTCTTTAGAGCCGGAACGGGGTTAGGAAAAACCCACATGTTTGCAGATGCTCTTAATCAAATGTTAGGAGACGGCTCTTTTCTGCAAGTGCCACCCGGCTCTTGTAATCCTTTTCCAATCTTAGTGCTTACAACTGCAAGCGGCGTAGTCGAAACCCAAAGGAAATTGCAAACCTATGGCATTGGCCATTTGTGCATGGTCATGAGTTATTCTCAACTCTGCTACACTGGAGGAAAAGAATGTCAAAACATGTTTGTGAGTTTTGTAGGTTGTGTTGATAAAGATGGAAACCCAGACATTCAACCAGTTTGGAACCCATGGATGTTGCCAGCAATGGTGATTTGTGACGAATGTCAAAAAATCAGAAACGAAAGTTCAATGAGAACAAGAGTGATTCGTGAACTTCCTAAATCTGTAAAAGTAATTCATGTTAGTGCAACACCATACCAACGAATACAGGATGCAAGAGCAATAGTAGAAACTCTTGATGTGGTAACAAGGTTTAATAACCTGAAAGCCACAAAAGAAACAAGTGCGTGGATTTTACGGGAGATAGCAAGTCCAAAAGGAATAGAGGAGTTTAGTCCAAGTGCAATGAAACGGTTAAGGAATGAATTGCTTCCTTATATGGTGGAAGTAAAAGGTGTTCGGTTTCCTTTTCCAGCCCATAGCGAGTGTGTAGAATGTGATTTTGCATCTCCGCAAGATAGAATGGCTTATGATCAAGCCGTGGTAGAATGGTTAGAGGAACTTAGAGAAGCAGGTAAAAGTGCTCCAAAATCTCGGTGGGGAATGATGATGGCGTCGATTATAAAATTTCGTCAAAAGTGTGCATTACTACGTGCTGGTCCAATGGCAGATGAAGCTTATATAAGTTACAAATCCGGCATGTTTCCCATCGTAGGAGAAAATTTCAAAGATGCCTTACGAGTTATTTACCTAACACTGGTTAAAAAGCACGGCGTAGATAAAGACCACATAGCATATATTGTTGGCGGTCAGTCCCAACAAGTAAGACAACAAATGGTAGATGATTTTCAATCTGGTAGAAGAAAAATAATGCTGGTAATGATTGGAGCGGGAGGAGAGTCAATAAGTCTTCATCATGATAATCCCAATACACTACCACGGGATGTCCTTATTCCTGCTACATGGTCTGCAATTGAAATGGCCCAATTGTTAGGACGTGGCCATCGGTTAACTTCAATTTCTCCTACACGTCAACGAGTTTTCTGGTTCAAAGACACCATTGAGAGTGAAAAAGTAAAACCAAAAGTCGAACGCAAGTTCAGGTGTATTAACAGTTCCATCATAGCCAAGGAACAATTTGCAAGTCTGTTCATGCCGGATGAGAAAACCGATGAAGATGTGGAGGAATTGTTTGCTAAATGTTTTGAACGAGACAACAATGATGAAGAAAACGAAGATGACAAAGAAATCACTGGTGAGGGACTTGGAAATGAGATTGAAGTGGAGGAGTAAAAGGTTATGGAAAAAGAATACCAAGAGTTAAAAAATGGAGATATTCTTCAAGAAGGAGATGAGGTATTTAATAATTCATCTAAAAAATGGGAGAAATCCATCAACACTCCCGGACAACCAATAAGCTCTAGTCTTAAATATCGCCGTCCAATAGAAAAAGTTATGAAACCTGACAACGAATACAGAGAACTTAGTGGTGATGAAACAATAGGAAAAGGAGATGAGTATTGGAATAGAATAGATTGTGAGTGGAAAGTTTGTAGTCAAGCTGTTGGAAGAAAAGTAAATAGTTATACTAATGCGAGATTTAGAAGATATGTTGGACCACAACCTTCTCAACTTTCTCCAGAAATTATGTTTGGAGAAGGCTATAGACTAGTAGCATCACATGAGCTTTTGATAGAGGGTGATGAACTTTTATGTGATGATGGAACATGGACGCAGACAGTTAAACCGGGACGCACTCCAACTAAAGGTTATAGCTACAGAAGAAAACTAGAAACTCCACAACCTCAACAATATCCATCACCTCCATCTATCCAATCTCAACCAACACCATATACCACACCATCTAATATGACATCATCAATGGACGAAATGATTAAAAGACTTGCAATTGAAGCAGTCAAGCCAGATATTGAATTATTATTTAATGCAGATAGAATCGTAACAGCAGAAATTCAAAAACTACAAGAGTCGGCCCTAAACGAGAATGAAGTTCTTGAGCTTGTAGAACAAAAGCTCAAAACCGTAGACATCTCTGAAAGAAAGATAGTTATTGAACACAGGGTTCTTCCAGAATCTCCAATTCAAGAACTCCAAGAACATACTCATCCAAAATTGTTGGAAGCAATAAATGTTCTTCAAGCTGGAATTCCAGTCGCGTTAGTTGGTCCGACAGGAAGTGGAAAAACCATGGCAGCACGTCAGATCAGTAAAATCTTAGCCTCTAAACATTATTGTGCAAAACAAATGTGCCGAAGTGTGCAATTGCATGATTTTGTAGGATACACATCTTCTTCTGGAAGTTATATTCCAGGTTATTTAGTTCCGGTGATTTTGGAAGGTGGACTAGGTTTTATTGACGAATGCGATGCTGGAAATGAAAATGTCTTGATGGTGTTGAAAGGGATATTTTCAAAAAGTATCAACATTCCTTTTCATGGTCAAATCACCCCACATGATGAAACCCGAATCTTGTGTGCAATGAATACATGGGGAAATGGAGCAACAAGAGAATACGTAGGACGTAATCCTCTAGATGCCGCGTTTTTAAACGAGTTTTACACAATTGATTGGGATTATGATATAAAGTTTGAAGAACAGTTAGTTAGAAGTGTTGTAACTTTGGAACAATGGAATGCAAAAGGTTGTGAAGTTTTCAACGGCCTCCTTGAGTTAAGGACCAACATCTCTCAGAACAACTTCAAAATTATTGTTTCCACACGAAACATTCTCAATGTCACAAAGCTTTTGTTTCGACCCAATGCTGATCTTAACAAAATCTTAAAAGGAGTGATTTTTAGAAATACTTCACAAACAGATATTGATAGAGTGTTACCACAAGGATTGAAGCCGAAGAGTTATGGTAAATCCACATTCCAAGAAGTAGGTGTAGATTTTGATGCTGCAACAGGAAAATCTTTCCAAGGTTCTAAGAAAATCTCCAAAGATACACCTTTCTAAAATGATCCAACGGCATCGAAGATGCCGAAGAACAAACTCATTTTCATACTCATATCTTATGTCCACACCTTATCTAATTCCTAATCTTTTATCTCACAAAATCAAAGGTTTAAAAGCCTCCAAACTAGAACTTGATTGGGAAAACTTTGTAGAGATAGTTCAAAAAGAACTACCAGACTCTTATAAGCAACAGTTTACTCCATGTTCTGAGAGTCAAGAATTCGGCCTCAATCCATGGAGTGGAACGCAAATTTTAGAAGAAGCCATTTCTTTTTTACTCAAAGGCTGGAAAGAAGGAGCAGACACTCTCAAGAAAGTCCAAGAAAGTTTACCAAAAGAACTATTTGAGAAAATCCTCCCTTCTCAAAGCTTTCAAAAAACCCAACATCATGTAGTAAGTGGAGGAACCATAGACATGGGTATGGCCGTCTCAGATTGTGGACCGACACATTTTGTAGAAGAAACCCAAGATGAAAACTCCATCAAGATTGGAAACAAACTTCAAACAATCTATATGAATTGCGCAAACAACAGTAATATTGATCCTGATATGTTTTTTGTTCGGGGTTCTCTAATGTATTCTCTTATCTATCATCTAGAAACCATCGGTTTTAACACTGAAGTTTATGCATATTTTCCAATCTCCAACAGTAGTTGGGGAAGAGATAGTAGTGAATGTACAATAACATACATTAAGATCAAATCTTTCAACGAAATGTTTGATGAGCATAAAATGCTAGTGGCAATTTGTAGTGCGTTTATGCTTAGGAGATTTGTTTTTAGATTGGAAGAGATGTTTGAGACAAAAGTTATTAAGCTCTATGGTTTTGACAACATGACAACCAAAGGTGGATATGGCTCTACAATGCAATCCATCACTCCTGAAGAGTTGAAAATCAATGAAAAAGAAAACAGTTTGGTTTTCGACGTAGCAAACGAAAACAACAAAGAACAGATTATAGAGAAATTCAAACTCATGTTGACAGGATTGTATAAGATTGTGTCACATGATGGGTTGGGAGATCAGTTTGGAGAAGGAAATGAAGGAAGCTGGGCGATGTAAGAAAGGAGAGATTATGAGAAGAATACGAGATAAAACTAACAAACTAAGAAAACAATCCCTAGACACAACATCCGGCCCCAAAGATTATGCACCACGTGCAAATTTTAAACTAAGAACTCAAAATGTAAAGATCGACAAAAAAGAACTCCAACGGCACCTTTTGAAAAATCGAACACCAGAACAAATAGCATGGTGGATGGATAGAAAGTTAGTGGATGTTAAAAAAGCAATAGAACAAATTAGTAAAACCCAAATAGATTATAAAGTATGAAATCTTCACTTCCAAATCTCCGAAAAGTCCTTTATGCTAGAGAATGGTGGGATAATGGGAAAGGAGTAGAGTGTAGAGTAAAACCTCTTTGTGCAACAATAAATGGTATTGTAATAATGCCAACAGGACTATGTCATCCTCATCCATTATATCCCGGAGAGAACGAACTCCAACGAGCCACAAGATTAGGCATTCTCGACAAGTGGACCTATTGTTGTGAGTTTATATTTCCAAACAACCATCGGTTAGTGTTTAAAGGAGAAGAAGCAAAGAAAATGTGGAGTAGTTATAAAGGAGTAGTTTTTAACAAAGCTAAAAATAACCTGTTATGAAAAACAAAATACACAAACTAACAGCCAAAAAAGGAATGCCGATCACATACCCAAAATCCATTAAAACATTATGTGGAGCAAAGCATACAAAATCTTTATCAGGTATTCATAATGGATTTTTCATGATGGATGATCAAGTTACATGCAAAACATGCCGCAAGTTAATGAAAAAGAAACAAATCACCTAACATCTCTTATGTCCCCCGACGAAATCAACAAACTCATTTCTAAATCCATCCCACCAGAAGCAAGAAAGCTGGCGTCTGAGCTAGGGATAATCCAAGCCACAACAACACATAATGCAATGGATTGTTTCAAAACTCAAAATCCAACTTGTATCAAACTAAAACAAAATGCTATAAAGCTCTCGGTTCTAAAAGAACCAGTCCTAATAACTGGAGAGAGTGGTACTGGAAAAGAACTCATTGCTAAAATTCTCCACGGAACTAGAACAGGAGAGTTTGTAGCAGTCAACATTAACGCCATTACTGACACATTGTTTGAAGCCGAGTTGTTTGGAAGTAAAAAAGGCTCCTATACTGGAGCTGATAGGGATAGAAAAGGTTTGATAGAACAAGCAACAGGAGGAACATTGTTTATTGATGAGATAGGAGACTTACACAATATGCAACAAGTTAAGTTGTTAAGATTGCTTCAAGAAAGTACATACAGACAAGTAGGAAGTAGTAGTGAGTCGATTGCTGAGTGTAGGTTTGTATTTGCAACTCACAGAGACTTATTAAGATTGATTGAAAAAGGAACCTTTCGACGGGACTTATATGAAAGATTGAGTTGCTTCAAACTAAAAATTCTTCCATTAAGAGAAAGGGCCGGCGACCTAGAACTATTCAACCTACCACCAGAACTAACCAACATGATCCAACAAACCAAACCAGCCTCACAAGAAAAAGTTGGTGCAAAAGTCCAACGACTGTTAAGTGGCAACGTTCGTCAATTACTAAACCTTAAACGTCAAGTTGAAACACTTGGAATAGAATCTATAACGGAGGAAGACCTTCTTTAAAATCAATCAATTTCAACCATTAACCACCAACAAAAAACCATCATGAACATAAAACAAACCACCATCACACCAACTCAAGCAGCAGAAATCTTAGCAAAACACAACAATCGAATTGAAAATGACGAGTTCCGTCAACGATCTGTATCACAGGGCTCTGTAGATTCTTATGCAACATCAATGAGATTAGGTCAATGGAGCTTAAATGGAGAAAGTATAAAGTTCGATATCAACGACAATCTTGTAGACGGCCAACATCGTTTATGGGCTTGTGTAAAATCAGATGTTCCACTAATAACTTTTGTAGTTACCGGTCTTCCAGTTGAGAAAGACGGCATTAAAATAATCGACACGCTTGATAGTGGAAAGAAACGCACTGTGGCTGATGCTCTTAAACTTGAAGGAGTTAGCTGTGTATTACAAATTACCTCTGCTTGTCGTGTGGTTGGAATTATTGCAGCTCAACGACAAGATCAAAAGATCACAGCTACACAATGTAAAGGCATATTGGAAATATATGACACAAATCTACGTCAATTAATGATTGTAATGCATCATTCTAATAAAGTGATGAAATCATATATTTTAGGACCACTTGCAATGTATAGAGAGTTTAACAGACAAGGTGCTGATGATTTTGCAGAGCAGTTGTTTACGCTGGAAGGCATGACAAAAGGTTCACCAGTGTTAGGTCTTATTAAGTATATTGAAATACACAAAGCGACTGGTGGAACTGGACATTTTAAAGCTATTAAAGCTTGTTGCTTGGCTATTCAACACCATAATGACAATAATACTATCAATCAATTACGTGATACACACCAAGGAATCGAATGGCTTATTGGAAAACAAAAATCAAATGTTAAAAAGATTTGTGAAATTCTTGGCTCAGATGGAAAACCACCAGTGGTTGTATAACAAAGTTATCAAATGAAAAAACTAACTGAACCCAAAATTCTTCAAATTTCCAACGACATCTCAGAAGGAATATGTAGAGCAAATTCAAAAGATTTACAACAAGTCGTCACCTATTGGCAAGACTTGTATGTGAAAGAGAAACAACAAAAATCAACCAAAGAACTAGATAAACTAGATCAACTGATAGAAAAACTCACAGTCTGAAAAACCATCCAGCAACTAAAAATTATGGAAATCAAACTAGGCCAACTAATAACTAACACCGATTCACACCGTGACGCAATTCATGTTCCAGTTCTACCAGTAAAATCTGGAGAAGATGAGCAACTTAAAGCCGGAGACTTTATCATGTTCTCTGGTGAAAATGTTTACAAGTGTCCAAAAGAAAAAGCTCACGGCATTGTTGATCCATTTTTGGATGTTCCACTTAATGGAGGAGATATGTTCTGGATGTTAATGATGCCGGGAAGTGTAACTAGTCTTCGTCACCAATGGCATCATAGTTCAATTCCGCTTGATGCAGAAACTTATCTACAAGAAGATGACGGTTGCCGAGGATGTTATTGAACCTACTTATATAACCAGAACGCTTGGCACGCTTCTTGCTTAGCATTGACATGTCAAACAAACCCGACGATAACTCTCAACATCTAGTTGAGAATCTAGGGAAAAACAAGCAACAAACCCAAAACAAAACAAAAACATGAGTGATCCAACAGTACCAATCAATCCAGTTCCGACAGTTGTTCCCAAACCTGATGTGGAATTTCTAAAGGAAACCTACGGAAAGGGTGATCTTAACGGTTACACCTTTATCATTCCTGAATACAACAACCTTGACAAGCTCACCTTGGATTATGGAGTCCAAGCTATTCTTGATCTGGCCAACACTTCTATTGCAGCAAAGCTTCGTACGAAAGTGAAGCTCGATCATGAGTTGAAGAAAGGTGAAACTCTTGATGCGTTTCGTGCGCGTTTGAAGGCGAAATCTCCTGATGGAGTTTTGTTCACTCAAGAACAAGCTACAGCTTGGCGTCCTGGAACTCGTGAAAAGAGTGCGAACATGCTGATGAAAGAAGCCCAAGAGTTGTTCTCCAAAGGAGATGTTCAAGGTGGTTTGGCCTTGTTGGAGAAGATGAAAGCGAAGTTGTTGGAAGATGCGGGGGATGCGGCTCCGGCTCCAACAGTTTAAAACAACAGTTAACAACTGCTGGCATACCAGTTATAGTATGCCAACCATCTTTTCAAATGATCTCATCTCGTCGTAATTTTCTAGGTTCTCTTCTAGTTGCAACAGCAGGATTTACAATTCTTCCTTCTGCTGGACGAGTTTGGAAAGTTGAGAAGAAGATTGTTCGTCCTAAATGGATGTATGCTGGATGTCACAAACTTACTATCAGAGAATTTGATCTAGTAACTGGAGAATTTAGTGGACCAGAAAAAGAAATTGATAATCATTATTGGATGAAACGATCAATTCTTAATCCAAAAAACAAAGATGTTTGTGAACTTCTAGTTGTCGGCCCCAATCCAAAAAACCATTTTGATGTAGAAGAATTCCAGCGTGGTTACAATCTAAAAGACTACGCTAACATTTAATTTTTTATGAACCTCCAAGACATTCAACAAATCCTCTCAACAACCGTAGTTGTTGAATCTCTTAAACCAACCCCTTCTCCAAAACATCGTTCAACAAAAACTCCAAACAATGCAATGCGTTTTAAACCGCATTTTGACAAGATGATTGTTGAAAGAGTGGACCTAAGAATTGAAAGCAAAGATTGTGGTTTGGTTCCACGCAGTTTGTATGTTCTAGCTAATGATGCTTTGGGTTGGTTGTCAGAATATAGTGAGGGTGAAGAGAAAGAAAAATACAAAAATTTAAGAAGCGAGATTGTGGTGAGAGTAAGAGGTGAGGGGATTGAGATTTGGTTTAAACCACATGCAAGATTGATAACGTTGGTGAGCAAAACAATCCAACCAGAAGTGATCAGTCCGTGGAGAAAGTTGGAGAAAGAACTTGAAAAGGCCGTTGAAGGAGAGTTGATTCAGAAAAAAATGTTGTTGAATGAACAACAACAAGCGGAGATAAAAGAGGTTTGTAAGAAATTTGCTGGATGTGAGTTTGATGTGAGTGATGTTGGGTATAGGATTGTGAAATAGAGAATTTAAAAAACAAAACAAAAAAAATAAATGAACGCTAAATACCAACCCATCAAAGAGTCAAAAGAAAGAATCAAAGAATGTGTGGAACAAACTAAAGCTTGTATCTTGGTTTTTGAACACAACGGCATGGTGGCAACAACAGGGTTTAATGTTACTCCACAAACTGCTATTGAGATTTTGGAACAAACCATTGAGAGATTGAAGAAAGAAACTCAAGGATGGAATCTTCCTCGTCTGCAAGATAACAACTAACCTCCTATGACCATCACCATCACTGTCACTGATCTTCCAGACGGCTCCTACGATTGTCGAATGGAACCCAATGTACTTCCACAAGGAACCATCCCTACTAGTGCGTGTTTTGCAGCAAAGTTCATGGTGGAAGCGTTGTATAGAGAGAGCCAGAACCAACAGATAAGGAACGCTAAGCTTGAGAAAAAGAAATCAAGATTTAGTAAACAATATCCACCAAGTAATAACTAGGAGATGTTATGGAAAAGATTTTTAACATTCTTCTTCTAATTTTGTTGGGTGCTTTAACATGTTTGATTATTGCAGTAGTTATTAAAGTAGTTCAGGAATTTTTCTTTAACAACAAAAGCATTTTGTGACCATCGAAACCTTATTATCTACTGACAAACTCTCAGAACAAGACCTGCTAGAAATTGAAACCCTATCTGATCTTCAACTCGAAGAATACTTTCGGCCCTATCTCTCCTTAACCCGTCCTCAAATTCTTGTTGATCCAGACGCAGTTAAGAAAAAGGCCGAAGAAAAATCCGAGAAAATCAAAGTTAAAAAAGAAAACAAAACTTTGAGCTTGCTTGAACGCGCTCAACAAATGGCAATGCAACATGGAGCAGTTTTTAATTTAGACGACATCAAAAACCTTCCACCTGGAATAAAATAGCCTATGACTAAAACATTTTGTGACATTTGTGATCAAGAAATAACAACAAGAGAGTGGCCTTGTGCTCCTATAAGAGGAGGAGTTATTAAATTGATTACTGAAGGTGACAGTTCAATATTACTTGTTCCTGACATGTGTTTTGGTTGTGCTTTGGATAGGTTAAAACAATTTGATCAACGTCCAAAACCAGCATTAGAAGGTTAACCTCCATTCTTCTCTCTCTTTTTTTATGTCCAAACCTACCCCGAAAGTTCTTTCGTCTCTAGAATCATACAGAAAAGCTTGTGCTGATCTTATAGACTTCAAAAACAAAACATTCTTTTTCAAAACAACTGTTGTAAAAGTAAGCCATCCAAGATACGATGGCTTTGGACTTGCTTGTATATCATATAAATGTCCTCCAGATAAACTTGGAGTTTTGTTAGAAAATATGAATATTTGGTGGTATGAATTAGACACAATAAAAGTGTCAAAAAATTCTAAGGTTTGGCCAAGATGGATCAAACAAGAGATGGGATTACTTTAATTTTTATGTCTAACCTTCATCCTGAACTCGCTCTCCAACATGATCCACAAACAGGCCGTTATATCATCATGTTCGACGCGTCCATTTACAAAGAAAGCTCTTGTTCTAGAAAGTTGTTTTACAAACTCATCCGAGGTCTTCGATCTAGTACAAAAGAATTCAAAATGGAATACGGCACGGCTTTCCACAAATCCATGGTCGAGTTCTACACTACAGGAAATCTTGACAACATGATCAAACTTGCCACTGATCATTATTGTAGTCCAGAAATTTTCATCCCTGAAACCGATTGGAGAACACCAGCAAATCTAGTTACAACGGTTGTTAAGTATTGGCAACAATATGGAGAAGGAAAAGAAAGACTGGTTGCTGTTAAAGACAATGAAGGAAAACCAATCTTAGAAAAAACCTTCGCAATCCCTTACTATCAAGATGATTTGTTTGAAGTGTTGTTGACTGGAACAATCGACATGATAGCATTGGATAACCTAACAGGTTACACCCTCCTTGTGGACCACAAAACCACAAGCTTAACCCAAGTTGACAACTATCTCAACTCCTATTATCTCTCTCCACAACTAATGTTGTATAACTATGTTTATAAGTTGTTGTTTCCAGAAAATAAATCCTCTGTAGGTTGTATGATCAACGGCATCTTTATCAACAAAACCGCCAAACCCATTTTCAAACGCTCAGATGTGATAGTTTTTTCTGATGAAATGATCAGGAGATTTGAAGTTCATTTGGACACAACGCTGATGAATCTTTTAAACAACCTGAGGTTATATCTTAAAGGTGAGACATTCACAAGTTTTCCCTACAACTTCACAGCTTGTGACACCAAGTTTGGACAATGTGAGTTTCACAGAATATGTAGCATGGATTCAAAAGAAGATCAGGAGAGTTTATTGGAAAGTGAGTTTAAAAAAGTCACGTATGATCCAACAAAATTTCACGAATAAAAACTAATAAAAATTATGCTCTGCAAAAATTGTTTTCAAGAAATTGGCTATATTGTATACGGAGATGGATGTTGCTCAAAAGGTTGTAGTGAAGTAAGAGAAGAATTTTTAAAAGGAGCACCACTTGTCGAACAAACCAAGGAACAATTCTCCACTGGTTCTCAACGAGACTCAAGAAAAGATAAGGGCCGATTTGATTTGCTTCCACCTCGTGCTTTGAAAGAACTCGCAAAACATTTTGAAATCGGTGCTAAAATGTATGGAGAAAGAAATTGGGAAAAAGGAATGCCATTGAGTAGATATTTGGATTCGGCCCTCCGTCATACTTTCCAACACCTACAAGGTTTAACAAACGAGCCTCATGATGTTGCTGCGGTTTGGAACTTGATGTGTTTGATTGAGACAAAACAACTGATTGAGGAAGGAAAGTTGCAAAAAGAATTAGATGATCTTCCAAAACAAAATGAACTTTGACACCATCGACTTTGATAATCTTCCAGAAGAATTTTTTGGAGCAACCATAGATATAATAGAATGAAAGCATCCGAACTAATCAAAGACCTGCAAGAACACATCGAAGCATTTGGTGATCTTGAATGCAAAACTTGGGAAGGATTTGATGTTGGAGTAGAGTATATTGAAGTAAAAGAAGAACGGCCCGATTTGCAAAACGGCGGAATAAAGAAACTTGAATCGTATTTTGAACTATAACTAAAACACACAACAACCCCAATCATCATGTCCAATAAAGCACTCCTCTCAATTGTCGGTCCTTCAGGTTCAGGCAAATCCACATCTCTAAGAAATCTCAATCCAACCACAACCAAACTCATTGATCTTGAAGGTAAAGGTTTCCCATTTCGAGGATTTGAAAAATTCCCAATCTTCACATGCGACAACATGGCAGCAACAGACAAGGTTGTGAAAGAATGTTTAGCAAAAGCAGTTGAAGATAAAACCGAATTGTTAGTGATAGATAGTTTTACAAAATACACCGAATACGTGATGCAGTTTGCAAAACAATCTTTCAAAGGTTACGACATCTACAACTATTTCAACGCAACAATCAGGAGATTTTTAGATGGTTTGAAAAATCCCAACTGTGTAGTGTGTCTTACTGCAATAGATGAGATTGTAAAAATCCCTCAAGCCGACGGCGCCGAAACAGCAGCAAGAAGGATTTATTGTCCGGGAAAAGAACACGAAGGAAAGATAGAGAAAGAAATGTTGATGGTGTTGTTTACGGAAGTGAAGAAAGACCCAAAAAGTGGGGAAATCTCATATCATTTTCGTACCAACACTGATGGAGTTTGTAGTGCAAAGACGCCGATGGAGATGTTTAAGGAGAAGTTGATCCAGAATGATCTCAAATTTGTGATTGATGAAGCGTTGAATTATTATAAGAAATCATGAAAAAGCCATTTCAATTTCCTTGTCCAAAATGTGGAAATACTGCGATCTGTAGAAATTTCAAAGTAAAGGATGAAGATATAGACCTTAGTTTTTCTGATCGCCACAAAGAAAGAATCAATGAGTTCATTAGTATAAAATTTATGGAAGCAAAAGTCAAAAAAGATTGTATAATGCATCATTGTACTTGCTGCCAATTCAACTGGGAAACTGAACCTTTAAATAATTTAACCACTAAAAAGGTTGAACGCTGATAACGTATCTATCAAACAACAAAAACAAAAACAAAACAAAAAACACATGAACGAAAACCAAAACCTCACCGGCAATATTAACCTCGACGAAGTCCCTGAAACAAAACCAGTTTACATCACCAAACGCTCTGGTGTTGTTCGTTGTATTGATGTCAAGTGGGAAGCACAAAACAAAAAAGGCAATCCAATGCTCACATTCACTTATGAGATTGTGAAGCCTGAAATTGTGGAGGCTCCTGAAATTGTGGATGGAAAACCAGCGTTAGGGGGGCCGTTAGTGAAAGCTCAAGTTGGTGGAAACAAAATCAAAACCTACTTGGTTCTAAACAACAAATACTCAGCAGCAAACATTAAGGAAATCCACAAAGCAATGGACCTTCCTCCAACATTCAATGCTGATAATCCCAACATCAATCAATACAAGGGAAAAGCCGTGAAATGTTTGATCTCAACAGAAGTTCAGGTTGAGATGCAGGAAGGCACTATTGATCAACCGTTGTTGGATGATGATGGAAAGCCGATGAATCGGTTGAGTTACAGGATCAGCAACATCAGTGGAGGATCGAGGCTTGATGATGTGGTGATGCCGTATTGAGTTCTTCTTGTTCTACATGACGGTGCATAGTGTAGAGTGAGAAAAAGTTTTTATTGGTCTGGGTTTTTACTTATTTAAAGATAAACTAGACCACAACTTTTTAATTTTTATGTTCACAAAAGATAAAAAACAACCAGCTTTCACCGACGAAGATTTGATGCCGTTTGGAAAACACAAAGGAGAACATTTAAAAGATGTTCCGGGTGAGTATCTAAGGTGGTTGTATGAAGATGCTGATAATCCGTTGAGTGATTTTATTGGTCGTAATCTGGAAGGCAAACCAGATTATCTTTGTCAGAAAATCATGTTAGCAAACTATATTTTCAACTCTTGGGATGCACTTTAAGATTTTATGTTCCCTCAACCCACAATCCGTAACTACTTCGTCACCGAACAATCTCCTCCTGTTGAGATTTTCGACATCCATCCTTCTGAAAACACCCCCGGATTTTATTGTTGCTTCACAAAAGAAGGAAAGAAACTCCACATAGATAAAAACAACATAGAAGTGATGTTTGTGAATCCGTTGAATGGTCAAGAAATCCGACAACCGCTGGCGATGTTTCTTTAAACTTTTATGAAACTCTTAGAAAAAATTCTCGAAATCTCCTTACTCATAATGGGTGTGGTGATTTGTATGTTTGTGTCGGTATTGTGTGTGATGTTGGTGATTAGGTTTTTCATTTTATGAAATCCGAAGATATTGAAATTGGAAAGTTCTACTGGGTTAATCCATATCTTTCAACATTTTATGTTAAAGTTCTTGGAAAAAACACAGTAGATGTTGTATGTCAAGTTTATACAGACATCAACAAAATTCCGTCATCCATCACAACATGGGATGCAAAATATTTTATTTCTGAAGCAGAACCAATTGTTGAGAATAAAGAAAAAAAACAAACAGAAAACTATATCCCTCAACTTGTGATTGGTTTTATTTTAGGACTACTTGTTGGTGTTGCGTTGTTTCATTAAACAATATCCCCGTGTACTCCGGCCTCAATGTAGTTCTAGATCGTCCTTCTCGTTTTGACACAACCGAGTTAATATCTGGATGGGCCGGAGAATTCTTCAATCAATCGCTGTTTAATCCACAACGAAAAGACATCATCATATCTAGACATAACCTATGTATACAAATTCTAGAACAACACAAAAAATTAGGATCACCGCAAGGTACAAAGACGTTGTTATTATTAGGGGAGTCTTCTCTAAGATTCTACAAACCAGAGTCAAGCTTACTGTCAGAAAGGGGAAGTCCATTTATACTTCAAAATGGGGTAGTTGCAATTGCGAGCTTCTCCCCCCAAGACTCCATCGATAGACAAAACTACTTCGACGAAGAATCCGAAAGTGAGAGTGAAAATGAAAAAGGTGACGAAAAAACAACAGGAGCAACAACACGAAGAAAGAATTGGCAGTTTTGGCTCAGACAAGATATACGGAAAGCGTGTAGAATCGCTAAAGAAGGAGTTAAAAAACTTCAAAACTATCAAGTCATTTTGTGGCCTGACATCGAGCGAGTTGTTGGAGAACTTAGAAACACTAGAGGAGGAAAATTAGTTCTGGATATTGAGACAAACTCACATTTAGAGATGACTTGTTTTGGTTATAATTTTGTGGGAAGTCCTGATGTGGTGGTGGTGCCGATGGTTCAGACATATTTACAACCTAACACGTATTTTTATGGAAACGAAACTTTCAAAATACTATCCGCTATGGCGGTGGCTATTCGTAACAATACTACTATCCTGCATAATGGCAGTTTTGATCTTTTCATTCTTGCGTACAAATACGGTATTCCATTTAATATTAACTCAGGTAGTGTGGTGGATACTATGGTTTCACATCACCGTCTATATACCGAAACAGAAAAATCTTTGGGACATTGTATCTCCCTCTACACCGATCTCCCCTATCACAAGAACACCGGAGTTTACGAACCTCACAATCACGCTCAGACACAACAACTATATACATATAACGCCAACGACATTATTGGAACTACGGAAGTTTGGCGCAACCAACAACCAGAAATTGAGCGATTACAAACCGGGCGATCTGTTACCCAAGCATGTGACTCCATCACTCCTTATCTCCTTGCCACACTCCAAGGATTAAACATCAACGAAGAAGGATTTAAAACTCGGGTAGAATTTAACGAACGGCTTAAAGCTCAATATAAGCGAATGCTTAAAATCATGGCGGGCCGTGAGATAAATCCTGGAAGTTGGCAACAAATCTCCAAATACCTTTACGACAAAACAATCGGTCTTGGTCTAAAATGCCCTGACTCTTCTGCTCCTACTGCTGAAAAAACCCTACAACAACTCAAACTAAAACATGATCTACCAACTCTCGGATGTATCCTCAATTACCGTGGACTTACAACAGAAACAGGTAAGCTTAAATTTGAAAGATGGGGAGGTGCTAGAAATGAAGCTGAAAAAAGACGTGTCACAGGTTCATACATTATTACTGGCACAAGCTCTTTTCGCCTATCTTCAAGAAAATTGCTTTCAAAATGGGGAACAAACATGCAGAACTGGGAGAAAGGAATTAGAAAGTATATTATCCCCGACAAGGGTAAAGTATTTGTCCAAGTCGATCAATCCGGTGCAGAAGCCCTGATAGTTTCTTATCTTTGTTCTCATGGTAGATTTAGAGAACTTTTCATCAACAAAATCAAACCCCACACTTATTTTGCTTTACATCAATTCAGAAAAGTATGGGAAGATAGATTAGGATATAATCTCAATGAATATCTCAACAGCCCGATTAGGTCATTATCGAATCTTTCAAATTGGAAAGAAATTTCTAGCATTATCAAGTCATCTGACGAATGGGACTCCAAGTCTAGATATTACTATTACGCGAAACAAGGATGTCACAGCGGTAATTATGACATTAAGCCGCCTACATTTCGTCTTAACTTACTTCTCAAGTCTCACGGCGCTGTTGTCATTGACAACCGACAAGCCTCAGAAATTCTCTCAGGTTATCATGGCTTGTTTCCCGAGATTAAAAATGACTTCCATCGATCTGTTTATCTCCAAGTCAAAAACACACGAACGTTAAAAAACCTGTTCGGCTTTCCTAGAATTTTCACCTCCTATCTTGATGATAGTCAATGCAAAGAATGGTATGCCTTTATACCTCAGTCAACAGTAGGAACCATAACCAACATTGCTTTTACAAAACTTCAGCAACAATGCTATTCAAAAGAATTCAAAGATAATGGAGTGGATATTCTTCAAAATAACCACGACTCTATATTGGCCCAATGCAATATTGGTTTTGAAAACCAACTTGCTAAGATCATAAAAGATGAACTTGAAAAAGACCTTGTAAATCCTAGAGGTGAAAAGTTCAAGATGGGTTCTGAAACTTATGTTGGTGAAAATTGGAAAGAGATGAAGGAGATAAAGGTATGACTGTCCAAGATTTGGTAGATCAGTTTAGAAAACACCCAGTATCAAATACTAGCGGATATACTGAACTTACCGTCGTCGGCCCCAACGGATATGAGTACGAAATCAAAGATGTGTTGTTGATTGAACACACAAGTCCAGAAGCAAAACACAAACACACCTTGACGTTTTATGCTAGTGATGTTTGTCTTTCAAAATCTGATGGAGAAACCGTGCAGGACACTACACAACTTTATCAGTCTTTAGAAAAAGCACAAAAAGCTTTAATGGAAGAAAAACAAAAATTCTACAACACCTTAACAAAAGGACCGTTGTGAAAAAGTGCATCGTCAAATTCTGCCGTCACAAAGTTCCACTCCATCACCACTCAGACAAGTGTGGAAAGCACAAATCCCAAGCTTATAAAATTCTCCATCCAATAAAATACACCTTCAATAAAATCAAACAACGAGCTAAAGAACGAGGCCATGAGTTTACATTGACCATTGAAGAATTCACCCAGTTTGTAAACTCAACCGAGTATATGGAGCGAAAGGGCCGATCCAAATATAGTTTATCTATTGATCGAAAAAATCCAACTGAGGGTTATCATATATGGAATATTCGAGTTTTACCTTATGGTGAAAATTCTCGTAAACAATGGGTGCCGTATTTTAGAAATTGGATGGATTAAATTTATATAACAACCTTTGATGACCAACTTCGACAAATGGAGATTCTTCCACAAAGATTACGAATCACCAGACTCGTTTATCGAGTGGGGATATATTTTCATGATCGCCGCTGCACTTCAGAGGAGAGTGTGGTTGTATGGAGGAAGTGCAAGACTGCATCCAAACTTGATCATTATTTATTGCGGCCCTCCTGCTGTAGGAAAGGGCCGAATCATAACAAGCGTAAAGCAAGTTATGAAATCACCCATCATGATCATCGAACGAGTAAAACCAAACGGTGATAAAGTTGTAAAAGGTGTCTACCCATTTGGAGCCGATAGTACAACATTTCAAAAAATGCTCATTGAACTTGCTAAATGTAAAGACGATTTCGAGTATGAGCTAAACGGCCAAAAATATGTCGAGTCCCACATGAGTTGCTGTTTTACAATTTCTGAAATGGCAACTATGATGAGGAATTCAACTTGTGAAATTGTCAACCTGATCCATGATCTGTATGATTGTCAAGACCACAAGTATGAAACAAAAAATTCCCCTACAGTAGATGTGGTGAATTCTTGCGTGTCGATGTTGTTTGCAACAAACCCAGCTTTTATTCATGAGGCTCTTGAGATGAAAATTCTCGAACAAGGTTTTTTCTCAAGATGTATTATGGTGGTCGAAACCGACAAACGTTTTTGTCGTCACTTTCCAGGATTATCAAACGAACAAATGATAGCGTTTTTGGATGTGATGAATCACATAAAAAGTCTCCATAAAGTTTGTGGTGAGATGAAATTCACCCCGGAGGCCGATGAGTTTATGAAGACTTTTTATGAGAGTGGAGAATTCGACAGACAGAGGGGAAACTTGGACTACAAACTCAACGAATATTATGGTCGAAAAAGAACCATGTGGTTTAAGTTGTGTATGATTATGAATTTTCTTGAACAAAGTGAAAACATACCTATCACGTTGGATATTTGTAAACAAGCCTTGATGGTGTTGACAAAACTAGAGCCGAAAATGTCCTTGGCTTTTAACTCAGGAGGACGTAACTATTTGTTTGAGATGCAAACAAATATTTTGAAGTTCTTAGAAGCTAAACACACACAAGACAAAACAGGAGCGTCGAGGAAGTTGTTGTTGTTGAAGTTCAGTGTGGATGGAACGGTGGAGGAGATTGATAGTTGTATAAGTTTTTTACAAAATACAGAACAGACGATTTATGTTGGAAATGAACTGAGGTTGAAGGGGAAGGTTTACTGATCTTCGGCTTGAAGACTAGAGAATGCCTTCTGCAACTCCGGCCCCTTCTCTCCCAAAGCTCTCCCAACTGCATGTTTTTTCCAAGCTTCCAACACCTGATCCACACGATACTTTTGTGCAAACTCATTCCAATAAGCTTGGCCTTTGGTCCGAATCAAGAAGTCTTTAAAACCATACAATAATCGGGTTTTTTCTAAACTGGTTGGATTCGGTAACACATTTTCTCCTCGTTGGTTTAACAGATTTTGCAAGTTTCTAACTGCAATATCTGTTTTTCCATTTGAAGTAGCGATGGCTTGTTCGACGGCCTTGATGGCATCTTTGGAAATGTCTTCTTCGTTAGTGTCTCTTTTCAGTCTTCTACCAGCAGGCAGTAAATAAGGATTACCAGCATCTTGAGAACTAACATCCACTGGAAATCCTTCCAAGCGTTTGTAAACTTTCAAATCCCGTTTCTGGTTTGCAGTTTCAACGGCTTCTTTTTGTTCATCACCAACATGATTTGCAATCAATCTCCAACTCTGAATAGAGTTTGCAGCCAAATCTTGAGCAAACTTCAATGTTGCATCAGTAACATCGGCCCCTTGACGAATTGCACGGGTCCAATTTCCCAACATAGGTCCAAGCGTATTGGATGCAAAGTCCAAAGCTGGAAACATTATGTTAGAAGTTTTCGTATGTCCTTCTGCACTGTCCCATATACTGTTTACCATTCCACCAGCAAAACCAAAATAATCTCCAGCATTCAATGTGGATGCTACTGCATAAGCTTTTTGATCCCATTCTTTTGAAGCTTCAGCTTCAGAGATTGTTGGTTGTTGTTGAAGACGACCAGACATGATTTCAGAGAGTTTTTTAATAGCAAGTCCACCAAGAACTCCAGAGAGTGTGGCTTTTAACAATGGAGAAACATCACCCTCCAATCTAAGAGGTAAGTAAACATCTTTGTAGGAGTTGTTAAACTTCTCGATACTCCACCTATTGAGAGAGAAAAACGGCGCTGCTGCTCCACGTTGTGCCCAACTAGGCAACCCTCTACTATCATAAGTTCCTTGTCCTCTCTCTACAAACGCAGCGGCCATTTCATGAATTACCTCCCTAGGTATATTCTTGTTTCCTCTCCATTGTTCTGCACCACCTTCGACTCCTTCACCAAACAATCTTAAAAACCTAGCTGCGGTTTTATCAGTTGGTGGAGCTTGTAAGAAGGTTTCAGCCAGATTCATCCCCATTGCAAATTCTTTAGCTCTGGTGATTTTTTCCAACAAGTTTCGGCCTTGAAGTTTAGTAAGCAAATCCGCTACATAATTAGCGCCGTCGGTTATTTTTCCAATGCTGTCTGCTGCATACTGGATACGATTGATCTTGGTTCGGTTCACTCCATACTCAAAACTTTTATCCCAAGCTTCTTTGAAATCTTTCAAGCTTGTCAACCAATTGTGAACATCCTGTGGACGCATGTATTGGAAATCTCCAAAACTCGAACTTACAAAATCCTTGAGTCCACTAAGAGGTCCAAGAATTCCACTTGCTACGAGACGGTTGCCACTCAAAATCGCCGCATCAGAATCTGATAAGTTTTTAGCCAGACTTCCTAACAATTCTGTTCGAGTGTTTCCTGTGATGGGATTGTTGGGTTGGATTTCTGTTCCATCCGGCAATATTGGTAAGTTGGAATCAAACTTATTTTCTGTGTCTGGAATATTTAGGATGGTCCTCATGTAAGGATCATTTTGGATGTGTTTCCAATAAGCTAAATCTTTTGAAGCACGATTGAAATATCGTTGCATTGTAGAAGAGATGTCTTTGTCTACCCAACTATAAGGTAATCCAAGACCTTCTGCTCTACGTAATGCTCCAAACTCAATGCTCGCATCTTTTCCACTCGTTCTTGTTCCAATGGCTGTGATATAATCTGTGATTTGTTTTTGAACAAACTGTTCTTTGGTGGTTTTTTTAGGAACCATGTCATCCGGCGTTACTCGCATCCAATAATCAAAGAGGTCTTCTCTAAGCTGTTTTGCTTCAGCAGACAAGGGATTCTCAGTAACGGTTCGGGCCGTTTCTTGAGACTCAATATCTGGAAATTTTCCTTCCCTACTTATTGCTGCTCGTCCATTTATTTTCAAACCTTCTTTTCGTTGTTCTTCATGAAAACCAACATAAGATTTCACAGCTTCTTGTGCAACATATCTCATGTTGGGATCAGCCATGATTGTGTCTTCCAAGTCTGAACTTCCTTCGTGGGACATATCATATAAATATTTTCTCACATCTGTTCGTTGAGATTTACTCAAGTCTGCTTCGTCAATTGCGCTTGTGACTGGTTCGAGATATTTTCCAACAAGTCTGGTTGCCGTTCGTAGCGTACTTTTCAACGCTTGTTTTGAATAAGAGGAGATATTATTCGACTCTGGAGTTTTTCCCTCATATCCAACTTTATCTGCAACCGAAGACAACAACCTTGCCGGCCACCATGGAACATGTTGGTCGTAGAGTTTTCCAACATCTGTTCGAGGAACTGGAACTATTTCATTTGGTTTACGTGGAGCATCTGGGACATCGGTGAGGTCGATGTTGGTTGGGATTGTATCTTTTTTTAAAGGTTGAAATTTGCCAAATTGGGTGAAACTTTCTTGATTTAGTCTGTTACCAACTTTGTCTAGTGGATAAACTCTAGCAGTGATGTCGGTTTTTGGTTTTAGAATTGGTTTACCTTCTGAGTCAAGTTTGTCAGTGGGTTCGTGGAGGAGGAGATCATCTCTAGAGGTTGTTCTAGAAGGCTCTCCTCCCTCTAAAGGAATTCCAGTTCCAGCAACACGTTGTTGACTATTCTGATGCTCTCCAAAACTCACCCTTTCTCCTTCACTTTCAGTGAGTTTTCTTAAAATTCCCGGAAGGTTTTTATCATAGTGTTGAACATCGCCTGAGAATTGGGAGGGCCGAAAGCCTTCTTTGAAGAGATCGAGTTTTGGAGTGTTGTTGTTGGAGGTGGGGGTTACATAATAGTCTGGATCATCACGAAAAGCTTGCACTCCAAAATTATCTCTTTCTTTTCCAGGATATTTTGATTCTAGTTGTTGGGCTTTTGCAAGAGCTTCTTCATTAGTTTTAAACGGCCCTATTAGAATATCACTTTGATCATGATGCTCAGTAAGCGCCACCGTAGGACCATCAGAAATTGCAATATACTTATGTCCTGTTTCTAATGCATGTTGGATGTTGGCTTTTAGCAGAAGGTTTTGATAATAGTCGAGACGGGGATCAGCAAATCTTTCTTTATAATCTTGAATTGCTTCTGGAGATTGTGGTGCTCTATCTCCACCAAATGTTTTAGCCATCTTCGCCGCCCAATCACTCTGAACCTCAAAAACATGCCACACTTTTTCACCACTTGGTAATGTTTCAGTATAACCTCTTGAAAAACCAATTACGTTTGGATCGTTGGGGAAGTGGATACCTTCACGGAATTTGGGAGTATCATTATAATCAACAAGTGATCCAAGTTCTTCTATTTCTTTAACTGATTTTGCGTTTAGTCTCGCTTGAATTTCTTCTTGATTGAATTGCCCCCTATCACCAGCTACTAAATCTTTTTTATATTTTGATAACAATTGAGATTCTGACAATGGTGGCCTCTTTACCAAAATATCCGTCGCACCTTCCATTTGATCGAGAGGTTTGGGATTAACCATGGTGAAACGTTGAGTGGCGGATTTCTGTTTAGAGTCAGGAATCAATCTACCTTCTGCATAGGCTTTACGATACCTAAGCAATAAATCTCTAGCAGCAGCGTCAGGAACATCTTCGGCCTTAATTACTTTTCCATCTTGATCAGAAACTGAACCAAACTCATTTACTATTGAGTATTTATCGTTAAATCTGGTTTCAAACTCATGAGCATAATTTGATGCAGTATCTCCACCACTAGCTCCACTCCCCATCTTCTTCACTTCAAGAGATGGTGAATTCTCACTCAACCATTTTCCAAACTCCTCCCTTCCAACCTGAACTTTCCCGCTCAAAAACTCATCTAATCCATTCTCTCTCAACAATTCCATTTCACCTTTAGGAACTATTGAGTTCAACTTACTAACCAAACTCTGTGTCGAAAAAGCATCCTGTTTGTTAGGAGTTAAACCAAATGGCCTTTGATTTGTGAGTTCTTTCTCAGTCGATGTTGTAAAAACAGGCCGTCCACCAACAATAGGTAATGGTTGAAATTTATCTCCACCACCTTGTTTCGTCCTCCACTTTGGATTAAGAGAGGTGTTATAATCATAAGCATCCCCACTACGCCCACGATTGATCAAATACTCCGCCATGTTTTCCGGCGTAGGTGTTCCAAATCGGCTCCTCCAATTATTCGCCAACGTCTTAAAATACTCCACCACTTTTCCACCATTTTTTCCACTTGCTTCATTCTCAACAATCTGTGCAAATTTCTCTCCTCCAATCTGAGCCAAATATTCTTCAGCAGCATCATTGAGATTGTGGTGAGGATTTTGTTCTAGGTGTTGTTTGAGAAATTCCTGAGCTTGTGGAGAACTTTTAATCACCTCCAAAGCTTTCTGTCCCATCTCCCTATCTGTTTTGTCACTACTCCCTAACAGATCACTCACATACTTATGCAACACTTCATGATAAGGTGTGTCTGATGTCCAATGTTCTGGACTTAAATCCGCTCCGGGCCGTTGTCCTTCACCATAGTCTTTTTGTCTTCCACGAACTTCTGTACCAGATGGAGTTGTGATATTACGATTTGCAAGGGCAACATCAACGCCGAAATGTGCTCCTTCTTCTTGGGCTTTTCTCAACTCTCCTTCACGAGGGATATTTCGATTGGGAGTTTGAGGTTGAAAAGGAGTATTATCATCTGTTTGTCCAAGCTCTGCATTAAGCTGAGATTGTAAATCCTCATTAGTTTCAACTTTTGGACTACTCTCAGCAGATACTACAGAATTCTCCTCAAGTGGTGACAACGGCGGTGTGAGTTTATTCGCCGCCATCATATAATTCTCTGCCAATATTTTTTGTTCTTCTGGAGTTAGTCCCTCACCACCAGTTTTTACTGCCTCAACAGCTTTCTGTTTCAACATCGCAAGGTCTTTTGCATCTTGTTCATTCTTCTTATTCAACCAAGCTTCGTATGCTGGACGATTTTGTAAAGTTCCAGTGTCGAGGTTTCTAACTGTGTTTGGTCCTAAAGTTCCACCCTCCACTTTGCTTAATTTTGCTTTAAAAGCATTAGGAGATGGAGTAGTTTGAAGATGTCCACCAGAAAGAGTTTTAGCAAACTGGGTGGGTTCACTCATCAATCCACCAGTCAATGTAGACTGTACTAGACTCTCGGGATCAAAATCTGTTTGTTCTCCAGTACCAAGTCTAAAAGCTTGTTCTCCAATGTTTTGACCGGCGCTAATACTTCCTCCTACTAAAGCATTTTTGACAGCAGTGGCTTGAGGAATCGTAACTGGATTTAGAGCTAGTGTATTTTTTGCTGCTCCACCAAGTTGTTTCAGACTATTTACACTAGGTCTAAACGTAGCGAATTGTGGAATAAGATTTCCAACTGTTGCTCCAATCTTGTTGTCACTTTGCAAACCTTCACTATAACCTTTGGCTCTTTCTATTTCTTCTGGTGTGTAGATTTTTTCCTTGATAGCTTCTTGAGCTTTTTCAGTTCCATAACTAGCAAGTCCTCCTGCAACAAGAGAGCCGACTAGAGGAATCAAGGAGCTTCCACCAGTAAAAGGGGCCGCACCTAACAACCCTAATGTTCCAAGTCCAACGGCTCCTCCAACAATTCCGGGGGCCGCAGAAGATTTAAGCGTGTTTGCTGCTGTTCTAACTTCTCCTTTTAAACCTTTACCTGCTTCGAGTCCTTGTTCTACTCCTTGTTGGTGAGCTTGTTCTTCAATCGAAGGAACAACATCGAAAACATTTCCATCTTCATCCAATTCGTATTTTGTTGGATTATATCCATGATCTATCAACAACGCTCTTTTCTGCTGTGTAGTAAGTGGCATAAAAGTTTAGTAATTTCCACCAATTCCACCACCAACAGTTTCGTATCTTGAATTACGAAGCTTTTGTTTCTGGAGATTTTGCACAGCTTGAATCAAAGCGTTAGAAGTTTCTGGTGTAATTCCTGGAGCTATTGGTTGTGGAGGTTGAATAAAACCCGGATTTGGAGTTTCATTGTCTGGAATAATTTGTTCGTCTTTTTGTCCCTCATTAACATCAATTCTTCCAACAGGTTTTCTAACTCCACCTACACTCCCACCTAACGGCCTTGCAACTCCATCAGGTCCAATAACTCTACTTCCAACATTTGTAGGACTTCCTAGAACAGGACCAAGAAGATCGTTTGCTTTTGGCACATATCCAGTGTTGGGAGCCATTGGACCTTTTGTATAAGGTTCTGGACTATTTGGATCAGTGTTTGGAGTAAGTTCAAACTGTCCAGCAGCATTTGGATTATTGTATTGGGTTCGACCTTTAAAAGCTTCACCAGCATAGATAGATGGTGTGGCTTTACGTTTTGCAATAGACTCAACTATTGCAGTTTTTGTTGCCTCATCCTGAGCTTTAAAAGTATCAGCAAGTTTATCAATCGCATGATCCAATGTGCTACCTAAAACTTTCTGCTGTTTTGGTTGTTGTTCACGATTAAAAGTTGCTTCTTTGTTTGCAATATCTCCAACTGCACTATCGGTTTCTAGTGTGGTTCCCAACCGACCTAATTGATTTTCAGTTCGGCCTAAATCAATTTTAGCTTGAGCATAGTTAGTATCACGTTTGATTGGATTAACTTTAGCTCCTTGAATTGCTTCGTTGTTGAATCTCTCCACATCCGCTCTACTACGAGCTTTTTCTCCTTCAATAAGTCCAGGAGTAGTTTCACGTGAAATTGATTCTCTATCAGTAGCTTGTTGAGTTTTTGCTTTAGCTTCAGCAATAGCAGCATTTATATCGTATGAATTTGCTGCTGCTGAAATTCTGGCTTTATCACCAGACATTTGAGCTTGAGAAACTGCTAAGTCTCTGTTGGCTTTTGCAATTTGTGCTCCTTGTAAAACATTGCCAACTCCCAAATCATTGGCTTCGTTTTTAGCTGCGGCCCTAGCTTCATCGGGGTCCATTCCTTTATATTTGTCAGCATTATGTACAAGAAGAATATCGGTGGCTTTGTCTAAACTGTGTTGTTCTTCATCTCGTTTGAGGCCGACATTCTTTTTGTTCGATTCATCTTCTAACTGACCTGCAACCCTAGCGTTGAGATTTGAACTATCAACTTGTTTGGCTTTATCTCCTTGAAACAACCTGCTCCAAAATCCTGTGATAGGAACATTTGGATTAGATGTTCCAAACTTACTAATCGCAGAAGATGGATCACCTTTGTAGGAATAACTAACATCTTCCGGCCCTTTTGCTCCAAAGGCCGGATTCTTACCACCGGGTTGTCCTTCTTCAGCAGGAGTATCCAACAATCCTCCAATAAGTCCAACTGCTCCACTGAAGTCTTTTCCTTTTCCACCACCACTTGAAGAACTGCGTCCACCGCGAGCTTGTTTTCCGGCCATATTTTTATTTAGTTTGAGGGTTGAAAATCCACACTAGCACTTGTTGGTTTTGAGGTCCATTTTTCAAAATTTAGAAAAATAAACCATTTATCAAAAACACCGAAAGAATGAGATTGGTTGTGATTGATGGTAAAGAATTTAATCAACTCTGAAAAAACCGTTTCGGTTTCTCGGGTAAAAATTGCATGGCCTTTTAAGGGAAAAATCTCACTATCAATACAAGAATGTTTGTGAGAAGGAATGTAGGTTTTTGGAGGACAAAACCAAAGTTCGATTTGAAAATTGTTCCACCTCCAGAGAGTGATACCTAAACAGTTTTTAAATTTGTGGATCATACTCGCAAAGCTCTGTAGTATTCGTTGTGATTTTTCCACAAGTTTTTCATCAATAAAGTATCGTTGAAAAAAGCCTTATAATCTTTGTTAACACCTTTGAAAATATCAGGCCGGATTTGTTCTACTTTATCAATATAACTTCCACAACCCAGATGATCAAACCTATCCATCATCTCCTCATCAAAAATTTCTCCATCAATCAACTGATACAAATTTGCAGTTGTATCATAAAAATGCCGCCGGCCCTGATAACAGGAGATAAATGGACTTATTGGATCAAACGTCACATACCGTAGATTTTCTTTCTTGATTGCATCTCTGATTGCAGATGTATCAAGAAAATACATAAAGCTGGTATGAAGTCTTTGAATCATTACAGCTTCCACTACTGGACATTCATATTGTGGAATCAATCTTCCAGCAATAAGTCCTTTTGTAGGTTGAAAATCTTCACAATTTTTCCAAAACACCACATCAGAGTCCAATAAGATGAAATGACTCTCCTCTAAAAACAACTGTTTCACCACTGCTGGATGAGTCATTCCAGCAAAATTATAATTCACCTTTGCATCAATCAAATCGGCCTTCTCCACAACTTTCTTCATCACATCTACATTGTTTCCACACCAATGTACTGTGATCTCACTCGTTGGAAATCCAACCCTAACAGAATCTAGTGTAAGATAAGCCGCTCCAGCTAGTTCTGGATTGTCGCAATAAACTATGATATGAATCGGGAATTTCATATAGGATCGTTGAGGTGTTTTAGATGGGCATGTTCACGGATTTGTACTGAAAATCGTTGATAAGCAAAGTCGCCGAACTCATGAAGTAGGATTGCAAGCAACATATTATATCCACAATGAGACAACACTTTAGCGTGTTGTTTTTTCCATATCTCGTCACTAAGTTCCCATTCTACAATGTCAAAATATGTAAAATGTATGAGTCTAGCCACTAAGTATAATTCGCGTTTGTTTTCTCCCCAATAACTACTACTATACAACGCCATTGCTTTAGCGGCGACCTTATTCACAAGCTCAATGTTTTTTGGCTCATCAACCAAATCATCCACTCCTTCGATATAGTCTGTGAAATGCAATAAGAACTTCCATGCCTCTTGTTTACCAGAAGCATGGAAGAAACTTTCTAACTCAGTGAATAACTCGTTGGACATTAAGTGGGAAGCGAGGAGAGTGTTCCTGTTGCTCGATCTAAACTATCACGACGATTGGCGTTGATGTTGGCAGAGTTATTGAAAATATCTGTCGTCGCACCTAACGCACTATTAGCAAGACTTGTGCCAGCACCAGCACTTGTTGCTACACCTTGTTGTGCTCCAGGAGAAGGAGCAAATTGACTTACACCACTATTTACACTTGGCCTTCCTAGACCAACTTGAGTTGCATCTATACCACTCTTACTAGCTGGAAGAAAAGCCGTAGCAGTGTCTAGTGCTTTTGTTAGAGCATCACGTTTGGATTGGAGAGCGTTACCAAAATTAGAAGCATTCTTGACAGTGTTTATAGCAGAGTCGTTTCCAAGATTTCCAGTAGCTAATGCTCCTTGTGCATTGGCTCGTTCAATTGCTGCTTGTTCTCCACCAGATAGACCATTGAGATTGATGGAGCCTAATAGGTCTTGAATTCTACCAGATTCCAAGTTTCTGATCTGAGCAGTTTGTGGATCAACTTGATTCTGAAGGTCTGCTGCGGTTCTTGCGAGTTGTCCACCAGTTCCACCAAGAACATCCAAATCTGTTTGTGCATTTGCTTGAGCATTTTGTTCATTGACTTGGTTGCCAACATCAGCGTATTGGGGGAGATATTGTCGTAGAGTGTCAATTCCAAGCTGACTATAACCGGGGGTTACAGCTTGTGCAGCAGCCAATCCAGATTGTGCAGTAGGAACAGCTCCTTGATTTGCGGCCTGAATGATACCCGGAAGGTTTTCTCTTAGTGAAGCAAAATTTGCATTCGAGTAAGCAGAAGGGTCCGGTGCAGGAGGATCACCACCATTTACTAACCAAATTTCTCCCAAAGGTTCATGGCCTTTTGATTCTAATAATATTGTGTGTCCAAGAACCAGTGAGAGATAAAGATCAAAATTGTTTATTTGCATAAATTCTTAATTTTTGAACAAAGTTTTGTGGTGTTATAATTAACGAGTTTTCCCTTTCTTTTTGCTCTCAAATCACAACCCGGATACATTGATTGAAAAGCCTGAACAAACTTCTTTAAAACTCCACGTTTTGTAACAAGTATATTCTGAACAACAATCGTGTCTGTTCCATTCAATTTTGTTCCAACCACCACACCCACAAACTCATTGTTTTCCGTACAATACAACAATGTGTTGGACTGAAAAGCAAATACAATCGAAGAAGCAATTTGTTCTTTTTCCCAACCTTTATTCACAGAAAAAGCATTTCCTTTTCTGTTTACTAATATCCACTCCACAAGATCGTCCAAAGTTTTCGTAGCATGAATCATATTTTTATTGTCCTTGACCGGCGTTTTGCATTGCACTAAGGAGTTGGTTGAATTTTGTGGTGAGGTCTGTAAGGTCCACAATCGCTGGTGCTGGTAACAGGGCTTTTTTCACAACTCCTTCAACTCCAGTTGTTGCACTACTAACTGTAAGGTTTCCAAAAAAGTTGTTAGCATCAGCAACAGATGTGAACAAAACATCTGGTGAGGTAAAAACTATAAAATTAACTGGTGCGCTCATGGGTTGAATTGTTGTAAACTATTCTTTGCTTGGGTTTGAAGTGGTTGCATTGGAGTGAGATCACTTACGTCTGATTGCATGTTGGTTAGAGTTGCTCCACCACTCCACCTAACCATGAAGTTGTGTTTCCATCCTTGAGAAGCTTCGGAGAATTGGAAATACATATTGTAAACCGTATCTCCACTGTCGTATAAAACTGGATAATATGCCGGATAACCAACACCAGACATTGTGGCTTTTAGTTGTTGAGATTTTGTTCCACTCATGTTTGTTGGAACCCTCTTATTATTTACGTAACAACTCACATTAACATCTCCATCGAGTTTTTGTTGGACAAACACAGTTCGGAACTTTTGCGGCTTGAGTTCGATTGAAGGTTGTCCACTACACCAACTGCCGGTTTGAACACTACAAACTTCGTAAGAATCTCCACCATAGATATGGTAAACTTCATTGTCTTCGGCGATCCCAAACAATTGCAAACTGCCAGTTTCAAACCTAGCCATTTGTTTGAAACCTTTTCCAGTGATTGCAAAATCCATTCCGACAAAAACTTTAGCTAGATAATCATAGATTACCAAGCATTTTCCATAAATAGTATTAACGGAGAATAATCCATAATTGTCGAATGAGATTGCACAGTTGAAATCTCCGGATTGAAGAATGTTTTTAAAAGCCCTCGTAATTTTTAAAGAGAAGATGGAATTTCTTCCTTCATTCTTTTCTTGAACAATTGCATTAAAACTCCTGAGTCCTTCATGGTCAATGAAAGCATAATCTCCAAGGATGTCGATGAAAGAAAACTGATTCACACAACCAGCCTCGAATAATAGTTGAGAGTTAAAAGTTGGTTCACCAAAAAATGTGATGTCAAGATTTGGAGTGACTGAAAAACTTGACCGTTGTGTGGAGACGAAAAGGGCCGCAGAATTTACTGCGATCATACAGGATATTGGATCGAAGCTTACACTATAAGATGTTGTGTAAGCATCTCCACCTTTGTCACCATTTATATCAATGTTAATGACAAAATCCATCGGCCTTCCTGTAACTGAACTCAAAATGGTGTGTCCATCAGGAGAAACCACATAAAGTTTTCCAGAAAAATATGCCATCTGAGTGCCGATGGGAATATATTCCCTGTTAAGCATTGTCCAGTCAGCATAGTTTTGACTAACTCTACTTAGAGGTAAACCACTAAGAGGATCAATGTAGATAATCCATGGTTGGTTGGAACCATCCTGTACTATCATGCAAGCTGGAGTTCCATTTACAGTGACATTTGAGGTTTGGACTACATCTTTCAACGGACTGTTTGAAGAAGTGATGCCGGGTGTAACAAGGAACCGATTCAAATTCAATGTGGAGGCCGGAACGATCTCAGCAAACAACCTGTAGGCTGTGGTTGACATTTGAAAACCAGCAATTTGTGTCCAAACTGTTTGGGTTGTCAATCTGTAATAGGCTTTTCCAGCGCAGAATAAAATCAAAACATTCAAACTGATTGCAAACAATCCTTGTTTGATTCCAACTGGAGCGTTTTGATCTTGAACAGTGGTGAGATTTGGAACCAAAGTATCAAAACGATTCCTGAGATTAAATCCTAATCTATATTCATTTGGTTGCAATCTTGTGTCATCTGACAACAAGTTCAAACCACCAGCAAAAGAGTTTTGATTGAAGGTCATGTTGTTTTAATATCCATAACCACCAACACCCCAATAACGTCGATAACCTCCAAACCTAGCAGGAACAACAGGATTGTGAATCAACAAACTATCATGAGGATTATTTGCAAACCCGCAAGTCATAGCTTCACCTAACTCTGCTTCTTGTTGATTCCTAGCTAATGTTCTGGTGGCTTTTGCATCGTAAGCTTGTGCTAAATCTCCATTTCCTTGCTCTTCGGCCCAAAGCTGGAGCATCTTGTTTACAAGAACATTATCCATGTTTGGTACAGGAAATTCATCGGTGTCAAGATACAAGTATGGAAGCCGTTGCTTATACAACACTTCCATTGCTTGAATGTTGGCTCCAGCGGCTTGATTTGAGAAAGGATACTTGGAAATATCTACAATCAGGTATGGAGAAGCTAACAAGTTGTTTGCAATCTCAGCCATGATTGTTGGATCACTTCCATCTAGAGGAATGGGGCCGTTGAGATCATAGATGGTGAGATCATAAACACTGGGTTTGGACTTGTAGATAGTCTGTAATATTGGACCCCAAGAATTTGTTGTAGTTTTTAACACACTGTCCATCACTACAACTTCTACTGTTCTCTGACTATCAGCAGTGTTACCGATAATCGTAACTTCCATTGGAGGATTTTCCACAAACGGCACCGTCAAAACAAACGGCCCCTCGTTATCTAAACTCATCCTCACTGGACTATAGTTTTTGATCGTCCATTCTCTCCATTGTTTGATCCAATTTCCTTGTTGAAACCGTGGAGTTTGATTCACTAAAATCCAAGGCATGAGAGTTGTCATCTCACGCATTCCACGTGGACGATAGATGAAGTTTGGCAATGCCATTTGTTGATTGCCATAAATCTGAAGAATGCACTCCATCAAACTACCTTCTGCATCACACTGTTGATAGAGTTCGTTTGCGGCTTCGTTCAGATAGTCGAGCATGATAGCTCTTGCACCAGAATCACTGGGATCAAGACCCATTTTTTGCTGACACCTACGTAAAATATATCCAACACTCATAGTTTTTTGTACTTGTATTGTTTTTGGATAGAGTTCAACATTTTACCGGGACTTTTGGAGCGAAGGAGTTTGGTAAAAACTAGGGCCGGAACTCCAGCATATCCATAGGTTTCGCCGTTGTGAAATTCTACTACCATACCTGCATTTGTGATTCCAATGGATTTCATCCTAGAAGATGTAACTGGAACCATGTTGATTTTAGGTTTGGGAGGGTTCATGGGAGAAGGGTTATTTTACAGTCCAAGCATAGCATTTGTAAACCCATTTGGTTGTGTTTAACAATGCTCCAACTCCTGTTGCTTTGTTTCCTACAAAAGCTGAGGAGGCCGAAGAAGTAACAACAAAAACTGAAGTAGAGTTTGCATATATGGTTTGTGCTCGTTGTGTTGTGGAACCACCGGCATTAGTTCCATCTGCACTCAGCGCATCTATTTCATCACCTTGAGCATATCCATTATCTCCAGCAGCAGAGACACAAACATACACCACCCTATATCCTAACGGCATCACACCGAATTGATGAGTGAACGTGATTGTAGAACTTGAATTGGTTGTTAATGCTGGAGCAGCGTTTGTAAGTGATACCAAAGTGTAAACAACTATTCCATAATTGTTTGTTGTGTTCATAGCTGTTAAGGCTATGACTTGGTTGGTTCCAATGGTGTTATTCACCATGTTTGTTCCATACAAAGCTCCACTACCAATATTTGTTGATGTGATTGTATTCAACGCAATATTTGTTCCAAACACTTGTCCAGCAACAATGTTGGTTGAGTAAATACTATTAGCTGCAATGTTGGTTGAAGTTACTGCATTTGGAGCAAGATTTGTTCGATCAACACTAGAGGCTCCAAGTTTTGTGGTGTCGATGGAGTTGGTTTGGATGTTGAAACCTGTTACTCCACCACCTTGGATGTTGGTAGAACTAACACTTCCGATTTGAAGATTAGCTGTTCCAACAGCATTGTTTGCAAGTCTTGTACTATCAACTGCTCCAACAGCAATCTTGGCTGTAGTAACACTTCCATCAATTAGTTGGGCCGTACCTACACTGTTGGGACCAACACCGATTCCAAACCAATTGGCAAGATTCTTGCTATAGGTTTTCATCACTGGTGGATCAGAACTAACATCCATCCAAAACCAATTAGTGTAGCGTGGATTGCCACTTGCATCTGGGGCCGTTGGAGAAATTATTCCAAGAGCCTTGTTTGTGGCTATGGTGCCGTTGTCTACAAGTTGATTCAAGGCTGTTCCTGGAAAACTACTCATTCCAGTAAGATCAATTCCTTTTCTCAAATCTGTGTCGGCCCCTTGGGAAGACAAGGAGATCAAGAAAATCAAAGCTAAGAGTTTTTTCATATTATTGTTTAAGGATTATCCAACCAAGCTACACCAGTATCGTAGGTCATTACTATCTCTTGGAAATTACCACCTAAATATAAAGCTGTGAGGTATGCCATTATCTGAGCATCCTTTGTGCCACCTGCAACTATATTTTCATTGTAAATCAAAATTTCAGCAAACTCAGCTTCACATGCAACTATTCCTCCATCTGCTCCAATAGAAGGACTTCCAATAGCTGTTGAACTTCCAGCAGTATTATTTCCAGAAAGATCAGCTCCATTAGCAACTCTTAAACGATGAGTCCCATTTATCCATGTGGCTTTTACAATAAAGAAAGTTCCAATAGGAACAATTTGAGATTGTAAAGTAGCTCCACCGGCATCAGGTGACGCTGATATTGCTGTTCCAAGACCAGTGAAGAATCTTGAAAGTTTTATACCATTTATGTTGGAACGAAAGAAATCTTGTGGATTGGAGTTTCCACTAAATCTCATCACAATATAAACAGTAATTGGATAATCAAAGCTAGAACCACATAGAAAACTTCTATCAGTTCCATCAAAACTAAACCTTACAAAATTTCTCGTACAGTTTGCAGCAGGAAGAAGCACTTGAGGTTGATGATGGATGTCGAGTCCGGTTGCAAATGGGGCCGCACCAAACGCACTTCCACTAACGTCGATCCATTCGTTGAATGTGTTGGCATAGTTACCAGATGGAACTAATGTTGCTCCAGCATATCTAGCAACAATATTGGTTAGGTCCAACGGCGTTCCCTGAACAGCAACTCCGTTTAGGTTATTACATTCAACTCCATCAGCTAGAATGAAATCCACCAAAGGAATTTGATAATTGTCTGGAACTTGCGTAAGACTGGAGAAGATTTTCACCACACTCGCATTACTTACGACTGTTCCATTTTCTAAATTCCAAACTTCTAGAACAAAATTCTTTGGTATAATCTGACCACCATACAACGGCACGTTGAGAACCTCACCAACATTTTCCCACAACTTATACCTCGTCACCACACTACCGTTTCGCCATTTCAAGCACAACAAAAAGTTAACTCCACTCGGAACTGTAGGAAGTCTTCGCAAAGTAAAAACATCCGTTGAAGAAAAGTTGAATTGTGTAACCTCCACACTTGCTCCATACCAAGTTGTGTTGTAGGAGAAAACAGGTAACTCCACATATCCTCTCAGCTTTCTGATAGGATATGCGTAAGTAAACTGTAACCAGTTGGTGTTGGTTAGTATTGGAGAAGATGTGGGCACAACTGATGTTTAGGGTTTGACTGTGGATTTGATAGCAGCGGTGACTGCTGCACTTACAACAGAGTTTACAATATTTACTGCATTACTTCCTTCAGCTTCTTGATTAAGTGTTCCGATTCCAAGAGACTGAGTTTTATCTGTTGTAGAAGTTTTGAGTTTTGACAACTCAGACTTACTATCAAAAAATGTGAATGCTTTAACTTTGGTTGCAATTTCTGTTCCATCGGGTTTTGTTTCATTCGCAGAATAGTTGAAGTGAGCACAACCAACAGTGAGGAGGATTGCAAAGATTAGAGTCGTAACAGGAGTTTTCATAGAATGTTATGGAATGTTGTTAAACTGTTGTTCTGTGGGTTTCTTTATAAATCCAGTGTCGTTGTTTCCGTTTGCTTCCTGTTCAATTACCTTAATCCCTTTCTGAATCGTAGGACTAACAGCCTTTAACCAATTTGCAGTGATTCCCAACACCATAGTGAATTTCATCTGTGGAGTAAGTTCACTCCATAAACATCCACTCAATGCTGCCATGATACAGGTTACTAGGGAACCAAAACTTTCAATCATGAACTCCAATGCTATTGCTTTCAACAACATTGCTTTTGCTACTGTCCTTGAAACGAAAAGACTCATAAGGTTTATTTGATAAGGTTCATGAATTTTGAAGCAGCTTCGATTGTGCCAATCATGATGGCTACTTTCCAAGTGAGGCCGTCGAGTTTGGATGTCAACAACACTATTGAGTCTTTTAACTCTTTGAACATGGCTTTGTCATCTTTGGAATGTTCGTCAAGTTTTGTCATAAGCTGTTGGTAGCGATCTTCAACTAGTGCCATTCGTGTTTGTAGTTCTTCAAGTTCCTTACCCATATTCCCCACCTTTCTATGTTATTTTTGATACGTCCAATCTTGTTGTCTGCAAGAGTCATTTGTTTCTGGTCCAATATGATCTAGTCGTGTCCAAATACCATTTGTTGTGTCGGTGTAGATTGAAACAAATTGATAACCTTTTCCGAATGGTCCAATATAGTTTATGGTTGCAAAACTCAAACTTCCACCAAATACAATATCAATGTTGGTTGTTGGATATTTGTTGTATTCGTTGTGGATACTAAAGTATGCAATCTCTGCTGCTGAGTAAACGTTGGTTGTTGTGAGTATTTTTGCATCTAACAAAGCTTTATTGGGAACATTTGATGCTGCAAATACAATTGCTGTTGTTAGCAATATTGATAAAATTAGTTTCTTCATTTGCAGATTGCATAATGTTGTCCTTTGTGATCCCCAGTTTTTAATCACGTTTTAAAGTCCAATCATAATTCCTCAAAGGGTCTTGTGATGGACCAAAGCAAATAGAACGCAACCAAACAGTTTTACCATTTTCTTCGATGTATTGAAATACTCCATCAACTCCAATACCATCTGAGCCACCGTTGTAGTTTATTGCTGCACCGATCATGTGTCCTGGAACAACCAAAGGGATTTCTTTCCAGTCAATGTTGCAATAAACTCCATATTTGGCAAAGTATGCTTCTTCTATTGGACGATTCGATTCAATTGCAGAAGCAACTGCTTGGTTTAACTCATCAAGATATGGTGGCATATTAAGGATAAGTTATTCCGGCCCCACCATTGTATAAGGTTGTTGCATCACTAGCGGATAGAGTTGCGGCCCAAATTGCAACTTCATCAACGTTACCTGCAAATCCGAATGCACCTCGTGAAGTCCAATTGGCAAGTTGAAACTGTGCGTTAGGTTTTAACATTGCCACTGGAAGTGTTCCAGCAAAGGTTAATGTAGCATTGACACCGTTTGTGTAACAAACAATTCGATTTGTGTTGTTTCCTTGTGATCCATCATAGCACCAGAGAAAATAAACCCACTGATTCAAGGGAACTGCTCCAGATATAATTGCATTTTCACCAGCAGCAGAAGCTAAAGTTGCAGCGATGTTTAGTTGTAGTTTTGCATTGCTGCTTCCTGTTCCAGTGACTAAAGACCATCCACCATTGTTGCCGGACCAGTTCCAATAACTAGCTGGAGAATATCCTGCTGAGGCCGTGTTGATGTTTAACCACATTCCAATAGACCAATTAGCTCCACCAGTTGCAGTGTATAATGCGTTTGAACTCCTTGATAAGTACATTAAAGAGGAATTATTGTTACTGACGGCGTTGTTGATTTTTCCGGCAACAACAGATATTGTACCGTTGTCTGTTAAATCTAGTGCATTGGCTGTTTGGTCTACACGAGTGCCGCTGGATTCGTCTAGTTTGTAGTAAGCAATCAAACTAGCAGCTTGTGGAAAACTGCTACTAGATGCTACTGGACGATTAACAAAGAATCCACTAACACCAGAAGGACCACCACTGGCTGTGAATGTTATTAACAGAACTAGAAAATATCCGAATATTTTGCTCATGTTATTGAAACCCTGCGGTTGAAACTACAGCAACATTGGTGCCGTGAAAAGAAGATTTCCAAGCCCAAATAGTTTGGTTAGTGATTCCAGTGATAGAAGCGTTTGTTAGAATGTGGCTTACACTAGAAGCTCCATAACTCAAGGTTTGAGCGGTGCCATTGGTGAGAATATGAACAAATCCACTTCGGCCTTGGGTGATGTTGGAGAAGATCATCCAAGTTGTGTTGGTCATTGTAAGCAAGAAATTATCTGCAACAGCAAGATCAACTATGACGTTTGTTCCACCAACATAAGCTAGAGTAGATGTTAGACCAGCATAATAACCATTGTTAGTGGCTGAGGTCAAACTAGTCAGCCCAGTTACACCTAAACTACCTGGAGCAACAAGTGTGGAACTCAAACTCAAAGTTGCACTACCACCTAAAGCAATAGCAGCAGAGGTTGTGTTAACTTGGTTTGCTGTACCATTTACTGTAACACTACTGTTAGCAAAAGCTGTATTTGGAATAGAAGCTAGAGCTAACAACACATTTGTTCCTTGATCTGTTGCGGTGATGCCGGTGGAAGCGGTATTAGTTAGGGATTTAAAAATCGGCGCTGCTGCGTTGGAAGCATTCAACAAACTGATGCCATTTCCAGTTGTTACGTTTAGGGCCGCAGATGCCATGTTTTGACCAGCATCCAAGTATAGTGGACGAGAGGCCGTTAGTGTGGTGATTTGTGGAGTGCTATTAAGAACAATGGCACTATTGACTGTTTGAGTTCCACCATCGAATTGTGAACTGTTGGTAACTCTCAAACTATCCAAACTCAATAATGCTTTCACATTAGAAGCATTTGTAGCTTGAAAACTTCCCATGTTTACACTTCCATTTACTGTGAGATTTCCATTTATTGAAGAAGCGTTCTGAAGAACCACATTTGTCCAAAACCAATTCGATCCAAGGTAGCCAAGGTTCACACTATAGGTATCGTTTGTAGTGTTGTGTGTTAGGTCCATTACGGTAACATTCGTACCGTAAAGTGTGTTTGTTGTTCCTAGAGGCAGAGCACTTATTTTCACACTTGCGGCCCCAACATCCAAGCACCAAACCAAACCAATCAATAGAAGTAAAAATCGTTTCATATATTAAGCATTCTCTGTTGTGATGTCTTGACCATCTTCGGTTTGAATTGAAAAACCATCTTCAGTTGTTAATGTTCCACCAGAAGGAAATGGAGGAGTTGGAGTTGGAGGAGGAACAATGCCGTTCTTGTACCAAACATCATCAAACAACGGAGGATCAAAAGCCGGAAAGTGTGTGACTCGTTGAGAACCACACACTCTAGGGAAAATTCTAAGATTTTCTGTCCGTTTGGTCATACAAGTTAGTTTTTGTCATCTAACTGAGAACCAGAACGATAAGTAGCAAGTCTTCCAGCGGTAGCTCCGTTTTCGTTACGAACCCAAATTTCAATTGGACTATCACCAGCAACATCTACTGGTTGTGAAGTGCCGTCGTCGGTTGCAACACAAGCGGGGAGAACGATATGAAAATCGTCTGCACTTCCTGGAGCACCAACCACACCTTTGTTGATTTTGATTTTCAACGGAACTGTTCCACAGTTTTGAACTAAAAAATTCCTATAAGGAGGTTGTTCGATAGATGTTGGAGACAATACTGAAAATTGCGCAGGATTAACACCCGGAGTTCCACCGTTGGAAGAATAAATACACACATTGGTTGCAGCAGGAATGGAAATAACTCGACAAGGCTGAATGATTGTGTCTTTTGCTGGTAGTGTAAAAATTCTCACAAGAAATTAAGTTTGAAGTTTTTGTTTTGCAAAAGAGTGGGCCGAATCCCCGACAAATCCGACCCACTCCTGCAACAACCCAACAATGAAAACTGTTGGGCCGAATAGTTTAGTTGTTAATCAACGACTTACGATATTGGATGGTGATCGTAACGTTGGTGTTATTGGTCAACAAAATTCCGTTATTGAACACTTGTCCAAGTGTGGAATAGTTGATCGTGTGAGTTGCACCAACTGGAATAACATCACCAATGATTTGGTTGTAGTTGTTGGTGTTTGCTGCGGTGGAGTTAGTGGTGTAGGTTGCATATTGATTGGTCACACTCGTAACGACACCAAAATAATTGGTGTAAGTGAGAACAATATTTGAAACACCAGTGTAGGTGATGTTTGTATATGCAGCGTTAGTCCAAGTGGTGAGGTTGGTTGGAGCATCAATCAAATACCATGTGGCGATATTTGTTGAAGTGTTTGCAACTGTCAACGACAAGATGGTGCCGGACTGGAAGCTAAGCAAGGAAATTTGTCCAGCGGCCACATTTGTGGAGTAAGTGGCAGCTTTAAGATTTCCTGCGGTTCCAAGCCCAACAATCAACATTGCGATTGCCAGATATTTCATGAATTTGTTTTTCATAGTGGTGTTATTTTTGTTTTTGTCTGTGGATAACATCATTTTGTTTAGCTTACCAAAGCAGGGCGAGTACGTTGGAAGATGATGGGAAGTGCAAAACGAGGATCACCGGCCAAAATACCATGGGTGCATTGGGAGATGAACTTCAATTGAGTTCCATAAACATTCAAATCAATAGTTCCATCAGCATAGGTGATAAGAACCTGATCTGTGAGTTGGATTTCACTATTCCACTTCAATGAGTAGAACTTGCTCGCAGACATGTTTTTGGTGGCGAATTCCTTGGGTGGAGGGCCGACTTTGATTGTTTTGTAAGCATCAGCACCGAGAATCCAAGCAACTTCGTAAGGAGAGGTAGCAATACTTACGTAGTCTGGATTAGGAATGGTACGGAGTGTTCCTTGAACTTGAACTTGTGGAGGAGTTGCGGTGCCGTCAGCTTTGAAACGCAAGGGGAATGGATCGAACTTGTAGACGTTCTTTCCAAACAACAGACCGTGGAAATCCTCGAACAGCAAGTCGAGATTGATTGACTTCAACAACTGGGTGTCTTTGTCGAATGCGAAGTTGTCCCAAGCTTCTGTGGAACCAACAATCACATACTTACCCATCAGACCTTCGTTGTCCTTAGGCATGTTCATCGTCCCCTCGAAAGCAGGGGCCGCAATGTCTTCTTTCATGAACATTGCAGCAGAGTACAACGTCCGAAGAGAAAGATTGGTTTTGATGTTGGGAATCAATGCACCAAGGATGTAAGCAACATTCTTACTTCCAGCAGCAGTGTTTGCATTGTTGACTGCACCCTGTGGAGCACTTACTAAACCACTTCCTGCAATAAACACAGAAGGAGATTGTGCCCACATTTGGGTACGAATGAACATGTTGTTGGAGACTGCGATCTGTCGCGCAATGTCGCCGTCGGCAAACTTGATGTAGTCCCTCCAGAATGCTTGGAATGAAGGAATGAAGTTGAATTGTTTGGATTCGTAACGGTGCATTTTCAGAGTTGCACTCTGAGAAACACTGTCAACTTCATATACGTCCTTGTTGGGGACGGAAGTGATTTCGTTAGGAACAAAGAACGCCTCAGCAACAGGAGAGTTCTGAGGAGTAATACCAGTCATGGTAGTACCCATGTTTGGTTCCCAATCAATCGTCCCGTAGAGTTGATCGTAGATATTCCAACGTGGAAAAACCTTCACTTCGTTTTTGACGAGATAGAAGGGAAGTTGGGCGAACTTGTTGGTATCTTCCGTTACTGCATTGTCGAAAGATGCCGGTTGATTGTAGTAACTAGGCATAAGGAGTTTTGGTTAAAACTAAGCAAACAATTTTGAATCAAACTTACACTTGATTCTTGTGTTTGCTATGCCCTTAGCTTCTAGTAGCCTCTCATGCCCTTGAGAAAGAAGTAGCAACTGTAGGTAGTAGGAACTGGAAGATGTTACAGCATAAAGCGTGCCAACCAATTTTGGTTATAGAAGCAACACATTATGCTGTAACAACCAGATCATCTGTTTAGTTAATTCCTTCCATTGAGAATTCTGTAATTTTTCCAACACTCTTATCGGATTTTCCAGCAAGAATATCACTAGAAGGTTCAGCGCGTAGGTTGTCGGAACCGGCCTGTTTGAGTTTTGCGTTTTCGCTCTTTAATTTGTTTAGCTCAAACGCATAAAGTTGGATCGCCGCATACATGTTAGCTGCAACTTTTGTAGTAACAAGATTGTTTCTAAACACTGGCGGCATCATCTGAACAAACTCGTTCCGAAGCTGTTCAACGTTTCGTTTTCCAATTGTTCCACCAAAATCGAGTTCAGCTTTCAACAATTCTGGTTTGGTTTCCCATTCAAACATGCGATTTACTTCACCGACAACGAGGCCGTTTTGTTTTTCACGTTCAGCATTGAAAGTGGATTGGAGTTTTTCAACATCTCCTTTGAACTGATTTTTTAAACCAACTAATTTTTGTAGCTGAGCTTGAACGGCAATTTTGTCCCGTGTCGAAGCTTTGTTTGGATCAGACAACACCAGATTTCCATTCTCATCCAAACCTTTTATATCTTGCCAGTCTTTTCCTTCTTCGATTCTCACAAGCTGATTATACCAGTGACGATATTCCATATCTGCTTGATTTAGCTTTTGGACATTTTCTCCGTATTCAGGAAGAAGGCTGTAAGCTTCTGGATGTTCGAGATAGTTTTCTGGATAAGGCCGTTTAGAAGCTTCGACCTTTTGCTTCAGAACTTCAAGCTCACTTTTTAACTTCGCTTGCTTCGACAAGAAATGGGCCGAAGCTTCTTTGGACATCTTTTTTAAGAAGGGTTCGTCTTCCTTATCGACACCGTTTTCAACAGGTTTTACTTCAGCTTGTACCTGTTTGTTCTCCGGTTGCTTCGCAACCACATCTTTATTCTCCGGCTTTTTAACAACTGGTGTTGGTTCTTCTGTAAAACCACTCTCATCTACTTCACCACCAAATTCACCAGTCAATAGTTCTTCACTGGGTTTGTGACTAATAAGTGGTTTTACTGCTTGTCCAGTTTGACCCGGAGCTTTAGGAGTGCCTTTGGGAATTTCAGGACTTGCGGCCTTAATTCGTTCTAGGGCACTTTGTATTTTTTGTTGATCTGTAGTTGGTGAAGAAGGAGCACTACTTGGCGCTGGTTTGCTTGCGGCAGGTGCTGAACTACTGGGTGATCCACTTGTAGTAGGATTTGAAGGACTACTTGTGGTTGGGGCCGTAGGTGTAGAAGCTCCTCCTCCACCATCAGATTCAGAGTTAAGCTGAATATTTTTCCACGAATTGTTTCGGATCATATATGATATCTAGTATGTTGTTGAGTTGTTGCAGTTGGGCACCGAGGATTTTAACGTCTAGCTCTGTTTTCTCCATTGAAACAGATTGGGAACAAACTTTAGACATTAGTTCTTCTCGACGTTTGTTGAGAATTACTAAGAGTTTTTTTGAATAATCTGTTTGGAGAAAATTTACAGCAGTGTTGAAGAGTTCTCCTTCACTTGCTGTTGGTGGAGTGTCTTTTGGACCTAAGTATTGTGGACGATAGTTTGATAGTGGTCGGGGCATAAGATGTTACTTATTTTGAATTTGATCTAAACAACTAATCCAAACTCTAGCCGATTGTCTAGCATCATTTAAAGGATGATGTTTTGGAAGCTCATTTGGTAATCTATCAAAAATTCCAATTGGATCTTTTTCACAGAGCATAAGTGCTGTAGCTACTTCATGAAGTGGATAGACTGGAATACCAGCCAGTTTTAACATATTTGTTTCTACTGGATAACCACAATCACAAACAAGTATTGCATCTTTGTTTGCTTCTACCACACCAAAAAACCATCTCAACATTGACTCTTGACTACAACCACCACCATATAGAACTTCATGAGGAATATTTTCTTTTAGCCACTTTAAACTTTCTCCTGCTTCTTTTTCATCAACATTACAAGTACACCATCCAAAATCTAGCTCATTTAAAAGTTCATCAACAATTACATAACCAATCGCAAAAGGTGAACCATTTAGACCATTAGATTCTACATCAAATACCAAGAATTTTTTCATATGTTAAGCTGAGAGTTGTTGTTGAGTGCGAGTTCCTTGTGGAGCTTTTTGTCCTTGTTGTTCTTGTCCACCTTGTAGAACTTGTTGAACTTGGTTGAACAACTGAACTATCCTTCCTCCATCGTGCTCGAACTGGGGTTCTAGATGGCCAGTTTGAGGATCGGTGATTGCAGATTTTAGAACTGTGCTTAATGACATGAGGAGCTGGTTCTTAACTTGATCTTCTTGTATAAGCTGAACCCATTGTACTGCATCGTTGGGGAACGCCAACATTAGGAGTTTTTGGAGGTATGGAACTGAGATGGCTGTTTGAGAAACGATGGGCCAAAGTTGTAGCATACGAGTGAGGGTTTCTTGACGTTCAATAACATCTACATCTCCTGCGGGTTTTACTTGATATGTATACATCACGTACATTCCAAGAGGAACTGGAGGTTTGATATAACCTGCAACTACTCTAGAAACATATATTTCAAAACACATCTGCCCTACTTGTTGCATTGCATCTGCAAACACACTAACTTGAGTTGTAGATAACATTGCTCCTTCTGCTTGTGCGGCTTGAATTTCTGTTGCGGTTTTCTTACTATCTTCACGGTTCATTGCCGTGAAGTCGATAGAAGATTGTTGTTGAGAGTTGAATTGGCTTACACTCTGAGTTGCAGTTAACATGCTACTGTCTGGAGGAGACAGTTGAAAGGACTGCATTTTCTTGTCTATGACTTGGCCTTGACGTAAAGTTAAGTTTGTGACTTTTCCAGTTGAGTTGGGGTCATCTGTGTCGTTAGCCCAGTAAAATCCACTTGCTCTGCGGTGTGCTGTAATAAAGGAAGATTGCAAACTTGACATTGCGTCTTGGTCCCATTGATCAAGTGCAGCGCGTCCTCTGCCATCAGACAAACACGTGTCCTCTGATATGTTATAGGGAGCAATTGCAAAAGGGTATTTTGATTCATAAGTGTCTACAAATTGATCTCCAACTTTTGATTTTTTTCCTAAAAATAACTTTCTTGGTTCTCTCAACCAACCATCTGCATATTTTACACAACTCCATCCCACATAAACTACGCCGTCTTTGCGGAAGAAGACTTTTTCGATCTTAACTGTTGAAACATCTTTTTTCTGTTCAAACGAAGAAATGACTTTTTGGATTTGTGCCGAATCAAATCCTCGTTTAACAACAAGATAAGCAAGCTGCGTCTTAGTGAACGGCACTCGTCGCATGAGCATTTCAGAAGCTTGAATATCTCGGGTGTCTGTATACATTGGGAAATCTTCATAAGGAATGTCTTCTACGATAAAATCGCCGGGTTTAGAATCATCGAACATTACCTCGAAGATTCCATGCTTGTGTAACTGCATTCCGTCAATAACACGGAAGAAGGATTTTTTCCACCCATCATATCTACAACGTGTTGTGAAGTCTTGTTCCATCAGATCAACACTTAGGTCTGGTTTTTCAACGCACCTAAGAATGTAAGCCCTTCGAGAAGAAGTTATATATGCTACAATCTTTGCTTGTTCCCTGCGAATGTTGGTGTCGATTAAATGTATTGGTGTGTAGATTTCATCTGGAGCTAGTTTACCAGATTGTTTTTCTGCAACCACATCTATGTTTGTGTAGCGTAAATCACGATTGATGTTGGCTTCTTGTTCCAAGCTTTCAGACATTTGTTCCAACTTCAACAACTGTTCTTTTGCATCATCATAATCTTCGTAGTCTACCAACATATCCAACACTGCTTGTAGTTGACCTTGTTGGTTTTGTTCGTCGGCCTTCTCGACAACAGGAGAAATTGATTCTGCTGTAGGGACAGATTTCAGTTGTGTCCGTAGAGGTTCTCCGGTTGTGTAAGTGGGATTGCGTGGCATATGTTTGAGGAGGGCCGATGAACTTTGGTGAGAACTATTCCATTCCTTCTGTGGAGAATTTTTTCAACTTTTTTGGAGGGCCGCCACTGTCCTCTTCATCGCCAGTTTCTTCATCCATTGGTTCTTCTCCTTCGCTGCTCAACATCTGAATGAGTTGTGGGATTTGGGATGGATCAAGGTTTTCTTGGATGTAGGCCATACACTCCTCAAGTTTTGCGTCCATTTGGTTAGTGGAGGAACTTGATGGAGTTGTAGTTTTGTCCAATGGCCCTCCTGACGGAGGGCCGGATTTCTTTGAACTAAGAGACATAAACTGTTTTGTAGGAAGTGTGGACATATGGTTGTTAACTTTTGGTTTCTAACTTTTTAGGACGGTTTCGGATATCACTCAACAAAAACTCTAAGTGCATCCGTTGTGAAGGGAGCATTTTGGAAATTGAACTCTGATTTCTATGTCCTCCCATGATGTCTGATCCTTTTCGTTTATCTTTGATCATGTCGGACATATAACGGAATTTTCCATCATCAGTGGAAAGAAGGTCATCTAGAGATTGTCTAGTAATTACAACACTGTCTTTGAAACTTCCATCAAGTGTCAGAGCAAGATTGTAGGTGGAAAACGCAAGAACTAGTGCATCTCCCCTGTCTGGACTTTTATGTCCTTTGGCTTTTGCTTCTTTTTTCAATTCCAAACAATAACGATTCTTTTGGTCTATCTTGTAATATCTTGTAGCAAGTTGGGATTTCAACAAATCATTGTCTGGAAGGATGGGAATCTCTAACTCAATCAATCTTTTTAAATGAAACCAACCCTCTGTTCCAATGTTGTTATAGGCAAATTTGTTTCTTGGTGTGGATTGGTTGGTGACATATCGCACATTTTCATAACCGGCACGTCGAAGATGATTAATGATTGGTGCCCCACTTCCACCTGCATCGGCATAGACAACACTTCTTTCGTCGTTGAGGTGCCATTTTTCAAACAAGTTATGGAGATGAGATTCGATTTCATTTGCATCAGTTATGTGAAAGGTTTCGATTCCTAGAACTTTGTTACCGTTTCTGATGATTAAAACTTGTTCATCACCACCCATCGATAAGTCTAAACCTCCTGTATTGAATTCTTCGGCAACATATTTAACTTCACCTTTTGAAATAGACTTGTATAATCTGTTCAACGGAAGATATCCCATCACTATCAGGTCTTCTGAGGTTCCTCCAAACTCAGCAAGAATCATGGAGTTGTAGAATGTGGAATTTAATCCGTATTCTTTTTCAGTCTCCTTAATATATCCTGCACTCAAATGTGGACAATCAAAAGCTGTTACATGATATTGGGTCCAAGTATCATCATCTCGGGTGCAGTGGTTGTAGAAGGAGCCGGTTTCCATTCCCGGTGAGGAGACATCTAGACGTTTTGTAAATCCATTACACCTGTGAAGGGCTTGGAAAATTTTTTCCTCTACGGTTTTTGCTTCTGAGACTCCAATAAAAAAGTGGCGACCTGGAGAAATTGGATGTGCTCCTTCGGCCTTTCCCGGTTCGTCGGTTGCGAACAACTCAGTTATAGAACCATTTCGCAAGTTTGTGTAATGCCGGTAGTTGATTTTCAGAATTGGTTCATTTCCAAACAACTTTCGATTAGCGCAGTTGGCTAGTCTTTTTAATGGAGCATCGGTTCTAGTATCTAATTGAAATCCAGAACTAGAAGTGAGAATCGTTAGAGCTTCAGGATACCTTAACAACATCCACAAAGCACAGGGAGCTAGGATTTTTTGATCCTTACCACTTCCGTTTGCAGCTCTTAATACTCCTCGAAAAGGATTGTCTGAATTGGATTCTTTTGCAAAATCCAACATGATTCGGACTTGCCATGGATGGAGTTTATATTTTCCTCCTAGAAGTTCATCATCTATTGTGTAGAGCATGTCTACTGGATCATTAAACAATACACAAGATTCTTCAACGGCATCAACTGAGGAGAAACCTTTAAACTCGTTGTTGCTGGGTGATGTTGTAGGAAGATCACTTTGTTGATTCTGGATCGCCGGGGCCGGGGGTTCGGTAGTAGAAGCGGGATTTGGTTGTGATCCTGAGGGGCCGTTGAATTGACCACCAGCTACAACATTTCCACCAGCAGATTTCCTTATCTCCTCTATCATCTTATCAATATCTGCTTGTGTAGGCATTAGAAAAATTTTATTTATACCACCCAACAATCAACAATCCAACTAAAATCAACTCTAATATCAACACACAATCGTAAAATTTTCTGCTCTCGTCATTCATGCTTGTTTTCATTTTTCCTTCAACATCAAATGTTCTTGTTCAAATCTCTTTCTCACTTCCTCATCCACATTATCACACAACATTCCCAATCTAAGTTCTGGCTTGTTTCCCATCAAACAACGGCCATCTTTTCCAATCAACCCTTGTTTTTGCATTTTTTCCCAAGCTGCAAAGTCTTTATACATTGGATGAAAAGGTTCAAACATAGAGGTTGTTGGTTTTTAATATCAAGTTTTGAGAATCTTTAGCAGTTTTGTTCACCGGCTCCGCTTCGCTCCGCCGTTTGTTTGGTTATAGAAGAAGTAGAAATGGTTTTAAAAATGAGAATGCTATCGGCATCTAGGCCGATGCCGTTTGAGTTATTCTAACTTGCCGTTTCACTCACCACTTCTAATATCTTCTTTGCTTGTCCAAGAGCTTCTTGTTTTGCTTTCTCACTCATCGACAACGATTGTGTTATACTCTGGTTGATCTGAAGATTGTTGTTCACCACCATTCCATCTTTTGGCGGTTCTTTCAACATAATCGCATGTTCAATCAACCACAACGCTGCTTTCAGCTTCACTGGCGAGTTTACTTCTGCACTTCTCATCACTTCCTTAACACACGAGATTGCTTCGTCTGTTAATTCGTGGAGATCGTGTTTGGTTTTTTTCGTCCTTACTGCATCTTCATTATCCCCACTATCAATACTCTCTCCATTCTGAAGCTTTCCTAAAACAAATTTCACCACCCCCAACTCCATTCTTGTCGAACGCGCAATTTCTTCACAAGAATATCCTTGTGAATGAAAGAACTTAATTTCGTTTGACTGTGAGGGGGACATCTGGTTTTAGGATTTTTGACTCTTACTTTTTGTTTTTTGCGATCCACACTTTCACCAACCCACTGTTCTTGATAATGTTCTGCGCTGTGGTGCTGTAGTTTTCGAGGTTTTTCATATTTTGATCTAGTATTTTTTCCATCTCTAACTTCTCCATCTCTCTAGCATAAACCATGCCAACCCATCTTGCTTCTATAAGCTTATTCTATTTTATTTATAGATATTGGTTTAGGATTTCAAAAATGAACATTTTGTGACATTACATTAGTCCAAACCACGCGCACAACTGCGAGGTGGTAGGGGATGGTGATTATATGATTGATGGAGATTAGTTGTGATAGTAAACGTTGTATGTGATTGATAATTAGGAGGATATGTAGGAGAACGATAAAGTAGATAGTGAACTAGGATGTTTAAGCTCTTAATGGTACAACTAGAGCTTTAACGTTTGACGTGCTTTGAGGGCTTTATTGCCTTTGATGGCGTTAAAGCAGGGGGTACCTCTCGCGCCCTCTCGATGATGGTGAATCACTTTCTTGATTCTTCACTTTCCTACAACTTCACTTTCTTGTTCCTTCTAGTTCCTACTAGCTCCATCTTCTTAGTACTCTTATAGTTATTTATTTTTTTTTTTTATATATAATTAATATAATTTACTTATATAAGTAGAATCGATTTCTCTTATAGAAGTAGAATTGACTCACTTTATAAGTGGAATTGAGTTTGCTTGTAGAAGTTGAGTTTGTAGCAACGGACAGGGGTCGCGAGGTACCCCCCCCTTTGACGGCAATAAAGGCGATAAAGCCATCAAATCAAAGGCAAAGCGTAAAGCTCCCCGGTGTTTCCTAGAGCTTTATAAGGCCGCCAAGGCGTTTTTCTAAGTAGATCAGGGTGGAGAGAAGATAGGGAAACTAAAAGCCCCTCAGGAGTTAACCTAAGGGGCTTATGGAAGCTTTAACGAGCTTTAACTATCAGGGTTTGAAGGACATCATTCGGGTAAGCAACTCGGATTGTTTTGCAACAAGTTCCAATGTCTTTTCCATGGTGTTACCGGGGGTTGCGAGCAACTTGCAGACTTCTGCAAGTTCGGCGCCGATTTCAAGGACACTATTCATTTTCTTTTTGATTGCAGCGCCGCCACGTTCACCAGTACCGCCGAAGTCGTTGGCAATCCAAGCGAGGAGTTTGGCTCGTTTCTCATCCATCGAGAGGGAGTCGGTTTCGTCTATTTGCACCTTTTGAAGCTCACCTTGAACTTTGGAACGAACGTAGTCTACAACCGTTTCAGCTCCGTAGAATTCTTCCAAGTCACCGTTCAAGGTAGCTTTTCCCTCAGGGTCTTCGATCATGATGATGTTTCCAGCTTCATCCTTCATCG
>Ga0134122_10000071_pt1 | contig 53195 bp, 42 predicted proteins | sample KB302_FD_96461 | JGI IMG/M metagenome (GOLD analysis project Ga0134122, IMG submission 96461) | Terrestrial soil microbial communities without Nitrogen fertilizer from Kellogg Biological Station, Michigan, USA - KB3-0-2 | ecosystem: Environmental > Terrestrial > Soil > Unclassified ... | reverse complement strand
TCGCCATCGAGGTGCCGCTGAGCTGCGTCCCGCCGCCGCCCGTCCCCATGCTGGTGGAGACGATGTTCACGCCGGGCGCGGTGAGGTCCGGTTTGAGGTTGACGCGGTTCAGCTGGCGGCTGGGGCCGCGCGAGCTGAAGCCGGCGATGAGGTCCAGCTCCGCGGGGACGGTGAAGCCGAGAAGGTCATCCAGCGTCGCGTTCACCGTGTTGCCGGCGGTGAGCTCCGCGTTGACCGCGTTCCCGTCCGTCAGGCTGATCATCCGGGCGGGGATGGCGACCGGCCCAGGGGTATTGACGTCGTCCCCCATGCCCACCGGCGGGCCCGCCGCGTTGTTGGTGATGATCACCCCGATGGCGCCGGCGCTCTGCGCTTGCAGGGCCTTGATCTTGAAGGAGCAGGTGCCGCGGGCGATGAGGGCGATGTTCCCGGCGATCGCCGCGGCATTGGTCAACGGAGTGCAACCGATGGCCGGCACGGAGGCGACGACGTTCCCGGTGACCGGGGTGAGGAGGGCCGGGCCGAAGGCCGCGCCGCCGCCCTGCTTCAGGCCGGCGATGGTGGCCGGGGCGTTGATCAGCACGCCCAGGTACTCGCCCACGGAGGAGGCGGCCACGCTGATCACCTCGGGCGTGGCGGCGGGGGAGCCGGTGATGAAGTACACGTCGGCGGCGTTGCCCGCGGAGGCCACCACCGACACGCCGGCGAGGACCGCGTTGGTGTACGTCGCCTGGTCGGTGTTGTTGGAGGTCCCGTAGTCGGAGCCGAGCGACAGGTTCACCACGTCCAGGTGGTCCGAGAAGTTGCCGTCGCCGTTCGGGTCCGTCGCCCACTCCAGCGCCAGCGCCGCCAGTGAGGTGGAGCCGCCGTTGTCGCCGAACACCTTGAGCGAGTAGAGGAGCGCCTTGGGCGCGGCGCCCGGGCCGATGCGGAGCGTCGTCGGGTCGAGCGTGAGGTCGTAGTTCCCGGTGTACGTGCTCCCGTCGGCGTTGACGCCGAGGCCGCCGACGATGCCCGCCACGTGCGACCCGTGGCCCGTCCTGTCCAGCGGGTCCGGATCCGGCACCGGGGTCGCGGTGGCGGCGGAATTGGCGTTGTACGTCGCGCCCGCGAAGTCCGTCCCGCCCACCACCTTCGCCGTCGGGAAGGTGCCCGGCTCGATGACGGTGGGGTTGTTGGCCTGGTACGCGGCGACGGTGCCCGGCCCGCCGAAGTTGGCGTGGGTGTAGTCGGTGCCGGTGTCGATGACGCCGATCTTGATCCCCTCGCCGTGGACGGGGAGGCCGGCGTTCGTCCACAGCTGCGGGATGCCGACGAACGGGCCGGCGCGCGCGTTGTCCACCGTCTGCGGCGTGACGAGGTGGACGGCCTTCACCCCGGGCAGCGCCCGGAGCTTCGAGATGTCCTCCGGCGCCGTCAGGTAGAGGATGCCGTTGAAGATGCGCTGCAGCCGGTAGATCTCGCGCTGCCCCTTCAGGCTGCTGTTCTGGAGCGCGCGGGCGAACGACGCTTGCTCGGAGCGGACGGCGTCCAACTGCCGGACCGCGTCGGCCGTCGCGGCGGCCTTACCCAGGGTCGCGAGGCCCTGGTGGTAGCGCACCGCGGTCGGTTCCTGCTGCAGCTCGACCAGCGCGTACGTCGGCACGGTGTTGAGCGGCGGGGGTGACGAGGCGCTCTGGGTTGCGGCTCCAAAGAGGACCAGCAGAGCCAAGGGGACGAACCTTGCTCCACGAACGGCAGTTCGCATGGGCGCTCCTGTGCGGCGGGGGGGAACGGAAGGGTGAAGGGGCGTGTTTTAGTTGGCCTGTCGCCCCCGGGACAACCCGGTTGGACCGCTGACCGCGCGACTTTCCCCGGAATCCGGAGCTATCCGCCCGAGAGCAGGTCCAGCGCGCGCTCCAACTGCGGATCCGCCCCGGCGGCGTAGCGCGGGTCGAAGGGCACGGCGACGTCGGGCTCCACGCCCACGCCCTCCAGCCGCTCGCCGTCCACCGTCGCGTCCATCACCGCCAGCCACAGCAGCGACCCGTCGCCCAGGCAGATCGGCGTCCCGAACAGCACCCCGCCGGCCGTGCGCTCGCCCACCACGCTCGCCAGGTGGTGCTTCTTCGCGCCGTACGCGAACGCCTCCTTGCCGCTGCGCGAGCCGCCATTCACGAGCACCACCGCGGGCGTGCGGACCTGCCGGTCGTAGCGTTGCGTCCCGCCGTCGCGCCCGATCTGCGACAGCACCGGCACGCCATGGAAGAACATCGCCAGGTACGACGGATCCGCCCCGCCCCACCCGTCCCGGAGGTCGAGCACGAAGCCGTCCGTCTTCTCGTTGTTGGCCTTGCCGATGGCCTCCTCCACCGTGCCCTGGACCGCGGGCCCGGTCCACGACCACACGCGCAGGTAGGCGATGCGGCGGCCGCGCCGCTCGACGACCTGGAAGCTGTCCTCGGTGGCCTGGCGGAACTCCTCCAGCGGCTTGGTCGCCCGCGGGGTGACGCTCAGCTTCAGCAGCGGCCCGCCGCGCGCCCGCTGCACCTCCAGCGCCACCGCCTTCCCCGCCTTGCCCGCGAACGAAGCCACCGGGCCGAACGGCTTGCCGTCCGCGGTGGCCACCCGGTCGCCGGACTTCAGCCCCGCCTTCTCCGCCGGCCCGCCGCGGTAGACGCCCGCCACGAACCACGCATCGTCCGAGTACCGCCAGAACGCGCCGATGTCGTCGCGCGTGACCGGGAACGCCGGCGTGCGCTCCCTGGGGCAGCTCTTGGTCAGGAACGGCTCGAAGATCGACGCCAGCGCCCAGTACGACGGGTCCTCGCGCGGGTAGTAGGCGGTGTGCGACGACTTCAATGACGCCATCAGCGCCCGCAGCACCTCGTGGCGCGCCGCTTCATCCGCCGCTTTCCGGTACGCCCCGCGCGCCGTCTCCACCGACGCGCTCCAGCCGACCTCCTTCAAGCGCGCCTGGGAGTAGAAGCGCTGCTGGACGATGCCGTCGATCTCCGAGACAGGGTCCGCCGGCGCCGGGGCGGCGGCCAGCGCCAGCGCCGCGAGGACACCCACCATCACTTCCTCCGATCGTGCCCGGTGAGCGGTGGATCGCCCTGCCCCCTCGGCCCGTCCGGCGGCGGGGCCGGGACCGGCACCTGCCCCTCGGGAGGGCGCGCCGGCGGCGGCTGAGGCGGCAGCGGCGGCAGGTCCGCGAACTTCCCCTCCCGCTCCAGCTGTATCAAGTCATCGTCGGTGACGTAGGGCTTGTTGAGGATGCGGCGCGCGGCGAGGATCTTCTGCTTCAGCGCCGGGTCGTTCACCGGCATCGAATTCTGCTTGGTGGGCGCCTCCGGCGGGCGCATCACCGAGAACGCGCCGCGCGCCGGCAGCCCGTCCGCGTCCTTCCCCTCCAGCGCGTACTCCATGGAGAAGACGTCCGCGTCCTTCTTCGTGTCCAGCCTCGCCTCGAAGTCGAGGCCGCGGCCGGGGGGGACGATGTTGCCGCCCATCAGCTGGAACGGGTCCTCCCGCTCCGGGACGGCGTTGCCGGTGGGGTCGCCCATGCGGTGGCGGAAGACCGTCGCGCCCTGCAGGTACACCGGCTTGTCGCGGAAGTGGAACAGCCGCACGCGCTGGTGGACCACGCCGTCCGTCCCCACCTCCGGGAAGCGCGGCGTGAGCTGCACCATCAGCGTCACCACGCCCTTCCCCGCCAGGTCCTCGTATGCCGGGTTGAGCAGCTGCAGCGCGGCGCGCCCGGTGACGGACTCGCCGCCCTCCCCGCGCGCGGTCACCTGCACCAGGAGGTTCGAGTAGAGCGCGTCCTGCCGGCGCGACTCGTAGCTGTGCTCGGCGAACGGGGCGGGGGTGGTGGCGCTCTCGCCGTCGCCGAACGACCACTCGTAGCCCTGCACCTTCATCGGCGGCGGCGCCTTGGCGTTCGGGTCCAGCGGCGGCACCTCCACCACCTTCGCCTCCAGCACGTACTCGCCGAAGGTGTTCGCCTTCAGGTGCGGGATGAGGTTGACCATCCGCTGCGGCCGGCAGTTCTTCACCAGGAACCGGGGCAGCGGCGCGGAGGCGGTCGCGTTGTTCTTGCCGAAGACCTTCACCTCCAGCTTCACGTCCTCGCCGTCGTCCGGCAGCCAGGTCCGCAGCGGGATGCGCTGGCCGGCCTGCGAGCCGACCAGGTAATGCAGGAACGGGTCGCTCCCGTCCGGGGCGTGCGCCTTGATGGTGACGAGGTTCTCCTCGCCCTCGCACACCTCCTTCTTCTCCACCGTGACCTCGTCGATCACCGGCGCCGCGCCCGGGCCGCCGGGCATCTCGCGCGCGAGCTGCGCGGGCTGCGGCGGCGGCTTCAGCTGGGCCTGCTGCTCCAGGGACATGGTGGGGCCGCGGCCCTCCGGAGGCGGAGGGCCGGCGACCGGCGCCGTCGGCCACAGCAGCCAGGCGGCGATGAGGGCGGCGAGGACGCCTCCCGCGGCGAGCCACGCCCGGCGGCGCCGCGGTGGAGGCGCTCCCTGCGAATCAGAACCAGCAGCCGTAGACGGAGCCACCCGAGTTCCACTGGACCGTGTTCGACGTGTCGTACGCCCAGACGCTCACGCCCGCGCCGGTGTACGGGTGGCCGCTCCAGCCGCCCAGCCGATCCGGGGAGATGGACCGCGCCACCGTGGTGCTGTCGTTGTAGATGGAGCTCCAGATGCTGGAGGAGTCCGTGCCGCACTGGCCGGCCGTCATGCAGTTGCGCACCTGGCGGGCGGCGTCGTCACAGATGTTCTCGAAGCAGGTGATGGTGGTTCCGATGCCCTTCCAGAAGCCCAGCCCGCTGTTGCACTCGTTCTCCACCGCGCTGTACAGCGCATTGCCGGCGGTCTGCAGCGTGGCGTGCCCGTAGGTGTACGCGTTGATCGCGCCGAAGCCCGCGCGGTACTGCGCGTGGCTGATCAGCGTCGAGCACACCATCCCGTTGTTCCAGCCCACCCCGCCATAGTTCACGTTCCCCAGGTCGCGGTACTGGTAGAGGACGTAGTTGAGGATGGCGTTGTTCGGGCCGTAGTACCGCTGCAGCGTCCGGCCCCCGTCCTGCTTCGAGGTCACCGTCACCGTGGGCATGGAGTTGAGCACCCAGTTGGCGACGGTGGCGCCGTTGTCGTCGTAGCCGGCCGAGGTGCGGCTGCGCTGGTAGGCGATGTACTCCAGCGACCCGCCGGCGTAGAGGAACTGGTAGATGGCGCCCTGGTCGATGCGGGACGCGCCCGGGTAGCCGCTGGTCAGCTCGTTCACCTTCAGCGGCGTGGAGCAGTAGGTGGGCCAGCCGTTGGTGCCCGGCGCGTACATCGTCTCGTGCGTCACCTGCCCGCCCGGCCCGTGCGACATCATGGAGTGGGTGCGGTACTCGCCCACGGCGTCCAGCACCGCGGCCACCGGGCCTCCCGAGCCACCGCGGCTGAGCACGATGGCGCCGTTGGGGACGTTCCACCCGGCGGCGGTGCTGCCGCAGGCGTGATCACTGGTGTCGGCGGCTCCGGCGAACGCGACGCCGGAGAGCAGCATGAGCGCGGTGGTGAGGCGGGTCGGCAAGTGCATGAAGCAGCCTCCTGGGAAGGGGATGCCCTGGAAGAGCGGCGCATATTGCGCAGGTCCCCGCCCGAAGGCAACCCGCGCGCTTATCTCCCCTTGCCCTGGATTTGGTCGCGGATCTTGAACAAATCCAGCTGCATTGCCATCGACGCCAGGAGCGTCCAGCGGTCGCTCGGGTTGGTGGTGGCGAAGGAGAGGTACGCCAGGCACATCTCGTCCGTCGTCTGTTCACCCCACGTCACCGGCCTCGGCGGGTCGCTGGGCTGGTTCGGGTTGTCGGACGAGTTGTCGTACGTCGCCTCCAGGTGGATCACCGTGCCCTTCGGCAGTCGCACCGGGCGCTGGTAGAGGTACGAGCCCTGCCAGTTGAAGTCCCAGTCGTCGATGGCGACGAGCTTCTCCTCCGAGCCGTCCGGCTTCGTCGCCCACAGCTTCATCGTCTTGCCCAGGAAGTGCATGTGCGGCGCGGCGCCGATCAGCTCCAGCTCCACCGGGGTGGTGAAGCTCGCGGCCGTCGCGTAGTGCGCCTCGCCCGCGGGGATCTCCAGCTTCGGCGAGACCATGGGGAGGGCCATCAGGCGCTTGGGCTGCGGCGATTGGGCGAAGAAGAGGCCGATCTCGGATTGGTCCACCTCGGGCTTGCCGTCGGGGTGGTAGTGCACCTGGACGACGAGGTCCGCGCCCTTCGGAACCCGGGCGCTCACGCCTTCGGGGAGGAAGCGGGGCGTGCTCCCCGGCACCCATCCGCCCAGCGACCCCGCCGGCCGGAACCCGGGCCCGCCGCCGCTCTTGTACCCGGGCCCCGGGTCCGCCTGGTCGCGCTTGCGCGCCTCGCCGCTGGTGTCGACGTACATCAGCGCGTGGTGCGTCACCTGGCGGTTGCCGGGCCGAAACTCCACCCCCACCACGTCGCGGTCGTCGGGGAGCGGGAGCGGGATGACGAAGGCGCGGACGATGTCCTCGCCGGACGCGTGGACCTGGAACGGCTCCGCCATCTTCACCACCAGGTCCGGCTTCCCCAGCTGCCAGCCGGAGGGGAACTGCGGCGGCGGCGGCGCCTTCGACGGGTCGCCGCGCGGCGCCCCCGCCTCGTTCCACGCCTGGAGGACGGCGATCTCCGCGTCGGAGAGCCGGCGCACGTCGCGGAATTCGCCCCACCCCGGGACGGGCTTCCACGGCGGCATGAAGCGGGACCCGGTGACGCGGCCGATCTGCCGGGCGCGCTTGGCCGCGTCCTCGTAGGTGAGGAGCGAGAACGGGGCCACCTCGCCGGGTCGGTGACAGGTGTCGCACTTGGCCTGGAGGATGGGCTGGACGTCTTCGTGGAAGGTGGGCGGCGTGGCCGCCAGCGCGGCGGTCAGCGCCAGCGCGGCTGCGCTCATGGCATTGCTCCCTGGATGTAGCACCCGAGGACGGGCGTCTCGGGTACGGAGATGGGCGATCCGGCCAGCGCCTCGTCGATCGCGATGCGGAGGTCCTCGCGGCGCGCGCGGGCGCGCACCTTGCCGAAGTCGACGGCGCGGTCGTCCAGGCGGCCGCGGTAGAGCGCCGCGCCGCGGTCGCTCAGCACCACCGCCTCCGGCGTCACCGTGGCGCCCGCCGCCTTCGCCAGCGCCTGCTTCGGGTCCAGCAGCGTGGGGAAGGCGAGCGCGTACTCGCGGTCGTGCTGGAGCACCTGCGCCGCGGTGCGGTCGCGCTCGGCGTTGACGGCGAAGAAGCGGACCTTGCCGGAGTAGCGCTGCGACAGCGCGTTCAGGTCGGGGATGGAGCGGTTGCACAGCGGGCACTCGGTGGAGAGGAACACCAGCACCGTCACCGGGTGGTCCTTCAGGTCCGCGGCCTGGTGCAGGTTCCCCGCCGCGTCCCCCAGCGGGAACACCGCCCAGATGGCCCCCAGCAATGCGAGCGTCTTCATGCGGGGAATCCAACCACGCGACGACCGCGCCGTTTCGGCCCGAAATCAGGGCTCACGCGGCTGTAACACGCTGAAACAGTTCCGCGGCGCGCGAAGCGCGGCTACCTCAGCGCGCGTCGAGCGTGAAGTGCGATCGCGCGAGCATCCAGTCGAACACCGGGTACAGGCACGCGAAGCGGCAGCCGGGATGGCGCTTCCGCTCCTGCTCCACGTGCGCCAGCGCGTCCTTCGCCCAACCACCGCGCGGGTGGCGGGAGAGGATCTCCGCCAGGTTCTCCGGGTGGACCTTCCACTCCTCCGCCAGCACCTCCACGCGCCCGCCGAGGCTCAGGAAGTGCGCCTCGGCGCCGTAGACGGCGGCGGGCACGGAGGGGTTGAGGTTGGAGGTGATCGCCATCGCCATCCGGTCCTGCCGCCGCCCGTCCCATCCGGCGCGGGTGGCGATCTGCCGGGCCCGCCGCGCGCAGCCCACCGTGAAGCAGCGCTCCCCCGGCGGCGGCGACGGGTCGAACAGCGCCACGTCGTGCGCCAGCGCCGCCACGTAGAGCGCCTCCCGGTCCAATGACGGCTTCTTCTCCGCGCGCTCGTAGGCGACGCACGAGAACCAGTAGGTGCGGAAGCTGTGCCCGATCATCTGCGGGGAGGCCATCTCCCGCAGCAGCGCCTCCGCCTCGCGCGCCGCCTTGGTGTCCGGCGGGTTCCAGCGGGAGAGGTCGACCCTCGCCGGCGGCGACGGCGCCCGGAGCGCGCCGCGCCGCCCCAACCACCACCGCCCGCGCTGCGCGAAGTGCGAGACCACCATCGCCCCCGCGCCCGCCAGCAGGCCCGCGCGCTGCGGGAGCGACAGCGGCGGCCCTCCCGCGCGCTCCCAGTCCACGGTCCCCACGCGGGGTGGCGAGCCCATGGAAGGCCCTTCTACCTGTACACCGCGTGTGCCGCGAGGTGCACACGGCGGGCGGCAACCTCCCGAGAATTCAACCGCGTGCGCGTGGCGGGACCCTTGCAGAACCGGCGGGCATGAACCGAATGAACCGGGCCTCCGCCATCGCCGCGTCGCTCTTGCTGGCCGCGCCGTTCGCCGCCTCCGCCGCCACCCAGGCCTCCCCGTCCGCCGGCGTCGCCGAGGTCGGCGGCGATGACCTGAGGGACGACGCCCCGCCGCAGCGCGAGTGGACCATCGCCGGCACCGCCCAGGCCCAGTGGCTCTTCACGCTGCCGGGAGTCACCCTCACCACCGTCATCGATCACGGCGTGTTCGAGCTCAGCGGCAGCTACAGATCGCCCCGGCCGGACGGCATCTCCCAGTTCGCGGGCAGCCTCCTCGGCGGCTGGAACCTCCGCCTGCTCGGGAAGGCGCGCCAGGGCGCGACCCTCGACGGCCGCCTGCTCACCGGCGTGACCCTCTCCATCGAGAACGGCGGCTGGCTGGACTTCCCGCTCCCCGGCCTCGCCGCCGCCGGGGAGCTGGCCTCCACGCTCTGGCTCACCCACGACCTCGGGCTGAGCGTGGCCGCGCAGGGCGGCCTGAACCTGGTGCTCCTCGCCATGCCGACTCCCATGGCGAGGGTCACCGTAGGCCTGACCTTCTAACCCTCTAGAACGAGCACTTCCCCGCGATCGACGGATCGGACGGCCCGCGGGCCAGGCACTCCGCCAGCGGGAGGGGGAAGAACTGCGAGAAGTGGTGCGCGTTCTGCCCCGCCGGCGGGGGCGACGGGATGTCCAGGAGGCTCGGGTCGTTCGCCCGGCCCGTCCGCCGCAGGTCGATCCACCGGTGGCCACCCTCGAACATCAGCGAGTACCGGCGCTCGTGGAGCAGGTTCGTGGTGAAGGTCGCCGGGTCCGTGCTGGGGACGAGCGGGGTCAGCAACGGCCCGCCGCTGACCGCGCGGACGAGGTTGAGGTCGTCGTACGCCCCGGTGACGTCCCCGGTGTGGAACCGCGCCTCCGCCCGCAGGAGGATCAGCTCCTCGTTCCGGATGATCGGGATGGGGCTGGAGGGCGCAGGGTAGAGCTTGAACTTGTAGCCCGTGGTGAGGTTGCGCGACGTCGTGGTGGTCGGGTCGCCGTTCTCATCCGTCAGCTGCTCCAGCTTCTGGGCCACGCGGAGATCCCCCGCCTCCGCCTCGAGGGCGAGCTTGGGATGGGCCAGGATGTTGGGGCTCACCAGGTTGTTGACCACGTCGCCGGAGCCGGTGCCGAACGAGTGGTACACGCCCTCGTGCATGTCGAGCGACGGCGTGTCGTCCAGGAAGGACGCGCTCAGCGCCGTGAGGGCCTCCGCATAGCTCGCCGGGGTCCCCTGGTACACCGCCACCCGCGCCCGGATTCCGCGGTTGACCTTGAGGAAGCTGGCCGGGTCGTCGAACCCCCTGAACCCGTTGCCCAGGGGGAACGGGAAGGACGCCCCCGGCGTCGCCAGCTTGGCCGCGGCGTCATCCAGCAGCACCACCACGTGCGCCAGGATGTCCTCCTTGGTCTTCACCGGCGCCGGCGTGTCCTCCAGCGCCCGGTTCACGTCGATGGGGCCGCCCTGGTCCCACCGCGTGTTGTGGATGACCATGAAGTCCAGCGCCTGCATCGTCTCCGCGAAGCCGGTGATGGCCGCCTTCTCCTCCGCGGTCACGCCCGCCACCGGGTCCACCGGCACCGCGTCCAGCGCGCCGAGCACCGTGAAGGCGTTGCGGATGTTCTGGTACGGCTGCTGCCACTCGTTCCCGCCGAACGCCGGGCTGGAGGCGTCCAGCCCCGCCGCTTCCAGCATCTCGGTGATGAAGCGCGGGTCCGCCTTGTCGAAGCAGTACGACTCGCGGCCCAGGATGCCCGTCAGGGACACGAAGCCGTTGGTCTGCGCGACCTGCTGGCGGTGGCCGATGACCAGGCCCGTGGACGCGGCCAGGATGCCGGACCGGGTCGGGTGCTTGGTGAGCGAGTCGAGGTTCGGGTTGTTGAGGTCCGTAGAGTCCAGCGGCTCGCAGGACATCCCCAGCGCGATCGCCGCCGCCGCCAGGACCGCGGCTGCCTTCTTGAATGGAAGATTGGTGGTCATGGTTAGAACCCCAGCTCGATGGAGCCCCAGAAGCTGCGGCTCGGTGGGTACGGGGCCAGATCGACGTTCCGGGCGATGGCCTGGTTTCCGAAGTTCGACACCTCCGGGTCCAGACCGGTGTACTTGGTGAAGCACCAGAGGTTGCGGCCGCTCACCGTCAGCTTGGCGTGCCGCACCACCTTGAAGGCGCCCTGGAAGATCGTCTTGGGCAGCTCGTAGCCCAGGGAGATCTCGCGGATCTTCAGGAAGGACGCGTCCTCGATGTACGGGGCGGCCTTCAGCTGGTGCTCCACGGAGTCCACGCGCGCCGCGGCGGCCTCCACGTCCGGGCTGTTGCCGAACGCGTCGTAGATCTGCCGGGTGAAGTTGATGATGCTGCTCCCCTGCTGCCAGTCCAGGTTGGTGGAGAGCGTGAACGCCCCGTAGTGGAAGTCGTTGAGGAACGACATCCGGAAGTTGGGCTCCGCGTCGCCCAGCGGGTGGACCAGGGTCCGCAGCTTGGGCTGGCCGGTCACCGGGTCGATCACCGGGTTGCCGGCGCTGTCGGTGACCACCTCGGTGCCGTCGTTGCCGACGATCTGGGTGGCCGACTTGCCCTGCTCGATCTCGAACGCGCCGTAGCGGGCGCCGAAGGCCCCGAAGATGAACGGCGGCACGTCCAGCCGGGAGATCACGCTCCGGTTGAGCGCGAAGGTGGTGCGCGAGTTCCAGCCGAAGCCGCCCGGGTTGTCGAACGGGGTGACCTGGACCATGGCCTCGACGCCGCGGTTGATCATCTGCCCGCCGTTGAAGATCTCCGTCAGGAAGCCGGTGGACGGCGCCACGTTCCTCCGCAGCAGCAGGTCGTCGATGGTCCGCTGGTAGCCGGTCAGCTCCACCACCAGGTTGCCGCCCAGCATCAGCGCGTCGATGCCGCCCTCGAACTCCCGCTGGCGCTCCGGCTTCACGCCGGCGTTGCCGGCCACCGGGTTCACCACCACGCCGCCGAAGCCGTTGACGTTGGCCACGGTCAGCCCGGTGTAGCGCATCCCGTAGATCGGCTGGTTGCCGGTCTCACCGTAGGCGAGGCGGACCTTCAGCTCGTCGAAGTACTGCGTGGGCAGGACGCCGATGCGGTAGGACGCCGCCGCCTTCGGGTAGGCGAGCAGGGCGTTGGCGTCGCCGTTGAGCGAGCTCTGCTCCATCCGCAGCGCGGCCACCAGCTGCAGCCGCTCTTCCAGGGTGAGCGCCTCCTCCTGGATGTAGAAGCCGCGGTCGGTCGCGCGCTGGCGCTGCTCGTTCACCACCACCTGGGTGCCTTCGTTGACGTTGGACTGCCCGGCCACCAGGCCGCGGGTGATGATGTACGTGGAGTCCAGGGTCCGGTCCTCGCGCTGCGCGCCGATGGACGAGGTGAGGAGGTTCAGCGGACCTCCGCCGGTCGGCCGGAAGGTGTGGACCAGGTTGATGCCGTAGTTGAGGTTGAGGTTCTCCGCGGTGGCGGAGATGGACGTGCCCGCCAGCCCGTCGTCCACCGGCTCGAAGTTCAGCTCGGGCGGGAAGAGGAGGAGGTTCTTCTGCTGGAACCGGTCCACGCCGATGTTGGCGGCCAGCTTCAGCTCCTGCTCGCGGTTGGACCAGATCTTCCACAGCGCGTCGCCGGAGGTGATCAGGCGCCACACGTCCTCGTCGTTGTGCATCAGCGCCACGGTCTGCAGCGGGTTGGTCCCCACCAGGCCGATGAACGGGTTGACCGGCCAGGTGCCGTCCGCGCGCTGGCGCAGGTCGATGAAGCTCGGCGTGGACGACAGCACCATGAACGCCGACACGTTGTTGTTGTCGTTGTTGAACATGCCGCGGGCGGCCAGGCTGTGGACGACGTTGCTGTTCAGCTGGACGTCCAGCGCGTCCCCGAAGTGGTGGTCGATGTTGAGCCGCGCGGACTGCTTGTCGTAGCCGGTGTTGGTGACCACGCCCTTGTCGCTCTTGAGCAGCGCGGAGGCGAAGTACGAGGTGTCCGCCACCCCGCCGGCGAGCGAGGCGTAGGTCTCGGTGGAGGGGCCGCCGCCGGGGGACAGCTCACCCTGGTGGTCGAAGGTCCCCGCGGTGCGCTGGTCGTCCGCGCAGGTGGTCTGGCCCGCCGGGCACTTCCAGAACGCCTTGGCGGTGTCGCCCCAGACGGACTGGGCGTCGGCGAAGCTGGTGAAGGTGCGCTGCGGGATCCGGTTGGCCAGCTGGTACGTCCCCACCCGCTGGGTCAGCTCGACGCGGGGCTCGTTGCCGCCGCCGCCGATGCCGGCCTTCTTGGTGGTGATGATCACCACACCGTTGGACGCCTTGGAGCCGTAGATGGCCGCCGCGGACGCGCCCTTGAGGATCTCGATGTTGGCGATGTCGTTGGGGTTGAGGTCGGCGATGCGGTTCACCTGGTCGTCCTGCACCGGCGCCGGGTTGGAGCCGGCGTTGGACTTGGTGACCGCGTTGATGCCGTTGGAGATGGCGACGTCGGAGATGATCACGCCGTCCACCACGTACAGCGGCGAGTTCGCCCCGTTGATGGTGGAGACGCCGCGGAGCTTGATCTGCATGCCGCCGCCCGGCGCGCCCGAGTTGCCCTGGATGTTGGCGCCGGCCACCTTGCCCTGCAGCGCCGCGTCCACCGTGGCGGACGGGCTGCGGGAGAGGTCATCCGCCTTCACCGTGGACACGGCGTTGGCGAGGTTCTTGCGGGCCATCTCGGAGGCGCGGCCCACCACCACCAGCTCCTCCACGTAGCTCTGGTTCAGCTCCACCGTGATGGAGGCCACGTTCGTGTCCACCGGCACGTCGCGCCGGACGTGGTCCTGCTCCTCCACGTGGAGCGTGAACTTCCCATCCGGGACGCCGTTGAGGACGAAGTTGCCGTTCTCGTCCGCCATCGCCGACGCGGGCGTGCCCTTGATGGACACGGTGGCGCCGGGGAGCGGGTCCTTGCTCTTGGTGTCCACGATGCGGCCGCGCAGCGAGCGCGACGGCTTGGCGGCCTCGGGCGCCGCGGGTGCCGGTGTCTCCGGCGCCGGCGCGGCGACCTCGGCTGCGGGTTGAGGGGAAGCTTCGGCCGGGCCGGCCGGCGGCGTGGTGGGCTCCTGCGCCCAAGCCAACGACGCCACCAGCGCCAGCGCGGACGACCAGCGCGCCAGGTGCTGAACGTTCATCAAGTGTGGCTCCTCGGTGAGGGGGGACGCCGGGAGGTGGACCCGGCGCTTGAGAGGAGCATTCGTGTCTCACCGCGAGGCCCGGCCCGTCAAGCAAAACCGAAGCGGGCGGGAGAGCGGGCGCTTCGCTCTGCGCTTCTTGAATTTTTTCAGCTGATGGGGCCCTTGCGGCCCTTGAGCGCTTCCTTCATCGCGTCGGCGGACAGGTCTTTCTTGTGTTGCGCCAGCATCCATTGATGACCGTCGCCGTCCAGGACCACCGAGGTGCGGGCGCCGAAGAACTGCTCGGAGGGGGGGAGCAGCTCCTTGGCGCCCGCGGCCAGCGCCCGCTTGTGGGTGGTGTCCACGTCGTCCACGTAGATGAACAGGGACACCGGCGGGGTCTGCCCCGAGGTCACCGGCGCCTTCATGCCGCGCTCGATGGCCTCGGGGCCGACCATGATCACGCTCATCCCGTGGTTCAGCTGGGCGTGCATGATCTTCCCCTGGGGGCCAGGCAGCATCATCTTGATCGTGAAGCCGAAGGCCTTGGCGTAGAACTCGGCTGCGGCTTTCACGTCCCGGACCGTGAGGTGCGGGCTCACGGCGCTGCTCTGGCTGGGGAGCTTCATGGGGGGCTCTTACTCCTCGTCTCAGCTTAGTAGCTGATGGTGGCCGGGGACGGCTTGGCGGTCACCGGCGTGGGGGTGGTCGCCGGAGCAGTGTAGCTGACCGGAGAGGTGGAGGGGGCAGGAGAGGAGCCGTACAGGCTGGCGTTGGCGCTGGACTGGGCCTGCCGCTGCTCCTGCTGCTGCGCCTGGTTCACCTGCTGGAGGCCGCCGCCCTGGAGGAACGGGCAGTAACCGCCGCCCTGCGCCGCCTGGTTCAGGCCGAAGGGGCTGATGGCGCGCGCGGCCGGCTGGCGCGGGGGCGGGAGCAGCCCGGCCCGGCGGTCCGAGGCCTCGGCCAGCGCCTCGTTCATGGTCCGGCCCATGGAGGCGGACGGGCCACCGTTGTAGACGTGGTCCAGCACGTCCAGCATGGAGTTGTTGAGCGAGTCGCCGTTGACGACGCCGTCGGAGGCGAGGTCGGCCTGCTTGAGCGCCTGCAGGTCGCCGTTGTTGAGGTTCACCTCCAGCCGGTTCGCGCTGTTGAGCGAGTAGTCCAGGATGCTGCCGTCCACGGACCCGGTGAAGAGCGGCGAGTGGCCCCACAGCTGCAGGACCGTGTTCTCGAAGTTGGACAGGCCGTTGGCGCCGGTGGTGCGGTTCTGGGTGTTGACCGGGCCGCGGGCGTAGTGGATGGGCGAGTTGCCGTACCGGCTGGAGATGTCCACGCCGGTGAGGTCGCGGTACACGCCGAAGAACGCCTGGTCGAGCGACTTGCCGGTGATGCCGCCGTAGTTGGCCTGGTCGGACGCCGCCAGCTCCTTGGCGACCTGGACCTCGGCCGGCTTGAACTGCTCGGGGTGCTGGAGGACGTTGTAGAGCACGCCGCCGTCCTGCTGGCCCGCGGAGCCCATCTGGATGCCCCACAGGTGGAGGATCGCGCGGTGGCGGTCGTCCATCCCGCTCATCTGGGTGCGCTGGTCGCCGCTCAGCGAGCTGTAGTTCACGCCCGTGGAGACGCCGCCCTGGCCCTGGCCCAGCGAGCCCAGCACGTCGCGGAAGAAGCCGTCCACGCCGCCGAGGGTCGCGCCCGCCGCCGCCTGCACCTGGCCCGCGCCACCGGCGTTGCCAGCGTTACCCGCGTCGCCGGCGTTGCCAGCATTGCCCGCGTTCCCAGCGTTGCCAGCGTTACCGGCGTTCCCCGCGTTGCCAGCGAGCTTGCCCGTCGCGGCCTGAACGGCCCGCGCGGCGTCGCCAGCGTTGCCCGCGTTCCCGGCGTTGCCAGCATTGCCGGCGTTCCCCGCGTTGCCAGCATTGCCCGCGTTACCAGCGTTGCCCGCCGCGCCGCCGTTCTCGCCCTTCGCACCATCATAGGCGGTGGCCTCGTACTTGGTCACCAGGTCCGCGAACTTGCCGCTCTGGACCATGTCGATGGCCTTCTTGTACTCGTCCTGATTGCCGATGGCGCCTTCCTTGCCCAGCACGTCCTGGAGGGAGATCACGCCGCGGTCGATGGCGTCGGACACGGCGCCGAGGGTCTCGATGTCGGTGGCGCCCACGCCCGGCTTGTCCGCCCCGTCGTAGCCCTTGTCCTTCAGCAGCTCCTTGAGCTTGGCGTTGTCGTAGTTCTGCGCGTTGCCGCCGAGGTTGCCCTTGTACACCGCGGCGACCTGCATGAACGTCTGGGCGGCGGGCGACATCCGGTAGAACGCGTTGGCGCCGTCAGCGAGGCCGTCGGCGGTGCGGCCGCCGTAGCCCTTGGCCACGGCCGCGAACTGGTACGCGTAGTTCCGGGCGATGGCGGCGTTGAACAGCTGGGGATCCGCCACGGAGCCGAACCGGGTGCCGGCGACGGCGCGCTTCTGCTGGATGTTCCCGTTCTGGTTCCCGGCCTCGTCGGTGGCGCCGGCCAGGTAGCTCTCGAACTCACGGCGATCCGTGGGGACGGGGAGGTTCCCGGTCGGGGCGAAGCCCGCGGGGATCTGGCCCACCGGCGCGCCCTGCGCCGCCTGGCCCTGGCCGCCGAACGGGTCCTGGACCACGCCCTGCTGCTGGCCGCCGCCGATCTGCGGGAACGCGCCGCCGCCCAGCTGCGGGAAGGAGGGGATGCCACCAGCCTGCTGGATGCCGGGGAAGCCCTGGCCGATCGCCGGCTGGCCCACCGCCGGCTGACCCAGGCCCTGGCCCTGGCCGCCACCCAGCTGGCCCTTCAGCAGGCCCACCACCAGGTTCAGGACGGTGCTCAGGAGCTGGACCACGACCTGCGACATCACCTGGTTCGCGTCCGGGCGGGTGCCCAGCTGCTGGGTGCCGGCGAGGAGCGCGCCGCCGAACACGTCCAGCGGCTTGTTGAGGAGGGCGTCGCCCAGGTTCTGCGGGGCGGCCGCGGCCTGCGCCTGGAGCGCGTTGAACGAAGGCCGGGTGATACCAAAGTTATCACCACCGAACTGAGGCTGAAACACCGGCTGAGACACCGGGCGGGCCGCCGCGGGGGCGGGGGCGAACGAGCTGCCGCCGTACAGGTTGGTGTTGGTGGAGGGGGTGGACGCCGGGGAGAAGGAAGAGGTGGTGGTGTAGTAGGAAGCCATTTTAAGAACTCCTGATTGGGCGGCGGCAGGCGCCGCTGTGTGAACCTTGCACCCATTCTCGCACACAAAAAATCCGGAGTTTCGTGGCGGCCGCGAAATTTTTTGCGGCGCCAGGCCTCTCAAGGGTTCGGATTCACTACGGGATTCGGCATTGATATCATCATGTTTCAGTCGTTGATACATCCATGGCCGGGCTCGGTGAGACACCGGTGAGACTTCTCCGAGGGAGGCGCCTCCCTCCCGCCGGGGGGGCCGCCGAGCCCCCGCCGATCCCGCCCCCCTTCCCCCAAGACCCAAGGGAGGCCAGGGGATTGGCAGGCTCCTTTCCTGACGCGCCACGTCATTCCTGGAAAATGAGCAACCGGGAGGCGGCATCCGCGGATAACCCACACAGACGTACTCGCCGGGCTCCGTTGGAGTCGTTGGGGCTGTGGAGTCCCGGACCTCGCAGTTGACTCTCAGGTGAACATCATGACGATCGTCTTCGACGCGGCCTACTCCGCGTCCGGGCACCCGGTGCCCTCCGTAGGCCCAGCTCTACTCCCTGACTGGCGCCGCCCTCTGCTTCCCCTTCCCTCCACTTCTCGCCGCACCGTCGCCCTCGCCGGGTGGTCCATCCTGGCCATCGGGCTCGCCTTCGCCGAGGCCATCGCCCGGCTGGGGACCAGGGCCGTGGCGGGTGTCCGCGGGGGTCTCTCTCTTGGTGAGTGGGTCGCCCTCGCCGGCTCCGTCCTGGTCTTCACCTGGTTCGAGGGCTATCGCTCCCTGCACCGGCGATGGGTTCCCGCCGCGGTGCGTCGAGCCTTCGAGGTCGCCGCGACTTCGACCGGCGTCTTCGGGATCTTCGCCGCGCCGCTGAAGTCGCTCGGGCTGCTGGGCGGCACCCGCCGCCAGCTGGTCCGGGCCTGGGTCGGCGTGGGCCTGATCACCCTGGCCGTGTTCCTGGTCAGGGCCCTCCCCATGCCATGGCGGGCCATCATCGACGCCGGGGTCTCCTCTGCTCTCTTGCTGGGGCTCTGCTCCCTGGTGATGCGCTTCCTGGCCGAGGTCCGGTCCTAGGCAAGCCCTCCCCTTCCCATCCCCATCCCCACCCATGTCCTGGACGGGCCACCGCGGGGCGCCGGCGCCACCTCTATAGTGCGCCGGGGCCGCCGCGCCGGAATTCGCCGGGTGATTTTCCCGTCCAGCGCTTGAAGGCGCGGGTGAACGCGCGCACGTCCGAGTAGCCGACCTCGAACGAGATCTCCGCCAGCGCCTTGCGCTCGTCGCTCATCAGCAGCAGCGCGGCGTCGCGGCGGGTCTCGTCGACCACGCGTTCGAAGGTCTTTCCCTGTTCGGACAGCCGCCGCTGCAGGGTGCGGGCGCTCATCTTCATGCGGGCGGCCAGCTGCTCCACGCTCGGCGGGCCGCCGGAGAGCGCCTCCTGGATCTGCTCCCGCACCTGCCCGAGGAAATCGGCGCTGGGAGCGCGCGTCTTCACCTCCTGCTGCGCCTGCGTCTCGAGGATGGCGTGCAGCACCGGGTCCGCGGACCGCACCTTCAGCTCCAGGATGTCTTTCGAGATGAGCAGCCCGTTGGCGCCGGCCTTGAACTCCACCGGGCAGCGGAAGAACGCCTCCAGCTCCGCGGTGTCCGCCGGGCGCTCGTGGCAGAACCAGGCGCGCCGGGGCGCGAGGTCCTCGCCGGTGAGCTCCCGCCCGAGGGCGACCACCAGGCCGCACGCGTACTCGGACGCGTGACGCCCCGCCATGTCCGGTGAATCACACCGTATCACGTGATTGAACACACCGCCGTCCGCGTCCTCGTGGAACGTGATGTCCATCAGCGTGTTGATCAGCAGCGAATACTGGACGAACTCCCGCAGCACGTCGCGGCAGGTGGAGGCGGTGCGGAACATGTACTCCAGCACCCCGAACGAGCCCCGGTTCATCGAGCGCACCACGCTGATGCCCAGGAACGGGTCCGGGATGGCGGCGGCGATCTCGTCGCCGGCGGCGCGGACGACGCTCACCGGGACCTGCACCCCGATGTCGTCCGCCGCCGTCTCCGGCAGGCCGTGGCGCCGGATGATCGGCGATGGATCGATCCCCGCCGCGCGCAGGCGCCTCAGCGCGGCGGGGAGGAACTGCGAGGCGATCTCGGGGTCACCTTCGCCGGGCATTCAGCTGCGCATGGTAGCGCGGCCGGCGGATCAGTTGATGACCACCTGGCAGGTGCAACCCATCCCGTCTGCCCCGCAGAGCTCGCCCGAAGGCAGGACGCAAGTCAGGCTGGTGCAGCAGCCGCCGCCCTGGCACGGCAGACCGGTCATGACGCATCCGCCTCCGCCTCCGCTGCCGCCACCACCACCGCCGCTGCCGCACGCGCCCAGCGTGTCGCCGTGCGCGAGGTGGGCGGACACCGCCGGCGCGCCGACGGTGATGGAGTGCGCGTTGGCGGGATTTCCGGGCGGGATGTGACAGATGGTGACGTGGTCCTGTGACGCCTGCGCGTCATCAGGCGCGGGCGCGGACATGCACGGCTCCTGGAGCGGTCCAGCCTCCGGAGGCGCGGTGGAGAATTCCGGTTCTCCCGAACCCGAACCACAGGCCAGTACTGCCGCGCCCGCCAGGGCGACGAAGACGACGGTTCTCATTGTGGGCCACCTCCAGGTGTGGGAGCCCCATTATATATGAAAGTGCGGTTGTCTAACTGAAGACCAGCGCGACCTCGGCGACCTTCTTGGCGGCCTCGGGTGACAGCTCGCCGCAGGTCTTCAAGAAGTTGGGGTGGGACAATCCTGACCCCAGGAAGGTCCATCGGTACGCCTTGACTTGCGCCGCGGTGATCTCCGCCGCCTCGGCTTCGGTGAAGGTGCGATTGAGCACCTTGCCCAGCGCCTCCAGGTCCAGCTTCTGCTGCGCCGCGAGCAATCCGTCGAACGCGCCGCCAATGGCGAGCACGTCATCGAACCCCTTGCCGATCCCCGCCGCTCCCGCCTTCTGCGCCAGCTCGTCCACCAGCAGCGTGTCCAGCTTGGCGTGCTGGGCCTCCTCCATCCAGTGGTGCCGGAGCAGGCTCGCGAAGTGCGGGTCCAGCGCCTCGTCCGTCTTCACGGAGTCCACGTAGTGCCGCTGGGTCATCCACTCCAGCATCAACGTCACCAGCCCCACGCCGAGCGGGCTGTGCCCCAGCACCACCTGCGCCACGTCCTTCGCCGGGCCGACCACGCCGCACTTCACCGGGAAGCCGGCGGCGAACTCCTCGGCGAAGCGCTGGAAGAGGTGCATGTGCTTGGCCTCCTCCTCCGCGAAGGTGGCCAGCGCCCGGATCGCCATCTGGTCGCCGTGGCCGTGGACCACGTGCTGCCGCGCATGGTCCAGCACGAACGGGAGGATGAACTCCTCCACGAAGCCGAACAGGTAGAGGTAGCTGTTGCCGCGGATCTGGTTCAGCTTCAGCTTCCCGTTCGCGTCCAGGCACTTGATCCCGTTCACGCCGGCCAGCGAATCGGGGAGGAACGGCCGGCTGAAGTCGAGCTTCTTGTCGCCGCCGATCAGGTCCTCCACCTTCCAGGTGACCTTCAGCGAGTCCGCCAGGATCGCGTCGTACTTGTAATTGTGGTTGAGCATGGCCGGTGGGGCCTCCCCCCGTGGATTCGGGCCGCGCAGATTGGATCGGATCGCGCGGGCCCGTCCACCTTTACCGGGGAGCGCTCAGCCCTTCCGCTTGGCCGGATACATCTCGATCCCCTCGGCCTTCACGGCTTCCTGGATCGCCGGCCGCGCCGCCAGCCGGTCGTAGTACTGCGACAGGAAGGGGAAGGCGGCGAGGTCGGACTGCGTCCGGTTCTGCCAGCTCCGCAGCCCGTAGAACGCGTACCCGTCCGCCACGGTGAACTTGTCGCCCATCAGGTACTGCTTCCCTTCGAGGCTGCGGTTCATGAAGTCCAGGCGGGTGCGCAGCTTGTCCTTCACCTGCGCCTTGTACTCGTCGCCCGCCTTGTCGCTCATCAGCGGGCTGATGCCCTTGTGCATCTCGGTGGCGATGAAGTTCAGCCACTCCTGCATCCGCACCCGCGCCAGCGTCCCGGCCGGCGGCGCCAGGCCCGCCTCCGGCTTCTGGTCCGCGAGGTACTGGACGATGACCTGGCCCTCGGTGAGGACGGTACCGTCGTCCAGGCGCAGCCCGGGGACGTAGCCCTTGGGGTTCACCACCATGTAGTCCTCGCCGGAGGCGGTCTTCTTGGTGCGCGGGTCGACCAGGTCCAGCTCGAACTTGAAGCCGCCCTCTCGCAGCGCGATGTGCGGCGAGATCGAGCAGGCATTGGGGACGTAGTAGAGCTTCACGGGGGGCCTCCGGGACGGAAGTGGGTAGGGGGTGGAAACGGCGCCTCTCACTAGCGCCCTCGCGGGTCCGCCGCCGCGCAAAAAACCGCGAAACGTTCGCTGGCCATCCGGGTATGGGCCTGCGCCCCGGTCTCGCGAGCGGGCCAGCGCGTCCGCTCCCTGGGCACCACGCGGTCTCGGGCAGCCGATGGTGCCGGTGCCGCGTCGATGCCGGCGACTCCTACTCCTCGGACGACCGACGCGCGCTTACTGGCAGCCGGTGGTGCCGTTACCGCTGCTGGTCCCGGAGTACGCCCCGCCGTCGAGCTGACAGTCGCGCGCCGCGTTGAACCGCAAGCGCCCCAGCCCGCCGCCGCCACCGCCACCGCCGCCCTGGTAGGTGATCGACGGTAGGGCCAGCGGCGCGCCCGCGGCACCCACCGTGGCCGCCTGCGTCCCTCCCGCGCCCGTGCCGCCGTTCCCGCCCACGCTCCAGCCCACATTGTTGTTCCCGCCACCGCCACCGCCCACCGCGCCCACCGCGCCCACCCCGCCGGCGGCGCCGTCCAGGGTGCCCGCGGCACAGCACGCGTCGCCTTCCCCGCCGCCGCCGCCGTTGGCGACCACCTTGCCGGTGGTGGTGACCCGCACCGACCTCCCCTCCAGCAGCACCGCGCCGCCGGAGCCGCCTCCCCCACCGCCGGTCTGGTGCGCCTGGCCGCCGTTGCCGCCGCCGCCCGGCGCCGCCACCGCGCCGCGCACGATGATCGACTCGGTGGCGGAGATCTGCACCGCGCCGCCGCCGCCTCCTCCACCCGGCCCGCCGGCGTTCCCGCCCGCGCCGCCCGCGCAGCCGCCGAGGAGCGGGATCAGCGTGGGCACGCCGGAGACCAGCCCCGGCACGCCGGCCGTGCTCGTGCTCCCCGTGCCGCCCGCGGCGCCCTGGGTCCCGAAGCTGCCGCCGCCGCCGCCACCGCCCGAGGTGCCGGCGCCGCCCGTGCCGCCGATGCCGCTCGTGCACTGGGTGGTGACGCCCATGCCGTTGCCGGAGGTGCCCTGGCCCCAGGAGGCGTACAGCCGCCCGTCGATCTCCGCGTCGCCGAACACCGCGAAGATGGCGGGCCGCGGGCCGGTGACCACCAGGTCCATGTTGGAGGCCACGTAGAGGTTCTCCACCGGGATGATCACCGCGTTCCCCGCGCCGGTCTGCGGCCGGTCGATCAGCGTCGGGAAGACGGTCTGCCCGCACAGCTGGCCTCCCCACGGGTTGGCGTTGGGGTTCGTGGTGTCCACGGTGGCGGTCCCGCCGCAGTCGAACTTGAGCGACACGAAGGTGTTGGCGGCGGGCGGGGTGAAGTTGGACGGCGTGTACGCGTAGAGCGAGCCGCAGCCGCCGTCGTGGTCGCACACGTTGCTGCCGCCGCAGGCCTGGCCCGCGTTCGACGGATAGAGGCAGCCGCCATCCGCCGGGTTGCAGGTGCCGTTGTTGCCCAGGCACGTGTTGCCCCCCGGCGAATTGCACATCACCGGCGTCCCCGTGCACTGCCCCGCCTGGCAGCGGTCCTGCTGCGTGCAGGGGTTGCCGTCGTCGCAGGTCACCCCGGCGCAGTCCGGGTCCAGGCAGTCGGTCAGCCCGTCCAGGTCGTCGTCCAGCCCGTTGGTGCACTGGGTCTCGCGGCCCTCGCACGCTCCCGCCGGCGTGCAGGTCCGGCCGCCGCCGCACGCCTGGTTGATGCAGGAGGGCTGTTCGCAGTCGGTCCGCGTGTCGCAGTCGTTGTCGATGAGGTCGCCGCACACCTCGGCCGCGCCCGGGTGGACGGAGGCGCGCCGGTCGTCGCAGTCCGGACCGCCGGCGGCCGCCTGCCGGTACCCGTCCCGGTCGACGTCCACCGCGGGCGGCGGCGGGGCCAGGGCGAGCGTGGCGGTCCCGCCCGAGCCCAGCTTGAACTCCGCCTCCACCGGCGCGCTCTCGTCGTTGAGGAGGAGCGGCTCGTCGCAGCCGTTGGCGCCCACGTAGCCGCGCGCCACCGCGGTGACCGGGCGCGCCTGGCCCTGGGGCTCGAAGATGGCGACGGTGAGCGGGTTGTTCGCGGCCGGGAGGGCGACCAGCCGGGAGGTGATCTCCGCGCCGTCCGCCAGCGCCACCACCCGGACGCAGGTGGACTTGAGGGTGGCGGGGGCGTCGACGGTGGCGACCAGCGAGGCGCTCGTGCACCCTGGGCCCAGGGCCGTCGCCCCGGCGGCCGCGGCCCACAGCAGCCAGCTCCAGCGTCCCTTCACGGCGGCACCTCCACGGCGAAGACGTTCCAGCGCGCGGACCCGATGGCCTGGGCGCGCGTCACCCGCACGTGCGACCGGTCGTCGAAGGTGAACGCGCCGTGCATCTCGCCCAGCACGTCGTCCAGGTTGTACGAGCCCTCGCCCGCAGCCTGCCCGTCGGTGAACTGGCCCCCGGCGAAGAGGAGCGAACGCGTGGGGTCAGCGGGGGCGATGAGCGCGGTGCCCGTGTAGAAGGTCGGGGCGAGCGCCATCTGCAACGATTGGACGCGCACTCCGGTCGGCAGTTGCACGCGCTCCCAGCCGATGGCGTCCACCGGCGCGTTGGCGCACGCCGGGTTGCCGTCGCCGCGGTGGAAGCGGATGGAGGTGGGGGAGGTCAGCTCGCCGCGGAGCGAGCGGTTGCACACCGCGGGCCCACCCTCCAGCGTCCGCCATCCGTAGGTGAGGAAGGAGCGGGCGAGGTCCACCGGGGGCAGGCCGGTGACGTCCAGGGTGTCGACGTCCAGGTACATCGGCGGGGTGATGCCGCGGGTGACCGAGCTGCCCGGCCACTCCACCACCTGGATGGAGGTCCCGCCGCCGCCGCCGCCGGAGATCGACACCGCCACGGTGGTCGGCGAGGTGAGCTGGGCGAAGCGGAAGTCGTTGTCGCCCTGGGTCGACCCGGAGGTCCAGGTGCTGGTGAGCAGGAAGGTGGAGGCGGTGCTGGCGACGGCGGTGGGGAGGGCGACGGTGGAGGTGTAGTTGCCGGGGCTGGGCTGCAGGTGCTGCACCGTGAGCCCCGCCCGGCGGAGGACCTGCCAGGTGATGTTGGAGGCGACGGCGTACTGGTCGCGGCTGCAGGTGACGTCCCGCCCGGAGGCGATGGAGCAGGCGATGTTGGTGTTGCTGGGCGTGTTGTCCGCGTTGGTGGCCTGGAAGACGAGCAGCGCGTGGGCGGGGTCGAAGGTGAGCGGCGTGGGGCAGCTCACCTGCGTCTCATAGAGCGGGAACGGACAGCTGCCCTTCATCACCATCGGCTTCACCGCGAAGCTCTGGGTGATGGAGGAGGCGAAGCCGTCGGCGGAGACCTGGAGGGCGTCGCTCCCGCCGGTGAGCGCCTGGACGTGGAACTGCGCGGGCTGCGTGCCCGGGCCCAGGTGCGCCTCGTCCATCGGCACGGTGCACGCGGCGTCGACGAAGAAGCCGAGCGAGCTGGTCGGGGTGAGCTGCAAGGTGAGCGGCAGCTCCCGGGGCACGCCGGCCACCGCGCCGGTCGAGGTCACCGCCCGGACGATGACCGGCGCCGAGCACTGGCCCGCCTCCAGCGACTGCGCCCCGGAGGCGAAGGCCAGCTTGGCGGCGGCGGGGGCGCACGGCGCGGCGGCGCAGTCCGGGTCGGCGCAACCGACGAGCCCGTCGCAGTCGGCGTCGATGCCCTCGAGGCAGACCTCCTTGGCGCCCGGGTGGACGGAGGGGTCGGCGTCGTCGCAGTCGGCGCCGCCGTTGGCGGTGGAGGCGAACCCATCGCCATCGCGGTCGGCGGCCGGCGTGGGCGGCGTGAGGTGGAGGGCGACCGGATCAGTCGCGGACGCGCTGAACGCCCCATCGACCTCCTGCGAGAAGACGGAGAACACCAGCGGATCCGCGCACGCCGTCCCCACCCCCGCGCCCGCCTTGAGCTGGATGTGCTCGTCGAGCGTGCCGCGCTCGACGACGAAGTCGCGCTCCACCGCGCCTGCGCCCCGCACCTGGCGCTGCTCGCCGCCGGGGCCGCCGTTGACCTGGAGGACGACGCAGGTCGCCGCCACGCCGGGGTCCACCAGGACGTGGACGCGCAGCACCGCCGGCCCGGTGGGGTTGCACGAGACGACGGCGGCCATGGCGACGGCGACGGCGGGAAGAGGGGCGCGCAGACCGTCAATACTACCAAAGTTCACCCAGGGTGTGCGCCTGGGTCGCGAGAGGGGCGCCGCGTCACTGCGCCATCGGAATCACGCCGATGAGGATGCGGTCGGTGCCGTCGCTCCGCACCGCGGTGGGGTTGCGGAGCTTCATCCGGCGGTCCGATGCCGGGTCCCACAAGCCGGTGAAGACGTTCACCCCGCGGAGTTGGAGGTTCTGCGGGATGGAGAAGCCGAACTCGTCCTGCACCGTGTCGCCCTTCTTCCACTGGGTGGTGGGGTTGTTGCCGCCCGCCGGGCGGTGGTCGACGTTGATGCGCTCGACCTTCCCGTCCACGTCCTCCACGTGCACGAAGACGACGTAGTCCTCGGAGATGGCGTCCAGCACCTTGAAGGTGAGGACGATCTTCATCTGGTCGCCCGGGATGAGCTGCGGCGGCTGGAAGGTCGCCGTCTGGAGCTCCACCTTGTCCTCGGGCGGCTTGGCGGCGTCCCCCGTCACCCGCGCCAGCACCGCGCCCACCCGCACCGTCGCCGGCCCCAGGTTGGGCGTGCTCATGCGCGGGCGCTCCGGCGTCGACCTCTGCTGGCCGGACTGGCCGGTGGGCGCGTCGATGATGCAGGCGGAGAGCCCCGCGGCGAGCAGGAGCGCCGGCGCGATTCGTCGGACCATGGGCGGGCGCTCTTAGCACGCACTTGCCCGCAGGGCTCACCTCCTCTATGGGTCGCCGCGCGTATGCAAGCCGTCCCCCCTCAGGCCCCTCCCGTCGTGGACCCACCCTCCCCCGCTCCCCTGCTGCCCATGCTTCCGGGGACGTACCTGGAGCAGCTGATCGCGCTCGGGGTGGTGGGGTTGCTGGTGCTGTTGGTGGTGGTGTGGCTGGTCGCGCGGGCGCGGGCGCGGGCCAGGGCGGCGGAGGCCGAGGCGAAGGCCAAGGCGGAGGTGGGGAAGCTGCCGGCGGAGGCGCCGCAGCTGAAGGTGGAGCTGCCGCCGAGCGAGGCGGAGCTGGCGAGGCGGCGGGAGGCGGAGGAGGCGCGGGCGAAGGCGGACGCGCTCAAGGCGCAGCGGGCGGAGCTGGAGCGGCAACCCCAGAAGGATGCGGAGGCCGGCGCGGCGGCGAAGGCGCTCAAGGAGCAGGAGGAGGCCGCCAAGAAGGAGGAGTACCGGGCGAAGAAGGCCGCCGAGCAGGAAGCGAAGGAGCGGAAGCAGCGGGAGCGGGAGGAGGCGGAGCGGCTCCGGGTGGAGGCGGAGGCGAAGGCGCTGGCGGAGGAGCAGGCCCGGGTCGCGGCGGAGCAGGAGGCGACGAGGAAGAAGGTCGAGGCGGAGGCGGGGCGCACGCTGGCGCAGGGGCTGGACAAGACGAAGCAGGGCTTCATGGCCCGGCTGAACGGGCTGTTCGGTCAGAAGAAGGTCGTCGACGAGTCGGTGCTGGCGGAGCTGGAGGAGATCCTCTTCACCGCGGACATCGGGGTGAAGACGGCGTCCAAGCTGGTGGAGCTGGCGCGGGAGAAGGCGAAGAGCAAGGAGCTGGCGGACGCGGAGAAGATGAAGGACGTCATCCGGGGGGAGATCGCGAAGATCGTCGACCTGCCGGCGAACGGGTCGCTGAAGGGGGGCGGTCCGCCGCACGTGGTGATGGTGGTGGGGGTGAACGGGGCGGGGAAGACGACCACGATCGGGAAGCTGGCGTCGCAGCTCACCGGGGCGGGGAAGAAGGTGGTGCTGGCGGCGGGGGACACGTTCCGCGCGGCGGCGACCGAGCAGCTCGACGTGTGGGCGGACCGGGCGCGCGCGCAGCTGGTGAAGGGGCCGGAGGGCGGGGACCCCGGGGCGGTGGTGTTCGACGCGATGAAGAAAGCGAAGGAGAGCGGCGCGGACGTGGTGATCGCCGACACGGCGGGGCGGCTCCACACCAAGGTGAACTTGATGGAGGAGCTGAAGAAGGTGCGGCGGGTGATGGACAAGGCGCAGCCCGGCGCGCCGCACGAGGTGCTGTTGGTGCTGGACGCGACGAACGGGCAGAACGCCATCGCGCAGGCGAAGCAGTTCCACGAGGCGGTGGGGGTGAGCGGGATCGCGCTGACGAAGCTGGATGGGACGGCGAAGGGCGGGGTGGTGATTGGGATCTGCGACGAGCTGAAGCTCCCGGTGGTCTGGGTGGGAGTGGGGGAGAAGATCCAGGACCTGCGGCGATTCGAGCCGAAGGAGTTCGTCTCCGCGCTGTTCGACTGAACGGACCGGCCGTCCGCGCATCCGGACCCGGACTGAAGGGTTCTCCAGTCAAATCAGCGGCTTCCTGGCGGCACGGCGATGGCTTCGTGCGCTTCCCGGGCCGAGCGGACTGATGCAGGATGGCGCGAGGGCAGGCCGGGACCGGAAAAGCGGAAGGCAGGGGGATCGCCCGAGCTCCATGCAACGCCAACCGGGGTAGGCCATGGGGAGGCTGCGTTGAGATCGATGATGAGCTGGGTGGCGCTGGCCGGGACGGCCGCGCTGCTGGGCACCTTGGCGGTGGTAGGAGCCTGCGGGCCGTCACCTGCTTGCACGAACGACGCGGCGTGCGGCGCCGCCGCCAGGTGCGATCCGGTGGCGAAGGTCTGCATGCAGCGGACGGAGACCACCGACTGCAGCCCCAGCTGCGCGGAATGGCAGTTCTGCAGCGAGGCGGTCTGCTACGCGCGGTACGAGAAGATCGTGATCGTGGATCCGATCAGCGGCGCGAAGGTGGACGGCGGGTCGACGGTGCGGGCGCAGCTGCAGACGATCGCGCCGTGGGTGCAGGAGAAGGTGACCTCGAAGCTCGAGCTCAGGGTGAGCAATACGGGGAGCGTCGTCAACTCGGGCGACCTGTCCCCGGACGGCGGGACGTACGCCGGGCACCTCTCCATGACACAGCAGGGGACCTTCACGCTCACGGCCGGGTTCCCCGGGTTCCCGTCGGGCGCGCCGGTGAGTGATGGGGTGACGATTGATGTCGACACCGTGGCTCCGACGCTGACGGTGACTCCGAATCCCAAGACGGGGCTTCGGGACGGCAGTACCCCAGGGCAGCCGAGTGACATCGATCTTCAACTGGCGAATGCGTTCAAGCGCAACGACATTGTCACCGTCGCGATCAGCACTCCTGATCCGGACTTCGACCCGAACAGCATCGCGTTGTCGGTGCGGGGAATGACCACGAACGTTCCGGTGTCGTTCGTCGCACCTTCGCGGGTCACGACTTGTCCAGGGCAGGCCTACTGCTTCACCGGGACTGCTGACTTGTCCAATGTGGAGATGCTGGCCTTACGTGGCCAGATGACCATTGTCGCGACGGGGCGCGATCAGGCTGGGAACCTGGGAACAGGAATGGCTCAGATCCCAGTGACTCGATTCAAGTGGAGCCGTGCGATGCCCGGCGTCACTAGCATTCAGGCCTCACCAGCCGTTGGAGTTAACGGCACCGTGTTCATTGGGACAACGACCGGTACGCTTTCAGCCATTCGGCCGGACGGCACAAACCAATGGACCTCACCCGTAAGCCTAGGGAGTGCGTTCCTTGCCAGCCCATCTGTCGGCAAAGGCGACGGCACGGCGGAGGTTGTGTATGCGTTTCCTGGCGGAACACCTCCCGTCCTTTTCGCTTTCTTTGGTTCTAACGGGAGTGATGCGGGATTTGTAACCGCCGGTGGTAGCGGCTCCGTTCAGGCATCTCCCGTTGTGGCCAACACAACCACAATTGTTGACACGACCAGAGAGACCGCCACGACTTTCCTCAATGGCGCCACGGGCCTTTCATTGGCCTCATTACGATTTGGTTATTCGGTTGCGGCTACAGGTCCTGTCGGCAGCGCTGGAGCAGTCGCATTCCCGGGCAACATCGTTGGTGACGACAACCTCGCGTTTGCCGGAGACGACAGCAATCACGTCCGCGAGTACTCATTCAGCAGCGGAGGCGGGTCGTGGTCCGAGGCAGGAACAACACGGGCAACTCCAGATGCCCCAACCGGATTGGCCCTAACATCCTCCTTTGTCGCAGGGGCGAGCGTAGGATCGGTATTCACGTTCCCAAGGACAACGGGCACTGCCTTCTCGCGTCCGGAAACTGGCCCGAGCATCCCTGTAATCACCGGAGGAGATCTACTGTACTCGGTAGCCAGCGACGGAGGGACTACCATCCGATTGACTCCGAATGGCTCTGGAACAGTGGTCGCGACTGCAGGCGTCGGCGGGACCACAACGTCACCGCTACTGGCCAATGGTCAGGTTTCCTATCTTGTCCGAAAAAACAACAATGCACTCTTCGCTCTCGGCCCAGGACTTAACGTTCTCTGGAGCGACACCGTCGAGCCCAGTATTTCTGTAGCTTCATCACCGAACATCGACTGCGCTCGAAACACTGACGGCAGCAAGCGCTCCGGGCCCGGCACCCTCTACTACGGTGCCAACAACGGCAAACTCTACGCAATCATCGTCGACAACCCGGGCATCGACACCACCTCCCCCTGGCCCAAATACCAACACGACCCCCGCAACACGGGCAGCCTCTCCACCCCCCTCTCCGAATTCACCTGTCCATGACCCGCCCTGCGCTCGGTCTCCTCGCGGCGCTCCTCGCGCTCCCGACTTCCGCTGCGGAGCCCGACCTGTGTAAGACCGTCGCCCTTCACCCCGTGGTGATCAACGGCGCCGACACCGGCGCGGACCGTGCCATGATCTCCGAGATCCAGGCCGTCGCCGCTGCCGAGCTCCTCAAACGCCAGCGCACCCTCCAGGACTCCTCCATCGTCAGCGACGCCCTCTCCAAGCTCCCCACCCACGAGTGCTCCGACAACGAGTGCCTCTCCCGCCTCGCCCGCGACACCCGCTCCGACTGCACCGCCTACTTCGCCGTCACCCCCAACGCCGGCCGCACCGTCTTCCTCAGCGCCCGCCTCATCCCCGCCTCCGAAGCCGACCGCCCGGTCTTCTCCCGCTCCGAGCACTACGACCGCGTCGGCAAGACACCCAAGGACTGGTCCATCTCCGCCCTCCAGCGTTTCATCCGCACCGTCCCCTTGGCCTCCAAGGAGACCCTCATCGTCGAACCGCTCCCCCCGCTCCTCCCGAAGAGCGACGGCGCCCACCCACCTCCAAACCCCAACCTCAACCCTCCCAACCCGAACCCCCTCTCCCCTCCACCCCCACCCAATCCGAACCCCGTCGCCGCGCCTTCGCCCAGCAACCCACCACCTCCCCCACCCGGCCTCGACTGGCGCACCCCGGTCGGCGGAGGGCTGGCCATCGTCGGCCTCGGCGCAGCCGTCGCAGGCGTGGTCGTCTTCCGCCAGGCGGACGCCGACTGGCAAAGCGTGCTCAGCACCCGCGAAGGCGACCCACCCACCTTCCCGGCCGACCACCACGACCAGGTCATCGAGGCCTACCGCAACGCCAGCGGCAAGATGACCCTCGGCACCATCGGCATGGTGGGCGGCGCGGGGATGACCGCCGCGGGCGCGGGCCTCCTCCTCTGGGAATTCCTCGGCGCGCCGAAGTCGCCCTCCTCCGCATCCGCATCGAAGGTGGCCTGTGTCCCCGCGGCCGGCGCGATCCACTGCTCCATCACCTTCCCGTGAGTCCACGGCCCCAGGCCGCCTGATCGCCCGCGCGCTGGCGCTCTTGGCGGCGGGGGTCGCGGCGGCGGGCTGCGGCCACGCCACCAAGGTCCGCCCCACCCCGGCGGGCCAGCTCGAGGCCAGCTTCGAATTCGGCGGCCCCTTGGGCCAGGTGGAGGGCTACACCCTCCCGCTCCCGCTCTCCACCGCCGGCGCCAGCTACGGCCTCACTGACCGGATCGACGCCTTCGCCAACGTGCACCTCACCCCGGTGGTGTTCGGGGTCCTCGGACTCGACGCCGGCGGCGACCTCATGCCGCTCCTGGACCAGGGGCCCTGGCCCGCGCTGAACCTCACCGGCCGCGGCTACCTCTTCACCGATTTCCGCGCGGCCAGCGGCTACCTCGAGCTCGACGCGACGCTCAGCAAACGCCTCGCTGACCGCTTCGTCACCTACGCCTCCGCCCAATCCATGCTCCAGCTCGGCGGCGGCCGACCGCTCTTCGGCCTCGCGCTGGGCGAGTCGGTCGACCTGGACCGCTGGTCCCTCCAGCTCGAAGCCCGCTGGTACGAGCCCGGCTACGACACCGTGAACCTGCCCACCCGCTGGTGGACCGTCGGCGGCACCGGCGGCTTCGGGGTGATGCTCGGTGTCCGCCGCCGCTTCGGAGGAGGCCCGTGATGATTCGCCCCGCTCGCGTCCTCGCCCTCGCCCTCCTCCTCTCCGCGTGCGGCCGCCCGGCGCGGCTGGACTGGTTCCTCTACGTGCCGACGCGAGTGGACACCTACCGCCTCGACCCGGACGGGGGCACGCCCGAGACGACCGTCACCGCGGACCGCATCGAGGAGCTCACCATCCGCACGGACGACGGGGTGGACCTCGGCGCGGCGTGGGTGCGCGCCTCCGTCCAGCCCGCGCGCGGCACGGTACTCTTCTTCCACGGCAAGGGCGGCAACCTCGACACCAGCTTCTCGCGCCTGAAGCGCTGGGCGAACCTCGGCTACGACGTCCTGGGCTTCGACTACCGGGGCTTCGGGCGCTCCAGCGACGTGGAGATCTCCGAACCCGGCATCGACCTCGACGGCTTCGCCATGGTCCGGGCGGTGAAGGCGCGCACCGGCGCACTGGACCGGGTCTTCTACGCGGGCCAGTCGCTGGGATGCGCGCCCGCCGCGCAGCGCTCCATCGCCGAGCCCTCCGCGGCGCTGATCATCGAGTCCGGCTTCGCGTCCCTGGCGGCGTTCAAGGACGACTCCACGCAGATGGACTGGCCCCAGGAGTTCATCACCGACGACCGCTGGGACACCTCGGCGCGGCTGCGCGCGCTCACCGTGCCGGTGCTCATCCTCCACGGCACGGCGGACGACCTCATCCGCCCCTACCACGCGCGCCTCAACGACGCCGCCGCGCACGACCCGAAGCAGTTCGTGCTCGTCGAGGGTGGAGGCCACAGCAACCTCCCGGAGGTGATGGGCGAGGGGTACGCGGACCTGATGCATGGGTTCGTCGATCAGTGGATCCCACCGTCACCCTGATGAGGGCGGTTGGATTGAGGGGCGAGCATGAAGCGCAGTAGGAAAGCAGGAACGACCACGAAGGAGGGCGGCGTGAAGGTGAGTGAGGTGGAGAAGGCGGTAGAGAGAGCAGTGGCACGCGCAGTGCCGGCAGCGGTCGCCGCTGCTGTGCCGGCAGCCGTCGACAAGGCCATCGCTGTCGCCATTCCGGCAGCCGTCGACAAGGCTATCGCTGTCGCCATTCCGGCAGCCGTCGACAAGGCCATCGCTGTCGCCGTTCCGGCAGCCGTCGACAAGGCCATCGCTGTCGCCGTTCCGGCAGCCGTCGATGCGGCGTTCGAACGCGCCAAGCCGTCGATGGTCGAGGCGGCAAGTGCGGGGGCAGCCAGTCGACTCGAATCGACGCTCAAGCGCCTGGAGCTCCAGAACGCGGCCAACATGGAGCGGATCGCAGAGCGAGCGGCTGATCTGACCGTGGCTCGGATCACGCCGATCCTCGATCGGATCGACCTGCAGAACCAGGCCGCCTTCGACCGGATCGCGGAACGCGCCAGCGAGGAAGCCACGCACCGGACGAAGGTGGTCCTGGAGCAGATTGAGGGGAAGATCGGCGCCGTCGTCGATGCGCTCGAAGCCACCGAGCGCCGCCTCAATCGACGCATGGACGATCTCGAAGCCCGCCTCACTCGACGGATCGAGGCGCTGGAGCTGGCGGTAAAGATGCTCTCCGACCAGGTCCGGAAGAATTCGAGCGACCTCGAGCGCCTGGCCATCGAGGTTGTGCAAATACGAGAGGACCTCCGCGCCCACGCCACTCGCGCGGAGCTCCTGAAGCTCGAGGCGCGGGTCGAGGAGCTGGAGACCCGCGCAGGCATCGCCTCGAAGCCCGACTGACCCCCATCAGCCGCTCTGGGGTGCGCCCCGGGGGGTCGCGTTGAGACGTTCTCCCCTCGGGACTAACACCCCGCCCATGGCCTCCGAACCGCAGCTGGCTCCCGGCCCCTCACGCCTCGAAGCGATGGGGCTGTTGGCCAAGATCGGCGCCGAACCGCTGGGCGGCTTCCTCTCGCTCCGGGACCGCTGGGGACCCGCGGTCCGCCTCCCCGGCCCCATCACGCAGACGATCTTCTTCCGCCCCGCCGCGGTGGAGCAGATCCTCATCTCCCAGAACAAGTCCTTCGGCCGCAGCCTGCTCACCGCGCAGTTCGAGCTGCTGGACGGCCTGGGGCTGGTGACCAGCGAGGGCGATCTCTGGATCCGCCAGCGCCGGATGGCGCAGCCGCTGTTCAACCGCCAGAAGCTGGCGGCGCTGGGCGCGGTGATGGCCGAGGAAGCTACCGCCGCCGCCAACCGCTGGTCCTCCCACGCGCGCGACGGCCGCCCATTCAACGTCATCCCGGAGCTGATGAAGCTCACCCTCCAGAGCGCCTCCCGCACGCTCTTCGGCGTCAAGCTCGACGCCGCGGCGGCGGAGATCCCCCCGGCGGTGGACGCCGCCCGCAACTACCTCACCTGGCGCGCCAAGTTCGCGTTCCTCCCCCGCTGGTTCCCGGGGCCCGGCAAGGCGCGCTTCCTCCGCGCCAAGCGCGTCCTCGACCGCATCGTCTACGGCCTCATCGCCCAGCGACGCGCCGAAGGGACCACCGGCCGCACCGACCTCCTCTCCGCCTTCATCGACGCCACCGACGCGGAGACCGGCGCCACCATGGACGACCGCCAGGTGCGCGACGAGGTGATGACGCTCCTGATGGCCGGCCACGAGAGCACCGCGGTGACGCTGAGCTGGGCGCTCTTCCTCCTCGGCCAGCACCCGGACATCCAGCGCACACTACGCGACGAGCTGGATTCGGCGCTCGGCGCGCGCGCGCCCTCCGCCGAGGACCTCCCGCGGCTGCCCTACCTCCGCCAGGTGCTGGACGAGACGCTGCGCCTCTACCCGCCGGTCTGGGCGATGAGCCGCCGCGCGATCGAGGACGCCACCGTCGACGGCGTCCGCGTCCCCAAGGGCGAGCACGTGATGCTGATGCAGTGGGCGGTGCACCGCGACCCGACCCTCTGGGAATCTCCCGAAGCGTTCCGCCCCGAGCGCTTCGCCACCTCCGAGACCCGCTCCCGCGGCGCCTACTTCCCCTTCGGCGCCGGCCCGCGCGCCTGCATCGGCAACCACTTCGCGCTGATGGAGGCGGCGCTGGTCACCGCCACCCTCCTCCAGCGCTACGAGCTCTCCGTCGCCCCCGACCACCCGCGCACCCTGGAGCCGCAGATCTCCCTCCGCATCGAGGGGGGCGTCTGGGTCACCCTCAGGGAACGCGCCGCGCCGCGGCCGTAGCGCGAACGTAGCCGCGCGGACGGTTGGCCATCCGTCCGCGCGGCCGTGCTTCGTTCGATGCCTGACCCGGATGACGGGGGGGCCACCCCGGTCAGTGCTGCTACGTGCTGCTACGTCCGATCGCTGGGGGGCAGCGAAAGTGGCTACAGAAGACTTCGGACCCTGGGACCCGCGGCGGACGAAGCGCGTGCCGTGGTAGGACGGGCGCGCCGGAAGGGGCGTGGGGAGAGCGCGCGGGCCGATCCAGTGCCGGCCGCTGCTCGCATCGTCTCGCGAGTGAACTGCATGGACCTGGTTGTCCGAACCCTCATCCACACTGAGGGGACCTGCGCGGCAAAGACCTCCTGCTCATCTCTTCCATCAGGAAGACTGCATAGAGCTGGCCAAGCCCGCAATCTCCCCAACCGACCGAAACCATTCGACTTCGTCGCTCTTGTGGTCGTCTAAATTTTATAGGAGTCTAGATTCTGGAACCCTTGGTCTAAAGAATGGAAATCGCCGCCGCGAACCCTTCCAGCGCGCCGGCCGTCGCCACCCTCGACCTCGTCCTCGAGGCGCTGATCGCGATGGCCTCGGACACGCCCCTGCCCAAGCAGATGGAGCAGCTGAGTGGGGAGTCGGCGTCGAACGCGGCGCTGGCGGGGTGGCTCTTGGCGCTGCAGGGTAAGGCCAGCCGGAGCGCCGAGGAGCTGGATCAGCTTCGGCAGGCCGGGCCGAACGCGCAGTTCTCGGCCGCGGCGGCGGAGACGGTGGGCGCGATGGCGATGGTGGAGGCGGGCCTGGTGGCGCGCGCCGCCGGGGCGCTGGAGCGGGCGGAGGCCTCCCCGGACTTCGGCGCCCGCGCCTCCGAGCGCGCCGCGTCCCTCGCCGTCCACGCCCAACTGCTGCTCACCGACGGGGCGGCGCAGGCGGCGGGCCAGGCGGCGAGCGCGGCGCTGGACGCGGCCGGCGTGTCGCACGTGGCCATCTGGGGGTACTGCCTGTGGGCCGCCGCCGAGGTGGCGCTGGCGGCCGAGGCCAGGGACCGGGCGCTGGCGCTGGCGCGCGAGGTGGAGTCGCTCGGCGTGGGCGGGGTGCTCCGGGCGCGGGCCGCGCTCCTCGTCGTCCGCGCCGGCGGCGGCGGCGCCGAGGCCCCGGTGGCGGTGGAGCGGGTAATGGAGCAGCTGGTGACGCTGGGCGGGGGGCGCGACCTGGGCCTGTCGTACATGGCGATGGCGGACCTGGACGCCACCCGCCCCGGCGGCTCGCCCTCCTCCTGGCTGGCCAAGGCGCAGCACATCCTCGCCGAGTCGGGCACCGCCGCGGACCAGCACCGGCTGGCGAAGGCCTTCCGCGTGTTCGGCCGCCGCGAGGTGGACCGCGTGATGGACGCGGACGTGGTGGGCCGGGTGGACCACCTGCGCCAGCGGCGCGCGCGGCTGTGGGACGTGCTGGCGGCGCAGCGCGACGCGCGCACGGTGGGCGCCCGCGGCGGGCCGGCCCGCACCAAGGCGGACGACGTGGTGGACGAGCTGCTCGCCTCGGTGCAGCGCGACGAGGAGGAGCTGATCAAGTCGGTGGAGTCCATCGTCGTCCAGCGCGAGCGAATCACCCAGCTGGTCTCCGCCACCCAGGAGCTGGGCGTGCTGGACGACGTGGACGGGCTGATGGCCGCCATCCCCGTCCCCGCGCTGGCGCTCTCGCGGTCGGTGGGGGCGCAGCTGTTCGACCTGCCGGACGCCTGGGGCCTCAAGCCGCTCCAGCGCGCGGGCGCGCCCATCGAGGTCCCCTTCGACGAGCTGACCCGCGAGGCGGTGCAGGCGCTCACCGACGGGAAGGTGCACACCCTGGCGGCGGCGGAAGGCCAGCGCCGGGCCAGCACCGCCGGCCCCACCGCCGTCATCCCGCTGAAGACCGCCGGCTCGATGGTGTTGGTGGTGCAGCGCAGCCAGAACAGCGGCTTCACCGAGCGCGAGCTGGAGCAGCTCACCCTCTACGCCTCCTTCGCCTCCGCCTCGCTGGCGCGCACCCGGTCCACCGTCGAGCTGCGCGAGGCGGCCCTGCGCGACGCGGCCACCCTGGCCGCCATCCGCGACGGCGTGCTCTCGCTGGACCGCTCGGGCGTGGTGCGCGCGATCAACGACTCCGCGGCGCGGCTGCTGCGCCTGAACGCGGACGCCATCCGCGGCCGGGCGCTGGCGGACCTCCCCGCGCTGGCGCCGGTGGGCGAGGCGCTCCAGGGCGGGCGGGGATCGGCGCAGGGGGAGGTGGTCTCGCTCCCGGACTGCGACGTGCTCATCCGCTGGCAGCGCTACGAGGGCGGCGTGGTGGCCACCATGCAGGAGCTGGGCACGGCGCAGAAGCTGGCCCACCGGCTGATCGCCGCGCCGGCGCGCTTCCGCTTCGAGGACCTGGTGGGCGAGGCGGCGGCGCTCCAGGAGTGCCTGCGCGACGCGAGGCGGGCGGCGTCCTCCGACCTCCCGGTGCTGATCACCGGCGAGAGCGGCACCGGCAAGGAGATGCTGGCGCAGGCCATCCACAACGCCTCGCCCCGCGCCGGGCAGCCGTTCGTGGGCGTGAACGTGGCGGCCATCCCGCGCGAGCTTCTGGAGAGCGAGCTGTTCGGCTACGAGCGCGGCGCCTTCACCGGCGCGCGCGAGGGCGGCCAGGCCGGCAAGTTCGAGGTGGCCGAGCGGGGCACCATCCTGCTCGACGAGCTGGGGGACATGCCGCTGGAGATGCAGGCCAAGCTGCTGCGCGTCCTCCAGGAGCGCACCGTGCAGCGGCTGGGCGGGGTGAAGGAGATCCCGGTCCGCGCGCGCGTCATCGCCACCACCCACCGGGACCTGGAGCGGGCGGTGGCGGAGGGGTCGTTCCGGCTGGACCTCTTCCACCGCATCCGGGTGGTGCACCTGCGGCTCCCGCCCCTGCGCGAGCGCCAGGGGGACATCCCGCGGCTGGTGGAGCACACGCTGCGCCGCTACACCGAACGCGTCAGCCGCCTGCCGATCAAGGTCGCCCCGAACGTGATGGACACGCTGGTGGGCTACCAGTGGCCGGGCAACGTGCGCGAGCTGGCCAACCTCATCGAGGGCGAGGCGTGCCTCCTCGCCGGGTCGGAGTCGGTCATCGAGAAGGTGCCGGCGCCGCTCTTGCGCTCGCGCACCCCGGCCCCCTCCTCCGGCGCCGCCGCCGCCGCGCGCGGCCCGGGCGAGTGGCCCAGCGCCGAGGACCCGGTGCCGCCGTTCGAGGAGGTGGAGAAGAAGCTGGTGGCGCACGCGCTCAAGAAGCTGGGCAACGTGGCCGCCGCCGCCGAGGCGCTGGGGCTGTCCAAGGCGACGCTCTACAACAAGATCAAGCAGTACAAGCTGCGCGGGAACGAGGGCGCCGGCTCGTAGCCCTCAGAAGTACCCCGGGCGCGGCGGGCGGCGGAGGAGCTGGCGCTGCGAGGTGAGTTCCGGGTTGCGCAGCAGGAGCACCAGCACGACTCCGGCGAGGAACCCGCCGATGTGCGCCCAGACCGCGACGCCGCCCACGGCGCCGGTGCGCGCCGGGGAGAGCGCGGGCAGCCCCTCCAGCACCTGGGTGCCGAACCAGAAGATGAGCATCGCCCACGCGGGCACGCTGATGATGCCCAGCCACCAGAAGGGCAGCGGGAGGATGTTCACCCGGACCCGCGGGTAGAGGACGAGGTACGCGCCCATCACGCCGCTGATCGCCCCGGAGGCGCCCACCATCGGCACCGGCGACGCCGGGTCGATCGCCGCCTGCGACGCCGCCGCCACCAGGCCGCACGCCAGGTAGAACACGAGGAAGCGGAACCGCCCCATCGAGTCCTCGATGTTGTTGCCGAAGATCCACAGGTAGAGGCAGTTGCCCAGCAGGTGCGCCCACCCGCCGTGGAGGAACATGGAGATCAGCGGCGTCCAGGCGTTGATCGGGTCCCGGTCCACCGGGCAGGAGACGGCCTGGCCGCGCACCTCGCCCAGCGGCACGCCGTGCCCCACCCGCGCCAGGTGCGTCCACTCGCCGGGGATGAAGCCCAGCTTGCAGACGCTGGCGATGAGCGCCTCGTTGTCCAGCCCCGCCCCCTGGATGAAGACCCACACCAGCCCGAGGGCGATGAGGATCAGGATGGTCATCACGGGCGTGCGAAGGGTGGGGTTCTGGTCGGAGATCGGGATCATCGACGCTTCAGGTACTGCCCGACCATGTTGAGGAGGTCGGCGAGGTTGACGGGCTTGGACAGATAGTCCGTCGCCCCCGCCTCGTCCGCCACCTCGTGCAGCCGCCCGGGTTCGAGCGCGGACAGGAACACCACCGGGATGTCCGCCATCTCCACGTCGGCGCGCATCATCTTGCAGATGTCCACGCCGTCGATCCCCGGCATCAGGATGTCCATGATCACCAGCTCCGGCCGCAGCTGGCGGACCAGGTCCAGCGCCTCCTCGCCCCGGCTGGCCTTGCGCACGTCGTAGCCGTGCTTGTTGAGCGCCTTGGTGAGGAACTCGAGGATGTTCGGCTCGTCGTCCGCCACCAGCAGCTGCGACCGCGAGCCGCGCGCCGGGCCCGCCTCCAGCCGGGTCACCGCGCCGCGGATCAGCCGCTCCGACTCCGCCGGGAGGTCCACGAAGCGCAGCCCCACCAGCCGCCGGTCATTGCGCGCCCAGGAGACCTCGGCGCGGAAGCCCACCGCCTGCCCGTCCTCCAGGACCAACCGCGCCTCCACCTCCTGGCCCACCACCAGCTCGCAGGGGGCCACCACCAACAGGCCCTCCTCGGAGACGTTCTTCGCCACCCCGGCCGACTCCACCCGCGGCTCCACCAGCTCCAGCCGCAGCTCGCAGCGCATCCGCTTCACCTTGCGGCCCTGCGCGTACCGCTCCGGCGCCTGGGCGAGCCCGAGGAAGCGGCGGCACTTGTCCATCTGCTCGTCGTCGAAGCGCAGGTACGCGCCGGAGGGGAAGCGCGCGCTCCCCAGCCGCCGGCCGATGACCAGCCCCTCGATGGTGATCTGCAGCGGCAGCCCGGGCAGCGCCAGCGTCACCGGCACCAGCCCGCCGATGGGCGGCGTCTCGGCCGTGCGGATGAAGACGCGGTCGTTGTTCCCCTGGATGAGGTCGGACCACAGCCGGTACTTGTCCGGGTACTCCAGAACCAGAGGCATCGCCCGCTCCCGCAGTAAACGTTACCGCGGAGTTGAACCTATCGACTGTCTTTGTTCGTCCGCCAATCCTTCGAGCACCGAATCTCCGGACGCCGTCACCCGCAGTACACCGTACCTCGCCCGGGAGTACAGGCCGGCGTGGCCCTCCTGGAAGAAGAACGACTCGGCGCCGAGGCGGAGCGCGCCGGCCTCCTCGCGGCGGCGGTAGCGGAGGAGGTGCTCGCCGGGCTGGAGCGGCTCGCCGGCGTGGAAGCGCGCGAAGGTGGCGATGCGGTCCTCACCCACCTTCACCACCAGGTGTCCGTCGCGCGGCGGCTGCGGCTGGGCGGCCAGCGCGTCCCGGCTGAGGGCGTAGTTGAGCGTCATGTAGTCGCCCTGCATGAGCGAGCGCGGATCGCGCTTCTCCAGCGGCAGCAGGAGGACGTCGCCGCGCTGGAGCAGCCACTCCTTGCTCGCCACCAGCCCGTTCACCGCCAGCAGCACCAGCGCCAGCCCTCCGAAGACGACGCGCGGGCTCATGCGGGCGCTCCTTGCTGGGAGGGCTGGTGGCGGCGGCGGAGGTACTCGCGCGCGCCGAGCGCCACCGCGCCGCTGAGGGCCAGCACGCCGGACTTCTCCAGCAGGGTCAGCTCCAGCGAGTAGTAGTACCAGCCCGCGAAGCCGACGAAGGCGGCGATGGCGAGGCCGAAGAGGACCACCTCCCGGCGGTGGTAGCCGAGGGCGAGGACGGCGGTGGCACCCACGATGCCAGGCGTCCGCCAGCCCACCGCGCCCAGCAGCACGATGCCCACGAGGGCGACGATGCCCGCCTCGGAGCGGAGGGAGCCGCGGTGCGCGCGGAGGATCCACGCCACCAGGCACGCGGCGAGCGCGGTGATGCCGGCGGTGAGGAGGACGTCGCCGGAGCGGTCGCGCCAGGGGTGATCCGCGAGGATGAGCGCGAGGCCACCCAGGAACCCGGCCGCCAGCGCGACGCCCAGCGGTGGGCGGATGGCCCGCCAGCGCGCGCCGCCCCAGGACGGGGGCGCCAGCCACACCGCCAGGGTTCCGGCGCCCAGGAGCAGGAGGACCAGGATGACGAGACCCTCCCAGCGCTCGTCGTAGGCGACGAAGAGCGCGCAGCCGACGGCGAAGGCGGAGGCGAGGAAGCGGCCCACCGGATCCGCCAGCGCGACGACCACCGCGGCGTTGAGCGCCAGGGCGAGGAGCGCGAGCTTCTGATCGCGCAGGTGCCACGCGTCGTCCGCCCCGACGAGCACGAGCGCCTCGCCCGCCACCGCGGCCGCCAGCGCCGCCTGCACGGCGAAGTCGTTGCGAACCCTGGAGCGGACGACGCAGGCGGCGGCCAGGAGCAACAGCCCGAAGGCGAGCGCCCCGCCGCCGTGCTTGAACAGCTCGGCGGCGACGAAGAACCCGGCCAGGAGCGCCGCGGCCAGCCACGCGCCGAACGCGGAGAGCAGGCGGACGTACCAGGGCGCGGAGCCGTCGGTCGCCGCGGCTTTCGGGAGGGAGCGCTGGAGCGCGGCCGCGTCGTCCGAGGAGAGGGCCCCCTCGTCCACCATCCGCTGCACCAGCTCGCGGAGCCTGGGCCTCATGCCTCGTCCACCTCCGTGCTCCCCATCTTGCGCAGCCAGGCGACCAGCGCGCCCACCTCGCCCAGCACGACCAGGGCCATCACCAGGACGGCGCCGACGTCGTCCATGGCGGAGAAGAGGAAGCGGCCGGCGACGCAGCCGATGAAGGCGAGCACCGCCGCCCCCGCGACGGCGAGGAGGAAGAGGTCGCGGCGCTCGGGACGGCGGGAGAGGAAGTAGGCCGCGCCGGCGAGGGCGGCCAGGAGCAGCAGGCCCAGCGACTGCTCGCCGAGGTGGGAGCCGATGCCCAGCGCGAGGCCGAAGGCGCGCGGGGAGGCGAAGGCGAAGGCGGCGACGGCCAGGAGGCGGAGCGGCCAGCGGGGCCGGGGCCACCGGAGCGCGCCGCGCTGGAGGGATTCGCCCAGGAGCCAGGCGCCGCCGTCGATGAGGGCGAGGACGGCCCAGACGGGGTCCAGCTCGTCCTCGAAGCGGGAGGAGAGGCGCTGCTGCCAGAGGAGGACGGCGGTGACGTTCCAGAGGGCGATCTCGACCAGCCAGAGCGCGGGCATCCGGGCGAGCGCGACCCAGGGGAGGATGAGCGCGGCCCAGAAGGCGAAGAGTTCCCAGGCGTCGGCGCCGGTCTGGTAGGCCTGCCCGTAGACCGCGAGGAGCGGGCCCACGAGGACGGCCGCGGCGGTGAGCGCCGCCTCGCCCGCGGCGTTGCGGCCGAATTGCCAGGCGCCGGTGGCGGCGCCGGCGACGGCGAGCTCGAGGAGCGCCAGCTTGGCGAAGCGGCCGAGATCGGCCCAGTTGAACGCGAAGAAGAAGATGACGCCGGCGAGCATCAGCGCGGCGCCGAGGAACAGGAGCGAGCGGGAGAGGAACGCGCGCCACTGGGCGGGCGGCGGGGATTCGGAGGCCAGCTCCAGCGCCCGCGCCAGCGCCTGGTCCGAGAGCCCGCCGGCCGCGGCGATGGCGGTCAGCCGCTCAGCGGTGGCGGCGCGGTCGAGCGGGTCGGCGACCATGCGGAGCGGGGAGGTTAGCGCGCTGGCGCGCTGAATGGGTTCGCGCGCGGCGCGGCGCCTCCCTCGCGCGCATCGCACACCTGCTGGCGCGCAGCGCATCGCCTCTCGCGCGCATCGCACACTTGCTGGCGCGCTAGCGCGGCGGACCAGCGGAGGCGGGAGCGCTCGTGGCCGCCCGCACCAACCAGACGAACGCCACGTGGGCGCCGGCGATGATCGCCGGCGCCACCGAGAGCGCGTTCATGTGGACGACGAACCCGGGCGTGGTCGCCGCGACCAACCCTCCCGCCTGCAGCGCCGCCACGTACATCGCCCCGCGCGCCCAGCCCGCCCCGTCGCGGACGCCGCTCGCGGCCCAGGCCACCGTGATGCCGCTGGAGATGAGCAGGAAGCCGATCAGGAACAACCACGGGCCGCGCTCGAGGTAGCCGCCGCCCCGCGCCGCCAACCCCCGCGCGCTCCCGGCGAGATGGAGCGCCCCGGAGACGACGGACGCGATGCCCCCGACGCGCATCAGCCTCGCCAGCCGAGCCGGTGTCATGACGCCTCGACGCTCCCTCCGCCGCGCTCCCGACGCAAGAACCGCCGCCGCACCGCGGCCGTCACCGCCGCGTCCGCCCGCGGCGAGAACAGCTCCACCGCCGTCCTCCGCACCACCAGCGCGCTCAGCAGGCACAGCAGCGTCGCCCCCAGGCCGATCGCCGTGTTCTGCCACGACGCCAGGTCCCACTGCCCGCCCCACATCCACTCGGTCCTGTCGAACGGCCAGAAGTACCAGAGGGGCCACCCCGGCCCGCTCCCCGCCAGGTCGCAGAGCAGATGCAGGTGGAACGCCACCACCGCCAGCGCCGCCACCTTCGCCCGGCTCCGCCCCAGCGCCGCGCACGCCGCGGCCGTCACCGCCGCGCCCACCGCGCCGTGGAAGAGCAGGTGGTGCCACCGCCCGTAGGACTCGACGCCGCCCAGCAAGCTCAACCCGTCCAGGTCCGGCGCCAGCCCGGCCGCCACCACCAGCGCGCGGTCGCGGCGCTCCCGCAGCCCCTGCGCGAGGAGCCAGGAGACCTCCGCATGGACGATGGGATTAATGGGGGGCGGGGGTGCTCACAGGGCCGCCGATGCCCACGAACAGCGGCAGGTGCAGGCGCATCAGCCCCGAGCAGAACTGCTGCATGTTGGGCGGCGCGTTGATGCACGCGTCGCACTTCTGGGGGTAGCAGGGGCTCTTCGGCTGCAGCGCCCACAGCGTGCCTCCCGCCGCGCCCGCCGCCACCGCGCCCGCGCCGGCCCAGAAGTACCACTGGCCGTAGAGCGGGGTGCCGCCGCCCTCGTCATGCTCGCGCTCCGCCACCGCGCTGCTCATCGCGCCGTTGTCCGGCGGAGAGGTGTGCTTCGGCTCCAGGTTCTTCGGGCGCTCCGGCCGGTCCACCTTCGCGACCTGGGCCGGCTTCAGGCTGAGGCGGACCGCGTAGTCCTGGCCCGCCTTCACCGGCATGGACTGGTTCTGCTCCTCGTAGCCGTCCTTCTTGCCGCGGAGCTGGTGGTTGCCCGGCGCCAGCAACACGTCGTTCACCGGGACGGGCCCGTACGACTTCCCGTCCACGAACACCTCCACGCCCACGACGTCCGAGCTGAAGCTCACCACCGCCGCCAGCGGCTCCAGGACGGCCATCATCTCCGTCACCCCGGAGTCCTTCACCTTCACGGTGGCGTTGAACGGCGCGTAGCCCAGCCGCTTCACCGTCACCTTGTGCTCGCCCGGAGTCTCCTCCACCGCCTCCTGCGGGAGGACGCCGATCTCCCGGTCGTCCACATAGAGGTGCGCGTTCCTCATCGACGGGTCCGGCAGGCGCACCGAGAGCTTGCCCGAGGCCAGGGGCGCCAGCGGCTCCACCGGCGTCTGCACCTGCGGCTGCGTCTTCTTCTCCACCGCCGAGCCCGCCGGCGGCCCCTTCCTCTTGGTCTTCGTCTTCCGCTTGCCCTCCGTGGGCGTCAGCGGCGCCAGCAGGTCGTCGGACTCGTCGCCCGCGGGCCAGGCAGCCGGCGCGTAGGCGAGGCAGAGGAAGGCCAGGAGGAGCAGGCGGCGGGGAGACATGGCCATAGAGGGTGAAAAGGTTAGAGAGTTGAACCTGAGGGGTCAAACGCTCCCGGCCCTGCGGTAGGTTCCACCCATTCGCGCCGCCATCGCCACACTTGCGCTGACCGCCACCGCCATGCTGGCGCTGCGCTGCGTCCCCCACCGGGAGGGGACGGCGCGCCCACCCGTCCAGGTCCCCTCGGGCTGCCTCGACGATCAGAGCGGGGAGTACCTCCACGCCCAGAATCCTGCCTATCGCTACCGCGGCCGGGACGACGGCGGCACGCTGGTGCTGGTGCTGGAGGAGGGCCCGGCCGCGGACGGCGGGTCGCGCCCGGCGCTGGCCGCCGCGCCGCGGGTGGTGCTGGATCGCACGCCCCACGGCTTCGTCGGCCGCACGGAGGCGCGCGCCTTCGCCGGGGCCGGCCAGAGCTGCGCGGTCGCCTTCCCCACCGAGGTGGTGGCCTGCGCCCCCGACGCCCTCACCCTCCGCGCCGAGATGAGCGCGCAGCTCAACGAGCTGTGCCAGGCGCCGCCCCCCGTTCCCAACGCGCCGGCGGGCGCCATGCTGGAGCAGCGCCTCCTCCGCGCCGACGGCGGCACCCACTGACCCACGAGACCCGGAGTCGAGACCAAGGTTTTGGAGCGTCCCCGTTTCACCGGTGCACTCCAACCCCGTGAGGTCTCGCACCATGTCGCCCTCGTTCAAGTCGTGCCTGTTCTCGCTCGCCGTCGCCGCCGCCGTCCTCTTCTCCGGGGGGGCGCGCGCGCAGAGCTGCTCCTCCTACGTCTCGGACAAGCTGTCCTGGGTCGCCCAGGGCGGCGGCTACTACCTCAACGTCCGCGGCACCTCGCTCAACGCCGGGGCCGGCGGCGGCTACGGCCTGGTCTCGTACATCGAGGGCTATCTCGACCAGTACACGGCCGGCTACACCTACTACAACCCCATCACCTACACCTTCGTCACCGTCCCGGCGAAGGTCTCCAGCCACGCCAACTCCCAGTCCTTCTCCGACCGCTACGCCGCCGGCTCCCAGCCCTTCAACCGCGCCGCCCGCGACCAGCTGGGCATCACGCTCGACGGCACCGGGAAGATCACCATCACCCTCGACTCCTGGGGCGGCGGGGCGATCACCATCCCCAGCCCCGCCTGCAACGCCGAGGTGATCTACGGCTTCTCCCCGGACGGCACGCTGTGGTCCTTCGACTTGAAGAAGACCTGGCTCGGGTAGCGTCTCGAGCTCAGGCCGAGGCGGAGGTGATCTGCGCCGTGGAGGGCGGCGTGGTGGCGCGGGCGCGGATCCGGCCCTGGAAGAGGCTGGCCATGCCCACGTAGAGGAAGCCCACCTGGAACAGCACGAGGAAGGGCACCGAGGTGAAGATGCCCTCGTCGATCGCGTACCAGAGCGCGCCGGTGAAGTAGAGGCCGAAGGCCAGCTCGATGATCGGCAGCCAGGTCTTGCTCCCGCGGTAGGCGCGCTTGATGGGCACCCGCGCCGCCTTCCCCTCCGCCCCGGTCTTGGGCGTGCGCGTGAAGCCGGACTCGTAGTTGATCAGCGCCTCGAACACCGCCTTGGCGTTGTTCACCGCCAGGCCGATGCCCAGGCTCATCAGGAACGGCAGGTACTTCAGCCGCTGCCACCAGCTCAGCCCCAGCTCGCGCTGGGTGGCCACGTAGAAGAAGCACACGGACGCGGTGGCGGTGATGGCGAAGGGCAGGTCCAGGAACAGCGTCTGGTACAGCCCGTGGTGGAAGCGGACCACCATCGAGATCGGCATCAGCACCGACAGCAGCACCATCAGCAGGTAGGCGCCGTTGTTGGTGAGGTGGAAGAACGCCTCCCGCTTCACCTCAAACGGCAGGTCGCTGCGGAGGATGCGCGGCAACAGCTTCTTCGCCGTCTGGATGGAGCCCTTGGCCCACCGGTGCTGCTGGCTCTTGAAGGCGTTCATGTCCACCGGCACCTCGGCCGGGGAGATCACCTCGGGCAGGAAGATGAAGTTCCAGCCCTTGAGCTGGGCGCGGTAGGAGAGGTCCAGGTCCTCGGTGAGGGTGTCGTGCTGCCAGCCTCCGGCGTCCTCGATGCAGGTCCGCCGCCAGATCCCCGCCGTCCCGTTGAAGTTGAAGAAGCAGCCCGAGCGGTGGCGCGCGGTGTGCTCGATGACGAAGTGACCGTCGAGGAAGATGGACTGCGCCTGGGTGAGGACGGAGAACTCGCGGTTGAGGTGCCCCCAGCGCACCTGCACCATGCCCACGCCCTCGTCGGCGAAGAAGGGCACCGTCCGCTTGAGGAAGTCCGCCTGGGGGACGAAGTCCGCGTCGAATACGGCAATGAACTCGCCCTTGGCCGTCTTCAAGCCGTGCTCCAGCGCGCCCGCCTTGAAGCCGGTCCGGTCTTCCCGGTGGATGTAGACCACGTCGTGGCCCAAGGCCCGGTTCCGGTCCACGCAGGCCCTGGCGATGGCGCAGGTCTCATCCGTGGAATCGTCCAGTACCTGGATCTCCAGAAGATCGGCCGGGTACTCGATGCCGCAGACGGCATCGATCAGCCGCTCCGCCACGTACATTTCGTTGTACATCGGCAGTTGGATGGTGATTCGCGGAAGCGCCTTCAGCGTCCCCTTCGGGGTCGGCAGCTTGTACTTGTGGCGGTAGTACAGGTACGCCATCCGGTAGCGGTGCGACCCGTAGATGGCCAGCACCGTCAGGACGGCGAAGTACACGCCCAAAAACACGATCTCAGCCGTCGTCATCGGTAGGCTGACCCCTCCCTCGGGGGCGTCCCCCCACGCCTCCACACTCCGGGAATCGTTAGGGATTTCCTTCCGACCCGGCTTTTGAAGCGGCGCACAATAAAGATCAGCCGGGACCGAAGTCAAACGATTCCCCACCCGGGTGTGGGTGGGTGTCAGCGCTTCCAACAGGGGGTTGTCAACCCCCCGAACGGGAGGGGGCCTACCCCGCGACGGGCTGGACGCGCGAGGGGGGCGTGACGGGCGACGCTTCGCGGACGGCCACGTCGTCCAGCGCGGCGAGCGCCAGGATGCGCTCGACCAGGTCCTCGAAGCTCATCCCGCGCTTGGCGGCGATCTTCGGGAGCAGGCTGGTGGAGGTCATGCCGGGGAGGGTGTTCACCTCCAGCAGCCAGTCGTTGTCCTCGTCGGAGGCGATCAGGTCCACGCGCCCGTAGCCGCGGCAGCCGAGCGCGCGGTACGCGGCCAGCGCCAGCGACTCGACGTTGCGGGTGCGGGTGGGGGACAGCCGCGGCGGGAGGAAGTAGTGGGCGCCCGTCTGGTACTTGGTGGAGAAGTCGAACGAGTCGGCGCCGTGGGCGATCTCGCAGCTGCCCAGCACCTGGCCGTCGAGGAGGCCGACGGTGATCTCGTGGCCCTGGACCCGGCGCTCCACCAGCGCCTCGCCGCCGTAGCGGCACGCCAGCGCCACCGCCGCCTCGAGGTCGCTCTCGGCGCGCACCACGGAGAGCCCGACCGACGAGCCGCCGCACGCCGGCTTCACCACGCACGGGTAGCCGAGGTCGCCGTGCAGCTCCACGGCGCGGGGCTCCTCGCCGCGCTTGACCGTGTAGCCCGGTGGGGTGGGGAGGTTCTGCAATTGGAAGAGCTGCTTGGCGAAGGGCTTGTTCATGGAGAGCGCGGAGGCCATCACGCCGGAGCCGGTGTACGGGATCTCCAGGACCTCCAGGAGGCCCTGCACCTTGCCGTCCTCGCCCATCCGGCCGTGGAGCGCGAGGAAGGCGACGTCGATGCCGGACTTGCGCAGCGCCCGGTCCAGGCCCGGACCAGCCAGGATGCGCGTCACCTGGTGGCCGCGCGACTCCAGCGCGAGCGCGATGCCCTCGCCGCTCTTGATCGAGATGTCCCGCTCCTCGCCCCAGCCACCCATCAGGACTCCGACTCGCGTCGCCATGTGCGCTCCTCCGCCCAGTCCCCAGAGCACGACCGGTGCCAGGGAAACCGCGGCCCGTGGGCCGCGCGGGAAGCCCGCATGGTGCGACGGGCCTGTAGCACTCCGCGAATTTTTGGCCGGCGCCCGGCCGCCCTGCGGGCGAGCGACGACGCCGAAAGGGAGCCGTTCGCGCACGGGCGGGCGACCGGCCCACGTCAGGAGGGTGCCGGGGCCGCTTCTCCCGGAGGCGGCGGGCAACCGAGAGGCGGCCGCCCACTCGCAGCGCCATTCCTCTCGCGGGCGGCGACACCCCGACCGTGACCGACCCACGAGCAGGACAGTGCGGCTTTCTCGCGGACGACTCCGCTCTTACGGGCAGGTGCCCGAGAGGGGCACGCAGCGCGGGCCCTCCGCGAGCACCGCGCAGGTGGTGCCTGCCGGGCAGTCCGGAGGCGCCCCGGCGTCCGGTTCGGCGCAGGCGGAGAGGCAGACCTGCCGCGCGCCGAAATAGGTGCAGTGCGGGGCGTCGGCGCCGCACGCCGAGCGGCTGGCCGAGCAGTCCGCGCAGTGCGTGCGACCCGGCAAGCACATCGGCACGTGGCGCGCCGGGCCGCCGGGCGGCACCTCCAGCTCCGCCAGGCCGCACTGCGCGCCGCTCGGGCACGGGCCCACGCACAGCTCGCCGCAGCTGCCGGCCGGCTCGGGGATGCAGAGGCCGGAGGCGCACAGGGGCGTCGAGCCGGGCGCGCTCGCGCAGGAGGCGCCCACGGCGGCGCCCCCGGCCAGCGGCGCGTCGCACAGGCCGATGGGCTGCAGCGAGGGGTGGCCGAACACCGCGCAGACGAAGCCCTCCGAGCCGCACGGGCTGTCCGTCTGGCACCCCAGCACCGCGCCCGGCACGACGCAGAGGTCCTGCGAGCCGCCGTCGGCGCCGAAGAGGAAGGTGTGGCAGGCGGCGCCGGTGGCCGCGCAGGTGCCGCCCGGCTCGCACGGCTCGACGCAGACCCCGGTGCGCGGCGCGCCGGAGGGGCCGGGGACGGAGCCCACCAGGCACAGGCGCCCGGGCTCGCAGTCGCCGTCTCCGGAGCAGGCGTGCATCAGCTCCGGCGCCGCCACCACCCGGCAGCGGGTGCCCTGGCCGTCCACCAGGCACGCCTCCCCCACCGGGCAGAGGCGGTTGAGGCAGCTGTCCTCCACGCAGCCGGTGCCGCGGCAGCGCTGGCCCGCGGGGCAGCCGCCGCACGCGTCCTGGGTCAGGTGGCAGCCGCCGTCGACGCACGCGTAGCCGCGCAGGCATTCGCCGAAGCCGTCGCACGGCTGGCCTTCCGGGTCGAAGTGGATGAACAGCGAGCACGCGAGGGCGAGGCCCGCGGCGGACGCGACGGCGACGACCTGGAGCGAGCGCACCGGGCGGCTCCTCACCGCGCCTCCGGCCCCCGGCCCGGCGCGAGAAAGGCGAAATAGCCGCCCGCGGCCCCGGCCGCCAGCGCCGAGGCGAACAGCACGTCCGCCAGCACCGCGTACGTCTGCCCGCGGGCGATGAGCTGCGGCGACGCCGGGTCCGTCTGCGGGGTGGCGCGGAGCTGGTCCCGCTTCACCATCGCCTGGTAGCCGAAGAAGCCGCCGGTGCCGGCGAGCACCGCCCCGCCGGCCATCAAGCTCACGCCGGTGTGCGTCTGCGTCCAGACGAAGGGCTCCCCCGGAGGCTTGACGGCGGCGGCCACGGCGGCGGACGGCCCGGAGGCGGTCCCAGGGGCCAGCTTCTCGGAGGGCACCAGCTGCGGCGCCTGGTCCGGCCCGAGCGCGCGGTCGAGCAGGATGCTGGCGGCGGCGCCCAGGCCCTCGACGGGGACGGTCCCCCTGGCGGTGGCGCGAATGAGGCCGCCGCCGGCGTCCGCGCGGACGAACTCGAGGGACAGCGAGTCCGGGCGGTCTCCCCGCGAGGCGGTCACCAGCAGCACCTGCGTGGCGCCCGCGGAGGCCGCCACCGCTCCGGCGGCCTTGATGAGGCCACCGCGGTCGGAGGCGGCGCGCTCCAGCGCGGTCCAGGAGGACTGGCGCGCTGCGGGCTCGAGGGTGACGCTGGCCGAGCCGGAGGCGGCCTGCTGCGACACGGCATAGCCCGGGAGGCGCAGGGTGAGCTGGTGCTCGCCGGGGCCGAGGCCGCGGACGGTGAGGGGCGTCACCCCCCGGCGCTTCCCGTCCACCCAGACCTCGGCGCCGTCGGGCGACGACTTCACCTCCAGCTTCGCGTCCGCGTGGGTGGCGGCCCCGCGCGCGCGCCGGGCGAGGGCCAGCAGGTCGGGCGCGAACTGCGCGGTGGGGAGGTCCGCGTCCGGCGCGACGGCGAGCAGGCGCTCCAGCTCGGCGCGGGCCGGCTTGGCCTGCCCGTTGGCGGCGAGGCACGCCACCTTGACCACGCGGGCGCGCACGTAGCCGGCCCAGGCCTGGGAGAGGTCCGCCTGGAGGAAGCCCTTGGCGGCGGCGTCCACCAGCTTCGCGGCGCGCTGGGTGTCGAGGTCGTTGTAGGCCTTCTCGGCGTCCGCCAGCGCGACCTCGGCGTCGTTGCGGCTGCGCGAGCGGGCGGCGGCGCGGTCCGGGTCCAGCGCGTACACCACGTCCGCGGGGTTGAAGCGGCTGCGGGCGATGGCCGCCGCCGCGGCCGACTGGAGCTGGGCGGAGGCGGCCTTCCCCGCCGCGTCGGCGCCCACCGCCACCGGCGCCAGCGTCGGGGCGCCCGCGGGCGCTGCGGAGAGGAGCGCGAGGAGGAGGGGGACCACGGCGCGATTCAACCATGGACGTACGACCAAAGTGGTATTCGACGTCGCTCTGCGCCTGGGAACCTCCACCGGGGCCCTGGGCGGCGCACGCGTCCATCCAGTGGGCGCCGTTCGCCGGCGCGGTGCGGGGCGCGCCGGGAGCCGGGCTGGCCGGAGCGTTTTTGACCGCCGCGAAGGAGCTTCCCGCGCATGTCGGCCGCCGTCCTCGTCCTCCACCTGCTCGCGACCGCCCAGGCCCCTGGGGCCCACGTCACGTCGAGGCCCCCCACCGCCCTCGACCAGCTCCAGATCGACCCGGACGCGCCCACCTGGTACGGGTGGCAGCCGCTCCTCGCCGACGCCACCGCCGCGAGCCTGCTGGGCGGCAGCGTCGTGCTCGACGGCGTGCCCAACATGGGGTTCGCCTCGGCGTCGCTGGTCGTGGCGGGCCTCGGCCTCTACCTCTTCGGCGGGCCGGCCATGCACCTGCTGAGGGAGCGGCCGCGCCTGGCGCTGATCGACCTGGGGTTACGGGTGAGCCTCCCGCTGGCGGGGCTCCTGAGCGGCCTGGTGCTGACGCTGCTCACCGGGCAGCCCATCTTGCTCACCGCCGGGCTCGTGGTGGGGCTCGGATCCGCCATCCTCTTCGACATCGTGAACCTGAGCTGGGATCCGCCGGCCGGGGACCCCGCGCCGGCCGCCGCCTCCACGACCGTGCGCTGGACGCCGTTCATCGGCGCCACGCCCCGCGGATCGCCGCTGGCGGGCGTGGCCGCCAGGTTCTGAAAGGCCCGTCAGCGGTTCACGCTGGCGGCGCGCGCCTGCCCGGTGTTGGGGTTGAAGGAGGGCGCGACGCTGTTGAGGTAGTTGAGGGCGATCTTCAGCTGGTAGTCGGTGAGCTTGCCGGTGACGTCCCAGTCCTTGAGGTTGGCGGGCAGCCGGTGCGTGGCGGCGTCCAGCGCCTCGGCCGCGCCCTCCGCCTTGAAGTGACCCTTGAGGTCGCGCTCCCGGAGCTGGTCGGCGGAGGCGCGCGCCTCGGAGGCGTCGTCGGTCACCATGAAGTCGGGGGTGATGCCCCGCTCCTGGATGGAGCGGCCCTTGGGCGTGTAGTAGCGGGCGATGGTGAGCTTGAGCCCGGAGCCGTCCTCCAGCTCGATCACCGTCTGCACCGACCCCTTGCCGAAGGTGGGGGTGCCCATGATGACGCCGCGCCCGTGGTCCTGGAGCGCGCCGGCCACGATCTCCGACGCGGACGCGCTCCCCGAGTTCACCAGCACCACCATCGGGTAGCCCTTCTCGGTGTCGCGGTCCTTGCTCCGCTCCTCGGTGGTGTTGCGCCCGTTGCGCCCGCGGGTGGTGACGATGGCCAGGCCGCCGGGCAGGAAGCGATCCGAGATGGCCACCGCCTGGTCCAGGAGCCCGCCGGGGTTGTTGCGCAGGTCCAGCACCAGCCCGCGCAGCTCGCGCCCGCCGTTGAGCGCGCGCAGCCGGTCCAGCTCCTTGCGCAGGTACGCGTCCGTCCGCTCCTGGAAGTTCTTCACCTTGATGTGGGCGATGCCGCCGTAGAGCGCGCCCTCCACGGAGACGATGCGGATGTGGTCGCGGATGATGGCGATCTCGCGGGGCGCGTTGAACCCCTCGCGCATGATGGTGAGCAGCACCTTCTTGCCCGCCGGCCCGCGCATCTTGGCGATGGCCTGGCTGAGGTCCATCCCCTTGGTGATCTCGTCGTCGATCTTGAGGATCTGGTCGCCCGGCCGGACACCCGCGCGCGCCGCCGGGGTGTCGTCGATGGGCGCCACCACGGTGATGACGTCGTTCTTCTTGGCGATCTCGATGCCCAGGCCGCCGAACTCGCCCGAGGTGTCGATCTTCATCTCCTTGAACACGTCCGGAGGCATGAAGACGGTGTGCGGGTCCAGCGTGTCCAGCATCCCCTTGA
>Ga0134122_10000070_pt1 | contig 53713 bp, 46 predicted proteins | sample KB302_FD_96461 | JGI IMG/M metagenome (GOLD analysis project Ga0134122, IMG submission 96461) | Terrestrial soil microbial communities without Nitrogen fertilizer from Kellogg Biological Station, Michigan, USA - KB3-0-2 | ecosystem: Environmental > Terrestrial > Soil > Unclassified ... | reverse complement strand
CAACAGCCGCAAGGGGAGGGCGTGCGCCTCCTCGAACACCTCCGGGTCCTCGACGCGGATGGCGGCCAGGCCGTTCACGTCGAAGAAGCGGCGGTAGTTGATCTCCTCGCCCGCCACCCGCCAGTCCGCCAGCCGGTAGCTGCAGCCGTCGAGCACGCCGTCCAGCAGGTCGAAGCTGGAGGGGTCCTCCGGGTCGCCGTTGAAGCGGCGGAGGTTCTCCTCCAGGTGCGCGCGGATGGACCCGTTGCGCTCCACCAGCGCGTGCAGCCGGCGCTTCACCACCTCCTTCTCGCGCCGCCGCTCCAGCACCCGGGCGCGGTCGGTCTCGGTGCGCGCGGGGAGGTGCTCGATGGCGGTGAGCACCGACTGCAGCTCCTGCAGGTCCGGGTGATCGGTGCCCAGCTGCTGGGCCAGCGCGTCCAGCCTTTGCCCCACCACCCGGCCGTACTGGCGCGGCGCCAGCGGGAAGGCGTGGTCGAAGTAGCGGACCAGCAGCGCGCCGCGCTCGTAGCGGAGCTTCAGCTCCCCGCGCTCCAGCACCTGGCCGTACTGCCCGCCCAGCACCGGGAGCAGCACCTTGTCCTTCAGCTCCGCCTTGGGCGGGTCCCAGTCGATGTCGAAGTACCGGGCGTAGAAGGACGAGGGGCCGTTCTCCAGCACGTCCATCCAGAGCGCGTTGCCCCGCTCGATGCCCATGTGGTTGGGCACCAGGTCCATCACCTGGCCCATCCCGGCCCGCGCGAGCGCCTCACAGAGCTGCGCGCAGCCCGCTTCTCCTCCAAATTCCGGGTTGAGCGACTGGTGGTCCACCACGTCGTACCCGTGGAGGCTGCCGGGCGCGGCGGCGAGGGTCGGCGACGCGTAGAGGTGGCTGGCGCCCAGCCTCGACAGGTAGGGCACCACCTCCGCCGCCTTCGGGAAGGGGAGGTCGCGGTTGAGCTGGAGGCGGTAGGTGGAGAGCGGCGCCGCCGGCGCGCCGAGCAACTCGTCCCGCACCTCCTCGAACAGCGCGCGGGCGGCCGCCGCCCTCGGGTCGCCGGAACGTTCGTAGGTCACACCGCCCGGAGGTATGCACTGTCGCGCCACCGGACAGTCCCCGCCCCCGGGGTGCTCTCCGGTGGCGAACAGTCGGCCGAGGGCCTCCGGGCTGGTACGCTCCGGGCCGCAATGCGCGCCTGGCCCCGTGGATTGCTGGCCTGCGGCCTCCTGGCCGCATTCTCCGCCTGTGGCGAGGCGCCGTTGATCAAGCTCACCCTCCACTACTCGGGGTTCGAGCCGGCATGCGTGCAGGTGCAGGCGTCCGACGGCGCCGACCCCGACCTGCCGGCGCCCCAGCCGGTGCCCGTGCCGCCGGGGACGCGCAACGGCGACCTGACGGTGAGCATCTGGGGGAAGCCCGGGTGGAGCGACCAGGTGCGCCTCGCCACCGAGGCGCACGAGAAGACCTGCGACGGCCCCAAGGTGGCGGGCGAGGTCCGGATGGTCACCGTCACGCGCGGCCAGACCTTCTCGCTGGAGCTGTTCCTGGAGGCGACGGACGCGGACCAGGACGGGTTCGTGGCGGCGCCGGCCGGGACGGATTGCGACGACGCCCAGGCCAGCATCCACCCCGGCGCCACCGAGATCTGCAACAACCAGGACGACAACTGCGCCAACGGCGCGGACGAGGGCTTCAACGTCGGCGGGCCCTGCGGTGGGGACGGCGGCTGCGGCACCATCCAGTGCGCCCAGGATGGGGGAACCCGCTGCGCGAACGGGTTGGCCTTCTACCGGGACGACGACGGGGACGGGTTCGGGAGGACGGACGACGTCCTCTACCGGTGCACCGCGCCGGCCGGGTACGCGCTCAACCCGGGGGACTGCCAGGACGATGCGGGCTTCGTGCACCCGGGCGCCCCGGAGATCTGCGACGGCCTCGACGACAACTGCGTCAGCGGCGTCGACGAGAACCTCGGGAAGGGCGCGGGCTGCAGCGCGCCGTACGGGTGCCCGGGCCAGAACGTCTGCGCGCCCGACGGCGGGGTGATGTGCCAGGCCAACGGCAGCGGCGTCACCGGCAAGCACCCCGACGAGGACGAGGACGGGCACGGCGCGCCGACCGAGATCTGCGTCGCGGACGCGGGCATCCCGGTGGCGAGCAGCTCCGACGACTGCGACGACGGCGATCCGTTCACCGCCACGGGCTTCCCGGAGATCTGCGACCGGCGCGACAACGACTGCGACGGGCGGGTGGACAAGGACGACGCGGGGGTGAGCGCGTGCCCGAACGACGCCGGGTGGGTCGCGCACACGGCGGGCGGCTCCAGCCACGTCTGGAGATCCGTCTGGTCCTGGACGGACGGCGGGGTGTGGGCCACGGGCGCGGTCCAGAAGCTCCGCGTCCACGCGCCGGACGACACGTACGCCGCGGGCACCATGTGGCCGAAGAACTACGACAGCGACTGCGCCAACGGGACCTACACCGGCGTCTGGGCCGACCCGGCGAACGGCATGGCCTTCACCGTCGGCCCGGCCGGGCTCTTCTGCACGCACGCCCTGGCGGCCACGCCGTTCCAGGACCAGGGCGGCATCGTCTCCGCCAACCTGCCGGACCCGGTCTCGGTGGTGGGCTTCCGCACGGGGTCGGCGGCGGAGGTCTACGTGGTCGGCCTCGACGGCGGCACGCTCCGCTGGTTCGCGGACGCCGGCTCGCAGCCGTTGGACCCCATCAGCGGCGTGCACCTGAACGACATCCACGGCTCCTCGCGCGACGTCATCTTCGCCGCGGGGCAGGCTCCCGGCGCGCCCGCGGACCCGCGGCTCTACCGCTTCTCGCAGCCATCCACGTGGATCCAGACGCCGCTGCCCGCGCCCCTGCCCAACTCCGGCGCCTCGGTGCAGGCGGTCTACTCGGTGAGCCCGCGCCTGGCGTTCGCGGTCACCGACACCGCGGCCGTCGTGGAGTGGAACGGGAGCGCGTGGGCCATGCACCCGGCGCCTCCGGACGCCGGCGCCCTGCGGGGCGTGCTCGCCTTCGGGAGGGACTCCCTCTTCGTCATCGACTCGAAGACCGCGTGGGAGTGGAACGGGAGCGCCTGGACCAGGCTGCTGGACGCGGGCACCGGAGGCACGCTGGTGGACCTCCACGGCACCAACCCCGCCGACATCTGGGTGGCCCAGGATCCGCAGATGGTCTATCGCTGGCCGCAATGACCTCTGCGTTCAGCCGCGCGGCGGGTGCGATCGGCCTGTTGATCGCGTCCAACTCCTTCATGACCTTCGCCTGGTACTACCACCTTAAGCAGCGGAGCTGGTCGCTGCTGGTGGCCATCGGCCTGTCCTGGCTGATGGCGCTGCCCGAGTACTGCTTCCAGGTGCCCGCCAACCGGCTGGGCCACGCGGACTGGGGCGGGCCGCTGGGCGCGCCGCAGCTCAAGGTCATCCAGGAGGCGGTGACGCTGATCGTCTTCAGCGTCTTCACCACCCTCGTCCTCGGCGAACGCCTGCGCGGGACGGACCTGGCGGCCTTCGCGCTGGTGCTGGCCGGGGTGGCGGTGGCGATGTGGGGCCGGCTGTCGGGCGCGGCGTAGGGAGGCCTGGAAACACCAAGGGCCCGGCGGTCGGAGAAGACCGGCGGGCCCAGGTGCGCTTTCGCGGAGATCTCGAAGCTAGCTGAGCTGCTTGTTGACCAGCTTGGTCATCTCGAACATCGAGACCTGCTTCTTCCCGCCGAACACCGCCTTGAGCTTGTCGTCGGCGTTGATCATCCGCCGCTCCTTGGCGTCCTGGAGGTTGTTCTTGCGGATGTACTGCCAGAGCTTCTTGACGACCTCGGTGCGCGGCAGCGGCTTGCTGCCGACGATCTCCGCCAGCGCCGCAGAGGGCTGCATCTCCTTCATGAACGCGGCGTTTGGCTTGCGCTTCGCGCCCGACTTCTTCGCGGGTGCCTTCTTGGCGGTCTTCTTGGCGGCCATTCTTCTGTGCTCTCCTCCCCCTCAGAGGGGCGTTTAGGGCAGGCTCGGGTACGCAGCCCGGCGCGAACCTGTAGCACTCTCCTTGGGAAAGTACAGGTGGAAGTGAGGACGCCCCCAGAGGAGAGAGCGCCCTTTTTGCTTGCCTTCACCTCCGGTTTTCTCCACAGGGCGCTCCCGGATGCGCGCGCTGGTCACCGGAGCGAACGGATTTCTGGGCACGTGGCTGACCCGGCGGCTGGTGGCGCGCGGGGACGAGGTGCGGGTCCTCCTGCGCTCCAGCGCCGACGAGTGGGGTCTCTCCAGCCTGGCCGTCCAGCGCTTCCAGGGAGACGTCACCGACCCGATGTCGCTCGCGCCCGCGGCCAAGGGAGTAGAGGTGGTGTTCCACCTGGCCGGCATCCGGCGGGCCCCGTCGAAGGAGCTGTTCGAACAGGTGAACGCCCAGGGCACCCGCCACGTCTGCGAGGCGGCGGCGGCCGGAGGGGTGCGCCGCGTGTTGCTCTGTGGGTCGCTGGCGGCGTCCGGGCCGTCGGCGCCGGGGCGGCCCAAGCTGGAGTCGGACCCCTTCGCGCCCTTCGAGGCGTACGGGGAGAGCAAGGCCGCCTCCGAGCAGATCGCCTTCTCCTACCGCGACCGCCTGGAGGTGGTCTCCGCCCGCCCGTCCCGCATCGTGGGCCCGGGCGACCGGGAGAACCTCACCTTCTTCAAGCTGGTGAAGAGGGGGTTCAAGCTGGTGGTGGGCGGCCAGGAGCGCCCCCTGTCCATGGTGGACGTGGAGGACGTGGTGGACGCGCTCCTGCTGATGGCGGACCGGCCGGAGGCCGCCGGGGAGGCGTTCTTCGTCTCCTCCGCGGAGACCACCACGCTGGAGAAGTTGCAGGACGAGGTGGCCAGGCAGCTGGAGGTGAAGCCCCGGCGCATGAAGGTGCCCGGGCCCATCCTCTACGGCTTGTTCTCGGCGGCGGACGCCGTCTCCCGGCTCACCGGGAAGCATCTCCCCGTGAACCGGAAGCTGGCGCGGCAGCTCCTGGCCCCGGCGTGGACCTGCTCCATCGAGAAGGCGGAGCGCATGCTCGGATACGCGCCGAAGGTGACGCTCGCCGAGTCCATCCGGCGGTCGCTGGTGTGGTACCGGGAGAACGGCTGGTTGTAGGCAGCCAGAGCACAGATCGTTTGGTCGGCTGGTGCGTTCGCATCGGTATGACCATCAGGCACACATTGTTGGGTATCACCTCGATGGCGGCTTCGCTGGGCGCGATCGGATTCCTGCTCCTCTCGGACGTGGCGGTCGCGGAGGAGCCGGCTCCGGCCCCGCAGGCGCAGTCCGCCGCGCAGGGGAAGGACGTCGCGACGGCGAAGGAGGTCGCGCCGGTGTTGAAGGCCAAGACGAAGCCGCGGCGGAAGCGGATCGACCTGGGGCGCTTCGAGGGTTACTAAGCCCGGAAGGCCGCGGGGAGAGCGCGATGCTGGAGACCGCTACCGGCGCGCTGGTGTTCCTGGCCATCTCCGCCGGCCTCCTCGGACCGCTGGAGCGATTCTTTCCGCACGGGGGCGTTCGCCGGAGCGCGGGCGCCTCCGCCCTTTGCGCGGCGCTGTTCGTGCTCAACACGATGCTGATGCGGGCGGTGGGCGACCCGGTGCTGGGTTGGCTGGAGTCGCTCCGCGCCCCCTCAGGGCCGCCGTCGCCGTGGCGGATCGCCGCCGCGTTCGTGCTCGCGGACGGGTGCGGCTACGCCGCGCACCGCGCGCTGCACCGGGTGCCCTGGCTGTGGCGCTTCCACCGCATCCACCACGAGGCCACGGAGCTGCGCTGGCTGGACGCCTGGCGCCAGCACCCTTTGGACTTCGTGGTGCAGGGCCTGGCGGTGGGCCTGCCCGGCGCGCTCCTGGGCGCGTCGCTGACGGACCTGGTCTGGGTGGTGCTGCTGCGCAAGCTGTGGACGTCCTTCCTCCACTCGGACATCCGCGCCCGCTTCGGCCCGCTGGAGTGGGTTTTGGCCACGCCCGCCTTCCACCGCGTCCACCACAGCGCCGACCCGGCCGAGTACGACCGGAACTTCGCCGGCACGTTCCCGTTCTGGGACGCGCTGTTCGGGACGGCGATGCTCAGGCGCGCGCGCGCTTGATGGCGCCGGACAGCCGCGCGGCGGGCGCGAAGACGAAGGCGTGGCCGCGCTTCATCTTGCGGAAGTAGCCGGCGCGGGCGAGGTCCAGCAGGTCCTGCCGGGCGGTCTGGTAGACCACCCCGTGCTCGCGCTGGTGCGCCTGGATGGTGTGCAGCTCCGCGGGGTGCCGAAGCGCGTGGGAGAGCACCGCCCGCTGCCGGTGGTTGAAGCGGTGGGCGCCCTTGAGGATGTGCTCCGCGTCCCGGATCTGCCGCTCCTCGCGCTCCACGTAGGCGAACAGCACCTCGGTGGCGCGCAGCACGACCTCCAGCTGGTGGAGCAGGAAGTAGGTCATGTCCCCGCGGCTGGTCTCCGAGTGGAGGAAGGCGCGCAGGTACTGGCCGGGGGCCGTCTTGATGACGCGCGAGATGGCCAGGAACTCCGTCAGCCAGTACCCCTGGCGCAGCATGCTCCAGTAGAAGAGCGCCCGCGCCGTCCGGCCGTTCCCGTCCACGAACGGGTGCTCGTAGGAGAGCATGAAGTGCAGCGCCGCCGCCCGGACGAACGGGTGCACGAAGACCTGGCCCGGGGCTTCGTTGGCGAACTGGAAGAGGGCCGACAGGCGCTCCTCCAGCGCCGCCGCCTGGGGCGGGACGTGGAGCACCGTGCCGTCGGCGTGGGACTGGACGGTGATGGTTTCGTCCGGGCGGCGGAACCGCCCCACGGCGCCCGGCTCCAGCGTGCCCTCGGTGAGGGTCCGGTGGAGCTCCAGCAGGAAGTCGCGGGACAGCGGCTCCCGCAGGTGCGCGCGGATCAGCTCCATCGCCTGGAAGTTGTTGGCGATCATCCGTTCGTCGCGGTCCTTCGGCTTCCGCCCGGAGAGCAGCAGCTCCCGCGCCTCCTGGCGGGTGGTGGACGCGCCCTCCAGCTGGCTGGAGCAGATGGCCTCCTCCATCAGCGAACCGATGAGGTAGCGGTCCCGTCGCTCCGGGGTGGCGATCCCCGGGTCCTGGGTATCCACCCGACCCCCCAGCTTCCGGTCGACCTGGTGCAGCCGTTCGTCCAGGCTGGAGGTCCGCGCGAACCAGAAGGGCCGGTTGGTCTTGTCCCCCAGCGGGAGCGGCGACCGCATGGCCTCCCGCCGCCACCCCACCGCCAGCCACCACTCCACCGGCGTGAGGTCTCCGGGCGGGGTCCGGCGGCGCAGCTCGTCCCAGTGGAGATAGCGGCCCTCCGGCTCCGGCCCGATGCCGGCCCGGAAGACGGGAGCGAAGCGGCGCTCCGCGTCCGCGAGCACGTCCAGGAACAGCGTGGCGACGTCGGGCGCCTGTTCGGGCAGCTGCACGCCTCAACTACTAATTCACCCGCGATTAGTAGGCAACTGGTATTTCGAACTACTAATCCGCCACCGATTAGTAGCTGATTGGTAGTTGGCCCTACTTCCGCTTCTGCTCGCGCCAGTCCAGGTTGATGTTGCTCTTCCCCTGGCCGCCGAACTCCGCGCGGAGGTCCTTGATCGCCTTGGCGTCCAGCGCCGTCATCTTCTCCAGCGCGTCCAGCGAATACTGCTGGCGCGACATCTCCCGGAGGAGCAGGGGATCGTCCTCCAGCTTCCCCATCAGCACCGGGTCCGAATAGGACAGCTCGGTCTGCTCCTGGATGAAGTTGTCCACCGTGTCCTTGGCGGCGCTCGCGCAGGCGCACGCCTGGCGCGCGTCCCCGGAGAGCAGGCACTCGAGGGTGGCGACGATCGCGTGGCCGGCGTCCGCCGCCCAGGAGACGCTCTCGTCCGCGAACTCGTCGATGTCGGGGGTCAGCTTCTCGCAGCTGGCCTTCAGCTTCTTCATCGCCGCGGCGTCCACGTTCCCGCTGGCCAGCGACTCGTAGACCTTGTCCAGCGCGGCCCGCAGCGCCTGCGCGTCCCCCCAGCGGCACAGCCGGGAGAACATGGCGTAGTTGGGGAGCATCCGCTCCGTGCAGAGCGCCGCGAACGCCGCGCGGTGCCTGGGGGGCAACCGCGCGACCCGCTTCTCCAGCGCGTCGAGATCGAACGCCACGGAATCCGGACGATAGGACAAGGCGTACGGCCCCGAAAGTTTCCCCCCGCGGCAGGGGGGACGCCGTGAGCGGCCCCGTCCGCGCCTCGAGGCCCGGTCCACCCCAGGCAGGTCGTGGGGCGGTGCGGCACCCGTTCCGCCTTCGACTTTCCCCCCTCCCCTCGTGTACAAGCCCCGCGCCGATGCTGTCCAAGGCCGCCTTCTACGACGTGGACGGAACGCTGGTTCGCACCAACATCGTCCACACCTACGCCTACTACGCGATGAACCGGGGCTCGCTCTCCGGCATCGCCGGTCGCACCTTCGGGGCGCTCGCCTCCCTGCCCCTCTTCGGGGCGCTGGACGCGGTGAACCGGAAGGTCTTCAACGAGTTCTTCTACCGGTACTACTCCGGCCTCTCCGAGGACCGGCTGGTCACCCTGGCGGAGGACCTCTTCGAGGACGTGCTCGAGCCGGCCATCTTCCCCAAGGCCCAGGACCTGATCGACGAGGCGAAGAAGGCCGGCTGCCGGATCGTCCTGGTCACCGGCGCGCTGGACTTCACCGTCCGCCCGCTGGCCCGCCACCTGGGCGCGGACGACCTCATCGCCAACAAGATGCAGTTCAACGGCGGCATCGCCACCGGCAAGGTCATCCCGCCGATCATCGAAGGCGCCAACAAGGCGCACGCCATCCGCGAGTACTGCGTCAAGCACCAGCTGGCGCTGGACAAGAGCTACGCCTACTCCGACTCCGCCTCCGACTACGCGATGCTGGCCATCGTGGGGCGGCCCACCGCGGTGAACCCCGACCTCCGGCTGCGCTCCCTGGCGCGCGCCTACAACTGGCCGGTCCTCGACCTCCGCTGATCCCCGAGCCCCTCGACCCCAAGAACGCATGCGCCCCCTCAAGACGCTGAAGAAGCTCTACGACGAGGAGTCCCACATCATCATGACCGAGAAGGGCTCCCCGCCGCGGGTGCTCTTCTCCGGCGAGGACTTCCTGCTCGAGGACATGCCGGAGGGCACCCGCGTCATCTGCGCGCGCCCGCCGCTGGAGGGCGTGCCCAACGTCAAGGCCGCCATCCGCTGGGCGATCAACCACCCGGAGAGCATGGAGCCGCTCCACGCGCTGCTCCGCCCGGGGATGAAGGTCACCGTCGCCCTGGACGACATCTCGCTCCCCCTCCCGCCGATGCGGACGCCCGACGTGCGGCAGCAGGTGCTGGAGATCGTGCTGGAGCTTTTGGCCGACTCCGGCGTGGACGACGTCCACCTGATCATCGCCAACGCGCTCCACCGCCGGATGACCGAGGCGGAGATGAAGCGGATGGTGGGGCAGAAGATCTGGGACGACTTCTACCCGGACCGCTACTACAACCACGACGCCGAGGACCCGGACGGGATGGTGGAGCTGGACCGCACCTCCCACGGCGAGGTGGTGGCGATCAACCGCCGCGCCGCCGAGAGCGACCTGCTCATCTACGTGAACATCAACCTGGTGCCCATGGACGGCGGGCACAAGTCGGTGGGCACCGGGCTCACCAACTACGAGTCGCTCCGCGCCCACCACAACCCCAAGACCATCCGCGACTCCGAGAGCTACATGGAGCCGAAGCGGTCCGCGCTCCACAAGAGCACCGAGCGCATCGGCCGGGTCATCGACCAGCACCTCAAGGTCTTCCACATCGAGACGGTGCTGAACAACAAGATGTTCGGCGACCAGGTGGACTTCCTGGGCAAGCAGGAGGAGGACTTCACCGAGCTGGACCGGATGAAGCTCACCGCCATGCGCGCCGCGCTGCAGCGGATGCCGCGGGCGATGAAGCGGAAGATCCTCCACGCCATCCCCGGCGCCTACTCCGTCATCGGCGTCCACGCCGGCGCCACCGAGCCCACCCACGACAAGACGCTGGAGCTGTCCTGGAGGCAGTACTCCGTCCCGGTGGAGGGGCAGGCGGACATCGTCATCTTCGGGGTGCCGTACATCTCGCCCTACAACGTCAACTCCATCCTCAACCCGCTGCTGTTGCAGGTGATGGGCTGCGGCTACCTGTTCAACCTCAACCGGGGCGTGCCGCTGGTGAAGAAGGGCGGGGTGATCATCCTCTGCCACCCGGCCTACGACGAGTTCGACCCGGAGCACCACCCCAGCTACATCGAGTTCTTCAACCGGCTGCTCCCGGAGACCCGGGACGCGATGGTGCTGGAGCACAAGTACGAGCGCGAGTTCGCCACCAACCCCAGCTACGTGCACCTGTACCGCAAGGGGAACGCGTACCACGGCGCCCACCCCTTCTACATGTGGTACTGGGGCGAGAACGGGCGCCAGTGGGCGGGGAAGATCATCGTCGCCGGCGCGGAGAACAACCACGTCCCGGCGCTCCTGGGCTGGGAGCGCACCGACACGCTCTCCGAGGCGATCGAGGAGGCGCGCGGCTTCATGGGCCGGAGCGCCACCATCACGCTGGTGAAGATCCCGCCCATCCTCCAGACCGACGTGAGGATCTAACGAGGTGCCACCGATGAGCCCCCCCGTCGCCAACCTGGACGTCGCGCGCGTGCTCGGAGGCAAGGGCGTGCTGTTCGCCGGCGCCACCGGCTTCCTCGGCAAGGTCGCCCTCTCGATGCTGCTGGACCGGTATGGAGACGACCTGGACAAGGTCTACGTCGTCGTCCGCCGCGGGTCCTCCACCAGCTCCGAGCGCCGCTTCTACGACAAGGTCGCCACCTCCGAGCCCTTCCAGCCCCTGCGCGACCGGATGGGCGAGGCGGGCGCGCTGGAGTGGCTGCAGAAGAAGTGCGTCATCTTCGACGGCGACATCACCGACCCGGACCTGGGCCTCACCGCCGAGCAGCTGGCCATGGTCCAGGGCCGCGCCAGCGTGATGATCAACTGCGCCGGGCTGGTGTCCTTCAACCCGTCGCTGGAGGTGGGCCTCAACGTCAACACCACCGGGGTGATGAACACCGCGGCGCTGTGCAAGAAGCTCTCGCTGCCGCTGGTGCACGTCTCCACCGCCTTCGTGGTCGGCAATCGCTCCGGCCTGGTGTTCGAGGACGAGGAGGTCAAGGGCTACTTCCCGCGCCGCGACGAGCTGGACGGGCGCGACTTCTCGCTCGAGCAGGAGCTGAAGGACTGCGAGAAGATCGTGGCCCGGCTGCGCGAGGAGGCGGACGACAAGGCGCTCACCTCCACCTTCCGCCAGCGCGCGCTGGAGCGGCTGCAGGAGGAGGGCCGCGACGCCAAGGACGAGAAGACGTTCCGCCTCGCCGTGGGCCGCGAGCGCAAGCTGTGGACCACCACCCGGCTGGTCGAGGCGGGGATGGAGCGCGCCGCCCACTGGGGCTGGCCCAACACCTACGTCTACACGAAGTCGCTGGGCGAACAGGCGCTGTTCCAGACGGAGGGGCTCCGCTTCGCCATCGTCCGCCCCTCCATCGTGGAGAGCGCGGCCCGGTTCCCCTTCCCGGGCTGGAACGAGGGGTTCACCACCTCCGCGCCGCTGTGCTTCGCCATCCTCAAGGGGCAGCGCGGCATCCCCGCCGGTGAGAAGGCCATCCTGGACATCATCCCGGTGGATCACGTCTGCAGCGCGCTGATCGCCATCGCCGCGCATACGGTGGAAGGGCCGCACGAGCGGCGCGTCTACCAGCTGGCCTCCGGCGACTCGAACCCGTTCATCGCCGCGAGGGCGGTGGAGCTGGTGGGGCTCTACCGGCGCAAGTTCTACAGGAGCAAGACCACCGGGTCGAAGCTGTGGAACGAGCTGAAGGCCCGCATCGAGCCGACGCCGATCACCAAGGCCGCCTACCAGATGCGGTCCGCGCCCCTGTTCATCCGCGGCGCGCAGATGCTCAAGGGGCTGATCGACGAGGTGAAGCCGGCCTGGGGCGCGCCCAACGTGGCCGCCTTCCTCGACCACGCCAAGGTGAAGCTGGACGACATCGAGCAGCAGGCGACGTCCCTCAACGGGCTGATCGACCTCTTCCTCCCCTTCATGTGGGAGAACCGGTACGTCTTCCGCTGCGACAACACCCGGTCGGTGGTGGAGCGGCTGAGCGCCGAGGACCGGAAGCGGATCAGCTGGGCCCCGCAGGAGATGGACTGGCGGCAGTACTTCCTGGAGGTGCACCTCCCCGGCCTGGAGAAGTGGGTGTTCCCCGGCCTGGAGGAGGAGACGGAGCGCCGCAAGACCATCCACGCCCACCGCGACCTTTTGGAGCTGTTCGAAGCGTCGGTGCACAACTACCGGCACCGGGTGGCGTTCCGCTTCGCCAAGGGCGACAAGGAGGAGCGCTTCACCTACGGCCAGGTGGACCGCTACTCGGCGCGCGTCGCGTCGTTCCTGCAGAAGGGCGGCATCAAGGGCGGCGGCCGGGTGTTGCTGGTCTCCGAGAACCGGCCGGAGTGGGGCATCAGCTACTTCGGCATCCTCCGCGCCGGCGCCACCGCGGTGCCGGTGGACCCGGAGCTGACCGAGGCGGAGGTGGTGAACATCGCCCGCCGGTCCGAGGCCGACGCCTGCCTCATCTCCGAGGACTCCGCCCGCGACCTGCCCGGCCTGCACAAGGCGCTCGCCGAGGCGGGGCTGAAGACGCAGGTGCACTCGCTGGCCCAGGCGATGGAGGGCGACCCGGCCCACCCGGACCGGATCGGCCCGGTGCGGAAGACGGCGTCCGCGGACGACGTGGCGTCGCTCATCTTCACCTCCGGCACCACCGGCCAGCCCAAGGGCGTGATGCTCACCCACCGGAACTTCGCCGCGCTGGTGGCGAAGATCGCCGGGGTGTTCGACATCGGCGTGGGGGACGGGCTGCTCTCCGTGCTCCCGCTCCACCACACCTTCGAGTTCTCCTGCGGCTTCCTCACCCCGTTCAGCCGCGGCGCGGAGATCAGCTACATCGACGAGCTGACCGCGGACCGCCTGGGCGACGTGTTCGAGACCGGCCGGGTGACGGCGATGATCGGCGTGCCGGCGCTCTGGCAGCTCCTGCACCGGAAGATCACCCAGGAGCTGGCGGCGAAGCCGTCGTTCGTGGAGCAGGCCACCAAGGCGCTGATGTCCGCCAACGCCGAGCTGCGCAACCGGTCCTCGGTGAACCTGGGCAAGCTGCTCTTCTGGCCGGTGCACCGGAAGTTCGGCGGGCGGGTCCGCTTCATGGTCTCCGGCGGGTCGGCGCTGCCGGACGAGGTGCACAAGGCCTTCCACGCGCTGGGCTTCACCATCGCGGAGGGCTACGGCCTCACCGAAGCGGCGCCGGTGCTGGCGGTGTCCGAGCTGGGCCACAAGCGGCAGGCGGGCACGGTGGGCGCGGCGCTCCCCGGCATCGAGATCAAGATCGACCAGCCGGACGCGGAGGGCATCGGCGAGGTGGTGGCGCGCGGGCCCAACGTGATGGCCGGCTACTTCGGCGACCGCGAGGCCACCGACACCGTGCTCAAGGAGGGCTGGCTCCACACCGGCGACCTGGGCCGGCTGGACGCGGACGGCCGGCTCTTCCTCGTGGGGCGGAAGAAGGACGTCATCATCGACGCCAACGGGAAGAACGTGTACCCGGACGAGCTGGAGGAGCTCTACGCGGACCACCCGCACGTCAAGGAGCTCTCCATCGTGGGGCTGCCGGACGAGGGCGGGGTGGGGGAGAAGGTCGCCTGCCTCTGCGTGCCCGAGTACAAGGACCCCAAGGACAAGGACGGCCCGGCGCGTCCCCGCGAGGAGGTGCGCCAGGAGATCGAGGAGCACTTCCGCGAGGTCTCCGCCGGGATGCCGTTCTACCGCCGGGTGAAGGTCCTCCGGCTCTGGGACGGCGATCTCCCCAAGACCTCCACCCGCAAGGTGAAGCGCAAGCTGGTGGTGGAGGAGCTGAAGCGGCAGGAGCGGATCGCCACCTCCAGCGAGAAGGTGCGCCAGCAGGCGGCCGCCACCACCGGCGGCGTGGCGGACTGGCTGTACCCGCTGATCGCCGAGGTGTCGCAGCGGCCGGTCTCCGCGGTGAAGCCGGAGGCGCAGCTCACCGGCGAGCTGGGGTTCGACTCGCTCATGCTCACCGAGCTGTCGGCGGCGCTGGAGAACGCGGGCGTGCCGTTGCCCGCGGTGGACAACCTCTCGCAGATCCACACGGTGGACGACCTGCGCAAGCTGGTGGCGCAGAGCGGCCGCCGCGCCGCGGCCGAGCCGAAGAGGGTCCCGGTGTCGGAGCCGCCCACCGAGAGCGAGCGCGACCACGGCGACGAGATCCCGGTGCCGGAGCCGCTGGCGGACGTGGGCCGCGCGCTGCTCTCCTTCGGCCAGCGGGTGCTCTACGGCGGCGTGTTCGACGTCAAGGTCACCGGGAAGACCTTCATCCCCCAGAACCGCAACTTCCTGGTGGTGGCCAACCACGCCTCGCACCTGGACATGGGCCTGGTGAAGGTGGTGCTGGGCGACCAGGGCGAACGGCTGACCGCGCTCGCCGCGCGCGACTACTTCTTCGACACCAGGCTCAAGCGCGCCTACTTCGAGAACTTCACCAACCTCATCCCCATGGACCGCAACGGCTCCCTGCGCGAGTCGCTGCGGATGGCGGGCGAGGCGCTCCAGCAGGGCTACAACCTGCTCATCTTCCCGGAGGGGACGCGCTCCACCACCGGGCAGCTGGGCGAGTTCTACCCGACGCTGGGGTACCTGGCGCTGACCTGCAAGGTGGACGTGCTCCCGCTGTGGCTGGAGGGCACCTACGACGCGCTGCCCAAGGGGTCCATCTTCCCCAAGAGCACGCACCTGGGCGTCCGCATCGGCCCCGCGCTCCCGTACCCGGAGATGAAGAAGCGCACCCAGGGGATGGCGCGGTCGGAGAGCTACCGGCACGTCACCCGGCTGGCGGAGGAGGCGGTGAAGGCGCTGCGAGAGGGGAAGGTGCTCAACGTGGACGGCCGCACCGAGCTGCCCGAGCCGAAGGACAAGGCGCCCGCCGCGAGGGGGCACTCGTGAGGCTGCTCGTCACCGGCGGCACCGGCTTCCTCGGCGCGCACCTCGTCCCGCGGCTCCAGGCGGCCGGCCACCAGGTCCGGCTGATCTCCCGCGCCCGGCCCACCGCGCTCCCCGAGGGCGCCGAGCACGTCGCCGGCGACCTCAAGGACCGCGAGGCGGTGCGCCGCGCGCTGGCCGGAGTCGACGCCGTCTACCACCTGGCCGGGCTGGTCTCCTTCGACCCCAAGGACGGCCGGAAGATGTACGAGCTGCACGTGGACTGCACCCGCGAGCTGCTCCGCGACTGCAAGGCGGCGGGGCTGAAGCGGTTCGTGCTGGCCTCCACCTCCGGCACCATCGCGGTATCGAAGGAGGAGCGCACCGCCACCGAGGCCGACGACTACCCCATCACCGTGGTCGGGCAGTGGCCGTACTACCTCTCCAAGATCTACGAGGAGAAGCTGTCGCTGGAGTACTGCCGGCAGAACGGCATCCCGCTGGTGGTGTGCAACCCGTCGCTGCTGATGGGCCCGGGGGACGAGCGGCTCTCCTCCACCTGGACGGTGGTGAAGTTCCTCAACCGGGACATCCCCGGGATGCCCAACGGCGGCATCTCCTTCGCCGACGCGCGCGACGTGGCGGACGCGCTGGTGAACGCGCTCGGCATGGGCGAGGTGGGCGGGCGCCACCTGATGGGCGTCAACATGACGATGAAGGAGTTCTTCCAGCGGCTGTCCCGCCTCACCGGCGTGGCCGCGCCCGCGCTCCGGCTCCCCAAGCAAGGGAACCTGTGGGGCGCGAAGCTGCTGGAGAAGATCGCCGACCTGCGCGGGGTGGAGCCGGCGCTGGACTACCACTCGGTGGACATCGGCGAGCACTGGTTCTGGCTGGACGCCTCCAAGGCGGAGCGCGAGCTGAGGTTCAAGGCGCGCGACCCGCTCCAGACGCTGCACGACACCGTGCAGTACGTCCTCTCCCGGATGCCGGCCCAGAGCCTGCCCGGCGTGAAGGGCGAGCTGTTCGAGTCCCGGCAGGGGACCTAGAGGGCCGCCGCGGCGGTGGGGTGGCCGGGCTGCCTCCCCATCGCCTGCAGGAGCTGCCCCCGCGCCGCGCCGGTCACCCCGCGCAAGAGCCCGGTGGCCCAGTGGCCGCCCAGACCGGCGATGGCCTTGCGCGCGGCGGCGGCGGTCAGCAGCGCGGGCGTGAAGGTCCGGGCGTCGTCGAAGTTGTCGGCGAAGGCGTTGGCGACCCGCTGGGCCGAAGTATTTGCCACGCCATCGCTCCCGTACCCGGCCATCATCAGCAGCCGGCCGGGGCCGGTCATCGGCTCCAGCAGCAGGTTGTTGAACTGCCAGTGGTGGCGGGCGTCGTTCTCCCAGAAAGATTCGAACGTCCGGGTCATCCACTCCGCGTCGAAGGGCCCGTCGCCGCGCGCGTTGACGGCGGTCACCAGGTGCTTGGCCATCCGGGTCCCGTTGTTGGCGCCCTGGCCGCCGATGGGGTCGAACACCATCAGCGTGTCTCCCACCCCGGTGACCACCCGCCCCGAGGGGAGCTTCCCCACCGGGTCGCGCACCGTGGGCGTGACCGCGCCCACCAACCAGCCCCTGGGGTCCGCCAGCGTGAACGGCTCCAGCCAGGCGGAGGCCCACGGGAAGAGCTCCCGCATCAGCTCCCGCAGCCGCGCCAGCGCCTGATCGCCGGACTTCACGTCGCCGAAGCGATCCATCCGGCTGCCTGGCTTGGCCTCGAAGAGGATGGCCCAGAGCGCCTCGCCGGTCTTGTGGACGAACGGCATCCAGAACGCCTCGCCGTAGGGCTCCACGATCATGTAGCGGACGGTCTTCATCGTCTCGCCCGGCTCCTGCACCGGCCGCCCGCGCATGATCGCCATGCACAGGTTCCGCTGCGGCCGGGTGTAGACGCTGCGCGCGGCGTTGCGCTCGAAGAGGTTGCAGAGGTCCGCCTTCCCCACGCCCACGATGGTGAGGTCGTTCTGGGCGGCGATGGCGTCCAGCCGGCCCACGTCCACCGGCTCGATCACCACCTTGCCGCCGCGCTGCTCCAGCTCCTCCATCCAGCGCGCGGACATGGCGCGGACGTCGATGCCCATCGCCCTGTGGCTGGTCCGGCCGTTGAGGGTGAGGAACTGGTTCCGGGGCTTGGCGCAGAAGGCCAGGGCGACCCCGTCGATGGAGGCCGCGTTGTCGTCCCAGTGCGCCAGCCCCAGCTCGCGGTCGTAGGACAGCGCGCGGTGGAAGCGGCCGGCCACCCCGGTGGGCGTGGACTCCTCCAGCCACTGCCTGGGGGTGCGGTCCGAGTAGAGCGTCACCTCGTGGCCCGCGCGCCGCAGGCCATGGGCGGTCAACAGCCCGGCGATGCCGGATCCGACGATCGCGATTCGTCTCATGGGGATGGAACGACCATCCCAGGAAAACTTCCCCGCAAAAAGTTCGGCGGCAGGGGTGCTGGAGTCACCCGTGCCGCCGAGAAGGCTTCGGTCCTCGAGATGTGAGGAATCCTTCAGCCGTGGGCGCCGAGCGCCCGACTCTTTTTCGAAGCTTGGTCAGGCCCCGTTCGCCTGGAGGGCGGCGCCGCCGCCGTTGAGGAACGGGCACGAGGAGGCGCCCTTGCCCTGCTGGATGGCCTGCTGCATGGCCTGCATCGCCTGCGGGCTGATGCCCTGCGCCTCGGGGGCGGGCGGCGGGAGCAGGCCCTCGCGCCGGGCGGAGGCCTCCTGCAGCGCCGCGTTCATGCCGCCCTGGACGCTGGCGTCCGCGCCGCCCAGGTACATGCGGTCCAGCACCTGGACGAAGTTCTTCTCCAGCGAGTCGCCGTTGAGCACGCCGTCGGAGGCCATGTCCATCTGCTCCAGCGCCTGGAGGTCGCCCTTGTTGAGGTTGGCCTCCATCGCGTTGGGGCTGTTGAGCGAGTACTCGAGGATGGAGCCGTCGATCTTCCCGCCGGTGAACAGCGGGGAGTGACCCCACAGCTGCATCACCTCGTTGTCGAAGTTGGTCAGGCCGTTCTGCCCGGTCTGCCGGTTCTGCATGTTCACCGGGCCCTGGGCGAAGTTGATGGGCGAGTTGGCGTAGCGCTGCGAGATGTCCTTGCCGGTGAGCTGCTGGTAGACGCCGAAGAACGCGTTGTCCAGCGACTTGCCGGTGTACCCGCCGAACTGGGCCATGTCCTGGGCGGCCAGCTTCTGCGCCACCGCCACCTCGGCCGGCTTGAACTGCTGCGGGTTCTGCAGGACGTTCATGAACACGCCGCCGTCCTGGTGCCCGGAGGAGCCCATCTGGATGCCCCAGAGGTGCAGGACGGCGCGCTGCTCCTCGGTCATCCCGGACATCTGGTTGCGCTGCTGGGTGCTCAGCTGCTGGTAGTTGACGTTGGGGTTGATGCCCACCGCCGGCTGGCCGTAGCCGCCCGCCGGGCCACCGATGGCCCCGTCGCCGCCGCCGCCGGCCCCGCCCGCGTTGCCGGCGTTCCCCGCGGCGCCCGCGTTCCCGGCATTGCCGGCCGCGCCCTCGGCGCCGCCGCCCAGACCGCCACCCGCCGCCCCGCCCGCGCCACCACCGAGGCCGCCGCCGGCCGCCCCACCCGCCGCGCCGCCGCCGAGGCCTTGGAGCAGGGTCGCCAGCTGCTGGACCACCTGGGTGAGGGCGGAGACCAGGCCCTGGAGGGACTGCATCATCTCCGGCGGGAGGCCACCGGCCGCGGCGAGCTGGCCGGCGTTCCCCGCCGCGCCCGCGTTGCCGGCATTGCCCGCGTTCCCGGCGGCCGCGTTGTTCGCCGTGCCCGCCGCACCCGCGTTCCCAGCATTCCCCGCGTTGCCGCCGTACCCGCCGCCGGCGATCGCGCCCTGCGCGCCACCGCCCAGGCCGCCCGCTGCGCCGCCCTTCCCGGCGCAACGGCCCTGCGCCGCCGCCGGCTGGAAGCCGCTGACGCCGCCGAAGGCCTGCACCGCCGGCTGCTGCGGCAGACCGGTGCGCAGCCCCTGGGCGGGCAGCTGCTGCCCATAGGCGCCCTGGCCCTGGCCGGCGTCGTAGCCGTAACCGAGGAGGGCGTTCGGGAAGAGGAGGTTGTTGGTCGCGGTCGGCATGATCAGCTCCTAGAAACTTCGCTCCACCCTCAGGAACCGGAGGTGGACTTCATGCGCGTACATCAGCACGACGTGTGCCACCGGATCTGAGGGGTGGCTCCCGAGGAGTTTCAGCGAGTTGCGAAGGTGGTGGAGGGTGGGTGTCAGCTTCACCTTTCGCCCCTCGCGCCGCACTGTCAGGTCTCGCTGACGAGCCCCGGAAGCGGCCTCCCGCAAAAGCGACGGCCGGCCCCTCCACGATGGGAGGGCGCCGGCCGCTGAACCGCGCCGAAGTTCGCGAGGTGCTCTAGTACCCGCCACCCGCGGTGCCGGCGGCGCCCGCGTTCGCGGCGTTGCCGGCATTGCCCGCGTTCGCCTGGGCCGCGCCAGCGTTCCCGGCGTTGCCAGCATTGCCGGCGTTCCCAGCGTTGCCCGCGTTGCCGGCATTGCCAGCGTTACCCGCGTTGCCTGCCGCCCCGACCGCGCCGCCCGCCTCGCCCGCGCCCGCCGCGCCGCCGCCCAGGATGCCCTGGAGCTGCTGGAGCAGCTGGGCCAGCAGCTGGACGATCTGCTGGAGGACCGCGCCGATGTCGCCCGCGCCGCCCGCCGCCGCGCCCTCGGCAGCGCCCGCGTTGCCAGCGTTCTCGGCGTTGCCGGCATTACCAGCGTTACCCGCGTTGCCGGCGTTCCCAGCGTTACCCGCCTGGCCAGCCTTGCCGCCGCCACCGCCCTTGGCCAGCTCGGTGCCGCCGCCCTGGCCGATGGGCTGCCCGTCGTACTGCTGGACCGAGCGGGCGAACTGGCCGCTGGTGACGTTCTGGATGGCCTTCTGGTAGGCGCCCTCGTCCTTGACCGCGCCCTTGGTGCCGGTGATGTCCTTGAGCGAGAGCTGGCCGCTGCTGATGGCCCCGGCCACCGCGCCGAGGGTCTCGATGTCGGTGTCGCCCACGCCGGGGTTGTTCGCCGCGGCGATGCCCTTGGACTTCATCAGCTCCTTCAGCTTGCCGTTGTCGTAGTTCTTGCCGTCGCCCTTGTAGACCGAGGCGACCTGCATGAAGGTCTGCGCGTCCGGCGACATCCGGGCGAACGCCTGGGCGCCCTGGGCCAGGCCCTGCGCCGAGCGGCCGTTCATCCCGTTGGCCACCGCCGCGAACTGCACGGCGTAGTCGCGGGCCACCGCCGCCTTGAAGAGGTCGCCGTTGCCCACGGTGCCGAACCGGGTGTTCGGCATGGCGCGGTTCTGCTTCACGTTGCCGTCCTGCTTGCCGTCGCCGTTGGTCGCGCCGTTGATGTAGCTCTGGAACTCCCGCGCGTCGGTCGGCATCGGCATGCTGCTCCGGGCGCCCTGCGCCGCCCCGCCAGCCCCACCCACCGCGCCGGCCCCGTAGCCGCCGCCGTAGCCGCCACCGCCGATGGCGCCCTGCGGAGCCCCGTAGCCGCCGGCGGCGATCGCGTACCCGGTGCCGGCGTTGCCAGCCGCCCCGGCGTTGCCAGCGTTGCCCGCCGCGCCCGCGTTGGCGGCGTTACCAGCGTTACCAGCGTTCCCGGCATTGCCCGCGTTACCCGCGTTGCCAGCATTGCCGGCGTTACCCGCGTTGCCAGCATTGCCCGCCGCGCCCTGGGCCCCGCCGCCGGCCGGCGCCGCGCCGCCGCCCAGAGACTGCACCAGCTGGCCGAGGACCTGAACGAGCTGATTCAGCGCCTGGGCGATCCCCTGCAGGCCGCCGCCCGCGCCAGCACCGCCGAGGGCCGGCTGGCCACCGGCGATCGCCGGCTGGAAGCTGCTCGCCCCGCCGTAGCCCAGGGGGCTGCGCGCCTGCGCCGGCTGCTGGATCGCCGAGGCCGGCGAGCCGTAGCCATAGGCGTTGTAGAGACCGGCGCTGGGCTGGAAGTTCGAGATCGGGGTGGCCATGGTGTGCTCCTGGGGTTGGAAACTACGGGTTCTTTCGATGTGAACCAGTAGGCGGCTCACATGCGCACAGGGGGCATGAGCACGCACCATGCCAGACCCCGGCGCCTGCGCAGATCCGCGGAATCACGTCGAGGCGCTTCGTGGCGGCGATGGAAGATCGGGGCGCACATGCTCGTACTGTTGTCAGGTCCGGCTGTCACTCCCGCCGGATCAGGGAGCGCGGCTCGAGCGCGGATCAGGAGCACGCGCAGAAAGCCCGCAAAGAGCGAAGCCGTCGCCGAGGGGTGCGGGCCCTCGGCGACGGCTTCGATGGGTGGGTGCGAAAGCTTGTTGGCCGGGCTGCGATCAGCAGCGCAGGTTTCCGTAGAACGCCGGCCGGAAGACCATGCCCGAGTACCGCGGGGTGGTCGTCTCCGCCTGGGGCTTCTCGGTGGCGGCGCCGGTCACGTCGTTGCTGGCCTCGCCGGCGAGCGCGTCGCGGGCGGCCGGGCCAGGGAAGGGGATGACGTTGTTCAGGCCCACCTGGTCGATGTGGGCGTTCTCGAACGCCTGGATCTGGGCGATGGGGTTCAGCCCGGAGGTCTGCGCGGCGACCGGCTGCGCCGGGAGGGCGGAGGCGTTCTGCGGCAGGGCCGCCTCCGGCTCCTGGTTGCCGGTGGTCGCCTCGAACCCCTGGAAGCCCTCGAACCCGGTGGTGCCGATGGAGGCCTCGAAGCCCTGGAAGCCCGCGTCCTGCGCCTGGGGCTGGGCGGGCGCCGCGGCCGCGGACTCGCCGAAGTTGAAGAACCCCAGCCCGTCGCCCAGGTACGCCGGGAGCGGGTTGAGCACGGGGTAGCCGCTGGACTGGGAAGACCGGGCGCCGCCGCCGCGGGGCGTCGCCACCAGCGCGGAGAGGTCGGGCGCCGACTCGCCGGCGCTCGCCGCGGAGGTCGCGCTGGAGGCGTTCGCGGTCGAAGCCGGCGCCGCCGGGCGCGCGTTCAGCGAGGGGCTGGTCTGGCGCGGGGGCGCCGCCAGCGTCGCGGCGGCGTTGGCCTGGGGGGCGATGAGGGCTGGCTGCGCGCCCGGCGCGGTCGGCGCGGGGGCTCCGACCGGGGTGCCCAGCGGGACCGGCTGCGGAGCGGCGGCCGCGGGAGCCGCCGGGGCCTGCGGCTCGGCCGGAGCGGCCTGGCCGGCGAGGGTATCGCCGAGCGCGCCGCTCGCGCTGCGGATGTACTCGCCCAACTGGACGACCACGTCGCCCACCGCGCGGATGAAGCCGCTCAGCTTGGAGAGCAGGTCGCCGCCGCCCGCCGCCTCCTGGTCCTGGATCCCGGCGTGGGCGATGGACGCGCCCGGATTCTGCTCGAAGGCGCTGGATGCGCTGTAGCCGGTGTCCTGAGCAGCGGCCTGCTGGCCATGGCCCTCTCCCTGCTGATCCTGGACGGTGGCCGGGGAGCCGTAGACCGCTGCCGCCGGAAACGCGTGGGATTCGAGATTGATTGCCATGGTGATTCCTCCTGCACTGCCGCGACTAGGGACGCGCGTCGTAAGAGCAATGCGCTTGCCAACGCACACGTGGCGCCGGTGTGGCGCGAAGTCGCGTACTTGCCGCCCCACACCGCCACGGATCAGGGCGCGATCACCGCGCTGTGTCCGAAGGAGCTGACAACAGGTTGGAGCTCAGGGCGCGCGATCAGCCCGTCGATCGGGCGGAGCCCAGTCCCCGGATCCAGGGGGACGCCGGTGCGGCGGCCTGCGGCCGCTCCCGATCAGTCCGCCTCGTACTTCTTCTTCAGGCCGAGGGTGCGGATCTTGTGGACCAGCGTCCGCAGCGGCATCTGGAGGTCGCGGGCGGCCTCGGTCTGGTTCCCGCCATGGCGCCGGAGCGCGTCCAGCAGCAGCTCCCGCTCGCGCTCCTGCGCGAGGGTCTTCAGCTGGTCCTGGAGCTCGGCGTACGTCTTGGCAGGGCTAAGGCCGAGCCCCTCCTCCTTCGTCTTCTGGCGCACGCCGCGGTCGGGCGGCGGGATGGAGGCCTCCTCGTAGTCGCGGATGTGATCGGGGAGGTCCTCCGGCTGGATCTGCGCCCCGCGGGCGATCATCACCGCCCGCTCCACCACGTTGCGCAGCTCCCGCACGTTGCCCGGCCAGTGGTAGCTCTTCAGCAACTCCATGGTCATGGACGTGAAGCCGTGCACCATCACCCCCGTGCCCCGGCCGGCCTCCTGGAGGAAGAGGTCCGCCAGCACGGGGATCTCCACCGCGCGCGCGCGCAGCGGCGGGATGCGCAGGGTGACGGTGTTCAGCCGGTAGAGCAGGTCCATGCGGAACGTCCCGGCCTGCGTCATCGCCTCCAGGTCTCGGTGGGTGGCCGCCACCACCCGCACGTCCACCGCCACCTCCTCGTCCGACCCGATGCGCGTCAGCCGCTTCGTCTCCAGCACGCGCAGCAGCGCCGCCTGGGCGGGCAGGGCCAGCTCGCCGATCTCGTCGAGGAAGACGGTGCCGCCCTGGGCCTGCTCGAAGAGGCCGCGCTGCTGGCGCTCGGCGCCGGTGAACGACCCCTTCTCGTGGCCGAACAGCAGCGACTCCAGCAGCGACGGCGGCATCGCCGCGCAGTTGATGGCCTTGAAGGGCTGCGCGTGGCGCGGGCCCCGCTGATGGAGCGCGCGCGCCACCAGCTCCTTCCCCACGCCCGTCTCCCCCAGGATGAGCACCGGCGCGGAGGCGCCCGCCACCCGCTTCACGGTGGAGAAGATCTCCCGCATCTCCGGGCTGAGCGCGGTGTTGTCCAGCGTGTCGGTGGGCACCTGCCCGGACATCGCCTCCCGGGCGACCGGCCCTGGCACGCCGGCCAGCGTGGCGCGCGCCCGCTCCAGGAGCTCGTGCGCGGTGAGGCCCTGGTCCGGGGACGTGGCCAGGCCCCAGGCGATGGGCGGCGCTCCGCCCTCCAGCGCCTTCAGCCGTTCGCGCGCCTCCGCCTCGCCCACCTCCGGGAAGAGCACCAGCAGCGCGCCCGGGCCGTAGAGGCAGACCTGGTCCACCGGCCGCAGCAGCGCCTGCACCCGCCACTCCCACACGCTGACGTGCACCCGCTCCTTGCCGCGCGCGTGGAGGACCGCCAGCGCCAGCGGCCGCTGGAACGTCCTCGCCCGCGCCAGCTCCTGCTCCAGCAGCGTCATCAACCGGTCGTGGCTGACGATCTCGCGGCGAGCGGCCCCGCCCTCGAGCCTGGGATGGAGGCAGACCACCGCCGGGCCCAGCTCCACCAGGTCCCCGGGCTGGATCTTCTCCTTGGCCACCTTCTGGCCCCGGACCTTCGTCCCGTTGGTCGAGCCCAGGTCCTCCACCATCGGCCCGTCCGGCGTGAACGAGAAGCGCGCGTGCTGCCGCGACAGCGCCGCATCCGGAACCACGACGTCCGAGGGCGCCGCCCGGCCCACGACGAGGGCCTCCCCTCGGCGAAGCTCCGCCACCTTCGTCCCGTCTCGCTGATAGGTCACCAGCTCCAGCGCGCTCGGCTCGGACATGGGCTTGCCCAGGTACGCAAAGCCTTGCGCGCAAGTCACCAGAAAAATCGAGTGCGACCCGGGTGCTGATCGTGTGTCAGCGGGGGGTTAGGTCGGTCAGGGCAGGTTGGTGCGGTCATTGCTCTTACCCGCGAACATGGATTCCGTCAGCCAGAGCGCGGTCGCCACGCCCCTTCCTCCCAGCGCCGCCACCGCCACCGCCACCGACCTCCTATGCGGAGGTCGAGGGAGTCCAGACGGGTGCCGCGGCGCCGCCGAAGCGAGAGCGCGACCTCTCCGCTTCCAGAGCGGCCCGCGCACCCGGCTGGCGGATCCGATGGAACCGCTTCCGCTTTGGCAGACGTGACCATGCCGACTTCTTCGAACCAGGAGATTCCCCTGTCTCGGGCGCAGCATGGGGAACCGAACGCCTTCGCCACTCTCCAGAGGCGTTCGGACTCGCCCGGGGCAGGATTTTTTGACCATTACGCGCTGGGGTGCGCGTCGCTGGCCAGCGGGGACCTGGCCAGCGCCGAGGCCGCCGCCAGGAAGTCTCTGGCGGCAGCCCCGGATCATCCCTCCGCGCTGGTCTTGATGGCGAACGTCGCCCTCCGCAAGGGCGAACCGCGGGAGGCCGTCCCGCTGCTGGAGAAGATGGTGCGGCAGGTCCCGGACCAGCCGCTGGGCTGGGTGATGCTGGCCCAGGCGCGCGCCGCCGCGCGCGAGCCTGCGCAGGCGTGGGAAGTGCTGGAGCGTGGTCGCGAGCGGCTGCCGAGGTCGGTGGCCATCCTGGAGGCTCGGCACGCGCTGGCGCTGCAGGCGGGGGACGGGAAACGGGCGCTGCAGGCGGCGATGGACCTGCGGCGGCTGGACCCGAAGAGCGCGGGCGCCGCCTACCAGTTCGGGAAGGCGGCCTTGCTGGCCGGGCTCCTCGGGCAGGCGCGGGACGGCTTCGCGGCGGCGGTGGCGCTGGCGCCCAACGCCTGGCGGGCGCGGCACGCGCTGGGCAAGGTGTGCGCCGCCACCGACGAGCTGGACCTCGCCGCTTCGGAGCTGGAGCGGGCGCTGGAGCTGCGGCCGGGGCAGCCGGACGTCTCCCGAGACCTGGCCGCGGTATGGACGCAGCTGTACGCCCCGGCCAAGGCGGAGGGGGTGCTGCGCCGCGCGCTGCAGGCCAACGAGGCCGACGAGCGGCTGCACCTGGACATGGGGCTGGTGCTGGCCTCGCAGGGGCGCGCGCGCGAGGCGCTCCGGCACGCGGAGCGGGCCGCCGCGGCGAAGGATCCGGAGATCGCCGCGCAGGGTGAGCGCCTCCGCGCGCGGCTCGTGCCCGGCAAGGCGGCCTGAGGTCCCTTCCTCCGTGGTTTCCCTGCTGCTAAGGGAGCGCCGTTCTCCAGGAGGGGTCCTCGTGCAGATTCGCAGCGGAGTGGTGGCGGTGGCGGCGCTGGCGCTGGTCCAGGGCTCGGCGCTGGCGCAGCCGCAGGTGGATTTCGACAAGGTCGAGATCAAGCCCGCCAAGGTGGCCGGGAGCGTCTACGTCCTCTACGGCCAGGGCGGGAACATCGGCGTCTCCGCCGGCCCGGACGGCATCCTGATCATCGACGACCAGTTCGCGCCGCTGGCGCCGAAGATCAAGGCGGCGCTGAAGGGGATCCAGGACGCGCCGCTGAAGTGGGTCCTCAACACGCACTTCCACTTCGACCACACCGGCGGCAACGCGATCTTCGGCAAGGAGGCGCCGATCATCGCGCACGAGAACGTGCGCAACCGGCTCAAGGCCGGCACCTCCAACCAGGGCGTGGTCTCTCCCCCGGCGGCCGTCTCCGCCCTGCCGGTGATCACCTTCAAGGACTCCGTCAGCGTGCACTTCAACGGCGAGGAGATCCGCGCCGTGCACTACCCGAACGGGCACACCGACACGGACACCATCGTCTTCTTCACCGGGTCCAAGGTGGTGCACATGGGCGACCACTACTTCGGCGGGAAGTACCCGTTCGTGGACACGAGCAGCGGCGGCAGCGTGTCCGGGCTGATCGCCAACGTGGAGAAGGTGGCGGCGGAGCTCCCGGCGGACTGGAAGGTCATCCCCGGCCACGGCGAGGTCACCACCGCGGCGGAGCTGAAGACCTGGGTGCAGGGCCTGAAGGACCAGCGGGTGGCGGTCCAGGCGGCCCTGGCGCAGAAGAAGACGCCGGACCAGCTCAAGAAGGACAAGCTGCTGTCGAAGTGGGGCGACAAGTGGGCCACGCCCTTCGTGGACTCCGACAAGTGGCTGGATGCGCTGGTCAACGACATCCGCGGTCCGGCGGCGGGTCTGAAATGAAGCTCATCGTCTTCGGCGCGGCCGGCGGTACCGGGAAGCACCTGGTGCAGCTGGCCGCCAACGCCAAGCACGAGGTGACCGCGTTCGTCCGCATGCCGTCGAAGCTGGGGGCGGTCCCGGAGGGCGTGAAGGTGGTCCAGGGCGACGCCCAGGACGCCAAGGCGGTGGAGGACGCGATGGCCGGGCAAGAGGGCGCGCTGATCGCCGTCGGCCGGCCGGACCGGAAGGCGACCACCGTCCGCACGGACACGGTGCGCAACGTCATCGCCGGGATGAAGAAGCACGGCGGCAAGCGCGTCGTGTTCCTCTCCGCCTCCGGGGTGGGGGACAGCCTGCCGCAGGCGAAGAAGCTGTCCTTCATCTACGGGTCGATCATCATCCCGTTCATGCTCAAGCCGCCGTTCGCGGACGCGGTCGCGGCGGAGGACCTGCTCAAGGCCAGCGGGCTGGAGTTCGTCCTCGTGCGGGCCGTGGGACTGACCAACGGCCCACCGAAGCGGGACGTGACGGCGGTCACCGACGGCTCCACCGAGGGGTTGAAGCTCACCATCCCGCGCGCGGACGTCGCCCGCTTCATGCTGATCTCGATGACCGACGAGCGGTACGTGGGAAAGGCGCCCACGCTGAGCTCGTAGTGCGCGGCCTGGAGCAGATCCCGTGGCTGTACGACGCCTTCCTGTGGGTGATGGAGGCCACGGGCCTGCGGCGGTGGCGGGAGACGGTGGCCGCCGGCGCGCGAGGGCGGGTGCTGGACGTGGGCTGCGGCACCGGGCGGAACCTGCCGCTGCTCCCGCCGGGGACGAAGGTCATCGGCCTCGACCCGACGCGCGAGTCGCTGCTGAGGGCGCGGCGCCGGGCGCCCGGGGCCCTGCTGGTGCGCGGGTCGGCGGAGAAGCTCCCCTTCCGCGACGGCGCCTTCGACACGGTGGTGAGCGGGCTGGTGTTCTGCAGCGTGCCGGACCCGCTGCGCGGGCTGGCCGAGGTCAGGCGCGTGCTCGCCCCCGGCGGCCAGCTCCGGATGCTGGAGCACGTCCGTTCCACCGGCCGGCTGGGCGGGAAGTGGCAGGACTTCATCCAGCCGCTGTGGACCCGGCTGATGGGCGGCTGCCACCCCAACCGCGAGACCGAGGCCAACGTGCGGAAGGCCGGGTTCGAGATCGACCCGGCCGACCACCGCGCCCAGGGAACGATGCGGCGCTTCAGCGCGAAAGCATCCGCTGGAGCGTCTCGCGGACCGTGACCGGCTTCAGGCCCGGGTACCAGCCGTTGGCGAGGTGGGTGAGCGCCGCCTTGCCGGTGAGCTGCGCCCAGGCGTACTGGCCGAAGACGTAGTCCAGCGGCGAGGTGGCGGTCTTCTTCTTCTCGGCGATCCAGCGCGCCAGGTCGTCGGTGGAGCCCAGCCGCCGCTCCTCCAGCTTCTTCCCAGAGAGGCGCTCGTACTCCTGGGCGATGCCGCGGTTGCTGGTGACGTCTCCGGCGAAGTGGATCGCCTGGTCGTGGGCGCGCGGGTCGAACACCACCTCCGCCACCAGCTTCGCGGTGTCCTCGATGGAGGTGACCTGGAGCGGCTCGTCGCCGGTGCCCCAGTAGCTCAGCTTCCCATTCTTCAGGTCCACCGCGCCGCGGGTGAGCATCACGTCCATGAAGCCGCCGATCAGCACGAACGAGTGGCCCACGCCGCTCTCCAGCACGGAGGCCGCTACCTGCTTGCGGAAGTCGAGGAACACGTTGTCCCCCGGATCCAGCTTGAAGTAGTCCACCGAGTAGTCGGACGGGATGAAGCGCTGCACCCCGTTCCGCTTCGCCGCCTCGAGCAGCCGCCGCTGCCCGCCCACCACCACGTCCTCCCCGCCGTTCACCGCCGAGACCACGGCCGCCGCGCCCGCCGTCGCGCGGTCCAGGCTGGCCGCGTCCGTCAGGTCTCCCTCCACCAGCTCCACGCCCGGCACCGGCAGCGGCGCCCGCCCGGCCCGCCGGAGCACGCGCACCGGATACCGCTTGGCCTGCAGGGCCTGGATGATGAGCTGGCCCAGGCGCCCGCCGGCGCCGGCGACGAGGACGGTTCGATTCGACTCGGTCATGGGTGCTTCTCCTTGTGAGGGGCGATCCCGCTCCAGAGCAGCTCGAAGAAGCGGGCGGTGAAGTCGGCGCGGCTGACCGGCGCGGGGAGGCCGGTGAGCAGCTCGTTGAAGGCGTGGCTGTGGAGCGCGCCGATGATGGTGGAGGCCAGCGCGTCCACGTCCACCGGGGCGATCAACCCGCGCCGCCGGGCGCGCCGCAGCCAGCCGGTGAGCGCGCGGAAGGCCTGCACCGGGGTCGGCTCGGCGCGGCCGCGGAAGGTCTCCTTCGGCCCCAGCCCGGCGGCGTTCAGCATCGCCAGCCCCGGAAGGATGTGAGCGAAGTAGTCGCTGATCCGCCGGCCGATCTCCTCCATCTGCTCCCGCACCGGCCGGCCGTCCGGGCCCGCGTCCACCGCCGCCGCCCAGGGCAGCACCTCCGGCGGTCCCAGCGCGGCCACCATCAGCGCCTCCTTCGTCCGGAAGCGGTTGAACACCGTGGTGTGCGTCACCCCCAGCTCCTTCGCGATCTCCGCGGCGGAGACGGCGGCGCCGCGCTCCAGGAAGCAGCGGCGCGCGGAGGCGAGGATCGCCTCGTCGGTGATGGAGCGGGGCCGGGCCATTAATTTCTTTCTGGAAAGAAACTAACGAGGCGGGCGCCGGCTGTCAACCGGGGCCCGCCTCGCCGGCGGATCAGGGTGTGATGGTCCAGACGGTCTCGTGGTTGATGATGGGGTCGAAGCGGACGTTGAGGGCGGTCATCTTCTGGCCCTCCGCCCGCATCTCCTGGAGCGACTCCATCTGCTGCGCGTGCTCCAGCGTGTCCCAGACGCTGACGTTGACGATCTTCCCGGCGGCCCGGTCGATGGCCGAGTAGTAGTGGAGGCAGCCGGGGAGCTTCTTGATGGCGGGGATGAGCCGCTCCCCGCCCTCGGTGAGGAGCTTCTTCACCGCCTCGTGCTTGTCCGCGTCGAAGTGGCCGGTCGAGATCCGGACGATCATCCCCGCGAGCGTACCCTGACCACGGCCCGGGTCAGCGCCGGGGCCTCGCAGGCGGTCCGCCGGCCGGCGCCGGTGGGAAGCACGTTCACGCGCGAGGTCTCCAGGTGCCCACGGCGAAGCGCCGCCCGTGCCCGGCCGCCTCATGGCGCCTCCACCGCCTGGCGCTCCGCCTCCCGAACGGAGGCGAGCCGGCCGAGGGCCTCGTCGCGGTACGCGGGGAAGTAGCCGGTGAGGTCGCCGCCGCTCGCGCCCACCGCGGCGCAGGCATCCTCGTAGAGGCGCCGGTCGCAGACCAGGCGCGCGGTGCGGAACGGCCGGGTGCCGGTGGCGAAGCCCATCTTGAAGGCGAGGAGCGAGTCGTCCCTGCCTCCGTATCCGCCCCCGAAGTTGACGAGCCGGGCGCCGTTCGCCTTGCCCCAGCGCCAGGCCGCGTCATACGCCAGCCGGACGGGGGAAGCGTCGAGGTGCGCGCCGGACATGGCGTTCAGGTGCGCGTTCACCAGTCCCCCGCAGAGGGTGATCAGGTTCGCCGCCGCCAGGTCCCCGTCGGGGGAGAGCACCGACACCAGGTGGAGGTGGCCCTCGAGCAACTCCTTCAGGCGGGCGAAATACCTGGCGTCGAACAGGTAGAACGGCGCCGCGCCCACCTGCCGCATGTTCTCCAGGTACAGCGCGCAGAAGGTCGGCAGGTGGGACCACTCGTCGACCTGGACCGTGTAGCCCCGCCGCAGGGCGCGCCGGATCGCGCGGTGGTTCTGGCTCGAGTACCCCCGCAGGATCTCCTCGTCCGGGCGGTCGAGCTCCATCACGGCGGTCTCCCCGTGCCGGACCACCAGCCCGAGCCGTTCGAGGAACGCGTCCCCGTCCGCGAGCAAGGGCGCCCCGCGCACGAAGCAGGTCAGGATCCGGCGCTCGCGCATCAGGTCGAGGACGCAGCGCCGCAGGCGTTCCAGCTCTTCGGGGTGGAAGGTGCCCCCGACGACGGGGCCCGGGTATCCATACGGGGACGTCGCGTCCCGCCATCCCGACAGCGAAGGCAGCGGCCGGACCAGCAGCGGCAGGAGGAGCTCGGCCTCCGCTCCCTGGACGTGGAGCGCCGTCTCCCAGGCCCGCGGGTCCCGCTCGTACAGCGGCCCGTACCCCGGCAGGTGGTACACGTCGTGCGCCGCGGCGTCGAGCGTGCGGCGCCAGCGCGGGTCATCCGGTCCAACCAGGTCGGCGATCATGGAGCACCTCGCGTCCCTCGGTGCCGGCAGCCGCGCACCCGTTCGGCGATGCGCTCCAGCTCCGCCGGCGAGAGCGCCGAGCCGCTGGGGAGGCACAGCCCCCGCTCGAACAGCGCCTCCGCGACGCCGCTCCCCAGGAACGGGCAGCCGGAGAACGCCGGCTGGAGGTGGAGTGGCTTCCACACCGGGCGGGACTCGATCCCGGCGGCCTCCAGCGCGGCGCGGATGTCGTCGCGGGTGGCGCCGAACCGCCCGGGGTCCACCTGGATGCAGGTGAGCCAGCAGTTGGAGCGCCCGCACTCCGCCTCGGGCATGAACGAGATCCCCGGCATGCCGCGCAGCGCCTCCCGGTAGAAGGCGTTCACCTGGCGCCGCGCCTCCACCCGCTGCGGGAGGACCCGGAGCTGGCCTCGCCCCACGGCGGCGAGCAGGTTGCTCATCCGGTAGTTGAAGCCGATCTGCGAGTGCTGGTAGCGCGGCGCCGGATCTCGCGCCTGCGAGGCGAGGAAGCGCGCGCGGCCCGCCTGCTCGGCGCGCTCGCAGACCAGCATCCCGCCGCCGCTGGTGGTGATGATCTTGTTCCCGTTGAACGAGTACACGCCCAGGTCGCCCAGGGTGCCCGCCGCGCGCCCCCGGTAGCTCGACCCCAGGGCTTCGGCGGCGTCCTCCACCAGCGGCACGCCGTACCGCCGGCAGAGGCCCCGGATCGGCTCGTAGTCGGCGCACTGCCCGTACAGGTCGACCGAGATGACGGCCTTGGGCAGGCGCCCGCGCCGGCTGGCGCGTTCCAGCGCCTCCTCCAGGATCCCCGGGTCCAGCGTCCAGGTGTCCGGGCGCACGTCCAGGAACACGGGCCGCGCCCCGACGTACGTCACCGGGTTGGCGGTCGCGGTGAAGGTGAACGTCGAGGTCCACACCTCGTCGTCCCGGCCGACGCCCAGGAGCACCAGCGACAGGTGCAGGGCCGCGGTTCCGCTGGAGAGCGCCACCGTGTGCGGGGCGCCCACCGCCGCGGCCACCTCCGCCTCGAAGGCGTCGACCTGCGGGTCCAGCGGGGCCACCCAGTTCGAGTCCAGGGCCTGGTTGAGCAGGGACCGCTCCTCGCTCCCCAGGTGTGGAGGGGACAGGTGGACCGAGATCACGGCAGCCTCCGGGGGACGGCGCTGCCCAGGAAGTCCGGCATGGTCGCGTGGCCGGCGATGCCCGGCATCACCTCGTGCCGCCGCGCCTGGCGCGGGGAGTAGCGGCCCAGGTACTGCATCACCAGCGGCCTGGGCCCCACCAGGCTCAGCTCCCCCCTCAGCACGTTCCGCAGCTGGGGCAGCTCGTCCAGGCTGGCGGAGCGGAGGAACCGTCCGAATGGAGTGAGCCGCTGCTCGTCCGGGAGGAGCTGGCCGCGCTCGTCTCGAGCGTCGAGCCTGGTGCGGAACTTCACGATCCGGAACGGCCGCCCGGCCCCCCCCCGGTCGATCGCCGCCTTCACCAGCGCCGGGAATCCCGCCTGCGTGCGATTCGCTTCCCGGACCATCCACATGGCATCCATTCGTCCTCCCCCAAACGATCGCTTCAGGTACGCCCTCACGCCGGAGGGGCCAGCGGTACCGGGGCGACAATCCGGCGCTGGATCGCCCCCCCGCGCCGGCCGAGCAGGGGGGGAAATGTGGAGACCCCGACGTGGCCGACGATCATGGTGAGACCCCCTCCTGGGGAATGGGATGGGTGAGCCGGTACAGGTCCATCGCGGAGCCGGCGAGGCGGTCGACCACGTTCCGCGCGCGGGGCCGGCCCGCCGACGAGTCCCGGATGAGCTGCGCGTAGAGCTTCAGGTGGCCGCCGACCATGTCGTCCACGCGGCTCCAGGTCCGGGCCCGCTCTCGCAGCGCCTCTCGCCGGGCCGCGTCCAGCGGGAGCCGCTCCAGCGCGGCGGTGATGGCCGCGGCCAGCGCCTCCACGCTGCCGGGAGGGACGAGGTGGCCCAGCGTGCCCAGTTGCTCCGGGATGCCGCCCACGGCGGAGGCGACCACCGGGAGCCCGCACAGCATGGCCTCGGTGACCACGCTGGGCAGCGCTTCGGCGTAGCTGGGGTGCACCAGCAGGTCGGCCCCGGCGTAGGCCTCGGCCAGGGCCTCCGGATTCAGGTCCCCGCAGAACTCCACGCTCCCGTGGAGGCCCAGCTCCCTCGCCAGCGCCTGGAGGTCAGGCTCCAGCGCCGCGTCGTGGTAGGCGAGCCGCAGCCGCGGGCGCTCGGGGCCGGGCATCCGCGCCAGGGCCCGCAACAGCACGTCCACGCCCTTCATCGGGATCAGCTGGCCCACGTAGAGGAGGGTGCGGCGGCCGTCCCCCGGCGCCCGCTCCCGCAGCTGGAACGCCTCGGGCAAGGTGCCGTTGGGGATGACGGTGGTCTTCCCGCCGAGGCCGTGGCGTCCGTCCAGGAAGCGGGCCTCGGCCTGCGAGAGGGCCACCAGCGCGGCGGCGCGGCCGCAGACGTAGGCGAACGCGGTGAGCCGGATGCGCGAGCGCTCGACGCCGCAGGTGATGGTCGGGTCGTGGCTGGTGAAGACCAGGGGCGTGCCGTCGCCCGCGCCGGCGGCGCGGACCGCGCCCTCGGCCAGGTGGTGGACGTGGACCACGTCCCAGCGCCCCGGGTCCGGGCGGAACGCGGGGTGGGCCCAGGTCTCCACCTCCACCCCGCGCCGCCGCAGGCCCTCCGCGAGCACGATCTCCGGGGCCAGGGGGTGCTTCGCCTGGTACTCCTCACTCCGTCCAAAGCCACCGCCGACCAGGCACACGTGCATGCTCGTCTCTCCTCGCGGTACTCGAAGCGGGCGCCGGCCCGGGCGGCGTTGATGACGATCCCGGCGGGCCGGGCGCCGCACTGGCCCAGCCGGGCAGGTCGGAGGGCGTCAGCGCCGGCGTGCCCGCGGCCAGCAATACAAGTTGGGCACGCCGGGGGCCGAGCAGAGCCTCCGCTTCGCCGAGCTGGCGGACCACCTGGGGCGTGACGGGGATGAGGACCGCGGAAGGCTTCTGGACGGCCCGCTCGGCGCGGGAGACCAGCGCGCCCTCGTCCATCCTCATCTCCGGGCCCAGCGCACAGCCGGCCAACAGCAGCCAGAGCGACGCGGCTCCCATCGCCGCACCCCTGGCCCCCGCCGCTCCACCCTGTGCGCGCCCTGGTCCCATCAACCGGAGCCGTGAGATGGCCTCCCGCTCCGGTGGGCGCTACTGACCTTCACGCCATGGGACGCGTCGCATTCCCCCCGTTGTCGTCGGCGCCCGCGTCACCACGCGAGCGCGTAGATGCGGACGTCGTACGGCGGGACGCTGGCCGGGACGTTTCACCTGGCCACCGGAGACCGAGCTGGAGACGGCGGTGTCGCCGAGCCACTCGAAGGTGGTGTAGGCGCCGGCCGGCGCCGGGAAGCTCACCGTCCCCGTCCAGGTCGTGCCGCCCCCGGACCGTGGCGGGGGCGTACCGGGCGGCGAGGACGTCGAACAACTTCTGCCCGACGCTCAGGATCCGCGTGCGGTTGTTGTCCTGGAGCAGCGCCGGCGTGGTCAGGTACACCTCGCCGGCCCCCACGGCAGAGCGGGTGACGACCGGGTCGCCCTCCGCGTTGCGCGCCACCGCGGCGGCGAGCGCGAACAGCGCTCGCGCGGAACTTCCACCAACAGGGCGATGCCTTCTCCTACCGAACGCTCAGTCCGGCGCGGCTACCGCGGCGCGACCCAGGTGGGGACGCTCGCCCGTGGCGTGAGCGCGCGCTTCCGCGGATCCGGCCGCTCCACCACGCGGGCGACCAGGTCGTAGTCGTGGGACTCGGTGACCTCGACCGTCACCAGCTCGCCGGGGTAGGCCATCCCGTCGTTGATGTAGACCTGCCCGTCGATCTCCGGCGCCTGCCCCTCGTGGCGGCCGACGAGGAGATGCTCCGTTTCCGGCGAGGGGCCCTCCACCAGCACCTCCAGCTTGCGGCCGACCATCGCAGCGTGCTGCTCGCGGTTGATCCGCTTCTGGATGGCCATCAGCTCCCGCCACCGCCGCTCGATGGTCTGGGCGGGCACCTTGTCCGGGAAGTCGAACGCCGCGGTGCCTTCCTCGTCGGAGTACTGGAACACCCCCAGCCGCTCGAAGCGCTGCTCCTGCACGAACCGGCAGAGCATCTGGAAGTCCTCCTCGGTCTCGCCGGGCAGCCCGGCGATGAGCGAGGTGCGCATGGTGAGCCCCGGCACCCGCGCGCGCAGCTTGGCCAGCAGCTCCTTGAGGAACGACGAGTCGCGCCCGCGCCGCATGGAGAGCAGCAGCTTGTCCGAGACGTGCTGGACCGGCATGTCCAGGTACTTCGCCACCCTCTTCTCGGACGCCATCACGTCGATCAGCTCGTCCGGGAACACCCGCGGGTAGGCGTAGTGCAGGCGGATCCACCGCACGTCCACCTGGCCCAGCGCCCTCAGCAGCTCGTACAGCTTCGGCTTGCCGGGCAGGTCGTGCCCGTAGGCGGTGAGGTCCTGGGCGACGAGGTTGAGCTCCACCGCGCCCTGCTCGGCCAGTTGCTGCGCCTCCGCCACCACGTCCGCCACCGGCCGCGACCGCTGGGCGCCGCGCAGGGTGGGGATGATGCAGAAGGCGCAGGCGTTGTCGCAGCCCTCGGCGATCTTCACGTAGGCGGTGTACGAGGGGAGGGAGCTGATCCGCGGCGTCTTCGCGTCGTGGATGTAGTCCGGATCCGGGATGACCTGCCGGGGCGACGCCTCCGCCGCCAGGAGGTCGCCGATGCGCGCGTACGCGGAGGTGCCCAGGAAGTGGTCCACCTCCGGCATCTCCTTCGCCAGCTCCCCCGGGTAGCGCTGCGAGAGGCAGCCGGTCACCACCAGCGTCTTGCAGGCGCCGCTCTTCTTCAGCTCCGCCATCTCCAGGATGGTGTCCACCGACTCCTGCTTGGCCGGGCCGATGAACGCGCAGGTGTTGACGACGATGACCTCGGCGGACTCCGCCTCCGGGACCAATTGGTAGCCGCGCCCCAGCAGCGTCCCCAGCATCACCTCGGAGTCCACCCGGTTCTTCGGGCAGCCGAGCGTCATCATGTAGAGGTTCTTCATCTAGGGCAGCATCCCGTATTCGGTTCGTTCGAAGTGGTCGGTGCTCCAGCTATAGGTCTCGATCACTCCGCTCGAATAGCCGATGGAGAGCGCCCCGTCCTCTTCCAGCACCACCGCCGTCGCCCGCCCGAGCGCGCAGGTGACCGCGGGGCCCTCCAGCACCAGCGCCGCGGCCTTCCCCTCGACCAAGTAGAGGGATAGCCGAACCTCCTTGCTCGCGTCGCAGGGAACGTCCCCCGGCTGAGGGTCCTTCCCTGAGAGGATGGAGAAGATGGGCTTACGCCCGGCCGCCTCCAGGACCAGCTTGGGGGGCGCCATGCCGATGGACTCCGGCCGCAGCGGCGCGTCGGTCACCATCGCGGCGAGCGAGGGCTCGGTGAGCGCCTCGTCGCCGCGCACCCAGAGCAGCTCGTGGCGCGCGCCGTAGCCCACCCAGCCGCCGGCGCGGCCTTCGAGCGCCATCACGCCGGGCGGCGCCTTGGGAAGCTTCAGCGCGGCGCGGAACGCCTCCGGGAGCGCCAGCGCGGTCTTCCCCATGGACCCGCCCTGGCAGCTCTGCACCGGGCGCCCCGGCGCTCCCACCGCGTCGCGGTCCAGGTAGGTGAAGCAGAGGTCGAACGCCAGCGGCCCTTTGACCGGGAAGGCGGGGAGGGCGCGCGCCGGGAGCTGGGCCTCCACCTCCAGCCCCCGCCCGGTGCGCCGCGCCTGCGCCACGAGCATCCGCTGCGCCCAGCCAGGCGCGGCGGCCTCCTCGTCGAAGGCGCGCGGCCCGTCGAACGCGATGCGGAAGGTGAAGCCGTGCGCGGCCGGCCCGGCGGCGGGGAAGAAGAGCGAGACGTCCAGCAGGTCGCCGGGGCCTACCGAGTCGTCGTCCACCACCACGCCGAGGAAGACGCTGGCGCCCTGCACCCCCACGCGCGCCTTGAGCGCGGTGCCGCCGCCCACCGGGGGCAACTCCAGCGCGCCGCGGAGGTCGGAGAGGTCGCCGTCGACCTTCGGGGCCGCCTTGAGCACCGGCACCGGGGTGACCGGGCGCTCCTCCGCCCGCGCGGCGAGCGCGATCGACAGCGCCAGCGCGGCGAGGCATGCGGTCCGGCCCATGGCCCTGGCCTCCATCAGTCCCGGAAGTTCACGAACTGCAGGTCCAGCTTCACCTTGTCCATCTGCTCGCGGAGCAGCTTGATGGCCGCCTGGAGGTCGTCCTTGTTCTTGCCGGTCACCCGGAGCTGGTCCCCCTGGATGCTCCCCTGCACCTTCATCTTCGACTCCTTGAGGACCCGGATCAGCTCCCTGGCCTTCTCCGCGTTGATGCCCTGCAAGAGCAGGATGGTCTGCTTGGCCACGCCCAGCGACGTCTTCTCGATCTCCTTGGGGTCCAGGCAGCGCAGGGACACGCCGCGCTTGACCAGCTTGGACTGGAGCACGTCGTAGGCGGCCTGGAGCCGGCCCTCCGAGGACGACTTGAGGAAGATGGCCGTCTTCTCCTCCGCCGCGGTGACCTCGGTCTGCGTGCCCTGGAAGTCGTAGCGGGTCTGGATCTCCTTCTTCGTCTGGTTGAGCGCGTTGTCGAGCTCGGCCAGGTTGATCTTCGAGACGACGTCAAACGAGGGCATCTGGGCGCCTTCTATCATTCGGCCAGGTCCGGTGGCGTCTCCCCCTTGAAGGTGAACGGGAAGGAGACGGGGACGGCCTCGCCGCCCGGCGGGCGCGGGAACTCCACCTTGGCCAGGTTCTTGAGCACGCACTGCTCCACGTTGGCGTTCTTGACGGAGGACTCCTCCAGCTTCTGTCCCTGCACCGCGCCGGAGGGGCCGATCTCGAAGTCCACCCGCATGCTTCCCTTCAGCTTCGGGTTGGCGGGCAGCTCCGCCTCGTAGCAGAGGCGCAGCGCGGGCCGGGCGCCGTGCATCACCCGCGCGACCACGGACGGCGAGAGCTCCTTGGCATTCCTCTTTCCGGCCTCGTCGAAGGTGGCCTCCGACTTGAGCTTCCCGTCCGGGCCGTACACCCGCTGCCAGGCCGGCTTCCCGCCCTGGTAGTAGAGCGTCCAGGTCCCCGCCCGCTCCCCGGCGCGGTACTGCGACTCGGAGGCCGGCACCCCGGAGGGCCACCACTGCTTCCACGCGCCGTCCGGCTTGCCGGCCTTGTAGAAGGTCTCGGACTCCATCTTCCCGTTGTCGTGCCAGGTGTGGCCCGGCCCATCCAGTTGGTCGTTCGCCCACCGCTGCTCGAGGATGACCTTGCCCGCGTCGGATTTGACGCGGACCAGCCCTTCGATCTTCCCGTCTTTCGTGACGCACTGCTCGACCTGGTCCCGCTTGATCAGCTTCGTCCCCGCGGGACAGCGGGGCTCTTCGGCCAGGGCCAGGGCGAGCAGGAGCGTCGGGAGCATGGGGCGAAGGTACCACCCGCGCATACCCCGGAAGGCGTAAGGTCGGACCGCCGAACTTTTTATTCGGCCAGGGTTCTCACCAGTCGCAAACGGATCCCGGGAGGGATCGGGATGAGCCAGGAGGCGGCCCGCGCGCCGGAGACGGAGGCGGGCGCGGATGGTGAGCTCGTGATCGCACTCCAGAAGGAGCGGAGCACGCCTGCGTTCGAGGCGCTGGTGCGCAGGTACCAGCGCGCGCTGTACGGGTTCATCGCCCGGCAGCTGGGAGACCGCGCGCGGGCGGAGGACGTGTTCCAGCAGTCGGTGTTCCAGATCTACTCGCGCATCAACACCTGCGCGCGCCCGGAGGCGTTCAAGGCCTGGGCGTTCGGGGTGGCGGCCAACGCGTGCCGCAACGCCGAGCGCTCGGAGCGGCTGCGCGCGGTGGAGCCGCTGACGGAGGCCACCACCGTCCCCGCCCTCCAGGCCACGCCCGAGCAGGCCGCGGCCTCCGCGCAGGCGGCCCAGCGGATCGCCGCCGCCCTGCGAGAGCTCCCCGGCGCGCAGCGCGAGGTCTTCGTCCTCTACCACTACAGCCAGCTCTCCTATGACGACATCGCGGAGGCGCTGGGGGTTCCCACCGGCACGGTGAAGTCGCGGATGAACGCCGCGCTCTCGCGGCTGCGCGCCCTGCTCGCCGAGCTCCGGCCGGAGCGGGCGGAGGTGGCGCGATGAGCCACTTCGACGACGACGCGCTGCTCCGCTACCGCTTCGACACCCTGGGGCGCGACCAGGCGCTGGAGCTGGCCGAGCACCTCCGCCGCTGCGCCGACTGCACCTCGCGCTACGCGGACCTGTGCCGGGACGTGGACGGGCTGGGGCAGTACACCGCCGAGCCGGCGGACCCGGATGGCCTGCTGCGGCGCGCGCTGGAGTCGGTCCAAGGCGAGCCGAAGAAGGCCACCGAACCGGAGCGCCCGGCGGCGCGGAAGGTGACGCCGTACCCCGGGCTTCCCCGGGCGGCGGCCCCGGCACCGGAGCCGGAGCCGGAGGAGCCCGAGCGGGAGGGGACGCCGATCCTGGAGCTCCTCGGCGTCCGGCGCGGCGCGCGGGGGCGGATCGCCCGGCTGGCCGCGGCGGCGGCGATGCTCCTCACCGTGGCCTATGCGGGGCTGGGGACGGCGTACTACGCGGCCCGCAAGGTCCGGGTGAACACCCAGCTCTCCGCGGAGGCGCGCTGGCTGGCCGGCGGCGATGCGGCGGCGACGGTGCGGGTGCAGGACATGGGGACCGGCGCGATGGTGGAGGGCGCGGACGTGGAGCTGGCGCTGCAGTGCGGCGGGCTCCGCACCCCGCTGGGGACGGTGAAGACCGGCCCGGGCGGCGTCGCCTCGCCCACCTTCCTGGTCCCGGACATGAACGCGGCGTGCGCGCTGGAGGCGCGGACCCGGGCGCTGGGCGAGCGGGACCTCGCGCGGCTCGAGGTGGCGGTGGAGCGGCAGTTCCGCATCCACCTGGGCACGGACAAGCCGCTCTACCAGCCGGGCCAGACCATCCACATCCGCGCGCTGGCGCTCCAGCACCCCAGCCAGGCGCCCGCGGAGAACCAGGCGCTGGACTTCGTGGTGCGGGACCCCAAGGGCAACCGGCTCATCCTCGAGCAGCGCGTGCTGGGGAAGTTCGGCGTGGCGTCGCTCCCGTTCCAACTGGCGGACGACGTCCCGCTGGGCGACTACACCATCGAGGCCCTCGTGGGCGGCGCCACCCAGACCATCCGCGTCAAGGTGGACCGGTACGCGCTGCCCAAGTTCAACGTGGCGGTGCTGTCGGAGAAGGACGCCTACCTCGCCGGAGAGACGCTGCGGGCCACCGTGCGCGCCCGGTACTTCTTCGGCAAGCCGGTGGCCGGCGCCGAGGTGCACGCCATGCTGGTCAGCGCCGCCGGCGAGGTGCTGGGCAAGGAGATCGCCGGCCGCACCACCAACGAGGGCGAGCTGCGCGTGGAGGTGGAGTTGCCCGCCACGCTGGCGGCGGGCGGCGGCGAGTCGGTCTCGGTCCAGGCGCAGGTGAAGGACGCGGCCGGGCAGGAGGAGCGGAAGGAGCAGGCGGTCTCCGTCTCGCGCGACACGCTCCGGGTGGACGTGCTGGCCGCGGACAACGGCATCTCGCCCGGGGTCCAGAACGAGCTGTACGTCCTGACCTCGACGCCGGACGGCCGCCCCGTGGCCGCGGGGGTGGAGCTCTTCGACCGCAACTCGGGCAAGACGCTGCACGCCACCACCGGCGCGCGCGGCGTGGCGCTGGTCCACGTCCGCTCGGACCGGGCGCCCTCCTACGAGGTCACCGCGGAGGCGAGCGACGGCCGCCGCGCGAGCCAGGCGGTGACGCTCCCGCTCCATCACCGCTCGATCTCCATGTCGGCGGACAAGGCGCTCTACCGGCCGGGTGAGACGGTGAAGGTCCGGGTCGAGGTGCAGTGGGATTCGAACATCTCCACCGTCTTCCTGGACGGCTTCCGCGACGGGCAGACCGTGCTGCACCAGGAGGCGGCGGTGCAGCCCGACCCGACGATGACGGGCCCGGGGCGCGGCTCGTTCGCGACCGGCGGCACGGCCACCTTCGAGGTCCGGCTCCCGCCCGCGCTCACCGGGAGCCTCGAGCTGGCCGCCTCGCCGTCGCCGGCGACCAGGCCCGGCGGGGGACCTGTGTCGACCCTCGGCTGGACCTCGCGGTGGATCGCCGTGGCGGAGCCGCGAGCGCTCTCCGTCACCATCGCGCCCGACCAGCCGGAGTACCGGCCCGGGTCGGAGGCGAAGCTCCGCTTCGAGGTGAAGGACGCCCAGGGCAAGCCGACCGCGGCGTCGCTCGGCGTGGCGGTGGTGGACGAGAGCCTGTTCGCGCGGGTGGCGGACCTGCCGCAGCAGGCGCGCGCCGCCTTCCTGCTGGAGCAGGCGATGCTCCCGACCCTGCGGGGGATCTCCGCGCCCGAGGTGCTGTCCTCCGGCGACTGGACCGCCGAGGAGCAGGCCGCGGCGTCGGCGCTGTTCTCCATGGTTGCGACCCAGGTGCGGCCGCAGGCGCGGGTGGAGGAGACGTACCGGGACAAGCAGCAGCGGTGGGCCGCCGAGCGGGACGCCTTCGAGGAGCGCGCCCGGGTGGCGGGCCTGGTGGCGGGCATCGCGATCGCGCTGGCCGCGCTGGTCGCCCTGCTGCGGGCGAAGCTGGGCCTGGGCGGCCAGGTCATCGCGGCGGGCCTGGCCGGCGCGGGCTGCTGGGTGGCGTTCCAGGAGCCGGTGCTGGTGGGGGTGGTGTTCCTCGGAGCGCTGGTGGCGGCGGCGGCCCGCGGCCCCTCCGGGCGTCCGGTGCGCCGCGCGCTCCGCTACGTCGGCGCCGCGGTGCTGGTGCTGCTGGCGCTCTTCGGCGCCTTCGTGCTGCTGATGGAGCGGCGGGCGTACGAGCTCTCCCCATCCCTCGACCCTCGCGCGAACCAGGGCCAGGAGGCCCAGACGAGCGTGTCCTTCGGGCAGAGCGCCATGCGCAGGGAGCGGGGCGAGATGCTGGCGAAGAAGACGCCCGGCCCGGCCTCCGGGCTGTCCACGGTCTTCGGGGCGGACGACGCCGTCGGCATGACCATCGGCCTGGGCGGCGCCGGCGCGCAGATGCGGATGAGGCCGCTCTCGGGGCCCTCCAAGCCCAGCGCCGCCAACGCCGTGCGCACGACCGATCTGGAGACCAGCTCCCCGCCGCGCCGGATCGCCCGCGTGCGCGAGCACTTCCCGGAGACGATGTTCGTCCGCCCGGAGCTGATCGCCGACGAGCGGGGGGTGGCGGAGCTCACCATCCCGGTGGCGGACTCCATCACCGCCTGGCGGGTGACCGCCTTCGCCTCCTCCGCGCAGGGGAAGATCGGCTCCGCGCAGGCGCCGCTGAAGGTGTTCCAGGACTTCTTCGTGGACGTGGACGCGCCGCCGGCGCTGGTGCAGGGCGACGAGGCGGAGGTCCCGGTGGCCGTCTACAACTACCTCTCCGAGAGGCAGGCCGTCCGCCTGGAGGTGCAGCGCGAGGAGTGGTTCGAGCTGATCGGCCCCCAGACCGTCACCTTCCAGGTGGCGCCGGGCGGGCTGGAGGGGAAGTTCCTGCGGCTCCGCGCGCTCAGGCCGGGCAAGCACAAGCTCACCCTGCGCGCGGACGGCACCCGCACCTCGGACGCGGTGGCGCGCGAGCTGCTGGTGAGCGAGCGCGGCCGCCAGGTGGTGGACGCGTTCTCCGGCGAGCTGGCGGCGGGCGTGGCGGTGCGCCGTGCGGTGGTGGTGCCGGACCAGGTGCCGGGGTCGCTCTTGACGCTGAAGCTGTACCCCACCCGCACCGCGCTGGCGCTGGACGGGCTGGAGGGGTCGCTGCAGATGCCGCACGGCTGCTTCGAGCAGACCTCCTCCACGCACTACCCCAACGTCCTCATCTACGACGCGCTCAAGCGGTCCGGCCACCTCACCGCGGAGATGGAGGAACGCGCGCGGGGCTACATCTCCGCCGGCTACCAGCGGCTGCTCACCTTCGAGGTGCCGGGCGGCGGCTTCGAGTGGTTCGGGCGGGCGCCCGCCAACCAGGTGCTCACCGCCTACGGCCTGCTGGAGCTGAGCGACATGGCGCGCCTGTTCCCGGTGGACCCGAACGTGCTGACCCGCACCCAGCGCTTCCTGGAGATGAGGCAGCAGGCGGACGGCTCGTGGATGCCGGACGCGCACTCCCTCTCGGACGGGCTGTGGCGGTCCGAGTACGCCGGCCGGGTGACCGTCACCGCGTACATCGCGTGGGCGCTGGCGGAGTCCGGCGCGAAGGGGCCGGCGCTGGGCCGCGCGCTGGACTACCTGGCCCGGAACCTGGACCAGACCGACGACGCGTACGCCGACGCGCTCGCCACCGCGGCGTTCTCCAGGGCGGGCCACCCGTCGGCCGCCACGGCGGCGCGGCGGCTGGCGGCGCGCGCGGTTCGCGAGGAGACGCGGGTGAAGTTCACCCCCGCGGCCGCCACCGCCTACTACGGGCGCGGCGCGGGCGGGACGGTGGAGACGACGGCGATGGCGGCGATGGCGCTGCGCGGCGGCCAGGCGGAGGCCGACCTGGTCCGCGGCGCCGGCGAGTACCTCATCCACTCGCGCGTCGCCGGGGGCGCCTGGCCGTCCACCCAGGCCACCATCCTCGCCCTGCGCGCGCTGCTGCTGCAGAGCGCGGAGCAGGACCGCGACACCACCGTGCGCGTGAAGGTGAACGGCGCGGACGCGGGGACGTTCGCGCTCCAGGCCGGGGCCACCCAGGCCACCGTCATCGAGCTGGGCGTGAAGGCGCGGCGCGGGCAGAACGTGGTGGAGCTGGAGGGCGACGGGAAGGCCGGGTACCAGCTCCTCTCCAGCTACGTGCTCCCCTGGCGGCAGCGCGGCGACGAGGAGTCGGAGCCGCTCTCGCTGCAGGTGGCGTACGGCCGCACCAGCTTGCGCGTGGGCGACGTGCTCCCGGTGACGGTGAAGCTCACCTACCGCCGCCCGGACGCCTCCGGGATGACCATGGTGCAGCTGGGGTTGCCGGCGGGCCTGGTCCCCATCCTCGACGACCTCGCCGCGCTGCGGTCCGCCGGGAAGCTGGCCCGCTACGAGCCGGACGCGCGCACCATCAGCCTCTACCTGGACCGCATCACCGCCGGCGCCCCCGTCGAGCTGTCGCTGCGGCTGAAGGCGCGGGGCCGGGTGCGCACCAGCGGCGTGGAGAGCCGCGCGTACCTGTACTACGCGCCGGAGATCTCCGCCGCGGCGCCGCCGTTGGCCCTGGCGGTGAACTAGGTCGTCGCCCCGGCGGACGCGGGGGGGCCGCGCAGCATCCGGTCGAAGGCGCGGGCCACCGCGGCCCAGTGCGGCACGGTGATGCACAGCGACGCCGAGTTCGGCGCCCCCGCCTCGGCCGACGTGGCGCCGAGGTCCGCGGGGTTCGTGCTCACCGACCGGGGAAGGAAGCTGTCCGCTCCCGAGGCGCCGTCCGCCTTCACCACCTCCACGCTCTCGCCCGGGTAGGCGGTCAGCCGCACGTAGGAGATCGGCTGCGGCATCATCGCCTGGAGGAAGGGCTGGAGGTCGTTCTGCCAGGTGCCGCGGACCGCGAAGGTGGAGTTGCCGTCCGTCCCGTAGGCGATGAAGTAGTTCGGATCCGGCCAGTAGCTGGTGAACATCACGAACCGTGGGTTCCAGCTCCACCGGGGACGCCACGCGGCGTTCATCATCTCCATCTGCTTCGCCTCAGGGATTCGCGGCATCTGATGAACTCCAGATCGGGGCGTGGCCAATCACCTTCCGACGACGTTCCAACCCAATACTTGACGACCTGGCGCGCATTTCAAAGAGCCACAGTGGTCCAGCGGACTACACGATCCGGCTTGAAGACCCGGGAAGTCGGATTACCTGGGGAACCACCTGCGGCCGTTTGGCCGTGAACTGCTTGTAGGCCCGGCGGACAGCCAACACCAGTTGGTCGGCGGCGAACTGGTCGTCTCCCAACAGCTCCGGGGAGACCTCGGAGAGGAGCTTGCGCGCCTCCCCGGCGGCGTGGGCCATCATCGCCTTCTCCACGTCGTTGAGCCCTCGGCCGGTGAGGTAGGGCCCGGCGGCGACGCCCCCGCGGGACCCGTCCAGCACCACGGAGGCGAAGACCGCGCCCAGCTCCGCCAGCCGCCGCCGCTCCACCACCGCCTCCGGCTGCAGGGTGGCTTCGCCGTAGCGGTCGTGGATCACGCGCCCGGCCGGCGCCACGCCGGAGCGGCGCACCCGCCCGCCCTCCAGCTCCAGCACCTCGCCGTCGCGGGCGACCAGCACGTGCTCCGGCTTCAGGCCCGCCTCGCGCGCGGTGGCGGCGTGCGCGTGGAGGTGGCGCAGCTCGCCGTGGATGGGGACGAAGTTGCGCGGGCGCACCGCCTCCAGCAGGCGCTGCTGCTGCGGCCTGGAGGCGTGGCCGGAGACGTGGAGCGCCACCTGCGCGCTGCCGTGGAGCACGGTGGCGCCGGCGTCGGTGAGCTGGTCCACCAGGGCGCCCACCGCGCGCTCGTTGCCGGGGATGGGGCGGGCGGAGAGCACCACCAGGTCGCCCGGCTCCACGCGCACCGCGCGGTTCTCGTCCAGCAGCAGCGAGAGCGTGGCGCGCGGCTCGGCCTGGGAGCCGGTGGCGAGGATGACCACCTTGTCCCTGGGGAGCTGGGCGGCGGCCTCCAGGGAGACGAACAGGTCCTCCGGCGCGTCGAGCAACTTCTCGCGCCGGGCGATGTCCACGTTGCGCTCCATGCTCCGCCCGCCCAGCGCCACCTTGCGCCCGGCGCGCCCCGCCGCCGAGCACACCGCCTGCAGCCGGTACACATTGGAGGCGAAGAGGGAGACGATGATCCGCCGCGGGCCGGCCTCGGCGATGGCGCGGTGCAGGCGGATGGCCACCGCGCGCTCGGAGCCGGTCTCGGTGTGGATCTCGGAGTTGGTGGAGTCCGCGAAGAGGCAGTCCACGCCCTCGTCGCCGGCGCGGGTGAGGCGGGGGAGGTCGGTGGGGCGGCCGTCGGGCGGGTCCGGGTCCAGCTTGAAGTCGCCCGAGTGCACCAGCGTCCCCGCCGGCGTGGTGATGATGTACCCGTAGGCGTCCGGCACCGAGTGGGCGACGCGCACCGCCTCGACGGTGAAGGATTCGGAGAGGCGGACCGCCTCGCCCGGGCCGATGGCGCGGAAGTCGGCGGGGATGGCGGCTTCGTCCACCCGCGCGCGGCCGACGCCGATGGTGAACGGCGCCCCCAGCACCGGCGCGCGCACGTCGCGCAGCAGGTGCGGGAGCGCGCCCACGTGGTCCTCGTGCGCGTGGGTGAGCAGCACGCCCTTGACCCGGTCCGCCTGCGAGCGCAGGTAGGCGAAGTCCGGCACCAGGTAGTCCACGCCCAGCAGCGGGGAGTCGGGGAAGAGCAGGCCGGCGTCGACGAGGATCAGCTCGTCTCCCAGCTCGATCAGCATCGAGTTGAGGCCGATCTCCCCCAGCCCGCCCAGCGGGATGACGCGCAGCGGGGTCAAGGCTTCGCCGTCTGCGACTGCTGCCAGTCCAGCGACCAGGGCGCCTTGCTCAGCCGCACCAGCCCGGTGGCGCGCGAGCAGATCTCTCCTTGGGGATCCTTGATCGCCGCGGAGGAGAAGAGGGTGGAGCCGCCGGCGCGGTCGATCCACGCCTCGGCGGTGTACCAGTCCCCGACGACGGGGCGCTCGAAGGTCATGTTCAGCTGCATGGTGGCCGACCTCCGGGTGGGGTCCACCAGCGCGGCGGTGATGCCGATGACGAAGTCGAACGTCGCCGCCAGCACGCCGCCGTTCACCGCCGCCGTCCCCATCCCGCCGCGGTGCGTGGGGAGGACGGGGTCCACCCGGACGAGCACCCGGTCCCCCGCCTCGGAGAAGGTGAGGTGGCCGGACAGGTACTTGAGCAGCTCGCTGGTGTTGAAGGCGTGGGCGTAGCGCTCCAGCTGCGCGCGCTTATTCGGCTCTTCAGGCATCCGGCGATCCTACGCTAAGACGCCGGACCTCCCGTGGAAGAGACCGAAATCCTCGAGGACCTCAACCCGCCGCAGCGCGAGGCGGTGCTGTACGGCGACGGCCCGCTGCTGGTGCTGGCCGGCGCGGGGTCCGGGAAGACGCGCGTCATCGTCCGGCGCATCGCCCACCTGGTGAGCGTGCGGGAGGTGTTCCCCTGGCGCGTGCTGGCGGTCACCTTCACCAACAAGGCGGCGCGCGAGATGAAGGAGCGGCTGGTGAAGCTCCTGGGCGCGCCGGGGCAGGAGGCGGTGGTCTCCACCTTCCACTCCTGGGCCGCGCAGGTGCTGCGGCGGGAGGCGCAGCACCTGGGCTACGAGTCGTCCTTCGTCATCTACGACGACTCGGACCAGATCTCCGTGGTCAAGCGCGCGCTGGCGGAGGTGCAGGTCGACTCGTCGATGACCCCGCGCGAGGCGCTCCACCGGATCGACCAGCAGAAGAACCACGCCCGGCTCCCGCTGGAGATGGAGGTGCCGCAGGGCGACTACAAGGCGGCCACCGTCCAGCGCGTCTACGCGCGCTACCAGGAGCTGTTGCGCGCCTCCAACGCGCTCGACTTCGGCGACCTGCTGCTGCTGCTGGTGGAGCTGTTCCGCACCAACGCGGAGGTGCTGGAGAAGTACCGGCGCCGCTTCCGCCACGTGATGGTGGACGAGTTCCAGGACACCAACCCGGTCCAGTACCAGCTGCTCCAACTGCTGGCGCCGCCCGGGTCGAACCTGGTGGTGGTGGGCGACGACGACCAGTCCATCTACCGCTGGCGCGGGGCGGAGGTGGACAACATCCTCGGCTTCCCGCGCGACTACCCCGGCGCCCTGGTGGTGAAGCTGGAGCAGAACTACCGCTCGGACCAGAACATCCTGGAGGCCGCCAACGCGGTCATCCGCCACAACCCGCGCCGGATGGAGAAGCGGCTGTGGAGCCAGCGCCCCCGCGGAGAGCAGCTCCAGCTCCTCATCTCCCGCGACGAGCGGGGCGAGGCGCAGGCGGTGGTGGAGAAGGTCAAGGCGCTGCAGCGCGAGGGGATCATCCCCCTGTCGCAGATGGCGATCTTCTTCCGGGTGAACGCGCAGAGCCGGGTGATGGAAGAAGCGCTCCGGCTGGCGCGCGTCCCCTACACGCTGGTCAACGCGCGCAGCTTCTACGAGCGGGCGGAGATCAAGGACGCCTCCGCGTACCTGCGGCTGATGCTCAACCCGAAGTCGGACGCGGACCTGCTCCGGGTGATCAACGTCCCGGCCCGCGGCATCGGCGACACCACGGTGGAGCGGCTGTCCGGCTACGCGGGCTCGAAGAAGATCAGCCTGTTCGAGGCGCTGGTGGACGCGCCCATGGTGCCGTCGCTGAACTCCGGGGCGGTGCGGCGGCTGTCCGCCTTCCGCGCGCTCGTGGAGGGGCTGCTGATCGCGGGGAAGGAGGCGCCGGACGCCACCACCGCGGTGCAGCGGATGCTGGAGCAGACGGGGTTGGTGGCGGCGCTGCGCGCGGAGGGCTCCACCGAAGCGGTGACGCGGGCGGAGAACCTGGGGGAGCTGGTGGGCGCGGCGCAGGAGTTCGACCTCCTGCGCTTGCAGGCGCCGGAAGCCCCCGCGCCGGACGCGGAGACCGCCGCCCCTCCGGCGACGCCGCTGCAAGCCTTCCTCGAACAGATCAGCCTGGTGGGGGAGGCGGACCAGGACGTCGGCGAGGGCCGGGTGGCGATGATGACGCTCCACGCCGCCAAGGGGCTGGAGTTCGACGCGGTGTTCATCGTGGGCCTGGAGGAGGGCGTCTTCCCGCACCAGCGCGCGCTGAACGACGGCGCCGACCCGGAGGAGATGGCCGAGGAGCGGCGCCTCTGCTACGTGGGCTTCACCCGAGCGCGGCGGCGGCTGCACGTGTCGCTGGCCCAGCAGCGCTCGCTGTTCGGCGAGCTGCGCATCAACCGCCCCTCGCGCTTCCTCTCCGACGTCCCGCGCGACCTGGTGGCCAACGAGCAGCCGGAGGCCCTGGAGCGGCAGCAGACCCGCTCCATGCCCATGCCGCCGCCCGGCGCGTTCCGGCGCCGCCCCCGCTCCGACGACGACTACCCGGCGGACGAGGGGCCGCGGATCGACCGCTCCTACGCGCAGACCAACGACTTCGACGCGGTGGAGGGCGACGTGCGGGGGATGCGCGTGCGCCACAAGCAGTTCGGGTCCGGCACCATCGTGGACGTCACCGGCGCCGGCCCGGACGCCAAGCTGACCATCAGGTTCGAGACGGTGGGGCTGAAGCGGGTGATCGCCCGCTTCGTCACTCCGGCGTAGGCGTGCCCGGCTTGGGCGGCGGGGTGAACTGCGGCCGCGGCTTGGCCTTCACCATCGCCTGCAGGAGCGCGGTCTTCAGCACCGAGGCGTCGTTGCTCTTGCGCACGTAGCCGTCCGCGCCGTGCTGGCTGGCGAGCGCGGCCAGCTCCCGGTCCGGGCGGTCCGAGTAGAGCAGCACCGGGCAGCGGTGGGTCTGCGTCCCCTTGCGCGACATGGCCACCACCGAGCCGCCGTCGATCACCGGCATGGAGACGTCCACCAGCACCACGTCCGGCTTCTCCTTCTCCAGGCTCTTGAAGAAGTGGACGGCGGAATCCAGCGCCACCACGTCGAAACCCACCCGCCCCAGGAGCGCCTGCGTCATCCGGAGGGCGGTCGGGCTGTCGTCGAGCACCAGGACCTTGTAGGGCACGTGACCATCATACAGGGTCGGAAGGTTGCGGGGGTCGAAGGGCGGCCCGTAGGATGAGCAGCGAACAGACAAGGCGAGTGCGAGATGGCATCCATCCGTGACGACGAGCTGCCCAGCTCGACCGGGATCCCGTCTGCCGCCAGGCGCGCGACGACCAGCCCGCCGCCGGCGGTGGAAGTGACCGAAGAGCTGTTGAGGGCCCTCCCCAAGACCGACCTCCACTGCCACCTGGACGGTTCGCTGCGGTTGCGGACCATCCTGGAGCTGGCGGAGCAGCAGAAGGTGAAGCTGCCGGCGGAGGACGAGGCCTCCCTGGCCAGGCTGCTCCAGGGGCGGCAGTGCAACAGCCTGGAGGAGTACCTGGTGGCGTTCGACGTGACGCTCTCCGTGCTCCAGCGGGAGGACGCGCTCTACCGCGCCGCCTACGAGCTGGCGCTGGACGCGGCGGCGGAGAACGTGCGCTACCTGGAGGTGCGCTACTCCCCCGCGCTCCACCAGGAGCAGGGCCTGAAGATGACCACGGTGATCGACGCCGTGCTGGAGGGCCTGCGGGTCGCCAAGCGGGAGACCGGCATCAAGTACGGGGTGCTGGTGTGCGGCATCCGCCACATCAACCCCCAGACCTCGATCCGGCTGGCCGAGCTGTGCGTGGCCTACAAGAACCGCGGCGTGATCGGCTTCGACCTCGCCGGGGCGGAGATGAACTTCCCCGCCAAGGACCACAAGGCGGCCTTCCAGCTGATCCTCAAGAACAACGTCAACTGCACCGCGCACGCGGGCGAGGCGTTCGGCCCCGAGTCCATCGCCCAGGCCATCCACTACCTGGGCGCCCACCGCATCGGCCACGGGACCCGGCTGCGCGAGGACGGCGACCTGCTCAACTACGTCAACGACCACCGCATCCCGCTGGAGGTGTGCCTCTCCTCCAACGTGCAGACCGGGGCGGTGCCGGACCTGGCCTCGCACCCGCTGCGCTTCTACTTCGACTACGGCCTGCGGGTGACCATCAACACCGACAACCGGCTGATCACCGACACCAACGTCACCAAGGAGCTGTGGCTGGCCCACAGGGAGCTGGGCCTGTCGCTGGAGGACCTGGTGACGGTCATCGTCGGCGGCTTCAAGAGCGCCTTCCTGCCGTTCCGGGAGAAGCAGGACGTGCTCAAGCAGGTGAACGAGGAGATCGCCCGGACCATCGAGAGCTTCGAGAAACGGCTCACTCCGGTGAAGCGGCCGGCGTAAGGTGCCGGCTCTATGGAGATCGCCGCCAAAGCCCTGCTGGTCCTCACCGGCGCCCTGCACGTCTTCTTCCTGGTGCTGGAGATGTTCCTGTGGGCCACGCCCTACGGGATGAAGCGCTTCAACAACACGCCGGAGAAGGCCGAGGCGACGCGGGTGCTGGCGGCCAACCAGGGCCTGTACAACGGCTTCCTCGCCGCGGGGCTGTTCTGGAGCGCCTTCGCCTCCGAGCCGCTGGCCTTCCCGCTGCGGGCGTTCTTCTCCGGCTGCGTGGTGGTGGCCGGGCTCTACGGCGGCGCCACCGCCACCCGCCGCATCCTGTTGTTCCAGGCCCTGCCGGGCGCGCTGGCGCTGGCGGCGTCGCTGCTGGCCTGCTGAGCCCGACCGGCGCGGCCCCGGGCCTTCAGCCGATCTTCATCCCCTTGGGGATCACCACCAGGCCGCCGGCGGTGACCTGGAAGCGGCGCTTGTCCTCGGCCGGGTCGTGGCCGATGGTGGTGCCGGCGGGGATCTCCACGTTCTTGTCGATCACCGCGCGGCGGATCCGGCAGCGGCGCCCCACGTTCACGTTCTCGAAGAGGATGCACTCGTCCACGTTCGAGTAGGAGTTCACGCGCACCTTGGGCGAGAGCACGGACCGGTTCACGTGCCCGCCGGAGATGATGCACCCTTCGGAGATCAGCGAGTCGGTGGCGTTGCCGACGCGGCTGTTGGCGGCGTCCGCGAAGACGAACTTGGCCGGCGGCAGGTTCTCGCTGTGCGTATAGATGGGCCACTCGTCGTTATACAGGTTGAAGATGGGGTCCACCTCCACCAGGTCCATGTTGGACTGGTAGTAGACGTCGATGTTCCCCACGTCCCGCCAGTAGCCGCGCTCCTTGTCCTGCATCCCGGCCCAGTGGTTCTGGGCGAAGTCGTAGACGTAGACGCGGGACCGCTTGAACATCTCGCTGATGATCGACTTGCCGAAGTCGTGGACGGACTGCTCTTGCGCCGCGTCCCGGACGATCTCCTGCACCAGCGCGTCGGTGCGGAAGAGGTAGTTGCCCATCGAAGCCAGGCACCTGGTCGGGTCGCCGGGGATGTGCGGCGGCTCCTTGGGCTTCTCCAAAAACCCCTTCATCTCCCCGTCCGGGCCCACGTCGATGATCCCGAATTCGCGGCCCTGCTCGATGGGGACGGGGATGGCGGCCACCGTGCAGTCGGCCTTCTTCTGCACGTGGAAGTCCACCATGTGCCGCGCGTCCATCCGGTAGACGTGGTCCGCGCCGAAGACGAAGGTGTGCTCCGGCTCCTCGTCGGTGATGATGTTGAGGTTCTGGTAGATGGCGTCGGCCGAGCCCTTGTACCAGTCCATCCCCGTCCGCATCTGCGCCGGCACCGACTCCACGTAGTGGCCCAGGAACGCCGTCATCCGCCACGCGCGCGAGAGGTGGTTGTTGAGCGAGTCGGACTTGTACTGGGTGAGGACCTTGATCTTGTAGATGCCGGAGTTGACGAAGTTGGAGAGGCAGAAGTCGACGATGCGGTAGCGCCCGCCGAACGGGACCGCAGGCTTGGCGCGCTCGCGCGTCAACGGGTCGAGGCGGGTCCCCGCGCCGCCAGCGAGGATCATCGCGAGGATCTTCATCGGGCGGAGGAAGCTTGCACGGAAGCGGCCCGGCGCGCCGGAAAAACGCTCATTCCTCCCCGGACGTCTGTGCGGCGGAGGACGCCGCGGGGGCCGGGCCGGCGGAGCCCTTGGGCGCGCGGCGGATCTGCGAGGACGGGTACTTGGCGGCGTTGCGCAGGTAGACCGACTGGAAGCCCTTGGTGGCGGGGCGGCCCTCCTTGGGCGCCACGTACTCCGGCGCCTTGCCCGGCTGGCCCACCACGCGGGTGCCGTCGCAGAACAGCCACTCGGTGTGGCCGGTCTCGTCCTCGATGGCGAAGTAGATGTCCGTCTGCGGGCCGGGCTTGGGCTTGGGCGGGCACCAGTTGGACTTCTCCGACTCCTGTTCCTTCTCTTGCTGCGCCTTCCACTGCGCCAGCTCCGCCCGCGCGCGCAGTTGGGGGATGAGGTCCGCCGCCTGCGTCACCCGGATGCGGGACTGGCGGACGTACTCCAGGCCGCGCCGGGCCAGGTCCGGGAACTCGTACTTGTGCTCGAAGAGGCAGTCCTTCACCTGGTTCAAGGTGGCCTCGTAGGCGTCGAGCGCGGGGAGCAGCTCCGCCTGGGACTTGTCCAGCATGGCCACGTGCTCCGGCGCCCAGACGCCCTCCGGGCCGGACGAGGTGCCCTGGAGGAACGCGTCCAGCAGCTCGTTCATGGCCGTCAGCTCGCCCTTGAGCACCGGCTGGTAGTCGCGCCCGGCGAAGCACAGGGTCCCCGGGGCGTAGTGGCGGTAGGTCGCGACCTTCGTACCCAGCGAGAGCTCCGCCGTCGGGGGCGGACGGAACTCCCTCACACATCCGGATACAGCAAGCGCGATCAGGAGAAAGCGTCGCACAGGGAACGGGGGGTTCAAGGTGGGGCGGACTTTACCATGGTGCGTTTGGACCCAGAGGCCACCGTGCTAGAAAAAGGGGGCCGAT
>Ga0134122_10000069_pt1 | contig 53745 bp, 79 predicted proteins | sample KB302_FD_96461 | JGI IMG/M metagenome (GOLD analysis project Ga0134122, IMG submission 96461) | Terrestrial soil microbial communities without Nitrogen fertilizer from Kellogg Biological Station, Michigan, USA - KB3-0-2 | ecosystem: Environmental > Terrestrial > Soil > Unclassified ... | reverse complement strand
TAGACGATACGCTTTTTAAGTTGCTACTAACAATATTTAAACTAGAACTAACATTAGTAATATTATTTGCATTTAAAGCACTGCTTGCGTTTAAGGCTTTCACATCAAAGCCTACCGCCTCGGCGAATACCGATAGTCTTATCTCTAAACTCATTAGTAACCCTTTAAAAAATTAAGATTTTGCAGTAGTGTAAATTGCTAATAAATCTACTTCGGGGTCGCCAACGCCGATATTAGTTGAAGCTGTAAGTTTTTGCGTGGAATTTAGCGTCTGCGAAACACTGTAATCTACCTTATTACCTACAGCAGTAATTAAGCCGCTAATTGCGGTTGCGTCATCTCCTAAAAGATTTTGTATTTCTAGCAAAGTATCATAAGCAGAGCTTGCACCGCCTAAAATACTATCTTTTAAATCTTGTAATAAATCAGTAAGCTTACTTGCGGAGTAAGTTTTGGTTGTACTACTTGTCGGTGCGGTATCATCTACTTCGGTAATTGAGCCAAAATTAGTATAAATTTCATTTATCGCATTTACAAGACTGGTTTTATCAGTAGTGCTTAGCGTAGTTAAATCGCCGTCATTTAAATACAATTGTTTAATATCCGCCCCGATTGCCTGAACGACAAGCGTTAATCTGTTTTGTAAACTCATTTTTTTACTTCCTTTTTAGGTTAAAGTTTAGCTATGTTATAATAAAGTAGTAAGTCTGTGTCAAACTCCTCCTCTTCATTATTAATTGGTAGTACTGGGAATAAATCTAATTCTAGCCGAGGCGGTAATTCACAATCTAAGTCTTCATCATCAAAGGCAAGCAATACATGATATTTAGGCTCTAATATAAGCTCGGCTACTATTGTGCTTGGCTGTAATGAAATATCGCAATTATTAGACATCTGTAACATCTCTTAATATATTTACTATAAATGTTGGCGAACTTTGAACTTCTGAACTGGGCGACGTGAATTCTATATCCATAATAGCCTCGCCTTCCGCCCAGTTTGCAGTTTCGCTGGCTGGGCAAGTAATAGTAATACCAAAATATTTAGCATTTACTCTTGCACCAATAGTTACGTTTAATGTTGATATTAAAGAATAATCTAAACGCCTTAATTGTGCTTGAGCCGTCCAACCCGTTAAGTCTTCATATCCGCCGTCAAATGCGTTAGCAATAGCAATCCTGCCAAGCCTAGCGAAGGTATCGCCCTTTTTAACATCAATATGTTTGAGTTTCATTTTATAAAACAATGTTGTAATTAAGTCAGTATAGCAAAATAAATGTTTCAAAAATGGCAAAAATGAAACAAAGTTGTTTCAAAAATGGCAAAAATGAAACAAATTTTAATGTAGAATACATTTATACAGTGTTTTTTATTTAAATAATGAGTAACAAAAAAGTATATGAATGTCTATTACGTGATGTTTCAGCCAATGAAGTGTCTATTGATGAAGAGACAGGCAATCTAAAATTTAGCGGCATGGCTTTTACAGGCGGTGCGGTAGACAGATGGTTTGGAATTCTAGGCATAGATTTAAGCAATGTTTCGGCTTATAACAAGACAACAAGTGAAATCCCGCTATTATGGGGGCATAACGAATATAGTGCGGCAATCGGGCGTGCAAAAGTTTCATTTAATAGTAATGTAAAGGTAGAGGAAGGAATTGTATATAATTCTGATAATATACCTTATGCAAAAGCTACAATTGACCTAATTAATCAAGGACACCCGATACAACTTTCTATTGGCGTAAGCGGTAATTTACTTCAATTAGAAAAGACAGAGGAACGCTTTATCAATGGGAAAACGCAGTTGGTAGACGCTATTTTGGTTGATGTTGTATTGCAGGAAATAAGCTTTGTAAATTTTGGTGCAGATAATAATACTTTTGTTACAAAAATGAATAAAGAAATTTTATCAGATGTAAAGGAAATATCAAAAATGACTATTACGCAAGAACAGTTAAACGCTTTAACTGATACTAATACTACTTTAAGTGCAAAATTGAGCGTTGCCGAAGCTAAAAATATTCAGTTAGCAGCAGATAATCAAGTTTTAGCGGATAAAGTGGCTTTATTAGAGCAAGAACAAAAATACTCAAAAACAAAAGAAAAGTTTGCAAGTTTAAAATTATCTGATGAAGTATTAAAAACATTAGCTAGTTTAGGCGACGAACAGCAGGAACAAATGGCAAAAGAATTTACGTCTAAAATTCCTAAGATAGATTTAAGCAAAGATGAAGGCTTAAAAGGCGATGAGAAAGACGCAAAAATTTTAAATTATGGCGGGTTAAAAGTAGATTTATCTAGTAAAACCGTTTCTATTTAGTGGATTTCAGTAGATTTTTAATAATAAGGGTTAGTTATGAGTATAACAAATTTAAATCCTAATGACATAAAGACCGATTGCTGCGATGGTGGGGCATTTATTGGTTCGGCGGTTTCTTTAGGTACACGTCTTTTTTTAAAAAAAGGCAAGGTTAAATTTTTAGAGAATTTAGGAGTTGCAAGCAATACTTCTTTTGTAGAAGGCGAGTTTGTAAAAGTTGTTGCAGGCGTAATTACTAAGTTAGACGCTTTACCAGCAGCCGCAGATATTACAGGTTTAGTGGCTTATGATATAGATAATTTAACAGCAACCGCAGCAACTAAAAGACAGCCACGAGCTACTATTTATATTGAAGCAGAAGGCTTAAATCAAGACGCATTAATATTCCCAGTTGGCACGTTTAGCGATACTGTAAAAGCATTGCTAGCGTCTAAAGGATTTAATACAACTAAATTATACGGTTAATTCTAAAGGGAAATTATGCGTACAGAAATTATAAATGAACAAGGCTTAGAAATCATATTTGATAAAACTTTGCCGCAAGCTGGATACTTAAACAATTTATTATCAAGCAGTTATGAAATTGACGTTGTAAATAAAGATAGTATATTAGATTTTACAACAGTTTTTGAAAGCAATACAATTGCACCTTATGTGTCGCCATGTGTGGACGGCGTGCCTATTTATGCAGAGGGCGGAACACGTTTTGCAATTAAACTTCCGTATGTAAAAATGGAAGACGCTATTACGGCGTGCGACGTGTTTAATACTACATTATTTATTGACGGCAAATTACGTCGCTGGTCGACAAGTGCTGCAGATGATACAGCTAGATATAATTTAGGCAAATTAAAAATTATAGCGGCACATAGGCGCGCAGTTTCTAACTTACTTGAGCAACAAACAGTTTCATTATTAGATTTGGGCGGTATTGATACATCATCGGCGTATTCAAACGGCGAATATATTCAATTCCCGCGCGAAAGTGCTTTAACAACTTACGGCACAAGCGGTGCTACTGGTACAAAAGCATGGGATACCTCTACAGGCAAACCCTTAGACACAATCCAAGAAGTAGCAGATTTAATGCGAAATACCAGCGGAGCACTTTTAACAGATATTGTTATGAACCAAGCAGAATGGTTGGCGTTTAGGTCAAATCCGCAAATTACAGCTATTGCAACCAGCCCAGCTAATACGCCTTGGGCAGCACAAATGCCTTCGCCTTTACCATTTATTTATAACGGCGTAAGTGTATTTAAATTAGACAACTCTACAACAGGCAGTATTAATATTCATGTATATGAAGACGTGTATCAAAAATACGATACTTCGGGCGGTACGCCTAAATATGTAAATACTAAATTTATGCCTGCTAAACGTGCATTATTTATTGGTCGTAAAAATGGGGAAGTGCAAATAGGTAAGGCTTGGGGCAAAATTCAGTCTAAACAAGCATTAAAAACAGGGCAAACAAATTCACGTGTATTTGTTTATGAATGGGAAGAGAAAGATAGCGAGCAGATTATTACACAAACCGCACCTTTAATGTTTGGCGATGCTAATACATTTTTCGGCGTACAAGTTTTAACATAATATGACAAGTATTAATAGCATTCAAGGCTGGTATATATCAGCAGAAGACCTAAAAACATATTTAGGTTGTAACAAATTAGCACAAGTTAGCGATAGAGTAAACGGGAATAACTTTGATGAAGACAAAATATTTCAAGCAATAGAAAACGCCGAGGGTATCATAAGCTCTTATTTAGTTAATACTGTTTATACTTTACCAATAAAATGTGCCGATAATTCCGTTCCTGCTTTATTAAAAAATGCGGCATTATGGATTGCAACTTTCATGTTTTATGAAACTAGGTCGACTGATGAAGTTAAGTATCGATATGAGAATGCTATTAAGTTTTTAGATGATTTAAAAAGCAGTAAAGTTGGTTTAGTTTGTAATAATGGAATTGAACCCGATAAAATCAGTAATGAGGAGTACGCAGGTATAGTTGTTAATGTTGAGCAACCTAAAAGTTATTTTAATAATTGCACGCCTTGCGATGATGTTTGCGTTTGGGATTATAACAAAAGGTTTAAATAATGTTTGATTTTGGTTTACATCTTAAAAAAAGATTATGCGAAAGCGAATATTTAGAAGCTTTAAATATTAGGCGGATTGATTGGATTTTAGAGGGTACGCCCTCAGATGAATTAAAGTCTACTGGGAACGGAATATTTTTTTATTTAAAAAATGAGCAAAGAGAAGCACCGAATAAAATTGTGCAAAACTGGGTTATATATTTTAATGTTGAGCATGGAAACAGCCAAGGACAAGCCGAATTAATAATGCAGGAAGCAGGGGCAATTGCTAAAGCAATCAAAGACACGTTAATAGGCGTTAAAAATAAAATAAATGGGGTAATAACATACGTACCAAAGGCACATATGGGCGAATTTGGCAGTTTTGAATATTTATCTACTACCCCGATACAATACCAAGAAAGCACTTTTTTACAGGTTAGAATGGATTTTGAACTTAGCAAAGGTTGTTAAAAATGGCAGAAAATAATACAAATGTAACAGTTAGAAAAGACGTACCAATATCTAGTACAGATAAAAATTTGCAAGCGATAGCTAGTGCTTACAAAGATATTCCGCTAGAACCGCCGCTTAAAGCAGGCACAACTATTCTAGTTACAAGTTTAGATAAAGGCACTTTATACAGAAACGGAATTGATTACGCAGTTGCACATAATGGCACAAGCATAACAATATTACCACATTCAGCTATAGAGCCTATAGTTTCAGAAACAGGCGAGGAAAAGCCAAACATATTAATTAATTACACAGCTTAAGGATTTAACAAATGGCAATTACTACTCAATGTTGTTATTTAGGCGTTGGTAACGTTTACATGGTAGATTATAATAACTTTAACAATAAAGTTAATAGTTATATAAATGTAGGCAATACAGTTGCCGCAACAATTACAACAGATAACACCACTTTAGGCAATATTATCAATAAACAAACTATAGCAAGAGGCTTAGAGTGCAGCAAACCCTTTATTAATGCAATATCTATAGAATTTCAATTAAGTTGTCATAAATTAGATAACTTAAAAACAGCTTTATTTGCAAGCTCGGCTACTACCGCAGCAGGAGCACAAACTGAAACATATGCAGTAAATAAAGGCGAATATTTTAGATTGTTACGTATACCAGCGGCTACAAATCCGACAATTGTTGTAAAAGGGGCAAGCGGTACGCCAACCTATGTCGCAGGTACAGATTATATTATTATGGATACATCTACTATTTATATACCGCCTACAAGTACAATCCCTAACCCTACAATTACAGCAGGCGTAGGAGCTAACAACATTCAAGTTACATATAACAGCCAAAGCACAACGTCATTAGATTTATTTGTTAATCCTCCGGGTGATTATCGTATATTTTTATCCGCACAGAACTTATTAGGTGATACAAGTGCGGTAGACCAAAACCAAAATTATGTTGAAATTTACCGAGCGTCTTTAACTTTAACAGGTAACTTTGAGCTTATTGCTTCGGGCGATGACGCAAATATAATTACTGTTACGGCTACATTAAAGCCTGATAGCAAAAATAACTTTAAATATGGCACTTGGGTTGGAGCTACCTAATGGCTAGTTGTTGTATAGCTTTAGATAGAACTACTATCTATCTATTAGACGCTTACGCTGCGGGGGCGGGTAAATACGGCTATAGTGCAAGCTATGGTTCTATATATGGCAATACTTCGCTTAATTCAATAAGTGCGTTTGATATTGGGCGGGAGCTTGGCGTTGCTAGTGCAGTTATTAATATTGAAACTATTGATATAAACTCCGATATTAATAGTTTCAATTCCTCTGTAGGTAAAAAGTTAAAAAATGTAAGTATAGATATTACAACAGAATGCTGGAGCAATGAAAACCTAAGCTTATTTTTAGGGGCAAGTGTTACATCAATTACAGCCAGCACAGTAACAGAATATTTATACAGCACATATATACCAGCAGACACTGCAATTATTAAAAATGGTACTTTAACTAATGTCAGTATAGTAAACACAAGTACATCTCAAGCGTTAATACAGGGAATAGATTATTTAATAATATTAAATAGAATTGTTTTTATTAAAGATTTTAATATTGCGGCTTCTTTAACTTTAACTTATACAATGAGCGAATATACACAAATTACGCCGTATCAAGACCAAAACAACGATTTTAAAGCATTTGTTATTGCGGGCAGGAATATAGCAGACAATAATTTTGTAACTTTCAAATTCCCTAAGGTAAAAATCGGTTTAAATAGCACTAATTATGATATTTTCGCAGATAGTTACATTCCTTTAAATTTAAGCGGCAAATGCTACGATGGATTTATAGCTGGAATGCCTAACCCTGCACCATTTATAATGATAAGAGGTAATAATTAATGCCTACGCTACACCCTACTACAAATCTAGATTTAAATTATACTAATGGGCAAAGTTGGGATTATAACCAAGAAATGCAAATTATAGGCGATTTATTAGTTAGAGTTGTAGACTTTGTACAATCAAGCCAGCCCAGCACGCCAAGCAACGGCACGGCATGGGCGAATATAAGCAACGGCACATATAACGTATTTGTAAATTCTACATGGCGAAGTTACTCGGGCGACGGCTTAATTTTAGTGGGCAGGGGCAGTTTAGCAAGAAATTTATATACAAAAAACGGCAATAACTGGAACTTTGTTGTAAACAATGCTAATTTAGTCAGCCCTACTTTAACAACTCCTACACTATCAAGCCCGACCATTACCACGCCAGCAGTTACAGGTGGTACATTTTCAGCACCAGCAGTTACGGGCGGTACAATAACTAATACAGCCATAACTACTAACCAAAACGGCACATTCCCATACGTAAAGCAAAATGCGCTGCCTTTTTGGCGTAGTTATAATAATTATGGCGGAACAGTTGCAATGTCGGCAAATGAAAGTTGGTTAAAGTCAGCACATTCAAGCTCTACCGATAAATTAAGCGTTACTTATACAGCAAACGGCGTTAATCCTTATTTAGTTTGTGCTGTTGCTGGTAGATATACAGCCACAGGAGTTGCGGTAGTTTCAAACAATAGCGGTTCGTTATTGGTTACTTTGCAAAATTCTTTATTATGCAATAGTGCTTTAATGGGTATGAGTTATATTAATATTCCTATAAATTCATTCAGCACTGTGATAGTATCATCAGCAAGTTTTAATGTGCCAGCAAATGCAACTATAGAATTTAAATTAGGTACAGGGTCAAATTTAGGCTCTATGTTGTCTTACGATAGTTTCTTTACGCTACAATGTATTAATCCAACATAAGACATATTATTATGAAAATTGAAATCGAAATCGACGAAATAACCGAGGCAATGTTAAGAGAAAGATTGCCTAATTCCGATAATAACGGATTAAATATATACTTGAACGCAATTGTTAATCAAGGCGTAGATGAATGGCTTAATGCTGTACTTTTAGAAGGATTTACCTTATTACAAAGCAATGGATTAAGCTATACAGGCGATAGATTACAAGATTTTAATTTAATTTATCCATATGTTAAAGAAAAAAGGAAGTCTGCTATATCCAATACTATACTTAATACGATATAATTTAAAGATATTAAGGAGCTAAATATGACAGATGAATTATTATTAAGTGAAGCCGCAAAACAACATAAATTAAATGTAGCAAATAGGGGATTTTATCATTCAATGAATGACAAAGAGTTTGCTATCGATGTTATTTTACCCGCAAGACATGGTACTTTAATTAGTAAAATATTACAAAGTATTAGAAATGTTTTACAGCCCGAAGCTTTAAGTAGTCAAGATTTAATACTGATTACTTTAACAACTGAATTTTTAAATTTGCTTGAGGATAATTTAAGATTTAAAAATGATGTTAAGGTTTTATTAAACGAATTGACAGCATATCAGCAAACCCAGTTAATAGAAGCTTTAAATGATGAAGAAATATTAGAAATATGTACTAATATTATCATGAAAAATGAGGACTATTTTAAGGGAAAGTTGGCAAAAACGCACCTAGCAACCAATATTCTAACAAAAGCAATTCAGAGCAAGAACACAAGCAATTCTTAGGTCATCTTAATAAACTAAAAAAATACGGGCATTCTCAAAAAGACATAGAAAGTTACACAGCCGATGAATTATGCTTATATCTTGAATTGGTGCATGAAGAAGAGCAAAAAGCAGTAGTTAAAGATGTTTATTCTACAGCAACGGGCATGGGGAATATGAAAACTGATGATTTTGAGAAACATATAAAAGATTTATTATTATGACATATGATGTACAAAGCTCGTTATTAATAGACGTTGAACGCTTTAATGCAAATATTAAACGTGTTGATAATGCGTTAAAAAATCTACAATCTACTACAAAAGGCACAGACGCACAGCTTGCGGCCGCTGCTAAAACCTTGCAGCGCGCTTTTGACGTGAAGCCTGATAATACAATAAGAGCGGAAATAAAACTATTACAAGATAGTTACAAAGCATTAGAAGATACAGGCGTTCTAAGCTTAAATGAATTAAGAAAAGCCAACCAAGAATTACAGAAAAAAACCAAAGAATTAAACAATGAGTTAAAAGGCTTAACTCAAGAAGTAACCGCATTTTTAGCAGTTAGTTCGGGGATAGCTTTTAGTGCTTTAAGTTTAGGTTTAGCAACGGCTACAGGCGAAGCGATAAAATTGCATGACGCAATAGTTGGTATTAATCAAATAGGCTCTTTTGATAATAAAGCTTTAGACGGAATTAAAAGCGACTTACTCGATTTATCTCGTCAAATTCCTTTAACTACCGCAGAATTAGCAGAAATTGCAAAGGGCGGAGTACAAGCAAATATCCCGACTTCACAACTAAAAGAATATACTTTTTTAATATCACAAGTTGCGTCAGCTTTTGAAATATTACCCGAAGCGGCAACCAATGCATTTGGTGCAATAAGCAATGTATATAATTTAAATATAGAGCAATTGCGTTTAGTTGGCGATGCAATCAATAAGTTAGCGGATACAACCGCTAAAGTAACCGAACGTGATTTAATAAATGTTGTACAAAGGTCAGCAGGTGCTGCACAAGCTTTAGGTTTAACCGCCCAGCAGTTAGCCGCTCTTGGTGCTTCATTATTAAGTTTTGGTAGTGCTCCCGAAGTTGCGGCTACTGCAATTAATAGTATGTTGTTGAAATTAAGCACAGCACAAGTACAAACCAAGGATTTTAGGGAAGGTATAGTTAAACTTGGACTTAATTTAAAAGACTTTTCAAAACTAGCGACAACCGACGGGCAAGGTGCATTAAATTTATTGCTAAGTAAATTAGCGGGGCTAGATAAACTAAGCCGTAACAATGCGGTAGCTACTCTTTTTGGGTCAGCAGGGGAAGAGACACAGGCAATATTAAAACTTCTAACCAACTTAGAACAATATAATATTGCACAAACTAAGGTTGCCAACGTCGCAGATTATGCGGGCAATGTAAATAAAGCATATGCTGCCAGTTTAGATAGTATAGCTAAACAGTTTCAAATATTAAAAAATAACTTTAGCGAATTTGGCGTATCTATTGGCGATAGTTTTTTACCACTAATCAGCCCGCTAATTCAAGGTTTATCTACAGCAATAAAAGCAATAACAGATTTTACAAATGAATTCCCTAAGATTACATTAGTTGTTATTGGCGGTTTAACTGCTATTATTGGATTATTTGGAGCGGTTGCTGTGAGTGCGTTAGCGTCTATTCCTTCAATAGCAGCGTTTGGCACAGCATTATACACAGCACTAGCACCAGTATTGCCAATTATTGCAGGAGTAACCGCTGGCATAGGTTTATTGGTCGCAGGAGCTTTATTAATTCCGCCCGCAATTGATAAAGTTAAAAATATATTTGATACCACATTTATAACTATAGGCGACCAAACACGAACACTTACGCAAGTTATATCCGCAACATTCAGCTTTATAAAAGACGCTTTAGTTGCGGTTGCAGACTTTGTTTCAGATAGATTTTTACTTGTGTTTAATGGTATTAAAAACTATTTTATTGCAATTGGGCAAGGAATATCACAAACGGCGAATGAAATTGCTAATGTTTTTGGTTACGCCTTTAATGAGATAGGGAAGTTCGGCACATATTTATTTAATAATATTAAAAAAGATATACAAGATTTCGGTAATTTATTCGGCATAGATATTATAGGCGGCTTTCAAAAAGCATTTGAATATATAGGCAATTTAGCACGTGATATTGCTAATAAAATTAAGCGTTATTTTGCAGACGCATTTAACTTTAAAATTGACACATTAAATGCCGAGAAATTAAAAGAGCAAGCGGACGCTACACGTCAATTTAGAATTGATGAGGCAAAAGGATATAATAATTTATTGCAAGCACCAGCAAAGCCAGCTACTACAGGCGGGCGAAGCGTAGATTTCTCAAAAATAAGCAAAGATAAAGGGCAAGACCAGCAAAACAAAGAAATATTAGCGTCATTACAAAAACTAAGGGATAGTAGGCAAATTTTATTTGCACAAATAAAAGTTGATAATGACAAATTTATTGCTAACCTAAGCGGGCAGTCTCAAGAATTATCACGTAATTTAAGCGATGGGCTGGTATCGGCACAAACTTATTATTTGCAAGCATTAGGTAACCTAACGGCAGAAACACAAAGTAAAAAAAATAATCTTGTTAAACAAATAACGCAATTAAATGAGGATTTAGCAGAATTAAACCGCATACAAGAAGGCATAACAGATACTGCTGGATTGGCAAAAATCCAAAAAGAGCGGGATAGTATTATCGCAAAAAAAATAGATTTATTTGGACAAATTCAAGTTTTAGATATTGACTATAATAATAAAAAAACAGGGTTACAATATGATAAAAACAAAAAAGAACTAAATATACCCGAAATTAAAGGGAAATTATCCTTAGAATTAGTTGATAGAAATATAAAAGAACTTCAAACTAAAATTAATTTAGATAAACAACAAAACATAGCAAGTAGCCCATTATCTGCATTTGCAGAAACATTTAACGCTACAAATTTGCAAGAGCAGGCACAAAAGAGATTACTTGATTTAGAAAAGCAAAAAATACCCGTGCAATTAGCAGAAATAGAGCGATTGAAGCAGGCAAATATTGAGCGTGAAAAAACAATCCGCACTACTAATAATAATATTAATGTAGATGAATTAATTGCAACTGATGATGTAATAAATAAAAATTTAGAAAGCATAAGTAATCTTAAAATTTCTATTGATGAATTTAAAACTAAACTTTTAGAATTTCAAAACTTAAAAAATATATTTAAAGATTTAGGCGAAATTGGTATAGGTGCAATTACAAACGCATTTACGGAGTTAGAAAGCGGAAGCAATCGAGGTATTAGAGCAATTAAGCGCTTAACTCAAAGTATATTAGAAGGGATACAGCAGCTTTTACAAAAAGCTTTAACAAACCAAATAGCAGGGCTGTTTATAGATTTATTAGCAAGTGCAACATTTAGAACTAATTTAAAATCTAACGGCTTTGGGGCATATGGTAGCGGGACAACTAGCTTAGACGGCATAGGTAGAGCAACAGGCGGTTTAGCAGATGAACCCTTAGGAAACATCGGCGGTATTGGGCATAAAGGCGAATTTGTATTTACTCCTGATGAGGTAGCAAAAATAGGGAAATCAAACCTAGATTATTTAAATGGATATACAGGCAATGGCGGTAAATATCAAGAGGCAGGATTGCTTAAAAGAGGTTCTTACGTTATAAATAAAGCCAGCACAAATTCCTTAGGTTTAGATTTTCTAAATGAGTTAAAAAATAATACATTCCCTACTTTTGGTAAAAAAATAGAAAATAAAATACGCAGTTTAAAAGGATACGCAGAGGGCGGATTGGTTGCAGGGGCAAACAACACGCAACCAATAGGCACTAATAGTAATACAAATAGTGCCAACAATCAAGGTTTAAATATAAAAGTTGAAGTTATAAACAATAATAATAGCAGAGTGCAAGTAGATAGAGCTAGATTATTTAAAGAAAGTGTATTGTCTGTAATTATAGACGACATCGACCAAGTGGGCGAAGTCGGGCGTTATTTTAAAGGTGCATAATGGCAGAATTCCCTAATTATTTATTCTTACAAACTCCCGATTTAAAAGAAAGCACAGAGCCTAATGTTTTTGTTACTACGTTTGAAGACGGATACGAGAAGGTAGGCGTAATCAATAGCCAATTAAAAACTAGTTATTCAGCCACGTATTACGCCGAAAATTTAGCAGATTATGAGCAGTTTAGAGCATGGCACAGAAATGATATAAAACAAGGCACATCATTTTTTATATGGAAAAATCCAAAAACACAAATATATCAAAAAGCTAGGCTAGGTAATAGAGGCAAATATACTGGTGGAAATAACGGGGAATATAACCAACTAAATGGCGGGTATATGATTGATTTAACAATAGAAGTTTGGGAATAATATATGCCGTCTGCCGAATTTAATTATGCTATACATGCAATTTCAAAAAGCGAACAACCGATTATATTATTAGAGCTTTATTATGCAGGATTACCAAATACTTTAAGATTAGTAAATGATAATATTGATATTGCAAGTAATGGAGCTTTATATACGCAGGCAGGTTTTAATTTTAAATTGCCTGATAGCGGCGATAAACAAAACCCGACGGCTAGCTTGGTTATTGACAACCACCCCGAAATATCCGCAAAGATAAGGCAAACCCATGGCTTAAAAGGCGGAAGGCTTATATTAAAACAAGTAATGCGTAGTTCGCCTGATGTTATTGAATATAGTTATATATTTGATGTTGGGGCGATAAAAAATGATACTTCATCAATAAGCATAGCTTTAAACTTCGATAATTTAACAGATACAAGAACAGTTAAATATTCATATAGACCCGAAACCGCCGAGGGCTTATTTTCATGATGTGGTATGAAAAATATCTTATTTATGCATATAAAGATTTTAATTGTGCTGGATTGCTTAAGAAAGTTTGGCAAGATGAGTTAGGGATTGATTTAAATATTAATTGTAATATTGTAGATAATATAGACAAACAAAATGAAATATTTAAAAACATTCAATATGCTAACAAAATTGATGTGCCAATAGATAAGTGTGCGGTTATCATGTATTCAAGAGCTGGAACAATCGGGCATGTTGGAGTTTATGTTGATATTAGAGACGGATTTATATTGCACGCCCATAAAGATTTTAAATCAGCTATTTTACAACCTAAAAAAGATGTCTATACATTAAACCCATTTTATGCCTATTATTCATATGATTAAATTTACACTACAAACAAAAACCGACCAATTAGCTAAAAATCATATATCCGAAAGCTATATTGTTGATACTAATACATATATATATGATTTCTTAGATAAAAAAAACTTAATCATAGGCGAAATAAGCATAAATTTAAACGGATTATTTTATACTGAACAAGAAGCTAAAGAGACTAAAATAAATGATGATGATATATTAAAAATAGAATATTTACTTGCCGAACCAATAAGTACCGCATTTTATGCATTTATAGCTTATTTAAAGGCACATGCAGTAATAGCATTCTTTGTTAAGCTAGCATTAGTTGTAGCGGTTAATCTTGCTTTAAGTGCTTTACTTAAGAAAAAATCAAGCAATGGCATTAACAATGAAGCACAAAGCAAAACTAGCAAGAATTATGGCATTACAGGCGGCAATAATCAATTAAAACCATATGAGCCATTGCAATTAATAATCGGCTCTGTTCGGGTATTCCCAGATTTTAGTCAGAATTCTTTTAATGATTATATAATTGACGATAGTACACCGATTTTGATACCTTCATTAGCTCCATTTATGAAGGCGACAGTTATACCAAGTCTAGTTTTAGCAAGTGCCACATATACTAAAGTTTTAACTTTTACAGATGCAGGCACAGGCAATATCACAACTTCTACGTATTCATTTTTTGGGCCGCAGAGAACCTATAACCAACCTAATAAATTTGACCAATACACAGCCCCATATACATGGGTAGTTGTAGATGAAGAAACACGGCAACCAGTGGGGGCAGGGGGCGGGCTAATAAGTAAAATAACAAAAGTGCAGACTTTTGAGCGTTTAATGCAATCGTTCGCAATTGCAATCGGCTTTTCAGGTGCAAAAGGTATGTTTGGCAATACGTTCCCTACTCCAACAACTCCGCCAGCTTTTATAATGCCCGACTGGATAGACCCGAACGGATACGCAGGCAAATTTACTACGGCTTATAGTACAGAGCCTATTAATTTCGCAGGCAGTGCTGGGCAAATGATGAATGTAATCCAATATTATGGGGCGTTTAAATTTGAAAATCAGCAAAGGTTAGTACAATTATTTAATGCAGGTTTTGGCGATTTAAATATATCAGATTACCGCATAGGCAAGATTAAATTATTAAATTTTAAGCAGGCTAAAATTGATAGATTTACTTTTAAGCCTGATGACGCAAACCAAGATAGTGGAGTTAGCACGTATACAGGTGCTAACTATGTAAATACAGCAAATACAAACAACTACAACATACAAAATAGCACAAATGCAATTATAGCCGCCCACCCTACTTATACATGGGACGGAGCGGGTATTAATCCTATAAGCAATAGTTACGGCATAGGGTACTTAAATTTTGGATTACCGCCCGACCAAAACGCCCCGACTATAGCGGAACAACAAGGTTTATTTAATCATCTGCATAATGGGGTAACAAAATTAGGGGCATATCCGACAAAAATTGAAATATTAAATGGTGCGAGTTTATCACGTACAAAAGATTTTAACGGCAATGATACAGACCCGCAGCAAAGCTGGATTATCAGAGAAGGCGGAAGCTATGTATATACAATTGAAATAAACTTTAGCGGGCGTTTAATGCGCTTAAATGATACTAACGGCAAAATTGAAGCTTATGCAATTGGCGTAGAAATATATTTTAGGGAAAAAGTAGCAGGCTTAACTCAGCAATTGCCATATGGCAACGGCTGGCAGTTATTAGACAATATTACACTTTCAAACAATGACAGCGATTTATTTACTAAAACTTATTATAAACAATTACCAAACGTTTATAAAAATATAGAATTAGCAGTAAGGAAAATAACTCCCGACGCAAACAATAGTAATATAAACGAAGAGATTAATATTGATAATATTAATTTATTTAATCAGCAACTAATAAAATATCCAGCACAAAATAGAATTGCTTTACAAATTCAAGCAAGTGAACAAATAAGCGGTTCTATTGATAGATTAAGCGTATTAATAGAAGCGAAAACATGGGTTTTACAATCTAGCGGAGGCGATACGCAGTTTTTACCCGCAGTTTATGGGCGTGGCTGGGCGTGGCAAACAACACGCAATCCTGCGTGGTGGTATCTATATATTGTTTTAGGCGGTTATTTTAATGAAAATACACCAATAAACCACCCTCTTTATAGAGACGGCTGGTTTTTGGGTTATCACGCAAATAATAAAAGCCAGATATTTGGCGTTGGCGTAACCAATGATTTAATAGATTTTGAAAGATTAGCAGATTGGGCGACATATTGTGATGAAAAAGAGTTATATATTGATTTAGAATTAGACGGGACGCAAGAGCCTTACAAAATACTTACAGAAATAGCAAGTATTGGACGTGCTAGTTATCATCTTAGAAATGGCAAAATAAGCGTTGTATTTCATAGAGCCGATGACCCAGTAACTGCAATTTTTGGTATGTCAAACATTAAAGCAAAAACATTTACATTAAGTTACGATAATAAAGTAAATGCAGATGAATATGTAATGACATATATTGACCGAGACAATGATTTTCAGCCAGCTAGCACAAGAAGCAATGTACCATTAGTTACTAATCCACTAAATACAGCTAGTATTAATTTATACGGCGTTACAAACACATCACAAGCGATAAGAGAATGCAGGCTAGCGGCTGCTAGTGAATTTTATCATAAAGAAATATTAGAGTTTGAAACAGGAACGGAAAGCTTAGTATTAGAGCGTGGCGATGTTATAAAAGTGGCGCATGATTTAACAAAATGGGCAGATAGCGGACGGATTACTGCCTTCATTATTGATACAGGCATTGTTAAATTTATTGATGTTTCATGTACTTTGAGCGAGCCAATAAATACCGCCTATAACATGGCAGTAAAAACGCCAAGAGGCGAATTACTAACATTTAATACAATTATTACTAGTAATAACCGCCTGCAAATTATTACTAACTGGAATAGTAACGCTGCGAGTTATTATTTAGATAATAATTATACATTAAATACTAATAGTGGTTATTTTGAAAGCATACCCGAAGACTTTATATTTTTGGGTTCGCCTAAAGCAGATGTTGGCTCTAGATATAGAATTACTGCAATTAATCCGTTACAAAATTACGAAGCTAAGATTACGGCTATACGTGATATAGCAGAATATTATGCGGCAGAGTATGGGCTTGAAGGTATAGTCTCAATTCCTGATGAACCAAATGTTACAGTTGCATATATAGATAATATGACATTATTAAATAATAATCAGATATTTTGGGAAAATATAAACTGCCTAGGTGCAACATTACAAATAGCGGCAACATATAATAGTATTACAACTAACGCAACCATAGATATAGACAGCGATTATATAAATGTTGGTTATGCAAGCGGTACACAATTAAGCATTGTCGCTATTCCTAGAAATATATCAGTTATATATTTACAGCAAAGCAAAACATTCACTTTCACAGTGGCATAATATGACTATATTAAATATTGATATTGCGGGTTTGCGTGAAAAATTAGAAGGGTTATATATAAAAGGTGCTAATTTCTCAAAGATAAAAAAAGATATAGCCAACTCAATAACTGAAACCATAGCCTTAGCATTTAAAGATGAGCAAGACCCGTACGGCAACAAATGGAAGCCGCTTAAATGGCGTGAAGGGCAAATATTGACGTTATCGGGCAATCTAAGTAAAAGTATTGCATATACAATAAACGGCGAACGCATAGACTTTGGTACAAACATAATCTATGCACCTACCCACCAATTTGGGCGTTCTGCAATGCAGTTATTCCCTAAAAATAAAAAAGCATTGTATTTTAAAGGAGCTAGCCACCCGTTTAAGTCTGCAAAAATAGGTAAGATACCCGCACGCCCATTTTTACCAACAGAAATAGGCGGATTACCTAAAAGTTGGGCGGAAACTATCGAACATGTTTTTAATGTACATTTAAAAAAATTTGATAATTAATTTAATATTGATATAATAAACATACAATGTATTAAAAACAAGGTAGATAATGTCTTACAATTCTCTTGAGTATTCACAATTAGAACAAGAAATTAGGCTTGCTAAAATCATGGCAATTACTGCACATGAAGCAATAGGGCAAAAACGCAAATATACAGGTGAGCCGTATTATAGACATTGTTTAGAAGTAGCGGCTATTGTTGAAACTGTAGAGCATACAAAAGAAATGCTATGCGCAGCTTGGTTGCATGATGTAATAGAGGATACAAAAATAGAAATAAATATTATTGAAGCCTTTTTAGGTGAGGAAGTTGCAAGAATGGTAATCGGCTTAACTGAAAAGGCAAAGCTTGAAGACGGGAATAGGGAAGTAAGGAAAAAAATAGATAGGGATTTTTTAGCTACTCAATGCGATAAAGTGCAGACAATAAAAGTAGCGGATTTAATAGCTAATGCTTACAGTATTATTAAGTACGACAAAGGGTTTGCAAAAGTATATATGGCAGAAGTCAAGGAATTATATATAGCTCTCACAAAAGCAAACACCAAGCTAAGATTAAAATTAAAAAACATAATTGATAATTATTATAATGATACTTTGGCTTAGTAATATTTCATATAATGTATTATAATGTATGGTAGGCTACATAATACGATTTAATAAATAAATGAATAATAAAACAGGAAAAGCTCCATTAAAATTTAATGGAGTTGAAATTGGCGAAGCAAATTTTTGTATAGATGATAAAGGGGCGGTTAAATTTAATGCTAATACTCATAAAAGTAAGGCAGATGTCATAGAAGAGTTATTTGAGAAAGCTCTTGAAAGAGCTAAAAATATGAGTAAGGAAGAAATAGAAGCTATACAAAAAGAAATGCAGGAACGAGGAATTACAGAAATTAAATGAAAAAATATATCCTATTACTATTTTTGATGTTAAACGGCTGTGCTAGTATTCAAAACATAACAAGCAAAGTTGATGATAAAGCCGACCCATTAATTGAATATGCCGAAAAAGCATTTAGCAAATATAAACAACTTAAAACAATTTATATTTTAGCTTTAGGAATGATTTAGTAATGTATACCTATAATAAATTAGATATGATTTTAACAATAAGAATGAATAATTTATTATTAAAATATCCTTTTATAATAGCTATATTATTTACTATATTGAATGCCTGCTATTTAAAGTTAGATAAAAGTTTATATACGCTAGTCATGATTAGTAATTTTGCTATTCATATAATTATGCATAAACATTACCAAAATAAATACAGTAAGCTTGTAGATTTAAAAAAAGGTAGATTTTAATTATGCCATATGATGTAAACAATTCGCCATATTACCTAGCAAAAATGCCTAAAATGGAGCGGGTAAACAATACTATGCTTGTTGTAGTTAAAGAATTTGCATACAAAGATAGATACGGAATAGATAGGTTATGCCAGCGTGGGTTTTTAAACGACGGAGCAAGCCGCCCCGCATTTACAGAGCCATTTTTACAAAAAGATAGCTTAAATAATGGTTCGTATTTGGTGCATGACCATATGTATTGGGAGCAGTATTGCACAAGATATGAGGCAGATATACGCCTATTAATTAATTTATTGTTAAACCCTGAAAATTCAGTTAGATATTGCTTGCGTGTATTTTTTATACTAAGAATAAGCGGCGGTAATGCGTGGAAAAGCAATCAAGAATTAAAATCTATGTATGGTAGATTAAATAGATATATGCATGAGCAAGATATTTTAGAATTAGAAAATAGGATATGTAAGCAAGATGAGTAATTTACAGCTTAAATATAATATTAGCAAGCCTATTGATACTAATATGTATGAAGCTATAACACAATCTATCAATGCTTTTATAAATTTATATAAATGTTTTAATAAGAATAAGCAGAGCGAACTCAAGTTAATTAAAATAGAAAATATAGATAAAGTTGTTATTGCATATTTTGAGGGGGAAAACATAAAAGATTTTAACGAATTTATAATATACTTTTTTAATAAACTAAATAAATATAATAAAAAAACAACTTATTTAGATAAAATAAAGGCATTTTTTGGATTTAATAAATAGATATAATTTAACTGGAATAATAGTAAAATGACCAATTTAAGCGAACACTTTACACTAGATGAATTTACCCGTTCGGAATACGCAGAACGCAAATGTTTAAATAATTCTATACCTAATAATTTAATGGCAAACGCAAAACGTATGGCGGAACTAATGGAGCAAGTGCGTAATATTTTAGGCAAGCCGATTATAGTAAATTCTATGTACAGAAGCCCAGCAGTAAATAAAGCAGTTGGCGGAGCTAGCACTAGTATGCACTTAAAAGCCTTAGCGTGTGATTTTATATGCCCTCAATTTGGTACGCCTTACGAAGTAGCCGAAAGATTGCAGAAAGAAGGCGGGTTTACTATCACATACGACCAGCTTATCTATGAAGGCACTTGGGTGCATATTGGCTTAAAAGAAGGTAATAAAAAGCCAAGATTGCAGGCTTTAACTATGCGTAAAGGTGCATATTTAAATGGGATTGTGAAATGAAAGAAATTAAAATACCTGATGAAATAAAAGGTAAGGGCGATAATATCGTACAAGAAATAAAGGCATTGGCAGAAAATGACTATAATTTAAAAGACGCAATAAATAATTTTAAAAAAACATTGCAAGACATAAATAAAACAAGATTATTGCGACAATTATTGGTTTTTAAATGATACATGCAGATTTTTTGTTTTTGATGATTGTAATATGGAAGGCGACGGGGAATTTAGATATACATTGGGCATGGATTGTAGTAGTTTTTTTATTATGTATAAAATAACATCTAGCAAACCCTTTATGCCTTATGTATAATATAAATATGGCACTATGGCAACATAGAATTGATTATAATTGTAGCTTATAATCAATCCTCTCGGCGTTTTCTATGCGGGGGCTACAACCCCGCACCTTCTTGATGTTATGATAAAAAGAAAAACCGATAATAATATGAGCTATATCAGTAATCAAGCACTTGCCGACATGTTAAATAATGTTACGGCAAATTTCAATTCTATAGCAGGCAATTTATCAAATAAAATTGATGTAATTAGGCAAGAGCTACGTCAGGAAATCGAAAGTAAGCACAACATTTCAATGTCTTTTAAAAGAGATTTTAAAGAGGAAACAGAGGAATGGCGCGTCAATTCATCAAAAGAAAATCAAAGAATTATACAAATTTTACAAAACCAAGAAATTATTATAAATGATTTAAAACGGGATAACGTGGATTTAAAAAAATGTGTACAAAGCCATGATGAAAGGCTTAAACTTCAAGAAAAAGAAATAAAAGCAATAAATGATAAATTTGATGAATTAACTAGCATTAGTTTTAATAAATTAGGCAAGGGATTATTTTTAGTCGTAGGTTCTATTATTGGCTGGGTTTTAGTATTAATTAAAGACATAATACTTAAACATTTTTAATAATAATCCTCTGCTACTACCGCTCCAGCTTTGGCTTGAGCCTTTCTTATTAAGTTTATAAATTCATCATATACAATATTAGTCATATTGTTTAATGCATTAATAACTGTTGTATAAGTTTTTTGTAATATTTGTATTTCTTTATCATCTTTATAACCCGCTATTTTATCTTGCATATGTCTTTCGGCAATATCTTTTCTTACTGGTTCAGCAGTGATATATAAATGCAATTGTTCATTTAAACTTAATCTACGACTATTTTCTGATATAACTTTAAGCATAATAATAATTCCGTTTAAAAATAATATATCTTGAAAAGTACATACGTTGTTTAACATGTTCTGATGAAATGTATTAAATTTAAATTTAATTTTTTCTATCGTTTGAGTTTCGAGGGGTTGATGTTTGTTTTTATCAAATAAGCTATTAAGTTTATAAAGCAACTCCTGCTTACTTTTAGGCTTATAATTACTCTTTTTTCTCATTTTGTGCCTCTTTATAAATTTTCTCTACATCTGTGTCAAACTTAGAACCTATAATTATTAAATTATCATATATTGAATATGTAGCCTGTTTGTTATATATTGGATAATAATCTTTGCTAGAAAAGCAGGCATATAATTCATTTATATTTAAATTAAAGCCGCACATTGGTTTAGAATAATGAATATAATTACTATATTCAATAATTCTGATAGTTTCTTTTTTATTCCCTAAAAAATATAAATCTCCTTCATATATTGCCCTGCCTGTACTATCATATTGCCCTATAAAGCGACATATATTTACATGGTGGATAGGCATAAGTTCAGTATATTCTGTTGTATCATAGCCTCCTTTATTATTTCTAATATCATTCTGCCAATTTTTAGCACCTCTGATAAAAATATTATTATTATCATCTAATAATAAAAAACTAGTATCCAACCATTTATTATTTAGATAATCCCATGCCTTAAAATTTGTTGTTTTCATATTATCCTTTGTGTGTTTCACGTGAAACATTTTTTAATTTATCTAAAATCATTATTCATTTGTAGCCTCCAATAATTCGGGAGTTTCAAACTTACTGCCTATAATTTCTACATCTAATATTAAACTTTTAAAGTCTATTTTATTAGTTTTAGAATTTATGCCCCACTCCCACATTTTATTTGTAAAATCAAAGTTAGTCTCATAAATAGGTTTAAATCCAATATAATTAGGTCTAGTGCGTGTAATATGCATTATTCGACCTTTTGCGTCTTCCACAATATCATCAGCATATAAAGGTATATTTTGCTTAGAAAAATAGCCTGTAAACCTGCATATAACAACATCATATAAGGGTTGGGCATATAAGATTTTATGATTACTATTAGTACTAATGTATACAACTTCATCATTTGAGTTTATATAAATTAAATCTTTATCTATCTTTTCAGATATATTATATATTTTAAATTGCGGTATTTTTACTTCATTCATTCCTTAGCTCCTATTAAAAAAGCGGGTTGTCCCGCATTTATCTAATTTATATTTTTATTAATAAATTTAATCAATTCATTTAATAAAATATTATCTTTTTTACTACTGAAAACCACAAAAAGCCCAGTATTATTTACTGCAGGTAAAGTAAGCTCCTTTATTTTTTGAAAAAATAAGGCTAATAAATCCTCACCAAAAGAAATTTTATTTATATAATCAACATTAATATTTAATTGTGAATACATGTAGCCAATTTCCTCTAACCGTTCCTGTTCTCTTTTTAAATAGTAAATTGCTTTTTCTAAATCTTGTTTTTTATTATCTGATTTTAAGCCAGCACGCCATACATATTTTATTGCACTGCCTAGGCAAAAAGATAAATTTTCTATTATGTCTATACATTCAATGCCGCTAGAATGTGTATTATAATGTTCAGCTTTGTTTATTATGTTAAATTGCATGCTCTGCCTTTATAAAAGATGTGCCGCTATTAAAAAAACTAGGGAATGGCAAAAGGTTTAATTTACAAATAAGTTCTTTTGCTTGATTTTCAGGAATAGTACATTTTATTCTGCACCGCTCCCTTGCGACTTTCGACCAACGAACTATTAATCTATAACTGAATTGGTTTGTATCATAATCTCGCCAGCGGGCTATCCAAAATAAGCTATTCCATTTTTTAATTACTTTATCAATATCTAAAACACATTCCCTATCGTTATATGTTTTTATTAATTCATCATATTTTATTTTCATTTTATACCCATATTTATATGTTTCTTAAATGATTAATATATCTGCATAAATTTATGCATAAAATTATCTCTAAGCTTTTGATTATGCTTATTAATTGTTTTCATTTTTGCGTCATACTCATTGTTAGATAATCGGCGATTTTCTGCATTATTCCTATGTGCGTGTTTATCACAAAGCAATTTAGCTTCTTTAATACTTTCAACATTACAAAGAGGGAAGGCTCTACCACTATACTTTTCAGCATCGCACCATGATTTGCTAGTTTCTGTGTAAATAATATCGTAATAAACATAAATAGGGGTACAATCTTTTTTATCATAAACAAGTAAATAATCCCTACCTTGCGTATTGTATATTTCTTGATGAAGTGCGTGTTGTTTTATGGGCTTGCCAGTATAACATTTGCCTAAAAATATTTTTTTCATAATTACCTTATAAAAATACCAAGATTATATATCTTGGTATCTATTTAATATCTATTTATTAATACTATCACTCATGGCTTCTAATGCCTGCTTCCAACGTTCCGATGTGCTAGGCATATCAAGAATATCTTTGCATATTTCTTTATATTCATCAGGAATATTAAAAAAGAAAGTGCAATATGTAGTATCGTAATCATCATCAGCATTATGCGAATAAAGCGGGTGTTTAGCTATTTCATCGAATACATGTTGGCAGCTTTCTCGGTTGCCGCCGCCACATCTTGTATATACCTGTAAATAACCATTACTAATAAATGCGTCTCTTATTCTGCCAAAATCCTCGGGCTTTTTGCCAAGCATATGCAATACATATGGTGCAAGTTGGCTAGTGCCAAAAATCATATTATATAAACCACTCATTTATAAATCCTCTTTGTTGTTTTCAACTTCATAATTAGTGTTTGGGTCTTCAAGGAATTTTAATAAATTTTGAATTACTACAGTTGCCAGCTTCATATCCTCTATTAAGTCCTCTTTGCTATGATATTTTTGTAATGCACAATCCTTGCTTTTATTATTTAAAAGCGTTTGTATTTGCTCTAAATTTCCTGCGATATGCATAATATCACTATCATTTAATTGGCTTTTTATATTCTCTTCATAACCTCCAAAAATTACGCCTATACCAATTTTTCTATTTGAGCCATCAACTAAGTCTACACAATCATAAGAGCCATCGCCATAACTTGTACTTGATATAACCGCTAAACCTGCATGCCCAGTAGGATAATTTACCTGTAATGTGGGTTGGTAAATAGCATCGTTTCTTGCTTGTTCTAACTGTATTCTATTTTGAATATTATGTTCTTGTTCGTTTTCATCATGTGAGAAATAGCACGGGTCGGCTATCATTACTTGCCCGCCGTCTACGCCTATCTCGCCGATTTTTTTACCAACTCTAACGTTTGATAAATCCACATCATCATTATTACAAATAAATTGATTGATAAATGACGTTGTGCGGGCGTTATCCCACATACCTATCATATGCTTTGCTCTGCCTTGTATATGTTCGATATAAAACTCTACAGATGTTCTAAAATAATCGTCGTGGATTTCTTCAACAACTATAGTTAAACTATCATTTATTTTAAAATTTCTAGTAGGTAATTTTTCAACTGTTAAATATGAATGCGACATTTTATAGCTCCTTAATTCAATTAATATATAGTTAAATTTTCATTATATTGTTCAATACCTGCTAACTTCCAAGCAAAGTCTTTATATTCAAAATGCCAGAATTCATCTATATTTTCGTCAATTCCATTAACAGATATAACGGCTTGATAGTGTATTGTTCCCTCTTTGCTATCCGCATTTACTAATCTTGCTTGATATTTTTGTATAACAATTTCTTTATTTTCGGGTTCATTTAATAAATCTTTTTCGATGAGTTCATAAAATTGTTTAGTAGTATTATATTTCACAACACTAGCACAGCTAGGCTTCCAAGCCTTCTGTAAATCAGAAAAAAAAGAATATTTAATATTATTTAAACTATCTTTTGTCGGCAGATTGAAATTAATTTTATTTGTCATATTGTTTTTTAATCTATTTAACTTTAAAAAAATAAATAATACAAAACCAAGAATAAGCATAAATATAAGCCATAAAAACCATAGCCATGTATTGCCGTTGCCTTGCGGTTGCGGATAATGCATATATTGAGGTGCTGGGCTAACTTGTGCTTGCGTCGTATTATTTGATATGGTTTGTGCTTTTGCTTCTTGTGGTACAGCCTGCAACTGTTGCCCGTTCGCATTATATGCAACACTTGGATTATTAGGCGGTGTATAATATGTACTTCCGTCGGTTGCTTTGTGTATTAAATAACCTGCTAAAGCTCCAGCAGCGATACCAGCAACCGCCCCGCCTACTATCTGCCCAGTGCTGTATTTTCTATCGTTATAATCCGTACGAGACGCATAATTGTTATTCTGTGCATAATATGGTTTATAACTAGAACTTGTATATTGGCTTTGCTGGGGCATAATTTGGCTATTTGGCTGGCTTTGCTGTGCCTGCTGTTGTTGTCTGTAGTTATTAGTAACTTCTGTACGTTGTACGCCTATATTACGCCCACCGCTAACTGTACTATTATTTGAATTATTGCTAACTGGTCTAGAAGGTGCAGGCGTGGCACTTCTTGAAACTGATACGCTACGCCCTACACTTACACTACGCCCGCCCCCGCCGAAAGCGGCAAAAACATTATTAGATAGCATGGTCGCTATTACTAACATAATTACTTGTTTTCTCATCTTGAATTACTCCTTGTTATTTAATTCACGAGCTTTTAGCATTGCGTCAGCCATTTTATAAGCTTCTGTGGCAATACTTTCTGTATTTATTACTGTATATCTTAAACTTAATGCATGTTTAAGCATATTTTGCATTGATAGCCCAGCAAAATGGTCTCGTAATGAATTATTAGTATTCAATACTGGTTCTGCTAAATTAATTTTTGCTTCTTTTTCGATTAAATCATCGTAATGCATGTTTTTACTCCTTAGTATAAATTTGGTATTTAATATTATTAGTCAATAATAATTCAAATACATTTTCTGCTTTATTTTCTTTGCAATCCATGTACCAATATTTTAAAGTAGCGTCCCAGCTAAACCCTAAGCTTTTAACTAAGTCTTTTTTATCAAAACCAGCCAAAGAAATTATTTTAATATTTGATATAGCTTTATATGCTAATACATCACTAAAATTATATTGAGCTAGAATATTCATCATAGCTAACGTATCAGGCAATGCTCTATGTGCTGCAAAATTTGGGCATTTATGATAAAGTGCTAGGCGGTCTAGGTCTCTATGTTTCATATTGCTTGGATAATCAATATCTTTCATCGTATCTACAATTTGCAAATGTGATAAATCAATATTTAATTTATTTAAATAAGATAGTTCAAATTCTGCATTGTGAGCTATTAAATAAGTCGCTTTTGATAAAAAGCTACTAATATGAGTAGTAGCCGTTTCTAAAGAAATTGCATAACTCTCAACTATGTCTTGAGTTATGCCTGTAAGCTCTTGTGCTTCTTGTGGTATTTCTATACAAGGATTAACTAAATTTGATAAGCAAGTAATAATCTTGCTTGTTTTGGTGCAGTAGCGAACTAAAGCATACTCTATAATTTGGCTATTTTCATCTAATCCCGTAGTTTCAAAGTCAATGCCAACTGCTATATTTTCAATCATTTTGAGCCTCTTTAATTAAATGTTGTTGTTCAGGCGTATACATTTCGCCATTATTTACTATCAGGCTAACCGCAAACCCGACTTTTAAAATATTTGTAGCCGCCTCCCTGCTCCATTGCGTGCCTCTATAATCTAAATTATTACTAAGCCAATCTATAAGCTGGTCGGCAGTTTCAAAAGGCGGGCTTAATGGCGTGCCTTCGCTTACAGTTTCATACAATTGATACCATTCGCCAGTTGGCATATAACGTTGCGGGTCGGGATATTTTGGTATATTAAATATATATTCAATATCTAATGTACCAGTTTCAAGCCCATGTTCCATAACTAACCAGCACTTCTCGTATGCACTAAATTTTTTATCAGCAGGCTTTAAATATTTATCTATATATTTTTGGCAATAATCCTTTATAGTTACACAATGATTTTCAAACATGATAAAACCATTTTTATACAAATTGTAGGCTTCTTTAAATTCCTCTATTTGATTTTTATAACTTTCTATAGCTTCATCATACGACCATTGGCACATTGCTTTATAACATAATATATAACCGCTATATGTCTCTCTAATGTATTTCGGGTGCTGCCAATTAGCAGGCACTCGTCTTATTTCTCTACCCATTTTATTGCTCCTTTTTAATGTATGGTATTTTTTGTCATACATAAATTAATTTTATATATTGAAAAACATATATTTATATATTGCAAAAATTGCAAATGCCGATAATAAAACCATTGTAATAAGCATGAATGCACATAATCCAATCATCGACCACTGGCTTAATAATCGCATTGCATTTTCTGCTTTTTTGTCAAACTTCATTTAATTAGCTCCTTTAAAATATGACTTATAATATCTACATGAAAAGCGTTACCAATGCATTTATAACGCTGGGTATCGCTTATACCGCTTGTATATCCCTTCTCTAATCCCATTAGGGTTTCGCATTCTGTAGGCGTTAGTTTGCGTATAATATTATCATTGCTTGTACTATCTGTGTATAATCCGCATTTTGCACCTAATCCACCCGAAGCAGATTGTAGTGTTGCACTTTTACCGCTAAAATCGTAAATACGGTTACCTTGGCTATCTGAATTATTTACATGCCCTAATTTTACAAGCTGCCTGCTCCCCCTTTCTTTATATTGTTTCCAGCTAGCTCCTTTATAATAAGAAGCGTCTAAGCAATAAGATTTTAACCTATCAACCTCCCCGCTTTCGATTATATCTTTTAAATAAATATTTCTATCTTTTGGAATAGAAATATCAGCTTTAATATATTTATCGCCCTCTAAAATACCAACCCAGAACAGCCTTTTACGGCTCTGTGCCGAAACTAAACTTGCGTCTAACATTATGGCTTCAATCCCTAGTACTTCCGATATTTTATTTTTATCTGCTGGCTTCATAGAGGCTACATTTTCCAAAATAAAATACTTTGGTTTAGTGAAAAGTAAAATACGTACATATTCATAAAATAGTATTGATTTTTCGCCTAAAAGTCCCATGCCATTACCCGCCACACTTAAATTTTGACAAGGCGAACCGCCGATTAATAAATCAGGTTTAAATAAAGTATTTATATCGCCTGCTAATATTTTGGTAACATCGCCTAACCTTTTAATATCAGGGTAATTTTTCTCTGATACCTGCAAAGCGTACTTATCTATCTCGCTTGCATAATATGCGGTAATTGGGATTTTTGCACGCTCTAAAGCAACCCTAGCACATGATATGCCGTCAAACAAACTAAGTATTATCATTTGTATGTCTCTATTTTTTAATATGTTTAAGCTTTGTTTTATAAATAACCCGCCTTAATTCTTTGGGAGGCGGATATATAGTTTTAATATTTATTTTATTCAGCATGATTGTTTGTCTTATAAAAAAAGCCCATAAAAATGGGCTTGGTTATTATTTAACTTTTTTAAAATGGAATATCATCGTCATCAAAAGCAGAACTGCCGTCAGTAACAATTGGCTTAGTAGAATAATCAACATTTTGTTTGGCTTTCTCGTAACTATCCTTATTTTTATATGCATTGTTTGGCGTTGGTTGTTGGCGGTTATCGTTGTAATGGTTTTCATCATCATAACTAGTGCCAACTTGATTATTTTTATCTTTATTGCCGCCCAGCATACGCATAGTATCGGCTAAAATTTCAGTTGTATATCTATCGTTGCCCTGTTGGTCTTGCCATTTTTTTGTACGCAATTTACCTTCAATATAAATCTGCGAACCTTTTTTAAGCCATTTATTACAAATTTCAGCTAGGTCACCAAAAAATACAACTCTATGCCATTCTGTAGCTGTTTTCTTTTCCCCGCTTTGTTTATCCTTCCTAGTTTCTGATGTTGCAATTGATAGCGTAACTACTGCGTCGCCGTGTGCTGTGTACTTTACATCAGGGTCAGCTCCTAAATTACCGACTAAAATCACTTTATTTACAGACATATTTTTACTCCTTAAAAAAATAAACCTCTAATTGTATAACCAATACAAAAACCAACAAACATTTTCCACAAAATGTCTAATACTATAAATAATATTTCATTATTCATTTATCGCCCCAGTTTAATAAGAAGGCTTTCGCCTCCTCAATTGTTTTAAATGGTTTATATTCATGTATTTGTTGTGTAGGCACATGAAATACTGTTACATAAATTGATGTATGCAACTTTTTAGTTGCGTCTAAGATTAATTCATGCAAAACATTATTTTTTGTTTTTTCTTGAATTAAAATCATTTTATAAAACCTTGCCTAATTTTGATTTTATGAGATTATCATATTCGGCTAGATATTTTCTGCATTCATCTACTTTCGCATAAATTTGTTGTATTTTTTCAGGATTATACGGCACATTAAAACCAACCCAGCGACGCTCTTTATCTTGGTCGCCTTCGCCCTCAAATACCATTTCTAAACCGTAATTTATTTCTGCTGGCGTATTTAGCAAACCATGGAATACTATACCTTTTTTGCGGTTATAAATTTCTAAATAACCTAAAACCTGCCACTCGTAATCACTATCTATTTTAGAAGTTGCTATATCGTGTAAACTTTTTCTATCCCAGCAAGCCTTAGTATCTATTACACAATCATCAAACAATACATCGCAAGTACCTGTTATATAATCATTTTCAGCACTAAACATATTTTTACTGCCAATACCATACCCTAACTGCTCCACTGCGAAATCAATTAAGTCATTTTCAACCCATATGCCTTTATCTAAATATTTTGAATGGATAGGCTCGTTATCCTCTGCATACCATTCATGAAGGTAAGTTTTGCAGGTTTGGCTTAATTCTCCGCCTTTGCCATTGCCCATAATTTTACCAATTTGGGAACATCTAATTTTAAACTGCTTCATTGTTTGCCTCGTTTGTGTTTGTTTCTATATTTTTAATGGCCGCTAAAACTTCATCGCTTACATTATATTTAATTAATATTTTGTCTAAATTTGCTGGATTTTGTATATAAGCATTTTTGCAAGCTTGAAAATTATTAGAACCTAAAATTAATATAGGCTTAGCTTGTTGTTGTTTTTCCTGCTGTATTTTTTCTTTTTTAATTCTTAATGCGTCTACCATTTCGCCGAAGGCCGCTACTCTTTGTACAATTAATTTAATTTGTACCCCGCCCCATTGCTCTATATAAGCCGTACCAGCCAAGAATTGCAACATTTTTGCATTAGTGGCGTTTAGTATCATCGGTTTGCTTTTTTCCCTAAAATAAACCACTGTGCAGTTTTCTTTTTTGCCCGAGCTACCCATAACTAATTCTAACTTCACATTTCTAACAGTTAGTATTCTTTCCTCGTTTGGTTGGAAGTCATACGCCCCTAAATAATCGGGGTTTGTTAATTTTTTCCAGTGAGTTAAAGTAGTTTGAGTATTATTTGTATTGTTTGTATTTTCAGCCATTTTATGCCTCCATATTATCTTTGTTATAAAAAAAATCAATTAATGCATTTAGAGCAGAAATCTGCCCACAAAGCATATAATATTCATTTAACGCACCACTATTTGCCAAGTTTTCGTTTTTCAAAACAGTTAATATATCTCTTTTAGAAACTGCGTATTTTATAATTTCATCAGTATTTTTATTCATGTTTGCCTCTTTAGTGTTTCACGTGAAACATTTTTAATTTAAAAAATTCTTTTACTGCTATTCGCTTGCTACAGCCAAATATATATTTACTTTCTAAGCAGCAGTTATTTATGCGGTAGTAATATTCCTTAAATGTTTCATGCATATTATTAATATTCCTTACTAACTTTTAAAAAACCAACATCTTTTATGTACACATGTTCGCATTTTAAAGCGGATTGTTTTATATCCATTAAATACTTTTTAATCCGCATAAAATCAGCATAAGTGCAGGGAACATTTAAGCTAATTCCACCAATATTTAAACTAATTAATAATTTAACTGCTTCTATAATTTTTATAGCTTTATTCATAATAACCCTAACTTTTTAATATTAAATTTTCGTAAATATGATTTACAATTCTAAATTCGCCTACCTCTAAATTTTCGCCACGTCTTACGTCAATAAAAATGTCGGTATTTTTACCAATGTCAAAGAATAATTGAGTGCTATCTCTTTTATCCTGTAAATCATTATTAAATACGTGTAAATCTTTTAAAGAGCAGTGATACTTATTATTCAATAAGCTCTCTACTTGTTTTTTTCGTGATAAAAATTCACTATCGCTATAATCAAATTCCATGGTTTGCCCTCATGTTTTTAATTGGTTAAGTAAATCAAAAATAAACATACCATTAAATATGTTTATCATTAATTACTTATTGTCGAACTTGCAAACTTTATTTACAAGTTCGGCATAATTTGATTAAAAAACTTAAGAAAACATGCGTATTTTATTGTACGGTTGTCTTAATAAAAATCTTTATTTTTATAGCTAACTTTTAAAGAACGGGTATCATTTAATCATACACTGTATGAATAAGAATTGCAACTATTTTGCTTTTGTGTCTTATTTATAGTACAATCGGATTAAAACAATAAAAGACATTGCATTATGAGAAGTAGAGAACCAAATTTAAATGACGTGTTTGAATTACTCAAACAGAATAGCAGTATGAGCGTCGTAGATATATCCGAGAAATTAAATCTTGCACGTAGTACAGTACATTTATGTATCAATGAATTAAAACGTCGTAGATGGATAAAGCCAAGGGGAGAAAGGATAAATAATATAACAATTTATGATATTATTAAAAAAGATTAAAAAAATATGATTAATTATAAAATTATTTCAGATGAGCAAAATCTAATTAAATTTATTGAATGGCTACCCGAATTAAAACCGCATGAAGTATATTACATAGCTTTATTGGCTCGTGGCAAATACTTTCCCGAACTTGCCAATGTAAAAACAGATAAATACCAACTTGCACGTTTTACATGCAAAAAAGAGAATATATTTAATAAAATTAAGCAATTAGAATGCCCTCTTGGTTCGTATATGCGGCGTGATTTAATTGTACCGCAGGAGGCTATAGCTTTATATATAAACTTAAACCCTAGAGACTTAATCAAAGCTAACAAGCAAGCAATACATAAATTAGTAGACTTATCTTTAATGCATTACAATGGCTTTAATCCGCATTTTGAGGTAATGAGCGAAGTACAAAAATCTATTGGCACTAAGCATTTTGTAGATATTGATTTCGACACAAAAGATATGAGTGTGCTAAATGATATATATAGTTTTATTAATCAAGAGGCATGTAAAATATTGGTTACTCGTGGCGGATTTCATTTAATTGTAGAAACTAAAAAAATACATAATGAATTTAAGCATACTTGGTATAAAAACATTACTAAATTAAATGGTTGTGATATTCAAGGCGATGCTTTAACTCCAGTACCTTATACAATACAAGGCGGGTTTATCCCATTCTTTAAAGAAAACTTATAAAATAAAATGATGTTTCACGTGAAACATCATAAATAATTATCTGCAAATTATGCCCTTAAATTTTCTAAAACTAAAATTGCTTTTTGATAAAACGCTTTTGCTTGGTTTAAATGATTAAAAAACACTTGCGTATTTGCCAATTCAATTAATGCAACTGCTCGTTCTTGGCACTGTATCTTATCTAATTCATCATATAATATTGCTATTCTAACGCCTGCCTTCTCTGTATCTGTGCAATTACTTTTATAGTAATTTATTTCATTTAATACAGTTTGTTTATCTCTAAATCTGCAAAGTAGAGCCTCTGCTTGTGCTTTCAAAGTTTGATACATTATTGTCCCCTAATTATATTTTTAATATGATTATCTGCTACAATTTTACTAATTTCATCTTCATGCTGTGCTTTTTTTACCTTCTGTTGTAATTTATTTCTATCAGTTAAATAAATTTTTGCATTTTTAACACTAGTAACAGGTGGAGCGGGGAAGTTGCGACTAAATGGCTTGTTATCAATTTTATAAAATTTCTGTGTGTTTTCTTGATTTTTATTAATATATTCAGAATAATTATTATTTTGAGCTGGTGCATTAGAAACAACATCTTTTATTATCGGTTTAGAATTATTGCTTATTAAAGCAATAGAGCCTGCACACATTACGCCAAGAAAAGCAATACCAATAGCAAGATGAGTATTGTTTTTGTTTTTGGATATTGTGCAAGCTTGATTAATTGATTGAATTTTGCTAATTTCATCTTGAATAAGTCTTTTAATGAAATCGACATCTATATTTTCAGCAGTCATATTTTATTACCTTTAAGCCGTTTGTCTTAATTCATATTAATACACTGTAGCAAAAAGATAAATAGATACTATACAAATATATCAAAAATACAACAAATATTTACATGCACATTTTTTTATCAGTTCGGCACTCTTTGGGGGTATGCATATTCTCTATATTCCATACTCCACGCCTATTTTGCTTCGCCTCACTCTCTAAAGCTATATAATCAGTCTTGCCTTTAGCATACCTATAATCCAGTATAGCAAACCCATTTTTAACTAGATATTGATTTACATTTGTATGATTACAATATAACTCACTCACTACCCGATTAAAGCTTTTTTTATTGCTTTGCGTATAAGTAATATCTGCTTTACTGCATAAATTATATAATGCCTCTTTTGCTTCCTTGCCCATAGTTTGCTTAAGTTCTGGTGCGTCTATATATTCAAGCCTAATAGTTACAATCTGCCCAGCCTCGCTTATCTTTATTGTATCGCCGTCGTGATTTTTAACAAATTCAGCAGCAAATGCAGTTTGTGCAAAAAATGCACAAATTAAAGCTAATCTTTTAATCATTTATCCAATCCTCATTAATTATGTTTTGGGAATTATCAACACGTACAAGAACGTAGCTTTTATCGCTTTTCTTATACATTTTAGCTAAGTTTGAATTATTTACCTGTACATCATCAGCAAATAATCCTGCTATCTGTAAAGCGTCTTGCAATGATTTTATGCGGTTATCTACATCATGCTTACGTTTATCTTTAAATACAAATAATATACGCAATTGCACACTTCCATTAAGCGGCTTAATTTTCAATTTTTTTACTTCGATAAGGGTTTCCCAGCGAAACAACTTAACTTCATCAAGTAAAAATTTTGATTTATCATTTTTAGTGCCATAATATTTATTAATACTTGGCGGAATAGGTAATTTTAAGATAATCATTTTTATATTTGTGAATTATGCATAATTTGCATTATTCACTTGTTTTGTCTCATATTTTTATTTTTTAATAATACATTGTAGTTTTTCTTGTGTCAATCCGCCCCGATTGCAATATAAATAAATTTAACCTATAATGCATATGTAATGTATTTATGCAAATACATTTTTAATCTTTTTTAAATGTTTGTCTTTTTATTTTAAATACGCTAATTCTGTTGTTTTAGCGTATTTTTTTATGTCTTTAATTAAAAATTAATTGACATATATAAATTATTAAAGTATAAATATTCTACTATAAAAATAAGTGTTAAAAATGAAAAAAATGCAATTTAAAGTCATACATAGTATTAAAATATGATAAATCAATACGGATTAAATGAAATAACAAAAAGTAATATTAATGCAATTCAGGAATTAATATTAAAAAATTCTAATATCAAAAAATTATATAAATGTATACCAAGATATAGCATAAATTTAATTGATGATGATTGTTTAGAATTAATTTTTAATTTTCATAGCACCAGTAAATTAAAAATTAATATAAAAATTGATTATAATTATTTATTGGTATTTATACTTGATTTTAATACAACAAAAACAGTAGGTCGCCTTGACACTGTAGCTTACAAAGCTTTTAATAATAAAGCTAAGAATATTATAAATGAACTCATTAATCAATTATTTAAATGTAAGGCAGACAATGCGTGCAATCAAGTTTAATTATCACGAAGCAATAAGCATAGTATCAGAGAATTTAAATAAGTATATAGAATTATTTAAAAGCCACCCTGTATTAAGCAAATATGAGCTAACGCATACATATATTAATTATTGCAAGTCTACTTATTCAGATATGCATATAGATGAACTAGAACTAAAATTGCATACTAAAAAGGATTTTACCTTAACATTTTATTTTGATGTAAGTTCCAGTAACCCCGAAAAGATAATAATTTCTATAGGCTGTTGCGAACCGCTTATTAAAATTGTAGAAAATATAAATATTAAAACATTTGATTTTATAAAATTTAATGCAAATTTTAAAGATACAATAAATAAGCATATAGATAGCCTGTTAGAAAAATACGGGAGCAAGTACAATGCTGTGTCTAATAATTAGTGCTTATGTAATGTTGGGCAGTTTTCTTATATTAAATTTTTTGAATGGCAAGGCGGAGCGGAGCAATCTATTTATAGTAACTGCTATAGCGGGAATTCTTACATTTTTTATTTGTGTTTTATGCAACCTTAAATATTTCACTTATTCTTTTTTATGACAAAAATATTATTTCTTATATCGTGCATATGTGCAACTGCATGCGGTTTAGCTTTGATTTTTATTGATACAGCTACACAATTTCAAAAAGCCGTATGGCTTATTGGGTTTGCAATAAATTTTCATAATTCATTGCAAAATTAAAATTATTTAACTCTTAACCAAAAAGACTGATAATCCTTACAAATAAATTCCTGCTGCACAGTATAGCGTGTACCAACTGCGTTATTTGTGCCTTTGCAGTTATTCGCCGTAATGAATTTATCTGTTTTATCTTTAAAAGTCATCTCATCATAAACAGCAAACCCGAGCAAAAATATTAAACCAGTAACAATTACTGATACTAATAACATGCTATATTTTATAATTTTATCCATGATTTACCTTTTTTTTTAAATGTTTTATATCCAAAGTATAGCCTAAAATATTAAGAATTTTAATAATATCCTTTAATTTATGATTATGTGTGTTATTTTCAAAGCGATAAATATTAATTCCGCCAGCTAAAAAACTTAGTTTGTGCGGATTAATATCTTGCTTTTGCCGCTCGGCTTTGATGAACTTAATTAGCTCTAGTTGTGCATTAGAGCTAATATCATCTAATGCGTTAGGTTCTATACTATACCTTCTTTCTCGTGTTCTAAAATATATTTAATTAAGTTTTGACTAAACCCATTAATTCTAATCCATTCCCCGAAACCTATCTGCATTTTATAAGGGGCAATATTTACAATATAACCCTTGCCTTTAGGAGCTTGCACTTTGTCGCTTGACTGTTCGTCGGTAATTACAATAATTCTATCATAATCTTTAGTATTCAAAAAATCTATTGCTTTGCCTAAACTTGTACCGCCGCCTAACATAGATTTTAATTTATCAATTAAAGCCATGCCTTGACGTGCAGGAACTTCTCTAACATCATTACTAAATGCAAATATTTCAACCTGTTCGCAAATTTCACGGCATATTGCAGCAACTCCCGCACCTGCTTCAATTAGTCGCATTTCCGATTTTTCCGATAGTTTGCTTTCCATAGAACCCGATACATCAACTAAAATAATTGTTTTACCTTTTAATTTTTCATGATTAGATAAATTTTCAAGTAAAGCGTCATTTATAGAATTTTCAAGACTAGGATTTACACAAGCGGCCGCTATAAACTGGTGCGGTAGTATTTTTTCTTTTCCTTTTGAATTTATTAATTTATCTTTTATTAAATTATCATCTACGCCAACATCTCGCATATTTCTTAAATTTCTAAGTACTGCTAAATAGCCTAGCTTATTTTCATTTAATAATCTTGTCCACGTTTCTTTTTTATCTTTTCCAGCAGACAAAGCAACTTCCCATGTATCAGGCGTTGCGAGTTTATTATCAATAAGACGCTTCCATAATTCAGCCTGTGCTGTATCTTTTGGTTTAGCATGAACCATAAATAAAACATCTTTTAATTTTACTGCTTTATCACGATTGTATTTACCTAATGCATATTCATTAAATTTTGTGAAGGCTTGAGCTAAACCTAATTTTAATTGTTTAGCTATAGGTTTACGTCCGCCTTCCCAGTACATAGCCAATAGTTCGGTTAAGTCGTCGGCACGTGTGCAAACCCTAAATATTGCATTGCGGTATGCTTTGGCATTGTTAAAATCTTTTAAGCCTGCATGTTTAGCTAATTCTTTTAATATTAAAAGTGGTGCATGTCTTAAATTCGCTTGCTCTTTGCTTTCAATAGCTAAGTCTAGCACTGCGTCAAATTCACATTTATGCACTAACTCGCTAATTCTAGCCTTTACAGATTGACCGCTTTCATAAAAAGTATTTTCGCCTAATAAAGTTGTCATTACCGCCCGTTTTAATTCAATAAATGGAGGTATAACTTGAATGACTGTGCCTTCATGGTTTGTATTTTGATTTTTGGTATTAGTTTGCATATTAATTTAATCCTTAAATGTTAAATTGTTTCACGTGAAACATTGGATAATATGCTGTGATTGTTGGAGCTAACTAAAGGAATTGCACCTATATACTTCTCAAAGCCGAAGCCAAAAGTTGCTTTACTGTTAAGCTAAGTTAGCAATGGCGGTTCTAGTGGGGTTCGAACCCACACTATAGCATTGACAATGCTACGTGCTAACCATTAACACTATAGAACCATGGTAGCGGCGGGCTGGGATTGCACCAGCGACCTTCGGCTTATGAGACCGACGAGATACTGCTTCTCTACCCCGCTAACGTTGAGGGAACAAGCGTAAAAAGTAACAACTCTCTAACCAAGAACCATATTTTAAAATATGGCAGAGGGATTGAACCTCCGAGTAAACAGTCCAATTGTATAAGTAACTTTTTACTGCACCACTCATTTTAATTGCGGCAATAAGCAAAAATAGTGTTTTAAAACCATATTAAGTAACTATTTTTTTCAGCACGCAAACATCATCATTTATGCGGTAACAAATGTATACAGACTAGATAGCATTAAGTAACTGTATAACTCAACACGCATAATCACATAACGGCAACAATCGCTTACAGTTGGTTTTATTTTCAAGATAAGTAACTGCAAGCTTCAGCACATCACATTTATAATTCTACATATTTGTAGAATATTTGTCAAGTATTTACAGTAAATTTTTCGCACAAGCTTTGCATTACTTCTTTAAATATTTTTATGTTTTCCTTATTTATCCTATCCTCTTCCTCTAATTCTGCCTTAGATTTAATAATATCAATTTTGATTATTGGTGCAGGAATAGGCAAAAGTTCGCATTCTTGTATAAAATCTACTAAATTAAAAACTTCAATAAACTCATCAGAACAATTTTTGAATTCTATATCCATCTGCCCGCAGTTTACATTACACCATTGTTTAGATATAATGTTTATACCTTTTAAGCTTTTCATTTTCTCATAAATATTATAAGAAAATTTACAAAGTTTATCTAAACTATGACTATTTAAGCCGTCTAAATATTGTTGTATAATTATGGCGTTTTGCTGGGTGGTTCTAAATAAACGTTCGTAATTATGCACTGGCTTCATTAAATCTATTAGTTGTAGTAATGAAGGCGGATATTTTACATAATTTTCTTGTAATTTATGCGTAATATCTTTTAAATATTTTGCTGGTATTTTTAATTCAATTATTTTTTTTAATAATAAATCTGCTTTATTTTCAAAAAAATCAGGAGCACTTTCTATATTCCAAGCGTTAAAAATTTGTTGTTTTGGATACAAAAAAAAACATTCATTAACTATTTTTGTAAGTGCTTGTAAGTAAATTTCCATTGTCATTTTCATTTTCTCCATTAATATTATTTTTATATTTATTCGCCCATTTATCACTAATACTTTCTACCGCATTATTTGCGATATTCATGGCTTCTCTATCTCTTCTTAGTGCGTCTATTCTATTATGCTCGTCAATTTCTTTGTAAGTCATCTGCCTAATATTTACATTATTGTTATTATAGTTTTTTGGCGGATAAATACTTTTCCATGAACCAACAATAGCGTCTTCAACACATTGTATTAAACAATATTTTTTTTCTTTAAATTTTTTTGCTTTATTAATAAATGCCGAAAATCCTATTTTTGTAAATGGCTCTTTTATTTGTTGCCTATGTGCAACAAAATCATGAATAGATTTTATTTCTAATTCGTTAAAAAAATCAACATTTATTAAAGAAAAGTCTAAATCTTTATCAGATTGTTTTTTATTAGCAACATTTATTTTTTTTGGCTCTGCCTCTGCTTCAATTTTGGGCTTAATTTCTGCAGGTGGTAGATATTCATTATTTATAGTTTTTTTATCACCAACAAGCTTATAAACCTGTGCGTTTGGTAAAAACCATTCAAGCATATTATTTTTTAAAAAAAAATTAATATCATTAGCTATGGCATTACGATTAACATTGTATTTTTTGGCTAACTTCATAAAATTTATATGTACTAAAGAATGTTGCACTTGCTCCTTAATTAAATTTTTTAAAATATCATTCCTTCTTTTGTTTGCAGCGTCTATTAAACTCATTTTTTATCTTCCTTATTTTTACTTAAAATATTTATTGAACGTTGGTGGCTCTCTAATACCTTAACAATATTTACACCTAAAGCCTCTTGAATTGTAGAATGTAAATTGTTTAATTTGTCTTCTAAGGTTTCTAGCTTATTTAAAATAGCCTCATTTTCGTTTTTTTCAGACATAATGCATTCCTTTTAAAAATTATAAAATAATTGTCTATGCTCTTATTGTTATTATGAAGTCATTATATATAAAAATAAATAATTATGCAATATATTATGATTTATTTTGTATAAATAAATATGTAGATGATACATAATTAATTGCATAAAATAAATATGTATTAGTTTAAATAAACCCACTTTTCTTTTACCTGAAACCCACTTTTCTTTTACCTGAAACCCACTTTTCTTTTACCTGAAACCCACTTTTCTTTTACCTGAAACCGCCAAATGACGCATGAATAAAAGGCTCGTCGCCTCAACAAATAAGATAAAATAAGAGAAATATATAAAAAAAAGAAATATAATTTATAAACCTAAAATAATCACTTGTGATTATTTAAACATTTTCGCGCGAGACGCACGTATTTTTTTAAAAAATTAAGCTAACTTTTTTTATTAAAAATTGGCTTGCTTTGCTTATTAAAAAAATATACAATTTACTTATTGCAGTAGTTCGCAATAAAACTTTTCAATGGGCAGGAGTGAGGGTACGCTTTACCTGAACTACCGCTCCAAGCCCACCCTATAAACAAGCGATAAAATATGATAAACGAACTTCAAGTTTTTTCTTTTAAAAATAAAAATTTACGTACATTGGGCACATTTGACAGCCCATTATTTTGTCTAAAAGATATATGCAATTTCTTAAATATTAAAAATATTAATGATATTAGTACTAGATTAAAATTAAGATTTAAAGATGGGGTCGGTAAAACCTACCCCATAATTGACAATCTGGGTAGAACACAAGAAACAACATTTATAACAGAACCACAATTATATTATTTAGTTATGCGTTCTGATAAAAAAGAAGCTATAGATTTTCAAAATTGGGTATTCAATGAAGTTCTACCAGCCATAAGAAAAACTGGTATGTATGATACTGAGAGAAATAGACTACTATATCATATAGACTGGCGTAACGATATAATAATTCAATTAGAAAATGAAATATATGAATTAGAAAATCAAATAGAGGATTTAACAGCAGATACAATTAATCCTCAAGAGCAACTAATTTTACAAAATGGTATTAAAAATCGTGCATACCAGTTAGCAAATTCAGATGATGAATTACCATTTTTTATAAAAAAAATCTATAATAGATTATATAATTATTTTGGTATTGTTAAATATAGCCAGCTTTTAAAAGATGATTTAAAAACGGCATTAAATATAATAAATCATTTTCAGACAAAATATAAAAATAATTAATTTATGATAATCTATAAGCCTAATTTTGCAATAATTGCAAATAATAATCTAACTAACCTGCAACGCAAACTATTCAATCAGCTAATCTTTGAATTTTCAAAAATAAAATTCACTTCTAATATTATAAATTTAAGCAGGCAAGAGCTAGGCGACTTTATCCCTTCTAATTTTTCACATGCACAAATAAAAAAAATATTTTTAGGCTTAATGAAAAATGAGATGTTCTCATTAGAAAATAATCTAAACGAGGATTATGAATTTAGTTGTTATATTTCAGCAGTTAAAGCTACTAGAAACAACTATCAAATTGAGATGTCAAGCCAGCTAATTAATTTTTTAAATATTAATTATAAAAACTCAGCGGGCAAAAAAAATATTGAGCATGGATATACGGAGCTAGACCTAAATAAATTAAATGTGTTGCAAGGAATTCACAGCCTACCAATGTATGAGCTAATAAAATCTAAAACATTTAAATTTAAAAATTTCAATTTATCATTTAAATTTATTTATGATTTTCTAGCAAAAGATAAAAAAAGCTATGCAGAATTTAAACATTTTAATAATATGCTATTAAAGCCAGCTATAGCAGAAATCAACGACGTAACAGATTTAAAAATTATATATGAACCAATTAAGAAAGGTGGTAGAGTAAATATAATCAATTTCAGCGTGCAAACGCCTCAAAAATCGCTTTAAAAGCAATAGATATAGGTTACCCTTAACTAGATAAAAAAATGCGTAAAAATAAGCCATTAAATCTATAATAAAATAAGGTATAGATTTTTTATACAAAATTTGCTAATATGAAAACTCGGATATATTTTTAAGTATTAAAATAAAGGGGCAAAAAATGGCAGTAGAACAATTCGTAAGCGATTTAACAAAAGATGTGTTAAGAGAAATTAAAGAAACTGCAGAGAACGCAAGTAATGAGTTAGACCAAAACGGTTTTAATGAAAGCACAATAAAACAATTAGAGTTTTTAACTGGTTTAATTGGTAAGGTTAGAGAATATAAATCAGATGTAAGCAACCCTAATCCAACGCCTACACCTAATCCTACAGATAGCAATTCTATTATTAATCAATAATATTTTTTATGGGTAAATCCTCCATTATTTACCTATGTTTTGAAAACATGTACCCGTTTTGCAATTTTGGGTACATGATTTTTACTCAACTATACAGCCGTTAGCAAATAATGAAAAAATATAATTTAATTTAGCTTCTTTTAATTTTTCTATTTTTTCAACTATAGGATTTCTTTTTTCATTTCTTATGCTGTGATTTTTTTCATTCTTTAATTCGCCTTCATCAAGATTTTGTAATTGCAGTTCTAAAATAGTTATTTGTTCGTTTGCCATTGTAAACAAACGTTTCATTTCGCTACTTCCATTATCAGAACTTTTTTGTATATAGTTGCGTCTTGCCATTTTGTTACCTTTTTTATTATTTGTTTTATTAATATAATTATATACTAGTATATAATTATAGTCAAGCACTTTTTTATACAAAGTGCAAGAATATTTAAATTATTTTGCCTTCATTGCTAATTAAACCATTTTTATACAAACTTAATACGTTTGTTAAGAATTGGGCTTTATTTGGTAGTTCTGCAACTGCTTCAATTGCTAATGTGTCTATTAATGTAACGTTAAATTGCTTAACATTTCCATTTTTTCGATTTTTCTTATTCCATTCAGCAGCAGTATTTTTGCGTGTTGCCTTGCTTTGCGGACTTTGAGAATTTGACATATTTTTATCCTTTATAATTTTGTATACAAAAATCTCTTGCTTGTTCTAAATTAGCAAATTTATGAGTTTCTTTTATTACTCTGCCTATATAATTAATTAAAGTGGTCGAATTCGACCACTTATTTATTATTTATTTTAAATTTCGAATACAAATGAAGTATGGTTCAATCCATTCATGTTGTCATATCCTAATTCTTTTTCAATTTCATTTATTGCTTGAATTTCAATTTCTGATAAAATTGATTTACCTTCGTTATGTAAATCATTTCTTAAATCTATATCATCAATCTCTTTATCTGCTTTTCTTTTATCCAATTCTGAAAGATTATTAAATATCTTAAACATTCTTTCACATACTAATTTAGCTTCTTTATCCCAGCCTGTACCAACATCAGAGCTAGTTACATTTAATAATTTATTCATTTTTTAATCCTTTTAATATTTTGTGGTTTGATTAATATAATTATATACTAGTATATAATATTATACAAGTCTTTTATGAAATTATTTTGCATGTATCTAAAATATCACACAAAATAAAATAGTTTTAAGCTGTATTAAAATGATTTATTAAAATTAAATTGAGCGAATAATATTTGCTTAATTCATCAATAAAAAAAAGAGGATACAAACAAAATGGCTTTAACTTATCAAAAATGGGTAGTTGAATATACTACTAATGGAAGTCCGGGAAGCGTACCATTACTACAATACTATTCTTTGTATTTAACCGCAAAATTAGCGGGCGATGCTGTATTAAACAACAGCACTACATACCCTAATATTATTCATTATGAAGTAAAGGAGGTTTATACCCTATAAAATAGCTCTATCAGCCCTATTTTTAGGGCTTTATGCCTATAAAACATGTCTTTTTATAAATTAATGTAATATAATAGAATTAACACTATTGTAGCTAGATTATTCAATGATTGATGAATTATTCCAAAATTTCGGCAATGAGGCATACAATATTTTAAAAAAATACGAAGGTAAGTCTATTCGTATTAATAAAATCAATTATACCCGCAAGCCTCTAATTATCGACTTTGTCGATAAATTCCAAGATAAAGCAACTACTTTTTTTAATAAAAATTTAGGTAAAGTTATTCGTTGCAATAATGCCGATTTAGCACTAAAAAAATACTTAAACAATAAAGCTGCAAAAGAATTTAAGCAAATAAAAAAGACAAAAAATGAAAAATGAAAATCAGCAAATAATTTATAAAAATGTATCTGATTTAATCGGCTATATTAATAATTCACGTTTACATAGCGATGAGCAAATATCACAAGTAGCCGCCTCAATAAAAGAGTTCGGATTTACCAATCCTATATTAATTGACGGCGAAAATGGCATAATTGCGGGGCATGGTAGGCTATCTGCTGCAAAAATGTTAAAACTTAAAAAAGTGCCTTGTATTGAATTATCGCATTTAAGTGAGGCACAAAAGAAGGCATATATCATAGCCGACAATAAACTTGCTTTAAATTCTACATGGGATAATGAACTGCTAAAAGTTGAGCTTGAGCAGTTGCAGGAGTTAAATTTTGATTTAAGTTTAATCGGTTTTGATGAAGGAGAGCTTGAGCAGTTGCTAAATCCTGATGAAGTTATGCCTGAAAACATGGAAGAGGAAGAAGAAACGCCCGAACCGCCAATTGAGCCTAAAACTAAATACGGCGATATATACAAGCTAGGTAATCATAGATTAATGTGCGGTAACTCTATTTTGCTATCTGATGTTGATAAATTGATGAACGGCAGTAAGGCTAATATGGTATTTACCGACCCGCCTTATAATATAAAGATTGCAAATATAGGAACTGGCTTAAAAGGTTTTGATAGCATAAAAGAAATGGGCGAGTTTAAAATGGCAAGCGGGGAAATGACTGATAAGGAATTTACACAATTTTTACAAGATACTTTTAATAATCTAATTATTCATAGTACAAACGGCAGTATACATTATATATGTATGGATTGGAGGCATATGCATAATGTTATTAATGCAGCCAATGGAGTATTTACTGAACTTAAAAATTTGTGCATATGGAATAAAGACAATTTTGGTATGGGCAGTTTTTACAGAAGTAAGCATGAGCTTATATTTGTTTATAAAAATGGTAATGAAAAACATATAAACAACTTTGAATTAGGGCAATTCGGGCGTACGCGCTCTAATGTATGGGATTATCCTATTGTAAATAGCTTTAAAAATAAGGATAGAGCCGAAGAAGCAGGAATGCACCCTACTGTTAAGCCGCTTGAATTAGTTGCAGACACAATTTTAGACTGCTCTAATAAAAATCATATTGTATTAGATTTATTCGGCGGAAGCGGTACAACCCTAATAGCTTGTCAAAAAACAGAGCGTAAAGCTTATATAATGGAATTAGACCCGAAATATTGCGATGTAATTTTACAAAGATATGAAAATTTAACAGGGCAGAAAGCGGAGCTACTTAATGAATAGAAAAGAATATGCAGAGGGTTTGCAAACTTTAAATGAAAAGCACGACAAAGAATTTAAAGCACTTCAAGCAAAACTCTATAAATTAATTAATTCAGCAGGGAAAGGCGAGAAATTAGACAAAGACGAGGTTTCATCACTCAAAAATCTAATGGAAACCCTTAAAAGCTCGCAAAATAACGAGATTTTAAATTATGAAAAAAATAAGAATAATCTTACTGAACCAATAGAAAAAAACAAAGGTGGTCGCCCTACCTTATATAATTTAGAATTAGCACAAGAAATTTGTCAGGCAATAGGCGATAGCGGAAAACGCCCTTTAAAATGGGTTTGTGCAGAAAATCCCCACTTCCCCGATAGAAGTACAATCTTGGAATGGTGCATTAAACATACTGCGTTTGCCGACATGTATCGTATGGCTTATGCTAAAAAACTTGATAATGCACACGATGACATGATAGAAGTTGCACTAAATTCTAACCCGCTAAGCGTGAATTGCGACAAATTAATTGTTGATACGCTAAAGTTTAGTCTAGCTAAGCTAAATCCTAGAAAATACGGGGATAAAGCGGGCGAGGTTGAGCCTGAAAAACCAGCAGAAAAAAATAATATTGATATAAGTAAATTAAATAGAAAAGAACAAAAGCAATTTTTAGAATTAATGAAAAAAGCTAAAAAAGATGAAAATTGATTTTAACTCTTTAAATTTTGAACAAGCTTACAATGATTTATTAAAAGAAAATTTAAGAGTTAGTCTATCCGCATTTATTCAGCACTTCTTCCCTGTTATTGACAATGAAATATATGTACATAATTGGCATATTGACTTATTGTGCGACTACTTACAAATTGTAGCACGTCGTTTCGTTGATAAAAAAACCGCTGCAAGCTTTGAATATACTATATTGACACCTGCCGAAGTTGAATATTTATTTAATAATATGAATAATCTTATTATAAATATTCCGCCCGGGTTTATGAAAAGTTTAACTGTAAATGTTATGTTTCAAAGCTGGCTATGGTTTCTTAATGCAAAAATAAGCATAATTAATGCAAGTTATGCGAATGCATTAGCATTACGTGATAGCGTGAAAATGCGTACTTTACTAACTAGTAAGGAATTTATACAAATAGCACCTAATTTTGGGTTTGCCAAAGACCAAAACGCCAAAGGTTACTATGTAAATAATGCCCGTGGTTTTAGGTATTCTACAAGCTTCGGTGCGGGTTCTACTGGGCATAGAGCAAATTTATTATGCATAGATGACCCGATTACTGCAACAGACGTATTAAGCACACCAATAAGAGACGCACATATTGAATACTATAACCAACAATTAAGCAACCGCTTAAATGATATGGATAGAAGCTTTAAAATTATAATTATGCAGCGGTTGCACGATTATGATTTATGCGGCTATTTATTGCGGAAAGATGAAGGGCAGAGCGAAAAAGAGTGGACACATTTATGCTTAAGAGCCAAGTTTGATGATAGCAAACCCCGCAGTATTGGGGATAACCGCAAACATGGCGAGCTATTATTCCCTGCCCGTTTTGGTGAGCGGGTTTTGCAACTTGAGCTAAACAATAAAGGAAATTGGGGTTATGCTGGGCAGTATCAGCAAGACCCAGTACCAAAAGAAGGCGGTTTAATTAAACGGGAATACTTTAACAACTCATTAGTGCCATTGCCTTGTTTAATGTCTGATTTTTACAACGTAGGGCAGTTTTGGGATATGGCATTCAAAAAAAACAAAACTAGCGATTGCGTGGCTTCGGCGATAATGACATACTATAACAATAAATTTTATATATTAGATATAGTCAAAAAACGTGCTAGCTTTTCGGAAAGTCTGCAAATGGTAAAGAATACAGCGGAGCTACACCCGCAAACAAGACATAATATACACATAGAGGATAAAGCAAACGGAACGGCTATTATTGAGCAATTAAGGGGAGATTTAAGCACATATAGCGTAAGTGAGATTGAAGCAAAAGATAGCAAGTTCGCACGTGTGCAAAGTACCGAGCCTATTTGGTGCGCGGGGAATATTTATATATGGGATAAATTAAAAGATGAGTATATTTTTGATGATTATAGCCAAAAAGAATGGAGTAAATACGATTTAATCGTAAATGATATGTGTGCATTTCGTGAAGGCGGCGGAAATGATGACTTAGTAGACGCTATAACACATGCTATAATAGTATTAAAAAATTCAATGGGCGGTATTTGGATTTCAGACACAAGGAATTAAAAAAATGGGCGTATTAAGCAGAATTAAAGAGGCATTAGCGCCTAAAAAAGTAACTAATAACGATTTAATTACAGTTATTAAAAATGATGATATAAACAACATAATTAGCACACTACAACCGATTATATCAAACCATATTAAAACGCTTTATACATGTGAACAACTAACAAATAGTATGTTAGATATTTTAGTACATGATAATTCAATCGGACAAAGCTTTAGAACTATATCAGACGCACTAAACGGCTTAGGCTACAAAATAACTATGGAAAACGGAGCGAAATTAAACCGCAATACAAAATTTATAGCAGATTATATGGAGCAACTGAACGTTAAAGATTTAATGTTAGGTATTGTAATTAATACTGTATTGTACGGCAATACATGTATAGAATTTGATTTTAACAAAGAGATTGAGCCTAAACTGCCTAGAGAATTAAGAATATTACCATTTAATAAAGTTAAACAAGACACGTTAAATTACAAGCTATATTATTTTAAAAATGGGATTAAAACATATGTAAACCCATATGTATATAAACGTTATAAAAATATAGAAATATATCTTGAACCGCAAGGCGACGGCTTAATATTTGATGTTGCGGCTTTAATTATACTTAAACAAGGCGGATTAGACACATGGCAAAAGATGTTAAAAAGTACAAGTTATCCTAGCAGAATTCTTAAAACAGGCATGACCGACCCGAAAAAAATTGCGGAAATTACTAAGAAATTGGAGGGAATTAATCCGCTATCAATAATAGTTGATACTGCCTCAAGCTTTGAAAACCATGTGTCTAAGCCTGAAACCGACGCACATAAGCAATTTGTAGAATTTATTAGTACAGAAATAACTAAATTAATTTTAGGGCAAAATTTAACATCAGAAGTAAAAAGCGGAAGCCAAGCAGCAGCTAAAACGCTTAAGGAAATATTAGCGGAGCGTATAGGTAGTTTTAGCGTATTTGCAAATGGATTATATTCTGATATTCTTAACCACGTATTAATTTGCAACAATATAAATGATAGAATTAAATTTGAATATAACAAAGTAATCAATCTGAATACAGAAAGGGCGGAAAGGGATAGCATATTATTTACTCAAGGCGTACGCCCGCAGAAACAGTATTACGACAAGCATTATGATTTTGAGGAAGGCGACATTATTATAACTAATATTGACACTCAAACTAATACAGATAAAACTAATAATCAATCACTAAATTTAAGTAAGCAAAATTTGTTTACTAAAGAGCAAGAAGGTATAGAGCAATTAAACAATGAAGCTATGCAAGCACATGAAGCAGGGTTTGCTCTAGCAGTATTAGAAACCATTAAAAAAAGCAAAAATAAAGAGGATTTAATCGCTAATTTTGCTAGTTTAATGGAAACATACGAGCATGAACAAGATTTTAGCAAAATGCATGACGCTTTAATAAGTGCAGATATTTACGGCTATGTTACAGAGAAACAAGGGGAGTAAATAAAATGACTACATACATATTGATAATGATAGTTATTTTTAATGGCAATCAATCTGCTATATCTCAAGAATTTAACACACAAAAAGCTTGTATAAATGCAAGTAATGAATTAATACAAGCATTTAAAAATAAAAATTTATATGCTACAAAAATTGCAGTATGTGTACCTAAGGATTAATAAATGCAAGCACTCCCGTTTGATGAAGCTATTGCATGGGCAAAAAAGCGTAAAATAATACCGCCAAACGTTTACTATAGTGAGGCTAATATTGAGTATAGAACACTTACCTTTAGTGTTGCGGGTATATCAAACTTAAATACTTTAAGTGATATTTTAGATAGCTTAGTAAAAAATTTAGAAACGGGCGAAACCTTCGAAACATGGAAACAAGGCATTTTATCTAAAAATATATTGCCTGAAAATAGATTGTATACAGTTTATCACACTAATATTCAATCCGCATTTAACAGCGGTATATATGAACGTCAAAAAGAAAGTGAAGAGCTATACGGCTATTATATGTATTCTGCTGTAAATGATAGCAAAACAAGACCGCAGCATAAAGCTTGGAACGGGTTTATTGCAAGAGCAGATGACCCCTTCTGGAAAACAAACAGCCCATTATGCGGCTATAATTGCAGATGTAGGCGTATAGCTTTAAATGAAAGTCAGGCAATTAAACGAGGCTATGGCAAACAAAGCAAACCCGATCAAGAACCAGCGGAAAAAGACTTTCAATATGATAAAACACGTGGTTTAAAGTCTATACCTGTTGGCGTTTCAGAGGCAGAAACTAAAGCAAAAGATAGAGCTTTACAAGTTGAAAAATCAATAAATGAAAATACAAAACAAAAAAAAAGCTTACTATATGAAGCTTTTTTAAGTTGGTTAATTAGTAAAATTGGTGGCTAGATTAAATTAAATTTATTTAACCCGCGCTCTGTATAAAATACATCACACCAAGCTGCTTGATTAGACGATGCCGCAGTCTTAATATGTTTAATTGTAGGAACAACATTTAATATATTTAATGATGTTGTGATACTTGTTATTAATGTAAAGTTGCTTAAACTGGTTTGTTGGTAAAAATCAACACTAGAAGTGGTTGCAACAATTCTCATAACATAAACAGTGCCAGTAGCCGCCGCAATACCTAAGCTAGCACGTGTAAAAGTATTAGCTGTACCAGTTGATGTAATGCCTTGTAAATTGGCACTATTTGCCGCATTATACTCAATACCAAAACCACTATTTATAGAAGCAACAGTCGTTCCGACTGAATTAAAATATCCAATTAAAAACCGATGATTAGCATTTACATGGCTAAATCCGAATACCAAATCTACAGTTATGGGATTATTGCCATCGTAACTAGTTTTTTGTCCCAGTTTTTCAATTGAAACAGTACCTCCAGTGGCGGCGCTAGTTGATAATTCTACAACACCAAAATGGCTATATGCAGTAAGTGCTCCATTTACAACTGTTGCTGTTTCTCCTAATCCGCCAGTAACTATAGTCCAGCTATTTAAATCTAAAAAATCATCTAAAACACGTATAGTTCTAAGTTGTGCAAAGTCCGTCAGTGTAGCAAGTGAACTAGATGTATTGCTTAAAGATGAACTAACACTACTTAAATTACTGCTCACTAAACTTAATCTTGAGCTAACAAGACTTAAATTACTACTTATAGATGATATAGTAGAACTAACTAAAATTAAAGATGAACTAACACTACTTAAACTATTAGATACTAAAATTAATGTGCTGGAAGTTTTACTTAAGTTTGAGCTTACTAAGCTTAAATTATTACTAGTTAAATTAAGCGTAGAGCTTACGCCAATTAATCCGCTGCTAGTTAAACTTAAATTGTTACTAACCAATGTAAAATTAGATGTTAATGTACTTAAGCTCGTTGATACTAAAGTTAAGTTTGAGTTAGTATTGCTTAAATTATTACTTACAAGTGTAAGATTGGATACTGTATTACTTAAGTTTGTACTTACTAAACCTAAATTACTAATAGTTGTACTTAATAATCCGCTAACCGCAGAAACTGATGTATTAGTTAATCCAAGATTACTATTTGTTGTGCTTAATCCGCCGCTTACGGTATTTAAGGTTGAACTAGTCAAAGATAGGTTACTAGAAGTAAGGCTTAAATTACCGCTTATAGATGTTATTGATGATGTAAAGTTGCTTATGGTTGTACTTAATGAGTTTGATACATTATTGATATTACTAGATACAAGTAATAAATTAGACGATGTACTACTAAGATTATTAGATACAGAATTAAGACGGCTACTTGTTAAACTTAAATTATCGCTTACTAGTGTTAAATTTGAATTAGTTAAAACTAAACCAGCAGAAACAAGGGAAAGATTGGAACTAGTAAGCAATAAATTATTAGAAATTACACCAATATTACTAATTGTATTAGATACTGTATTAGATATTGCAATTAAATTACTACTGGTTAAGCTTAAATTATTGGATACAGTGCTTATATTTGTATTTGTAACAATTAAAGATGAGCTAACACTGCTTAAGTTACTGCTAATTATACTTATATTAGATATTGTTCCGCTTAAACTAGCCGATACAAGCAATAAATTAGAACTAGTTAAACTTAGGGTTGATGATACGCTAATTAAACAACTTGATGTAAGGCTTAGATTGTTACTAATTACGCCAATATTCGAGTTAGTGCTACTCAAGGCACTAGAAACTAAACTTAGATTGGAGTTTGTTAAACTTAAATTCGCAGAAGTCAATTCTAAATTACTTGAGGTTAAACTTAAATTATTGCTAATCAAAACAATATTAGAATTGGTATTACTTAAAGCGTTTGAAACTAAGCTTAAGTTGGAACTAGTTAAAATTAAATTATCAGATACAGAGCTTAAATTATTGCTTATAATACTAAAACTTGATGTTAAATTACTTACATTATTTGATATTAAATTTAATGTGGAACTAGTCAAACTGATATTACTAGATACGGATATTAATCGGCTAGAAGTTAAGCTAAGATTGCTACTTATTACATTAATATTAGAAATACTTGTACTTAAACTACTTGATACAGAGCTAATATTATCACTAATTAAATTTAAATTAGAATTAGTAACACTTAATGTATTTGATACAGCATTTAAACCCGCACTTGTTACACCTAATGTACTGGAAACTTGGCTAAGGCTTGATATTACGCTGTTTACTGTATCAGATACAGCAGATATATTAGTAGTAATAATAGAGGAAATTACACCAATATTACTACTAATGTCTATTATGCTTGAACTTACAGCATACAAAGTATCGGATACATCATCAATATTATTACTTGATACAATTACATCACTTAATGCAGATGATACGCTGCTTAAATTAGCACTAGTATTACTTAATGAAGAACTAACAGAACTTAAATTATCAGAAATTAAAAATACATTAGTATTTAATGCTAATAAATCGGAGCTAATAAAACTAGTATCAGCTATATTTTTGTTTAATGTAGATGATACACTGCTTAAATTACTGCTTGTTAAATTTAATGCAGAGCTTACCGCTTTTAAATTATTAGATATTGCACTATTATCCGCATTATTTATTAATAAACTGCTACTAACTAGTGATAAATTACTACTTAAAGCAGTTGTATTTGCTCCGTTTGCTAAATTATCACTAACCAATAGTAATACGCTAGAGGTATTACTTAAATTTGATGATACATCATTTATATTTGAACTTACTAATAATAAATTACTACTTGTTAAACTCAAATTATTTGATATGCTGCTTATATTTGTTTTAGTTATATTTAGATTACTGCTTAATAAACTAAGATTAGAGCTAGTTAAAATTAAATTACTGCTAACATCATCAATATTTAATTTAACATCACTTAAATTTGAACTTATGTTACTTAAACCGCTTGAAAGTAACATAATAGTAGAACTAACAGAACTTAAACTAGTAGATACGGTAGTTACACTTGTGTTTGTTGTTAATAAATCAGCACTAATACTACTAGTTAAGCCCGTAATTGCAGTTACCTCGCCAATAGTAACATCTAAGCTAGACGATACGCTTTTTAAGTTGCTACTAACAATATTTAAACTAGAACTAACATTAGTAATATTATTTGCATTTAAAGCACTGCTTGCGTTTAAGGCTTTCACATCAAAGCCTACCGCCTCGG